>Ga0209875_1000065_pt1 | contig 13338 bp, 14 predicted proteins | sample GWRWS3_0_10_FD_187219 | JGI IMG/M metagenome (GOLD analysis project Ga0209875, IMG submission 187219) | Riverbed sediment microbial communities from areas with vegetation nearby in Columbia River, Washington, USA - GW-RW S3_0_10 (SPAdes)... | ecosystem: Environmental > Aquatic > Freshwater >...
GCAGCTCGAGGCTGCCGAGGGTGGCCAGGGCGTGGCTCTCGTCCTCGGCGCTGCCGGCCGCCTTGGCGGTGGCCAGGGCCTCCTCGGCCCAGCGCCTGGCCTCGTCGGGGGCGCCGGTGACCGCCAGGGCGCGGGCGAGCCCGGCGGCGACCCGGGCCCGCAGCGCCGTCGGGGGCTCGGCGGGGACCAGCTCGACGGCCCGCCGGCAGGCGGCCAGCATCTGCACCTCGACCTGCTCCCAGCCGACGTCGATCTCGGCCTCGAGCACGTAGTGGCCGAGGCGCTCGTGGGCAAGGGCCGCGCGCAGGGGGTCGGCGGTGGGGTCGATGGCGGCCACGACCTCCCTGGCCAGCCCGACCGCCCGCCGGAACTCGCCGGACTGGTTGGCCGCCTCGGCGGCGCGCAGCAGCAGGTCGACCCGGTCGATCCCGGCGACCGCGACCGCGTCCGGCACCCGCTCCCATAGCTCCAGCGCCCGGGTGAGGTGGTGGTCGGCCTCCGCCGGGGCGGAGACGGCGGCGGCGTGGGCCGCGGCATCGACCAGGGCGGCCAGCGCCCCTGGAAGGTCGTGGCTGGCCAGGGAGTGGTAGGCGAGCTCGGCGGCCGATCCCGGCTCGTCGGCGACGCCCCGGGACGCCGCCAGCAGCCGGGCGTAGGTGGCGTGCAGCCGGATCCGCTCCCCAGGCAGCAGGTCGCCGTAGACCGCCTCCTGCAGCAGCGCGTGGCGGAACCGGTAGCTCTCGGTGACCGCGTCGACGACCAGCACCTGCCCGGCGATCGCGTCGCGGAGGCCCCGCTCGACCTCGGCCTCGGGCCGCCCGGCCGCCGCGACCAGGCGGTGGTGGCCGACCCACCGCCCGGCCACCGCCGCCACCTTCAGCACCTCCTGGGCCAGCTCCGGGAGCGCCTCGATGCGGCCGAGCAGCACGTCCGCGAGGGCATCCGGCAGGGCGACGTCGGCGCGCATGGCGCCGGCGGCGACCAGCTCCTCGGCGAAGAAGGCGTTGCCCTCGGAGCGGGCGAGGATGCGGTCGACCGCCTCGGGGGTGACCGGCTCGCCGGCCATCGCCCGCAGATGCTCGGCCAGCTCCGCCCGGCCGAACGGGGCCAGCTCCACCCGCTCCAGGTCCGGGATGCGCACCAGCTCGGCCAGCAGCGGTCGCAGCGGGTGGCGGCGGTGCAGCTCGTCGGAGCGGTAGCTGGCCACCATCGTGACCCGGCCGCCGCGCAGCGTCCTGACCAGGAAGGCGATCAGGTCGCGGGTGGAACGGTCGGCCCAGTGCAGGTCCTCGATCACCAGCAGCAGCGGGGCGAGCTCGGAGAGGCGCCCGAGCAGCGTCAGCACCCCGTCGAAGAGCTGCACCCGCTCGAAGCCGTCGCCGGGAGCCGGCGCCGCGGCGCGGTCGTCGCCGAGCTCCGGCAGGAGCCGGCCGAGGCTGGGCACGGCGGCGACCAGCGGGGCGGCAATCTCGGCCTCGCCTGGCCGGGTGCCGAGGTCGCGGAAGGCGTCGACGAACGGCACGTACGGCAGGCCGACGTCGCCGACCTCCATGCAGCCGCCGACCAGCACGCGGACGTCCCGCTTGGCGGCGCGGTCGGCGAGCTCCGCCAGCAGGCGGGTCTTGCCGACGCCGGCGTCGCCGGCCACCAGCCCGGCGGCCGGCCGGCCGTTCCCGGCGCGGTCGAGCAGCGCCAGCAGCCGGTCGAGCTCCTGGGCCCGGCCGACGAAGGTTGGATTGGTCGCGGAGGTCACGCCGGCCAGTATGGCGCCGACGCCGACAGTCGAGCACGCCGGTTCCCGCTCCGTCGTCAGCGCGCCTCCGCCGACCGGGCGGGCGCCGGCCGCAGCCAGCCGCGCTGCACCCTCCGGCGGCGCGCCCGGCGCCGCCTGGCGGGCCGCGCGAGGCGGTAGCGTTCGGCGTCGCGGTGCAGCTCGTCGATCCGCTGCCTGGCCACGTCCACGCCGTACCCGTTGATCGTCCCGAACATCGCGCTCCTCCTTCGAGGTCCTCCCACCATCGAAGGTAGGGCTAAGGCAGGCGGCCCGACCTCGGGCTGCAGCCCTAGATCGGCGCGGTCGGGAGCCTCATTTCCGGTGGCGCCTTGAGCACCCGGCCGCCCTGCATCACGAACGGCACCTCGGCGAGCAGGCCGAGGTCGTCGAGCGGGTCGCCGGGCACGGCGATCAGGTCGGCGTACCTGCCGGGCGCGAGCGCGCCGACCCGGTCCTCCCAGCCGAGCAGCTCGGCCGCGACCACGGTCGCCGAGCGCAGCGCCGCCATCGGGGTCATCCCGTACCGCACCATGTACGGGAGCTGCCTGGCGTTCCAGCCGTGCGGGTAGACGCCGCTGTCGGTGCCGTAGGCGACCCGCACGCCCGCCGCGACCGCCCTGGCGAAGCCGTCGCGCTGCGCCTGGGTGGTGGCGTCGTTCTTGGCGAGCGTCTCGGCGGGCCAGCCCTGCCTGCGGCCCTCGGCGGCGATCCAGTCGCCGTTGTAGATGTCGGCGACCAGGTACACGCCTCGCTCCGCGAGCAGCGCGGCGGCCTCGTCGTCCAGCAGGGAGCCGTGCTCGACCGATCGGGCACCGGCCAGGACGGCGTTCACGATGCCCTGCGCGCCGTGCGCGTGGGCGGCGACGTGGGTGCCGTAGGCCGCGGCCACCTCGACGGCGGCCCGGATCTCGTCCTGGGACAGCTCCGGGACCCCGGGCCGGGTGCCGGGGGCGAGCACCGCGCCGGTCGCGATCACCTTGATGAAGTCGGCGCCGCCGTGCAGGATCGCCCGCGTCCGTTCCCTGACCTCGGCGGGGGACGCGGCCACGCCGAAGCGGACGTCGCTTGGCAGGCCGACGTCGGGGGCGAGGCCGGTGATCTCCCCGCCGCCGCCGGGGACGGTGACGTAGGCGCCGGCCACCGCCATCCTCGGCCCGACCACCGTGCCGTCGTCGATGGCATCGCGGAGGGCGACGTCCACGAACGCCCGGAAGGTGCCGACGTCGCGCACGGTGGTGAAGCCGGCCATGACGGTCGCGCGCGCGTTGCGGACGCCGCTGAACGCCTCCTGCGCGGCGCTGCGGTCCAGCGGGACCGCGGCGGACTGCACCTCGCCGACCAGGTGGGTGTGGCAGTCGATGAGGCCCGGCAGCACGGTGTGGCCGGAGAGGTCGAGCTCGCGGGCGCCCGCCGGGACGGGCTCGCCGGCGCCGAGGACCCCGGCGACCCGCTCGCCCTCGACCAGCAGGACCCGGCCGTCCCGCACCTCGCCCGCCTCGACGTCGACCAGCCGTCCCGCCCGGATCGCCAGGCGCTCGCCGTGCTCCCGCATCCCGCCCTCCCGCTCCGTCCCGCTGTCGACGCCATCATCACCCGGCGCCCCGGGGAGGTTGCGGCCCGATCGAGCCGATAGACTCGACAAGGCAAGGACCAGTCGAGAGGGACGACTCGGCGGCATGCCAAGGCCATCTCCCCGGCATCTGGCCGAGGCCCGGCGCCGGTGGCGCCCGTGGCGCCCGACGCCGGCGGCGCTCGCGCTCGCCTCCGCGGTGCTCACCGCGCTGCTGGTGGCCGTCGCTCTGCTGTCCGACCCGGTCCCGTCGGCGCCGGAGCCGGCGGCGCCCGGCGCGGTCGCCCTCACCGGGCCCACGCTGCCTCCCGGGTCGCCGCGCTCGCTGGCCTCCTCGAGCACCGGGCAGACGTCGACGTCCGCGTCGGCGCCGTCGTCCTCCTCGACGCCGGTACCGGCGCCGGCCGCCACCGTCCCGGGGACGACGACCTGGCCGGGGACGACCGCGCCGGCGACCACGGCCGGTGGCGCGACCACGACCGCCGGGCCTCCCGTGACCACCAGCCGCGCCACCACCACCGCCCCGACCACCACCCTCCAGCCGACCACCACGCTCGCGCCGACCACCACGGTCGCGCCGACGACCACGACCGTCGCGCCCACCACCTCCACCACCGAACCGGCCACCAGCACGACGCTGGTGGCCGGTCGGGGGAGCTGGCGCCGGGCCGTCAGGTGAGGTCGCGGCGGACCACCAGGCGGGTGCCGATCAGGGCGAGCGCCAGGCCGTAGGCCGCGAACAGCAGGCCGCCCGCCCACATCGACAGGGTCGCGGCGCTGGCGCCGGTGAGGGCGCTGGCCGCGCCCTCCGGCAGCCACCTGCCAAGCCCTGGCCGGTGCACGACGGCGGGAAGCATGTCCTCGACGCGCATCCAGAGCAGCCCGGCCGCCACCGCCACGACCTGGTTGCGGACCAGGGCCGCCAGGCCGATGCCGAGCACCGCGTGGAGCGCGGAGGTGGCCGCCAGCCCGAGCAGCCGCGAGCCGACGTCGGCGTCGAAGATGGCGACCTCGACGCCCTTGCTGCGCAGCCACGGCAGCCCGATGCCGAGGGCCACCACGGCGGAGGCAGCGGCCAGCGTCACGCCGGCCAGGGCGTAGGCGACGACCTTGGCGGCGACCACCCGGCCCCGCTGGGGCGTGACCAGGAAGGTCGGCGTGGCGGTGCCGAAGCGGAACTCCCCGCTCATGCCGAGGACGCCGAGGACGAGCGCGAAGATGACCAGCGGGCCCTTGGCGACGACGACCAGGTCGGGCAGGACGCCGCTGTCGATGGCGGGTTGGCCGGGTCGCCCGGCGATCAGCATGACCGCCGTCATGATCAGGGCCGTGCTGGCGACGGTCAGGGCGAGCACGCCGGCGGCGGCGCGGGTGGTGCGGAGCTTCAGCAGCTCGGCGTTGACGAGTCGGGTCATGACCGGTTCCCTCCGTGGTTGGTGAGCTCGAGGAAGACCTCCTCGAGGTTGGAGCGCTCGAAGCGCATCTCGTGCAGCACGATGCCCGCGGCCGCGGCCGCCCGGCCCACCTGCTCGGTGGTGACGCCGGTGACGACCAGCTTGTCCGGCCCGTCGAGCTGGACCGCGGCGCCACCGGCGGCCAGCCGGTCGCGGAGCGCCTCGGCCTGCGGCGTGCGGACCTGCACGGCCGCCGCCGCGCCGGCGGTCAGGTCGGCGAGCGTGGACTGGGCGACCAGCCGGCCGCCCGCGATGATCACCACCTGGTCGACCGTCTGGGCCACCTCGGCAAGCAGGTGGCTGGAGACGAGCACGGTCCGGCCCTCGTCGGCCTGGCGGCGGATGAGCCCGCGCAGCCAGTGGATCCCCTCGGGGTCGAGGCCGTTGGCCGGCTCGTCGAGCAGCAGCACCGCGGGGTCGCCGAGCAGCGCCGCGGCCAGCCCGAGGCGCTGGCGCATGCCCAGCGAGAAGCCGCCGACCCGCCGGCCGGCGGCGTCGGCCAGGCCGACCTGGTCGAGGACCTCGTCGACCCGGCCGCCAGGGAGGCCGGCCGCGGTCGCCAGCACCCGCAGATGGTTGCGGGCCGAGCGGCCGGGGTGGAAGCCGCTCGCCTCCAGGACCGCGCCGACCATGCGGGTCGGCGCCGGCAGCTCCCGGTAGGCGCGGCCGCCGAAGGTGGCCGTGCCGGCGGTCGGGGTGACCAGGCCGAGGAGCATCCGCAGGGTGGTGGTCTTGCCGGCGCCGTTGGGGCCGAGGAAGCCGACCACCGTGCCCTCCTCGACCTCGAAGCCGAGGCCGTCGACGGCGAGGACGTCGCCGAAGCGCTTGCTGAGTCCGTGGACGTTGATGGCCGACATGCGCATCTCCTTTACCGCGGGCCGTGGACGACTCGACGCTACGGGCCGGGGCGGCGCCGGTCGTCGGCCTGCGGGTTGCTCTTGGGGGTCGGCCTGGCGGCGTACGCCGGGCGGTCGTCGGCCGTCAGGAGGAGCCGGGCGTCACCAGGCCGGTCTCGTAGGCGACCATCACGAGCTGCGCCCGGTCGCGGGCGTGCAGCTTGGCCAGGACCCGGCTGACGTGGGTCTTGGCGGTGGCGGCGCTCACGTAGAGCCGTTCGGCGATCTCGGCGTTGGAAAGCCCCCTGGCGACCAGGGCGAGCACCTCGCGCTCCCGGTGGGTGAGCGCGGCCAGCGCCGCGGGCGCGACCGCCGCCGGCTCTGGCCTGCGGGCGAACTCCTCGATCAGCCGCCTGGTCACCCGCGGGGCGAGCAGCGCGTCACCGGCCGCGACCACCCGGATGGCGGCCAGCAGGTCGGCCGGCGGCGTGTCCTTGAGCAGGAACCCGCTGGCCCCGGCCCGCAGCGCCTGGTAGACGTACTCGTCGAGGTCGAAGGTGGTCAGCACCAGGACGCGCACGCCGGCGAGCAGCTCGTCGGCGACGATCCGGCGGGTCGCCTCCAGCCCGTCCATCCTGGGCATGCGGATGTCCATGAGCACCACGTCGGGCCGCTCCCGGCGGGCGAGCTCGACCGCCTCCACGCCGTCGCCCGCCTCGCCGACCACCTCCAGGTCGGACGCGGAGTCGACCAGCACGCGGAACCCCGCCCGGACCAGGAGCTGGTCGTCGGTCACCACCACCCGGACGCTCATGCGGACAGGCCTTCACCAACCGGGAGGCGGGCGGCGACGCGGAAGCCGCCGCCCGGCAGCGGGCCGGCGTCCAGCGAGCCGCCGTACAGGGCGGCGCGCTCGCGCATGCCGGCGATGCCGTGGCCGTCGCCCCGCCCGGTCCCGGCCCCGCGGCCGTCGTCGACGACCTCGATGTCGACCGTGTCCGGGGCATAGCGGATGCGGACCCGCGCGGTCGCCGGGCCCGCGTGCCTGACCACGTTGGTCAGCGCCTCCTGCACGATGCGGTAGGCGGACAGATCGAGCCCGAGTGGCAGCTCGGGCCTGGTCCCCTCGATCCGCACCTCGACCCTCGCGCCCGCCCTGGCGACGTCGGCGGCGAGCGCGTCGACCTCGGCCAGGCCCGGCGACGGGGCCAGGCTGCCGCTGGGCTCGGCCTCCTGGCGGAGCACGCCGAGCAGCCGCCGCATCTCGGCGAGCGCCTGCCGGCTGGTGGCCTCGACGGCGGCCAGGGCCTTGCGGGCCTCCTCGGGCTGGCTGTCGAGCACGTGGGCGCCCACGCCGGACTGCACGGCGATGATGCTCATGCTGTGGGCCACGATGTCGTGGAGCTCGCGGGCGATGCGGAGCCGCTCTTCGACGACCGCTCGCCTGGCCAGCTCCTCCCGCGCCCGCTCCAGCTCGGCGGCCCGTTCCCGGGCGGCGGCGACCGCCTCGTGGCGGCGGCGGGTCCCGTCGCCGAGCAACCAGGCCGCCGCCACCAGCACGATGTCCACCACCAGGGTCGTGCGGTCGCCGAGCGCCCTCGGCCTCGCCACGAAGACCAGGGCCATCATGGCCTCGGTGGCGGCCAGGCCGGCCAGGGAGGCGCGCCGCGGGCGTAGGGCGGCCACCGAGTAGACGTAGATGAGGATGCCGAGCCCGAGCGGGACGAGGTTGAGCCGGAGCGAGGCGAACGCCAGCCCGGTGCCCAGCCCGCAGGCGAGGACCTGCACGGGGAACCGGCGTCGCAGCGCGATCGGCAGGCTGTGGGCGAGGATCAGCGCGTAGGCGGCGACGGTGCGGGGCTGGCTCGGCGACAGCGGGAGGACCGGGGCGAGCGCGACCACGCCGAAGCCGGCCGCCGCCACCGCCAGCAGGCCGTCGAAGACCCAGGGCCCGGCGGCGGCTGCCCGCCGCCGAGGGTCGTGCGCGCTCACCGCTGCACGGTACCGCCGCCGGCGTCCCGCCGCGTCAACCCGTAGGCGGAGCCGCCGGGTCCGCCGCGAGCTGTAGTTCAGGCGTCCGGCTGGCGGGCGGGGCGGGAACTGCGCGAAGATGCCAGCATGACCACACAGCCGCCAGAGCAGACCGGGCAGGCCCCTCCGGGCATCGTGGTCGTCGGCGCTCCAGACGAGCAGCCGCAGCCGACCGAGTCGGTGCCCAGCCCGGCGAAGGTCCTGCGGATCGGCACGATGGTCAGGCAGCTCCTCGAGGAGGTCCGCCACGCCCCCCTCGACGAGGCCGGACGGGCGCGGATGCGCGAGATCTACGACATCTCCGTCCGCGAGCTGGGCGAGGCGCTCTCCCCGGAGCTGAACGACGAGCTGAGCCGGGTCGCCCAGCCCTTCGGCCAGGAGGAGACCCCCAGCGAGGCCGAGCTCCGCGTCGCCCAGGCGCAGCTCGTGGGCTGGCTGGAGGGGCTCTTCCACGGCATCCAGGCGACCCTGTTCGCCCAGCAGATGGCCGCCCGCAACCAGCTCGAGGAGATGCGCCGCCGCGCCCTCCCCGGCCGCGGCCCGCGCGAGGACCCGACCACCTCCGGCCAGTACCTCTAGCGGCCCTTGCGGCGGCGCGGGAACGGGTGGCCGTGGTTGTGGGCGGCGGCCAGGCGGCCGAGCTCGGTGCGGAGGCCGCGCTCGGCGAGGGTGGTCAGGGTGGTCTCCTCCGGCGTCCCGGCGAGCCGGGCGACCGCGTCCCTGGCGGCCTCGACCAGGTCGTCGGGGAGCCGCAGGGTCAGTCGCGCCCTGGCCGCCCTGGGCGGCGGCCGGGTCGCCGGAGCCCGCTGGGTCGCCAGGTCGTCCAGCGGGTTCCAGGCGCCCAGGTGCCGGCGCCCGCCGCCGGTGGGCCGCCGGCCGGGGTCGGCCACCGGCTCCAGCCGGGCACGCGGGCTGCCCCAGTCCACCCCGTCGCCGGCGTCGGGCCCGTCCGGGCCGGGGAGCAGCTCGTCCAGGGCGTTGAGGCCGCGGGACCGATGGGCGCCCCGCGGCGCCGGAGGAGGATCGGGGACCGGCTCCAGCCGGGGCCGTGCGGACGGACCCGGCAGCAGCTCATCGAGCGCGTTGTAGGCGCCCATCCGCTTGGGTCTGGCCATCCGCGGCACTCCTCGCGTCGAACTCCGCCGCGGCGGCGCGGTAGTCGGCTGCCGCGGAGCTGTCAGGGGCGTAGAGGGTGACCGGTAGGCGGTGCCCGGGTGCCTCGGCCACCCGGACGCTCTCGCGGATCATCGCCTGCATGACCACGTCGCCGAACCGCTCGCGCAGGCTGTCGACGATCTCCCTGGACAGGGCGGTGCGCCTGTCGACCTGGCAGGCGAGCACGCCCGAGAGCCGCAGGCGGCGGTTGAGGCGCAGCTTGACCGTGTCGATCGTCTGGGTCAGCGCCACCAGCCCGGCCAACGGCATCACCCGGGTCTGGACGGGGATCAGCACCTCGGTGCAGGCGGTCAGCGCCGAGTAGCACAGCAGGCCGAGGGCCGGCGGGCAGTCCATCAGGACCACGTCCCAGCGGTCGTCGGGCAGCTCGTCCACCGCCTGGCGCAGGATCATCTCGGCGCCGGCCTGGGTGGTGGCGTTCCGCTCGGCCCTGGTCATCCACGACGACGACGGCACCAGGTCGAGATGCTGCACCCCGGTCGCGCGCACGGCCTTCTCCAGGGGAGCGCCGTTCTCGAAGACCTCGTACAGGGCGCGGGCGTCGACGGTGCCGAGCCAGGTGCTCGCGTTGGCCTGCGGGTCCAGGTCGATCACGAGCACGCGGCGGCCTCGTTCGGCGAGGGCGGCGCCGAGGTTGACCACGGTCGTCGTCTTTCCCACGCCGCCCTTCTGATTGGCCACGGCGACTCGTCGCATGTGCACCACCTGTGGAGAGGCGTTGTGAGCTGGCGGAAGGGTACAACACGGGCGCACCCGGACAGGGGATCTCGGCGATTTCGATCCGGAGCGTACGATCCGGGCCATGACCGTCCACCGCTTCGAGACCGTGCTCGGCGCCGAGGGGAGCGGGGTCTTCATCGAGATCCCGCTGGACGTGCCGGCGCTGTTCGGGCGGGCCCGCCCGGCTGTGAGGGTCACCATCAACGGCCACCCGTTCCAGAGCACGGTGGCCGTCTACGGCGGCCGCTACTACCTGCCGGTCAGGCGCGCGCTGCGGGAGGCGGCCGGGGTCGCCGCCGGCGACCTGGTGGTGGTCGAGCTGGAGGCGGACGAGGAGCCCCGCACCGTGGAGCCACCCGCCGACCTGGCCGCCGCCCTCGCCGGTGACCCGGTCGCCAGCGCCGCCTTCGCCGGCCTCTCCTACACCCACCAGCGGGAGTACGCGGAGTGGGTGGCGGAGGCAAAGCGCGCCGAGACCCGGCGCCGCCGCGTCGAGCAGGCCGTGGCCATGCTCCGCGACGGCCGGCGTCACCCCTGAAGGTCAGCTCGGGGCCGAGCCCAGCCGGGCGTGGCGCGACCGTGCCTCGACGACCGGCTCGGCGTTGGCCTCGGCCCAGTCGGTCAGCGCGGTCACCGGCCCGCGCAGGCTGTGCCCCAGCGGGGTGAGGGAGTACTCGACCCTCGGCGGCACCTCCGGGTAGACCCGACGCTCCACCAACCCGCTCCGCTCCAGCTCGCGCAGCGTCTGGGTGAGCGTCTTCTTGGAGATGCCCCCGATCTGCGTGCGCAGCCTCGAGTGGCGCTTGGGGCCGTCGACCAGGCTGCTGGCGACCAGCACGGCCCAGGTGTGGGCGATCAGGTCGAGGGCGGTCCGGGACGGGCAGCGCGCGCTGAACACGTCGGCTGCGCCTGGCTCGGAACGTCCGGATTCGGGCGACATGCCGGAAGCTTACCGCGAGAGCCCTGGGTTGCTGAACCTCCCTTGAGCACCTATGGTGCCCTTAGGAACGCAATAGCCCCTAAGTCGCCGCTGAGCCCAGAAGGTACGCGGTGGCAAAGCCGGAGGGAGGGGCGCATGTCGGGGCCCAACGTCACCATGCCGCCCGCCCGGACGCCTCGCTGGCCTGCGCGCAGGCGGCCAGCGTGCGCCCGTCGTCGCCTGCTCGTGGCCGTCAAGGTCGAGCGGTGGCCGGCCGAGCATACCGAGGGGCGCCAGTCCACCAGGTTGGACGCCCTGGCAGCCACCGGCAGGAGCTGCGCCGTTGCCGGTCCGAGATGCCGTGAGCCAGAGCCGGTCCGCTCCCGGACCACGATCGTAGACGAGGGAGTCCGATGCGCCAGCCGAAGTCGAGCGAGCCGAAGCACCTGACCGCGTCGCAAGCGGCAGCACTGCTCCAGGTGTCGCCGAAGACCGTGTCACGCTGGGCGAAGGAGGGCAAGCTGCCCTTTGTCCGCACCCTTGGAGGCCACCGCCGCTACCCGGACAGCGAGATCCGGGCGCTGGTCGACAGCCTGTCGGAGCAGCCGACGAGCGAGTCGGGGTCGGGCGCCAAGCCAGCCTGACAGCCGCTACCCTCCTCGTTGGCCGGCGTCGCTTCGAGGCGGGGAGGACCCATGCCGACGATCCTGGTGGGCACCGAGGACGGCATCCACGCGGCCGGCGACGAACCGGCGCGGGTCCGGTTCCCCGGACGCGCGGTGGAGGCGATGGTCCCCGGCGACGGGGTCGTCTGGGCCCTGGTGGACGGGCGCGAGCTCTGGCGCGGCGAGACCGCCGCGGAGGGACGGGCGGTCGCCTCGTCGCCCGGGCCGCGGCTGCGCTGCCTGGCGGCGACCGGCGGCACGGTGCTCGCCGGCACCGCCGAGGCGCACCTGCTGCGGCTGGAGGCCGGCGAGCTGCGGCGGGTGGAGCCGTTCGACCAGGTGGAGGGCCGCGATGGCTGGTACACGCCGTGGGGCGGCCCGCCGGACGTCCGCTCGGTCGCGGTCGGGGCCGACGGGGGCCTCTGGGTCAACGTCCACGTCGGCGGGATCCCGACCTCGCCCGACGGTGGCCACACCTGGCGGCCGACCATCGACGTGGACGCCGACGTGCACCAGGTCGTGGCCCATCCGGACGAACCGGGCAGGGTGCTCGCCGCGACCGCCCGCGGCCTGGCCGACAGCGCCGACGCGGGCGGGAGCTGGACGTACCTGACGGAGGGGATGCACGCCGGCTACTGCCGGGCGGTCGCGCTGGCCGGCGACACGGTGGTGGTGTCGTCCTCGACCGGTCCACGGGGCGGCCGCGCCACCCTGTACCGCCGGCCGCTCGACGCGCCGGCGGACGCGCCCTTCGAGCGGTGCCGCGACGGCCTGCCCGAGTGGTTCGATGGCAACATCGACACCGCCTGCGTGGACGCGCGCCGGCAGACCGTCGCCTTCGGCACCGCCACCGGCGAGGTGTTCGTGTCCGAGGACGCCGGCGTCACCTGGGAGCGGGTCGCCGACGGGCTGCCGCCGGTCCGCTGCCTGCTGCTGGCCGGCTGACCCGGAGCGGCTTGGTTTGCCGGCGAGTTCGTCCGGGTAGTTCGCGCCCATGCGCATTGCCCTGATCGCGCCGCCCTGGTACCCGGTCCCGCCGACCGGCTACGGCGGGATCGAATGGGTCGTCGCCCTGCTGGCCGACGGGCTGACCGACCGCGGCCACGACGTCACGCTGTTCGCCCCGTCCGGCTCCACGACCAGGGCGCGGCTGGTGTCGCCGCTCGGCGAGTCGCCGCCGCCGGAGTCGATCGGCAACCCGTGGTACGAGGCGAGCCACGCCGTCTCCGCCTACGAGCACGGCGACGAGTTCGACCTGCTGCACGACCACACCGGCCCGGTCGGGGTGAGCATCGGCGCCCTGACCGAGTGCCCGATCGTCCACACGCTGCACGGGCCGTTCACCCCGGAGGCGCTGATGCTCTACGGCCGGATCGCCCGCCACCTGTGGTTCGTGGCCATCTCGGAGAGCCAGCGGTCACTGGGGCCGCCCGACCTCCGCTGGGCCGGGGTCGTCTACAACGGCATCGCGACGGAGCGCTACCCGTACCGGGAGGACAAGGAGGACTTCCTGTTCTTCCTGGGCCGGGCGGACGAGGAGAAGGCGCCGGACCTGGCCGTGGAGGCGGCCAGGCGCGCCGGCCGCCGGCTGGTCATGTGCGCGACCAGGAAGAACGAGCGGGAGCGGAGCTACTGGGCCGAGCGCGTGGAGCCGCTGCTCGGCGACGACGTCGAGGTCTACGGCGAGTGCTCTCACGAGCAGAAGGCCGACCTGCTCGCCAGGGCGACCGCGCTGCTGTTCCCGATCCAGTGGCCGGAGCCCTTCGGCCTGGTCATGACGGAGGCCATGGCCTGCGGGACGCCGGTGGTCGCGTGGCACAACGGCGCGGTGCCCGAGGTGATCGACGACGGCGTGACGGGGTTCGTGGTGGAGTCGATGGACGAGCTGGTGCGGGCGATCGGCCGGGTGGGCGAGCTGGACCCGCGGGCGGCGCGCGCGCGCGTCGAGGAGCGGTTCTCGGCCGCGGCGATGGTGACCGGGTACGAGCGCGCCTACGAGCGCGTCCTGGCCGCGGAGCGCTCCTGACGCCAGCGGGCCGCCCTGGGGACCCCAGGGCGGCCCGTCGGCCCTCGCGTCACTCGTTCTTGGAACGCTCCCTGGCGCCCGAACCGGTGGCGGAGCGCTTGCTGGCGGTGCTGGTGCTGGTGGTGCTGGTGGTGCCGCCAGGTCCGTCCGTGGTCGCGTCCTTGGTG
>Ga0209875_1000066_pt1 | contig 13317 bp, 17 predicted proteins | sample GWRWS3_0_10_FD_187219 | JGI IMG/M metagenome (GOLD analysis project Ga0209875, IMG submission 187219) | Riverbed sediment microbial communities from areas with vegetation nearby in Columbia River, Washington, USA - GW-RW S3_0_10 (SPAdes)... | ecosystem: Environmental > Aquatic > Freshwater >...
CTCGACGTCCGCGTCGTCCACGTCCACCATGACCTGGTCCATTGTGACGGTACCGACCTGCCGCAGGTCGCGCTCGCCGAGCCGCACCCGGATGCGGCCGGAGAGCCCCCGGCGCACGCCGTCGGCATAGCCGACGGGCAGGGTGGCGATGCGGGTGGGCCGCCGCGCCTCCCAGCGGTGACCGTAGGAGACCCGCTCGCCGGCCTGGACGGTCCGCAACGCCGACACGGCCGCCCGCAGCGCCAGGGCAGGCCGCAGGCGCGCCCGCACGTCGCCGGCCAGCTCGGGGCTGGGCGCCAGGCCGTACAGCTCGATGCCGGCACGGACCAGGTCGAAGCGGGCGTCGTCGCGGACGGTGGCGCCGGCGCTGTTGGCGAGGTGGCGCCAGCGCGGCTCCAGCCCGCGCTGCCGGGCGGCGACCAGCGCCGCTCGGAACAGGGCGAGCTGGGCGTCGGTGGTGGCCGTCTTGGCGGCCTCGTCGGCGACCGCGAAGTGGCTCCAGAGCCCCTCGACCTCGAGGCCCGGCTCGGCGAGGGCGGCGGCGACCAGCGCGGGCAGCTCGTCGGGGGCGCAGCCCTGCCGGTGCATGCCGGTGTCGACCTTGAGGTGGGCGGCGACCGGGCGGCCGGCCCGCCGGCCGGCCATGCCGAACGCCCGCACCGCGGCCTGGGTGCAGATGGTGACCGCGACCGCGTGCGCGGCGCAGGCGTCCGCGGCGGCCGGGTGCGGCTCCGACAGCACCAGCAGCGGCGCGGACACGCCGGCCTCCCGCAGCGCCAGGGCCTCCTCGACCAGCGCCACCCCGAGCCAGGCGGCGCCGGCGCGGACCGCCTCCCGCGCCACCGGCACGGCGCCGTGGCCATAGGCGTCGGCCTTGACCACGGCCAGCAGCTTGGCGGGGGCGACCTCGGCGGCCAGCGTGCGGACGTTGCCGGCGATGGCGTCCAGGTCGACCTCGACCCAGGCCGGCCGCAACCCCGGCCGGGCGGCAGCGGGCCCGCTAGCCACGTTGCGGCCTCAGCAACTCGCCGAAGGCGGCGGGGAGGTGCTCGGCCACGTCGGCGGCGGCGACCGAGACCGGGCCGAGCGCCCGGACCGCCAGGGCGCCGGCGCGGCCGTGCACCCAGGCGCCGAGCCGGGCGGCGTCGAACGGGTCGAGGCCCTGGGCGAGCAGCGCCGCGACCAGGCCGGTGAGCACGTCGCCGGTGCCGCCGGTGGCCAGCGACGGCACCCCGGTCGGGTTGACCGCCAGCCGCCCTTCCGGGTCGGCGACGACCGTGTTGTCGCCCTTCAGCAGCACCGTCGCCCCCCAGCGGGCGGCCCGGTCGGCGGCCTGGTCCAGCCGGGTGCCCTCGGCGTCGGGGGCGAGCCGGGCGAACTCGCCGGCGTGGGGGGTGACCAGGGTGGGCGCGCGGCGCTCGGCCAGCGGCCCGCCGGTGCCGAGGGCGAACAGGCCGTCGGCATCGACCACCGCGGGGCCGCGGTAGGCGGCCAGCAGGCCCCTGACGACCTTCTGGGTCCCGTCGGCGCGGCCAATGCCCGGCCCGACGCCGATGGCGGTCGCCTCGCCCAGCCAGCGCCTGCAGGCGTTGTCGGCGGCCGCGGCCAGGCCGCCGCCGGACTCCGGCAGGGCGACCGTGATCGCCTCGGGGACCTCGGCCCCGACCCGGCCGGCGACCGACGCCGGCACGGCCAGCACCAGCAGCCCGGTCCCCGAGCGACGGGCCGCCAGGCCCATCAGGGTCGGGGCCCCGCCCATGCCGGGGCTCCCCCCGACCAGCAGCAGCACCCCGCGGGAGCGCTTGTGCAGCTCGGCGTGGGGCACCGGGACCAGCCCGGCCACGTCGGCGGCCTCGCCGATCCACCAGCTTCCCGGCTCCAGCGGCAGGCCGATGTCGGCCACCTCCAGGCGTCCGGCGCGTTGGCTGCCCGGGGCGAGGACGTGCCCGGGCTTGGCCGCCTGGAAGGTGACGGTGACCACGGCGGTGACCGCCTCACCGGCGACCGCGCCGGTGGCGCCGTCCACCCCCGAGGGGATGTCGACCGCGACCACCGGCGCGCCGGCGGCGTTGGCGGCGGCGATGGCCTCGGCGGCCGCACCGCGGGGGGCGCCGCTGGAGCCGGTGCCGAGCACCCCGTCCACGACCAGGTCGGCGTCGGGCAGCAGCCTGCCGGCGCGCGCGGCGTCGAACCGCCGCACCCTGCCGCCGGCGCGCCGCACCAGCGCCACGCAGCGCCGTCCCTGCTCGCCGAGGCCGTCCGGGTCGCCGGTGACCAGCGCCTCCGCCCCGGCGCCGCGTCCGGCCAGCCGGGCCAGGGCCTCCAGCGCGTCGCCGCCGTTGTGCCCCTTGCCGGCGAGGGCCACCACCCGCCGGCCCGCCACCGTGCCGAGCTGGCGGGCGGCGGCGCGCGCCACCGCGGCGCCGGCGCGGCCCATCAGCGCCGCGACCGGGATGCCGGCTGCCTCGGCAGCGGCATCCGCGGCCTGCACCGCCGCCACCGTGGTGAGGGGCTTCATGCCGGCGTGGCGGCCCCCGGCCCGGCAGCGCCGCGCTGGCGCTCCAGCCGCCGGCGCACCCACGGGGGCGGCCCGGGCGGGCGGCGGGGGTAGTCGTCGGGGCCCTCGACGACCACGGCGGCGAACGCCACGTCCTTGGTGTCGGAGAGCGTCAGGTGCCAGCGGAGCGCCCCGAGCTGGTGGGCCCAGTCGGCCAGCTCGCCGCTGAGCTTGACGGTCGGTGCGCCCGACGGCAGGTTGGTGACCTCGATGTCGGTGTAGGCGAAGCCCGAGAAGCCGACCCCGAGCGCCTTGGAGGTCGCCTCCTTGGCCGCCCACCGCTTGGCCAGGTAGGCGACCTCCCCGACCCCGCGGCGCTGGCCGGCGTCCCGCTCGGCCTTGGTGAAGACCCGCTCGCGGAACCGCGGGTGACGCTCGATGGCGCGGCGGACACGGGCGATCTCGACGGCGTCGATCCCGACCCCGACGATCATCGAACGCCGAACCTGGCCCTGGTCGCCGGCCTCGTCAGCAGGAAGATCACCAGCGCGTCGAAGAGCAGCCCGAGCAGCCGTTCCGGGTCGAACCCCAGGAGGTCCCTGAGGGCGGAGAACCCGATCGCCACCACCGCCAGCCACCAGGCCCACTGCCGGCCCTGGAGCAGGCCGACCCCGGCCGCGACCAGCGCGACGGCGAGCAGCAGCGGGAAGAGCGACGTTGCCGAGCCGGTGACCAGGTGCTGGAGCTCGGGCAGGCCGATGAAGGCGGCGGTCAGGAACAGGAGGATGGCGACGATGCTGACGGACTGCTCGGGGTCGATGTCATAGGCCATGGCAGCTACTCCACCGTCACGCTCTTGGCGAGGTTGCGGGGCTTGTCGATCGGGCACCGGCGTGCCACCGCCACGTGGTAGGCGAGGAGCTGCAGCGGGACCAGGCAGACCAGCGGCGACAGGAGCTGGGCGGTGGCCGGCACCCGCAGCACGTGGGCGGCGTGGGCCGCCACCTGCTGGTCGCCGTCGGTGGCGATCGCGATGACGGTGGCGCCGCGGGAGGCCACCTCCTGGATGTTGGTGAGCATCTTGGCGTAGATGTGGCTGGAGGGGTGGACGGCGACCACCGGGGTGCCGTCCTCGATCAGCGCGATCGGGCCGTGCTTGAGCTCGGCCGCCGGGTAGCCCTCGGCGTGCACGTAGGAGATCTCCTTGAGCTTGAGCGCGCCCTCCAGGGCGATCGGGTAGCCGACGTGGCGGCCGAGGAACAGCCAGTCCCGGGCCTCGGCGTAGGTCTCGGCGACCTTGCGGACCTGCTCGGACCGCTCCAGGCAGAGCTGGATCTTGGCGGGGACGCCGCCGAGCTCGCGCACCACCGCGGCCACCTCGTCCAGCCACATCGTGCCCCTGACCTGCGCCAGGTACAGGCCGACCAGGTACATGGCCGCGAGCTGGGTGGCGAAGGTCTTGGTGGCGGCCACGCACACCTCCGGCCCGGCCCTGGTGTACAGCACCGCGTCGGAGTCGCGCGGGATCGACGCGCCGACGGTGTTGGACACGGTCAGCACCCGGGCCCGCTGCCGGCGGGCGTAGCGGACGGCGGCCAGCGTGTCGGCCGTCTCCCCCGACTGCGAGATGGCGATGACCAGGGTGTTGCGGTCCAGCACCGGGTCGCGGTAGCGGAACTCGCTGGCGATCTCGATCTCGACGGGCAGCCGGGTCCAGTGCTCGATGGCGTACTTGGCGACCATGCCGGCGTGGTAGGCGGTGCCGCAGGCGACCACGAAGACCTTGTCGACCTCGCGCAGCTCGTCCTCGCTCATGCGCAGCTCGTCCAGGAGCAGGCGGCCGCCCGGGTCGGTGCGGCCCTCGAGTGTCTGTTTGATGGCCAGCGGCTGCTCGTGCATCTCCTTGAGCATGAAGTGCTCGTAGCCGCCCTTCTCGGCCGCCGACAGGTCCCAGTCGACGTGGTGCTCGTAGGGCTCGACCGGGTTCCCGTCCAGGTCGGTGACCTCCAGGCGCTCGGGGGTCGCGACCACCACCTGGTCGTCCTCGAGGATCACGCCGTCCTTGGTGTGGTCCAGGAAGGCGGCGAAGTCGCTGGCGACGAAGGTCTGGCCGCCCGCCCGGCCGGCGACCAGCGGCAGGTCGCGCTTGGCGCCGACCACCACGCCGGGGTCGCCCTGGTGGAGGATGGCGAGCGCGAACGAGCCCTCCAGCCGCCGTAGGGCGGCCCGCACGGCGTCGGGGAAGGCGACCCCGCCGGCCAGGGCGCCCTCGACCAGGTGGGCGACGCACTCGGTGTCGGTCTGCGACGCGAACGCGTGGCCCTCGGCCTCCAGCTCGGCCCGGAGCGAGTAGAAGTTCTCGATGATGCCGTTGTGGATGACCGCGACCCGGCCGCTGCAGTCCAGGTGCGGGTGGGCGTTGCGGTCGGTGGGCGCGCCGTGGGTCGCCCAGCGGGTGTGGCCGATGCCGGTCACGCCCTCGAGGGCGTCCTCGCCGCCGAGCTCGCGCTCCAGCGCCTCGAGCTTGCCGGCCTTGCGGACGACCTGGACCCGCCCGCCGTCGAGCACGGCCACGCCCGCGGAGTCGTAGCCGCGGTACTCCAGGCGCCGCAACCCGGCCAGGAGGATCGGGAGCGCCTGCTGCTGGCCGGCGTAGCCGACGATCCCACACATGCCAGGGGCTCCCTTCCCATGACGACCGCCCGGGGGCGCCAATCGTATCAGCCGGCCTCCGGGCCCCCGTGACGGTCGCCCAGCTCCTCAGTGATCACGGCGGCCAGGCGGTCGGCGACGGCCCGGGCGGCCTGCTCGGTCTCGGCCTCGACCATGACCCGCACCAGCGGCTCGGTGCCGGAGGGGCGGACCAGCACCCGACCCCGGTCGCCCAGCAGCGCCTCCTCGGCCTGGACCGCCCGCCACACCGCCGCGGCCTCGGCCAGGCCCCGGCGGTCGGCCACGCGGACGTTGACGAGCACCTGGGGGAGCCGGCGCATCACCGTGGCCAGCTCCGAGAGCGGCCGGCCGGTGCGGGCCATGATCGCGAGCAGCCGGAGCCCGGTGAGCAGCCCGTCGCCGGTGGTGGCGCGGTCGAGGAAGATGACATGGCCAGACTGCTCGCCCCCGAGGGTGTGGCCACCTGCCAGCATCGCCTCCAGCACGTAGCGGTCGCCGACCGCGGTCTGCAGCACCTGGATGCCGTGCTCGGCCATGGCCAGACGGAAGCCCAGGTTGGTCATGACGGTGGTGACCACGGTGCCGGTCGGGAGCTCGCCCCGCTCCCGCTCGTCGAGGGCGGCGACGGCCAGGATCACGTCCCCGTCGACCAGCTCGCCGCGCTCGTCGACGGCGAGCACGCGGTCGGCGTCGCCGTCGTGGGCCAGGCCCACCGCGGCGCCGGTCCTGACCACGGCCTCCTGGACGTGCTCGGGATGGGTGGAGCCGACCCCGGCGTTGATGTTGTGGCCGTCCGGCTCGGCCGCGACCGCGGTCACCCTGGCGCCGGCCCGCCGGTAGGCCTCGGGGGCGATCGCGGCGGCCGCCCCGTTGGCGCAGTCCACCACCACCCGGAGGCCCGCCAGGTCGGGGGCGCCGTCCAGCAGGTGGGCGAGGTAGGCCTCGACGGCGTCGGCGGCCGTGCGGCGCAGGCCGCCGACCTCGGCGCCGACCGGCCGGGGGGCGCCCTGGTCCGCGGCGCCGAGGGCGGCCTCGATGCGGTCCTCGAACGCGTCGGGCAGCTTGAAGCCCTCCGGCCCGAAGAACTTGATGCCGTTGTCCGGCATGGCGTTGTGGGAGGCGGAGATCACCGCGCCCGCCGCCGCCCGGTAGTGGCGGGTCAGGAACGCCACCGCGGGGGTCGGGACCACGCCGGCGGCGAGCACCTGCCCGCCGGCGCTCAGGATGCCCGCGACCAGGGCGCTCTCGAGGAGCGCGCCGGACGCCCGCGGGTCCCGGCCGACCACCAGCGCCGGCGGCCCGCCGGCTTCGGCCCGGAGCACGCCGACGACCGCCCGTCCGAGGGCGAGGGCCAGCTCCGGGGTGAGGTCGGCGTTGGCCAAGCCCCGCACCCCGTCGGTCCCGAACAGCTTCCCCACCGGCGCGTACCCGGCGAACCCGTTAGCGCTTGCTGTACTGGGGCGCCTTGCGGGCCTTCTTGAGGCCGTACTTCTTGCGCTCGACCTCGCGGGCGTCGCGGGTGAGGAAGCCGCGCTTCTTCAGCTCCACCCGCAGCTCCGGGTCGAGGTCGACCAGCGCCCGGGCGATGCCGTGGCGCAGCGCGCCGGCCTGCCCGGAGACCCCGCCGCCGTCGAGGTTGGCGAGGATGTCGTAGCGCTCGAGGGTGTTGGTCACCCGCAGCGGCTCGGTGACGAGCCGGCGGTGCGCCGGGTTGGGGAAGTAGTCCTCGAGGGGTCGGCCGTTGAGCTTGAACTGGCCCGTCCCCTCGAGCAGGCGCACCCGGACCACGGCCTCCTTGCGGCGGCCGGTGCCCCGGGCCAGCATTGCTGGAGCAGCCAACGAGGTGTCCTCCTATCGTTGTTGCGGTGGAGCGCTGAAGTCGAGCGGCGCCGGCATCTGGGCGGCGTGCGGGTGGGTCGGGCCGTCGTAGACCTTGAGCTTGGAGAGCATCTGCCGTCCGAGCCGGTTGCGGGGCAGCATGCCCCGGACGGCCCGCTCGACCGCCTTGGACGGCCGCTGCTCGAGCAGCACCGTGTACGGGACCGCCTTCAGGCCGCCCGGGTAGCCGGAGTGCCGGTAGGCGACCTTCTGCTCGCGCTTGCGGCCGGTCAGCCGCACCTTGGCGGCGTTCACGATGATCACGTGGTCGCCGGTGTCGACGTGGGGCGCGAAGATCGGCTTGTGCTTGCCGCGCAGGATCCGGGCCACCTGGGCGGCGAGCCGCCCGAGGACCTGGCCGTCGGCGTCGACGACGTACCAGTCGCGGGTGATGTCCCGCGCTCTGGGCGAGAACGTGCGGCTTGCTGGCGAGGGCATGCGGACAACTCCGTGACGATTCGAGGGATTCAGCGCCGGGCATGCGATCGCTGCCGCAGCCGCTGTCAAACCGATGGTCAAGGCTAGCGGTGACCTGTTGTTTTGGTCAACCTGAGCGCTCAGGCGCGGCGGTCATGGCCGCCACCGTAGCGCAGGTGCGACGATTGGCCCCGGACCCGGATGGAGGAGGAACGGATGTCGGTGCTGGATCGGCTGCTGTTGCGCCTGCTCGCCCGCCCGGTCGACGAGCTGGTCCGCAAGGCCCTCGACGAGGAGCTGTACCGCCACCGGGTCCACGGCGACCCGCGACGGCTTCACCTCGACCCCACCGCCATCGTCAACGACGCCCTGTTCAACCTCTCCGGCGGGGAGGTCACGGTCGGCCGCTACGCCTTCTTCGGGCACGGCGTCTGCGTGCTGACCGGGACCCACGACATGGGCAAGTTCGGGCGCGAGCGCCAGACCGCCATCCAGCGGAGCGGGCGGGACGTGGTGATCGGCGAGGGGGCGTGGCTGGCCAGCAGCGCGCTGGTGCTCGGACCGTGCGAGATCGGCGCCCACGCGGTGGTGGCGGCCGGGGCGCTGGTCACCCGCGACGTCGCTCCCTACACGGTGGTCGCCGGCCGGCCGGCGACGGTCGTGCGCACGATCGAGGCTCGGGCCGCCGGCACGTGAGGCTCGAGATCGGCGCGGGCGAGCACCCGGACCCCGCCTACGACCTCCACACCGACGTGCTGCCGCTCCCCGGGATCCAGGTGCGCTGCCGGCTGGACCGGCTGCCGTTCGCGGACGCCACCATCACCGCCCTGCGCGCCAACCACGTGCTGGAGCACCAGAGCTGGCAGCTCGTCGAGTCGACGCTGGTGGAGTGGGCGCGGGTGCTGCGGCCCGGCGCCCCGGTCGACATCGGCGTGCCCGACGCCCGCTGGATCGCCGAGCGGTGGCTGGACGGGAGCTACGGGACCGTTGAGGCCAACCGCTGGCTCCTCGGCGGCCACGCCGAGCGGCCGGCCCACCGGGGCACCGACGAGCGCGGCGTCCCCCGCTGGCTGTGGAACGCCCACTTCGCCGTGTTCGACGAGACCTGGCTGGCCGACCTGCTGAAGGGCAGCGGCTTCACCGACATCGACATCTCGCGCTACGAGGTCAGGAACCTCCGCTGCCACTGCCGGCGCGCGAGTAGGTGACGGACTCGAGGACCAGGCCGTGGGCGGGGGCCACGGTCCCGACCGCCAGGCGGTCGCCGCCGGCCAGCACCGCCGCGGTGGACGCCGGGTCGCGCCGGCCGTCGCCCACCTGGAGGAGGTGCCCGACGATGCTGCGGACCATCTGCCAGCAGAAGGCGTCGGCGACCATCCGCACCTCGACGAGACCGCCGCTGCGCCGGACGGTGACCGAGCGGAGGCGGCGCGTGGTGGTGGCGCCGGCGCGGCTGCGGCAGAAGGCGGCGAAGTCGTGCTCGCCGACCAGCGGCCGGGCCGCCTCGCGCATGCGCGGCACCGACAGCGGCCGGGGCCAGGCGAGCACGAAGCCGCGCAGCAACGGGTCCGGGTGGCCGGAGTCGTCGACGCGGTAGACGTAGGTGCGCCGGCGGGCCGACAGGCGTGCGTCGAAGCCGGGCGGCGCCCAGGCCGCCTCGCCGACCACGATCGCCGGCCCAAGGCCGCCGTTGAGGGCGCGCCGGACCCGCTCGGGGTCCAGGCGCGCCGGCACGTCGGCATGGACGACCTGGCCGCGGGCGTGCACGCCGGCGTCGGTGCGACCGGCGCCCACCGTGCGGACCGGTTGCTTGGCCAGCCGGGAGAGCGCGGCCTCCAGCGCGCCCTGGACGGTGCGCCGGTCGCGCTGCCGCGCGAACCCCGAGAACGGGCCGCCGTCGTAGGCGACCACCAGCCGCAGCCGCCGCGACGGCCCACCCGCCTCGGCGGGGTCGGCGCCCATCGCGGCTACTTCTTCTTGCCCTTGCCCTTGCCCTCGTCCTCGGCCTCGCCCTCGGCGGGGGCCTGGGGCGCGTCCTCGGCCACGTCCGCCGTGGCCGTGCCGGCTGGGCCGTTGTCGGGCGCGTCCGCCTCGGCGCCGGCCGGGACCTCGGCCGCGAGCTCCTCGGCCGCGGGCTCGATCGGCTCCTCGGCCTCCATCTCGGCCTCGGGCGCGTCCTCTGCCACGTCCGCCGTGGCCGTCCCGGCTGGGCCGTCGTCGTCCTCGACGGCCGGGGCCAGGCCCGCCTCGATCTCTGCGTCGGTGGGGACGTTCGGCCGCTCCTCCTCGTCAGCCTCCTCGCCGGCCAGCGCCGCCTCGGCCGCCTCCGCCTCGGCGGGGGTGGGGACACCGCGGCCCCGGGCGGCGGCGCGCCGCTGGGCGCGGTTGGCGCCCTCGGGTGCCGGGCGTGCCGCCCGGCGCCCGAACCGGCGCCGCCGGCCCTCGGTGGTGGCGGTGCCGGCCGACTCGTCGGCCTCGGCCTGCTCCACCAGCTCGATGACGGCCATCGGGGCGGCGTCGCCCGGACGCGGGCCGAGCTTGAGGATGCGGGTGTAGCCGCCCTGCCGCTCGGCGAAGCGGGGGGCGATCTCGGCGAACAGCTTGTGCACCACCGCCTTGTCCCGCACCACGGTGAGGACCTGCCGCCTGGCCGCCACGTCGCCCCGCTTGGCGAAGGTGATCAGGCGCTCGGCCTGCGGCCGCAGGCGCTTGGCCTTGGCCTCGGTGGTGCGGATCCGGCCCTCGGCGAACAGCGCCCGGGCCAGGTTCGCGATGATCATGCGCTCGTGGCTCGGCCCCCCGCCCAGGCGAGGCCCCTTGGTCGGGGTCGGCATGGTGGCTTACTCCTCCCTCAGCGAAAGGCCGAGCTCGTGCAGCTTCTCGCGCACCTCGTCGATGGACTTGGCGCCGAAGTTGCGGATGTCCAGCAGGTCGGCCTCGGACTTGGTGACCAGCTCGCCGACCGTGGTGATGCCCTCGCGCTTGAGGCAGTTGTAGGAGCGCACCGACAGGTCCAGCTCCTCGATCGGCGTGTCCAGGTTGGCGCCGAGCGGCCCGACCTGCTCCGCCGGGCCGAGCGACAGCCCCTCGCCGCCGCCGGTCAGGTCGGCGAACAGGCTGACCAGCTCGCGCAGGGTGCCACCCGCCGAGGCGAGCGCGTCCTCCGGCGACAGCGAGCCGTCGGTCTCGACGTCGAGGATCAGCCGGTCGTAGTTGGTCATCTCACCCGAGCGGGTGGCCTCGACGGCGTAGCTGACCCGCCGCACCGGCGAGAAGATCGAGTCGATGGGGACGCGGCCGATCTCGTCGGAGGCGGACTTGTTGCGCTCGGCCGGCCGGTAGCCGCGGCCCTTCTCGACCCGCAGCTCCATCTCGAGCTTCGCCTTGGTGTTCAGGGTGGCCAGGTGCAGCTCCGGGTTGATGACGTCGATGTCGGCCGGGGGCACGATGTCGGCGGCCGTCACCTCACCGGGGCCGGTGGCGCGCAGGAACATGGTGGCCGGCTCGCTGGTCTCCGAGCGCAGGCGCAGCTCCTTGACGTTCAGGATGACGTCGGTGACGTCCTCCTTGACGCCCTGGATGGACGAGAACTCGTGCAGGACGCCGTCGATCTTGATGGACGTGACCGCCGCCCCCGGGATGGACGACAGCAGCGTCCGGCGCAGGGAGTTGCCGAGCGTGTAGCCGAAGCCGGGCTCGAGCGGCTCGATGACGAAGCGTGAGCGGGTGTCGGAAAGCGGGTTGGACTCGATGCGTGGGCGCGAGATCTCCATGTTGCTTCATTCACCTCCGGCTCCCCGGCCCGCCATATGACTCGGGGACGCCACTGGTCCGGTTACTTCGAGTAGAGCTCGACGATGAGCTGCTCCTGCAGCGGCACCTCGACCTGGTCGCGGGTGGGGAGGCTGGTCACGGTCAGCTTCGCCTCCCCGGCGTTGATGTCGATCCAGCCGGGCTGCGGCCGGCCGGTCTGGAGCTGGATCGACTCGTGGATGTAGATGTTGCCGCGCATGCGCTCCTTGACCTGGACGACGTCGCCGGCCTTCACCTGGTACGAAGGGATGTTGACCTTCTTGCCGTTGACGGTGACGTGGGAGTGGCGCACGAGCTGGCGCGCCTGGTCGCGCGAGCGGGCCAGCCCACCCCGGTAGACGACGTTGTCCAGGCGCGTCTCCAGGAGCTGGAGGAGGGTCTCGCCGGTGATGCCCTTCCGGCGGGCCGCCTCCACGTAGTAGTTGTGGAACTGCTTCTCGAGCACGCCGTAGATGCGCCGCGCCTTCTGCTTCTCGCGGAGCTGCATCAGGTACTCGCTCTCCTTGATGCGGCCGCGGCCGTGCTCGCCGGGCGGATAGGGGCGCTTCTCCACCGGGCACTTCGGGCTCTCGCATTTGGAGCCCTTCAGGAAGAGCTTGGTCTTCTCCCGCCGGCAGAGCTTGCAGTCAGGTCCGGTGTATCTCGCCAATGTGCGCTCAGTCTCCTCAGACGCGGCGCCGCTTCGGTGGGCGGCAGCCGTTGTGCGGGACCGGGGTGACGTCCTGGATGCCCTGGATCTCCAGGCCGGTGGCCTGCAGGGAGCGGATGGCCGTCTCCCGGCCCGAGCCGGGGCCCTTGACGAACACGTCGACCTTGCGGACGCCGTGCTCCTGAGCCCGGCGGGCGGCCTGCTCGGCGGCGAGCTGCGCCGCGAACGGCGTCGACTTGCGAGACCCCTTGAAGCCGACGTTGCCCGACGACGCCCACGCGATCGCGTTGCCCTGCGGGTCGGTGATGGTCACGATCGTGTTGTTGAAGCTGGACTTGATGTGGGCGTGGGCGTGGGCGATGTTCTTCTTCTCGCGCCGCCGCGGCTTCTTCGCGCCGCCCTTCTTCGGTGGCAATCCGGTCTCCTTACTTCTTCGTGGCCTTCTTCTTGCCGGCCACCGTCTTCTTCGGGCCCTTGCGGGTGCGCGCGTTGGTGTGCGTGCGCTGGCCGCGGACGGGCAGGCCCCGGCGGTGCCGGATGCCCTGGTAGCAGCCGATCTCGATCTTGCGCTTGATGTCCTGCTGCACCTCGCGCCGCAGGTCGCCCTCGACCTTGTAGTGGGAGTCGATCCACTCCCGCAGGCGGACGATCTCCTCCTCGGCCAGGTCGCGCACGCGGGTGTTGGGGTTCACCCGGGTGCCCTTGACCGTCTCGATGGCGCGGGTACGGCCGAGGCCGTAGATGTAGGTGAGGCCGATCTCCACCCGCTTCTCGCGGGGGAGGTCGACGCCGGCGATTCGTGCCATGTGTGCCTTCGTACCTCCCGGCGCTGCGATCAGCCCTGCCGCTGCTTGTGACGAGGGTTGGAGCAGATGACCATCACGACGCCGTGGCGCCGGATGGTCTTGCACTTCTCGCAGATTCTCTTGACCGACGGCTTGACCTTCATGTCACTTCCTACTTGTACCGGTAGGTGATCCGGCCTCGGTTGAGGTCGTAGGGGGACAGCTCGACGACCACCCGGTCCCCTGGCAGGATCCGGATGTAGTGCATGCGCATCTTCCCGGAGATGTGCGCGAGGACGCGGTGGCCGTTGGCCAGCTCCACCCGGAACATCGCGTTCGGGAGGGGCTCGACAACGGTCCCCTCGACCTCGATGGCGCCATCCTTCTTCGGCAAGCTCTTCCCTTCACCTCGTCATACTTCGGACACGGCAAGCACCGTGCCTGCTCGCTCGTTGGAACAAGGGGAGCACCCTGAGGGCGGACCTGAGGAGAGACCAGGACCGCGCCCACGGCGCGAAGGCCTGGCAGGAGCCGGGCCGGATGCACAAGATACCAATTTCCCGGTCTACCCAGCAACAACGGGGTCGGGAGAATCGGGGAGCAGG
>Ga0209875_1000067_pt1 | contig 13182 bp, 14 predicted proteins | sample GWRWS3_0_10_FD_187219 | JGI IMG/M metagenome (GOLD analysis project Ga0209875, IMG submission 187219) | Riverbed sediment microbial communities from areas with vegetation nearby in Columbia River, Washington, USA - GW-RW S3_0_10 (SPAdes)... | ecosystem: Environmental > Aquatic > Freshwater >...
CTACGACTCCGCCCAGCTCACCTTGGACCTGGCCCAGGCGCGGAGCCTGCTGGGCGCAAGGTGCCAGCCGGCGGGCTCGCAGAGCCGGCCGGGGCGGGATAGGTCGGCGTGCTGGTGGAAGGAGCCGGTCATGGACACCCAGAACGATCGGCCCGAGGGGCCGTCACCCGACGATGGCAAGAGCTTGCCTCCCGCAGACTGGTACCCGGACCCCACAGATGGCTGGTCACGGCGCTGGTGGGACGGCACGAAGTGGACCGAGCACGTGGTGGAGCCCGCCACGCGAGCGCCCAAGCGGCCCTGGACCCTTGCTCGCGTGTTCAACATCGAGCTTGGGCTCACAATGGCGGGGCTGTTTGTCGACACTTCTTCTCACTGTTCTCGTTGGATTCGTGCGAGTCGAAGCGCTGCGAGACCCTGGTCACCCAAGCCTGGCTGTTGCTGACTGTGGGCCAGTCGGTGGTCCTGGCCGTCTGTTGGACGGCGTTCCGGTGGTCGAAGCGGGTTGCGGTTCAGCGCGCGGCCGCCCTGCTGCTGCCGATCGGGACGGTGACGATCTGGGTACTCGCCACGGTGATGGGCAGCAGAGGGATGGAGGCGTGACCCCGTCGCGGCAGTGCTCTGGAGCGATGCCTCAAAGATGCCTCAATCCGCGGGCGCGTCCGCTGGGGAGTCTCAGCAGTGAGGCCGCTGAGCTGGTCGGATGTGGTGGGCAGGGACGGGATCGAACCGCCGACCTTGCGGTTTTCAGCCGCACGCTCTACCGACTGAGCTACCTGCCCGCGGGGAACCGGAGGCCGCCAGCGGCCTCCGGTCCGCGACTGCGGTCCCGACGGGATTTGAACCCGCGACCTCCGCCTTGACAGGGCGGCGAGCACAGCCAAGCTGCTCCACGGGACCGTGCCTGGTCATCCCTCCTGTGCCCCCAGCGGAGTTCGAATCCGCGTCGCCACCTTGAAAGGGTGGTGTCCTAGGCCACTAGACGATGGGGGCCGGCTCCAGGGTCGGGGTGGGCCGCGTCGGCCTCGAACCGACGACACCCCGGTTAAAAGCCGGGTGCTCTACCAACTGAGCTAGCGGCCCACGACAGAGCGCGCCGATGGTGCCATCGCGGTTGCCACGCTGTCAAAGGTCCCGGCCTACCGCCAGCCCGGGGTGGTCTGCTCGAAGTTGACCGTGACCCAGATCCTGCCCTGGCTGATGTAGGTTCCCACCCCGAACAGGTTGGCCTTGCGGCGGAGGATGTTGGCCCGGTGCGGGGGCGAGTCCATGAACGCCTGCTGCAGCGCGGCGACCGAGTTGCCCACCCCGACGTTCTGGCCGAGCCACACCCAGTGGTCGGTCGCGCTGGAGATGTCGTTGTGCCAGAGCTTGCCCTCACGGGCCATGGCCACCGAGTGGCGGTAGGCGAGCTTGCTGAGGGTCTCCGAGACCCGCATCCGCGGCAGGCCATGGGCCGCGCGGAGGTCGTTGGTGGCGTCGACAAAGGAGGCGTCGGTGCGTGGACCGGCGACCGCCGGCTCCTGCCCGACCATCGGCGCGAAGAACAGCCCGGCGGCCAGCAGCAACAGCGTGAGCAGGCGGCGGACCGGCATGGCGCCCTCCTCCGAAGCGGACCCGACACTGGGTTGTCGACCGTTCGGGAGCGGGTCTTGAGCGCCTCCGGCCGGTCAGCCGGACGCCTCGCGCTCGGCTCTGGCCTGGTCGGCCGGGAGCAGCTTGTAGCCGACCCCGCGGATGGTGGCGATCATCGACTCGTGCTCGGCGCCGAGCTTGGCCCGCAGGCGGCGGACGTGCACGTCCACGGTGCGGGTGCCGCCGAAGAAGTCATAGCCCCAGACCTCCTGGAGGAGCTGGGCCCTGGTGGAGACCCGCCCGGGCCGGGCGGCCAGGAAGCGCAGCAGCTCGAACTCCTTGTAGGTGAGGTCCAGCGGCCGCCCGCGCAGGCGGACCTGGTAGGAGACCGGGTCGACGAGCAGCTCGCCGACCCGGATGGCGGCGTCCGGCGAGGCGGCCTCCGGGCGTTGTGCGAGCAGGCGGATGCGGGCCTCGACCTCGGCCGGCCCGGCGGTCGGCAGCACGAAGTCGGAGGCGCCCCAGTCCCGCTGCAGCCCGGCCAGCCCGGCCTCGGGCATCACCACCAGGATGGCGACGTGGTCGCCGACCGCCCGCAGGCGGCGGCACAGCGCCTGGGCACGGGAGAGGTCGCGGGTGGCGTCGATCACTACCAGGTCCTTGGACGCCGCCGTGTCCAGGCTGGAGCCCTCCAGCGGCAAGGTGGCGACCGGGTGGGCCAGGTACTCCAGGGCGGGCAGGATCTCCGTCGCCCCCCCTGGCCGGCCGGTCAGGCAGGCGAGCTCGGCCACCGGTCCCCCTCCGAGGGTGTGTGTCCGCGGCCTCGGCGCCGCCAGCAACCTACCATAGCGGGCATGGTACGGATCCGACTGTTCGCCGCCCTGCGGGAGGCCGCCGGGATGTCCGAGGTGGAGGCGCCCGCCGGGCCGCTCGACGGCATCCTCGCCGGGCTCGCCGACCGCTTCGGCGACCACTTCGCGGCCGTGCTCGGGTACTCGAGCGTCCTGGTCGACGGCGAGCGCTGGCACGACCGCGCCGCGGCGGTCCCCGACGGCGCCGAGCTGGCCCTGCTGCCGCCGTTCTCCGGGGGGGCCAGGGGCTGAGCCATGCGCAAACTCCTCATCGGCGCCGTCGTCCTGCTGATCCTCGGCGTCGCCGCCGACTTCGCCGCCGCCCGGATGTTCGAGGACCGGGTCACCGACGTGCTCCAGCGCGAGTACGACCTCGGCCGGCGGCCGGTGGTGCAGGTCCGTGACTTCCCGTTCCTTCCCCACCTGGCCACCGGCCGCTTCTCCGCCATCGACGTGGCCGCCACCGACGTGCGGGCGAGGGGCGTCAACGCCGCCCGGCTCACGCTCCACCTGCGGGACGTCCGCGTGCCGCGGGAGGTGCTGCTCGGCGAGCCGGGCGGCGTCGACGTCGGGCGGGCCGACGGCCAGGTGGAGCTGACCGAGGCCGAGGTGAACCGCCTGCTGGCGGGCCGGCTGCCGGGCGCGTCGCTGACCGTGGGCCGGGACGGGGTCCGGGTGCGGCTCCGGACCGAGTTCCTCGGCCAGCCGCTGGAGGCGGTGGCGACCGGCAGCCTCGGTGTCCGCGGCGACGCGATCGCCTTCATGCCCGAGTCGGTGCGGCTCGGCAACGGCGTCGACCCGGCCTTCGAGTCCCAGGTCGCCCCCCGGCTCACCTTCGAGGTGCCCCTGCCGGAGCTGCCGGCCGGGCTGCGGCTGGAGCGGGTCGACACCCGACCGGGCACGGTGGTCGTCAGCGGGCAGGCGGCGGCCGTGCGGGTGGCCACCTGATACGCTCGTCGCATGACCCTGGAGCTCTGGTACACGGCGCTGCTGGTCGTCATGCTGTCGGCCGCCGGCGTGTTCGCCGTCTACGTGGTCTACCGGCTGCTCAAGGGCTGAGGCGGCGCGCGGCCAAGCGAAAACCCAGGGGGTCGAGCCGCCATCCTCGCGGACGGCGCCCACCTCGGGCGGACCAGGCCGAGGCCGTCGCCTGAGCTGCGTATTCGCGCCCTTCTCAGACAGCCGAGCCTTGCGGCGCGGCGGTCCCCGTCTTGTCAGCATCGACGATGCTATGCGGGGTTCGCGCTTCATTGAGATCTGCCCGGATTGGCCCGGGACTTACATCCTCTCCACGCGCGTTTTGCGTCTCCGGGCCACTCCCGGCGACGACGAACATGAGGCTGGCTAGGTTATGGGCCGCGTTGACATCCCGATCCAGGCGCAATCCGCACGACTCGCAGACGAAGACGCTCTCGGTTGCGGCCAGCTTGGCTTTCACGAGCCCGCAGCCCGAGCAGGTTTTCGATGAGGCATACCAACGGCCGGCCACCACGAGTCGACAGCCATACCAACTGGCCTTATAGGTGAGCTGGCGCCGCAGCTCAGCCAATGCGGCATCGGAGACGGCGCGATTCAGCCCACGTTTGCCCGGCCCGCGAGCCCTCATGCCCGCCACGTTCAGGTCTTCGACCACCACCCCAGCGTAGTTGGTTGCCAATCGCGTTGTGAGCTTGTGCATCGCATCGCGGCGCAGGTTGACCATGCGTGCATGCGAACGGGCCACTCTCCGCCGCGCCCGGCGCATGCGGGCGCTGCCGATCCGTCGACGCGCGACTGTCCGTTGAGCGTGGGCTAACCCCCGTTGGAGGCGGCTGAAGGCCCGAGGGTTCGCTACAAACTGCGGCTCGACGCCGGGCGCGGCCACCACCGCTAGGTTCCGCACACCGACGTCGACGCCGACCGTTCCAGCGTGCCGCTGCATCGGCGACGGGCCCTCCGGGATCCGACGAGCAACCTCGACCGTGAAGGACACGAACCAGCGGTCGGCAGTTCGGCTGATCGTGGCGGACAAGATCCGGGCCGTGCCTTGCTCAACGCGGCGGGCGAGTTTACGAGTCGATTCGTGAGTCTTGAGCTTTCCCAACCGAGGCAGCGTGACATGGTGTCGGTCGGGCTCGACCCGAACGGCGCCGGTGGTGAACCGGCAGCTGTCTCGTGCATGGCCCTTACGCTTGAAGTGGGGGAACCTGACCCGCTCACCGTTGCGTCGCCCTGCACTCGAATCGCCCCAGTTCTTCAATGCGTGCGCCAACGCGTGGAACCCCGATGAGTACGCCTCTTTGCTGTTCTCCGGCCACCAAGGTGCCGTCGCCGCCTTGACTCGGTTCCAGTGGCAACGGAGCGCCGGGAGCGTCCACGGAACGTCGACCGGCTCACCCGCTGCGCGCATGTCCAGCCGTTCCTTGACGAGCGCAAGGCCCAGTTGTACGCGAAGCGGGCCGCACCGCAGTGCGAAGCCAGCGCCCTCGCCTGACCTGGGGTCGGGTCGAGCGCGAATCGATATGCCTGGATGACCAGCGCAGCATCGGCCGAAGCGTGTGCCATATCGAACACACGTTCCCATCCAAAGAGCGGATGGTAAAGGGGTCTCGTGCTGGCTGTGGAAAACTCGCCGAGAGCTCAGGAGGGAAGAGAGAAACCCAGGGGTTGGAGCGTCGATGAACACGACTCCGCCCGGCGGACCAATCCGGGCCCCCTGGGTTCGGTGAGCTGTTCGGATTCCGGGGGTGATCCATCCCCCGCTATCAGAGGCGGATCGCCCTACCGGACAGTCACCTCGCGGGTCCCTACCGGTTCTGACAGCTGGACCACCTCCTTTCTCGCGTATCGCCAGTTAGCCACAGCGGACACGGGAGCGCAAACAGGTTGGCTACCATGGGGTCGTGCCTACGCTGACCAGCCAGCTCGACGCGCTCGCGGCCGTCCGCGAGGGCGTGGTGGCGGTCGACCGGCCCGACCTCGCCACCATCGCCCTGCGGGGCGCCGACGTGCTCCGCTACCTGCACGCGGTCTGCACCCAGGACACCGCCGGCCTGCGCCAGGGCGACGCGGCCGAGGCCCTGCTGCTGTCGCCCAAGGGCCGGATCGAGTTCGCCTTCCGGCTGGCCGTGCTGGCCGACGGGGTGCTGCTGGACACCGACGGCGAGGCCGCCCCGGCCCTGGCCGAGCGGCTGGCCCGGTTCGTGTTCCGCTACGACGTCGCGGTCGCCGAGCCCGCCAAGGGCGCCGTCAGCCTGCTCGGCCCGGCCGCCGACGGCGCCCTGGCCGCGGCCGGCCTGCCGGCGCCGGGAGGCCCGGGGGGTCCGGGGGGCTCAAGCCTAGCCCCCCGGTGGGCGGGGGGCCCCGGGCTGGTGGCCCACCGCACGACGGTCGGGGTCGACCTGGTCGGCCCGGACGCCCCGGAAGCCGCCGCCGCGATCGAGCGGGCCGGGGTCGCCGCCGGCCCGGCCGAGCTGTGGGAGCTGGTCCGGGTCGAGCGGGGGCTGCCGCGCGCGGGCCGCGAGCTCACCGACGACGTGCTTGCGGAGGAGGCAGGGCTGCTCGGCTCTCACGTCCACCTGGACAAGGGCTGCTACCCCGGCCAGGAGACCGTGGCCAAGGTGCACAACCTCGGCCAGGTCCAGCGGCGCCTGGCCGGGCTCCGCTTCGGGCCCGGCGGACCAGGCGGCCTGCCGGCGCCGCCGACCGACCTGGTCACCGACGACGGCCGCCGCGCCGGGCAGCTCCGCAGCGTGGTCGACCACCCAGAGCTGGGCCCGATCGGCCTCGCCTACGTCCGCCGGCTGGTCGAGCCCGGCCACTCGGTGCTGGCCGGCACCCACTCCGCGACCGTGGTGGAGCTGCCGTTCCGATAGGCTGGCTACAATCGTCGCGCTCGGTCAACGAGCGACACAGGGGGGGTCGGATGAGTGTGGAGGTAGTCCGCGGCGGCCAGCGCCGCATCGACCGGGTCCTTGACCCGCGGTTCGTGGCGGGGGTTGGCCGGCTCGACCTGGCCGAGCTGCGCTCCCGCCGGGAGGAGGCCGAGGCCGAGGAGGCCGACATCTCCTTTCTCCGCCGGCTGCTCCAGGGCAGGCTGGACATCCTCCGCGCCGAGCTGGTGCGCCGCTCTCGTGGCGGCGAGCAGGACGTGGCGGGGCTGCTCGCCGGGCTGCCGGCCATCCTGACCGACGACGCGCCGGGCACCTTCAGCGCCATCCCCCGCATCCTGGTGCCCTCCCGCGCCGACCAGCACCGCCGGCGGGTCGAGAGGATGGTCTCCGACGAGACCATCGCCCGCCTCCCCGAGCTGGACGTGGAGGAGCTGACCAGGGCCGTGGAGGTGCTCGCCCACGAGGAGGAGAGCGTCTCCAGCCACCGGCGGGCGGTGCAGCGGGTCGTGGACCTGCTCCGCGGCGAGCTGGCCCGCCGCTACCGCGACGGGAGCGCCCAGGTCTCCCAGCTCCTCGAGTGATCTCCTCGATCTGGTCGAAGGGCTCAAGTTTCCCTCACTCCGGTCCGATAGGTACAGAGCCGGTCCGATTGCGCCTGTCTGATCAGCGCAGACGGCGACGACACGGATGGTGACCCCGATGGAGGTGAACCGCGTGCTGGTGGTCGACGACGACCCGGCCACCCGGCGGGTCGTCTGCGCGCTGCTCGACCTCGACGAGTACGGGCTACTGGAGGCCCCCGACGGCCTCGCCGCCCTCGACCTGGTCCGGGCCGAGCGGCCCGACCTGGTCATCCTGGACCTCACCATGCCGAGGCTGGACGGCCTGCGAGCCTGTCAGGCCCTCCGCTCCGACCCCGAGCTGGCCGGCACCCGGGTGCTGGTGCTGACCGGCCGCGACCTCCCCGACGACCGGGTGGCCGCCCGGGACGCCGGCGCCGACGCCTACCTGGTCAAGCCCTTCTCGTCGTTGCAGCTCCTGGAGGCCGTCCGCCGCCTGGTGGACGCCTGAGGCGCCCATGGACCCGGTCACCACCCACTTGGAGCAGCTCCAGGCCGCGGAGCGGCAACTGCTGGTGTTCGCCCGCGAGATCAACCAGCTCTACCAGGCCGAGCGGGCCAGGGCCACCGAGCTGGAGCGGGCGCTGGACCGCCTGCGCGAGTCCTACCTGGACATGATCAAGACGCTCGCGTTCGTGGTCGAGGCCAAGGACCCGGGCACCCGGGCCCACCTCCAGCGCACCCACGACTACGCGGTCGCCCTGACCGAGGCCGTCGACCCGGAGCTCGCCGCCGACCAGCGGTTGCGCTACGGGTTCCTGCTCCACGACGTCGGCAAGGTGGGCATCCCGGAGGCGGTGCTCAACAAGGCCGGGCCGCTGGACGACGACGAGTGGGAGGTCATGCGCGCCCACCCGCTGCTCGGGGTCCAGATGGTGGCCGGGATCAAGTCGCTCGGGCACGCGGTCGAGGTGATCCGCTGCCACCACGAGCGCTGGGACGGCAAGGGCTACCCGAGCGGGCTCGTCGGCGAGGCGATCCCGCTGGGGGCGCGCATCTTCGCGGTGGCGGACGCCTTCGACGCGATGACGTCCGACCGCCCCTACCGCCAGGCGCTCCCCTTCGAGCGGGCCTGCCAGGAGATCGCCGACGGCGCCGGCTCGCAGTTCGACCCGGCGGTGGTGGCGACGTTCGCCGCCATCGCGCCCGGGCTGCCCGACCTGCACGCGTCGCTGCACGGGGGGTTCGGGGGGCTCAAGCCTAGCCCTCCGATGGACGGGGAGGTCGGGCAGGGCGGGCCGTTGGCGAGGGTCGGAACGCCGGACTAGCCTCTGGACCTCACCTCGAAGCGTCCCAGGAGGCGGGCAATGGAGGTCCTCGCCGAGGTCGAGCGGTCCGGGTTCGTGGAGAGCCGGCATCTCGGCGTGGTCGCGGTCGCCGGCCCCGACGGCGAGCTGCTGGCCGCAGCCGGCGACCCGGACCTGGCCGTCTACCCCAGGTCCTGCTCCAAGCCGTTCCAGGCCCTGGCCGTCCGCGGCCTCGGGGTCGAGCGGGAGCTGGGCCTCGGCCAGCTCGCCCTGGCGGGCGCGTGCGGCTCGCACGACGGCGAGCCCGACCACGTCGCCTCGGTGCGCAAGGTGCTGGCGGCGGCCGGGCTGGAAGAGTCCGACCTGCGCTGCCCGCCGATCCTGCCGGCCAACCGCGAGGCCCGCGCCCGGGTCGAGGGGCCGGCGCCCGTGTACCACAATTGCTCCGGCAAGCACGCCTACATGCTGGCCGGGTCGGTGGTCCGCGGCTGGGAGACGGACCGCTACACGGCGCCGGAGCACCCGCTCCAGGCGGTGGTGGCCGACACCCTGAGCGACTTCGCCGGCGTCCCGATCGAGCACGTCGGCGTCGACGGCTGCGGCGTGCCGGTCCACGCCATGCCGCTGCGCGGTCTGGCGACCGCCTACGCGCGCCTGGGGGCGCGGGCCGCCGGCGGCGAGGAGGGCCCGTCGGCCCTGCTGGAGGCGGTGCGACGGCACCCGTTCATGGTCGCCGGCAGCGGCCAGCTCGACACGATGCTGCTGGAGGCGACCGGCGGGCGGGTCCTGGCCAAGGTCGGCGCCGAGGCGGCCTACGCCGCGGTCGACCTGGACGGCGGCATCGGCCTGGCCCTCAAGGTCGTCGACGGCGCCCCGAGGGCCAGGGGAGCGGCCCTGCTGGCCGCGCTGCGCGGCCTCGGCTGGCTCGACGAGCGGGAATGGGAGGCGGTCCTGCCGGCGGCGACGGTCGAGGTCCACGGCGGGGGCCAGACCGTGGGCGCGGTCCGCCCCGCCCAGCTCCGGCTGCAGCGCTGACGGCCCCGGCCCAGTGCTTGCAAAAGTTATCCACTTGGACTACTCTAGATAGCGTCAGGAAGGAGGAAGGCCGTGCGGACAGGCATGGAGCTCGGCGACGTCGGGCGCTACATCCGCGAGCAGCGGCGCCAGGCCGAGCTGTCGCTCCGCAAGCTGGCGAGCCAGGCCGGGGTCTCCAACCCCTACCTGTCGCAGATCGAGCGCGGCCTTCGCCAGCCCTCGGCGAAGATCCTCAAGGACATCGCCAAGGCGTTGCGGATCAGCGCCGAGACGCTGTACGTGCGGGCCGGCATCCTCGACGAGGAGGCCGAGGCCACCGACCTCGAGGTCGGCATCCTGCGCGACCCTCACCTGACCGAGCGGCAGAAGCAGGTCCTGATCGACGTCTACCGCTCGTTCCGGGCCACCGACAGGAAGGAGCAATCCTGAGATGCCTACCCTGAACAAGGACACCAAGCAGGCGCTCTACGCCGTTGCCGGCGTCGCCGACCTGGCAGTCTCGACCATCCGGCAGCTTCCCCAGGAGGCCGAGCGGTTCCGCTCCCGCTTCCCCGGCGAGGCCGCCAAGACCTACGACCAGCTCATCCGCCGTGGCGAGTCGCTGGTGACCGGTGTCCGCCGCTCGCGGTCGACCCGGCAGGCGGCCGAGGCGACCCGGACCGCGGTGTCCCGCACCAAGGCGGCCACCACCCGGGTCGGCCGCAGCGCCAAGACCACGCGCACCTCGGCGAAGGCGGCCGCCACCAGCGTGCGCCGCGCCGCCGAGGCCGACACCAAGGCGGCTCGCGACGCCGCCGCCAAGGTCGGCGACGACAAGTAACCGGTTCACACCGGTAGCATGGAAGCACCCGCGGGCGCGTCCCGCGGGTGCTTCGCGTCGGTCGCGGAGCCGGGCCGACCGGGGAGGTCGGGGTGGTGGGAGGGTTGGACCAGCCGGTCCGCCGGGTCGCTGTCCTGTCGGTGCACTCCTCGCCGCTGGCCCCGCCCGGTGTCGGCGACTCCGGCGGCATGAACGTCACCATCCGCGCCCTCGCCGGCGAGCTGGCAAGGGCGGGGATCGAGTCCGACCTCTACACCCGGGCCACCTCCACCGACGACCCGCCGGTCGTCGAGCTCCAGCCCGGCGTGCGCCTGCTGCACCTGCCGGCGGGGCCGCCGGCGCCGGTCCCCAAGCAGACCCTGCCCCGCTACCTGTGCGCCTTCCTGTGCGCGTTGCTGCGGGCGGGCGAGCGCTACGGCCCCTACGACATCCTCCACAGCCACTACTGGGTGTCCGGGTGGGTCGCGCGGCTGGCCAGGGAGCGATGGGACAGCCCGATGGTCCATTCCTTCCACACCCTCGGCCGGGTCAAGAACCTCAGCCTGGCCGACGGCGACGAGCCGGAGCCGCCCACCCGGCTCGCCGGCGAGGAGCGCGTGGCCGCCGCCGCCGACTGCCTGCTGGCCCCGACCCCGCTCGAGGCGCGCCAGCTCGTCGAGCTCTACGGCGCCGCCCCGGCCAGGGTCCGCGTCGTGCCCTACGGCGTCGACCAGGCACGCTTCCACCCTGGAGACCGCGACGGCGCCCGCGCGGCCCTCGGCGTGACCCGCCCGCACGTCCTGGCCTTCGTCGGCCGGCTGCAGCCGCTCAAGGCGCCGGACGTCGCCGTCCTGGCGCTGGCCGCGCTGGCCAGGCAGCGGCCCGACCTCGACGTGGAGTTGCTGGTGGTCGGCGGCGCCTCCGGCAACGGCAACGGCGAGCCGGCGCGCCTGGCCAAGCTGGCGGCCGACGCCGGGGTCGCCGACCGGGTCCGTTTCCTCGCCGCGCAGCCCCACGACCGCTTGGCGACCGTCTACCGGGCCGCCGACCTGGTGCTCATGCCGTCGTGGTCGGAGTCGTTCGGCCTGGTCGCGCTGGAAGCGCAGGCGTGCGGCACGCCGGTCGTCGCCGCCGGGGTCGGCGGGCTGCAGCACGCGGTGGGCGACGGCACCACCGGGGTGCTGGTCGCCAGCCACCAGCCGGAGGCGTGGGCCGGCGCGGTCGCACGGCTGCTGTCCAACCCGCGGAAGCTGGCGGCGATGGGCGCGGCCGCCGCCCGGTTCGCGGGCGTGCACGGTTGGGACCGGACCGCCGCATGCCTGCTCGGCATCTACGGCGACCTCGTCCAGGCCACCAGCGAGCCGTTCCTGGAGCTGGGACGGACCAGCTAGCCGCGGTCAGCCTCTCCTGTTGAGTGTGACCAGCTCGTCCTTGAAGACCTGGCCCTTGCCGAAGCGGTCAGCCAGCCGGGTAGGCGGTCTCCTCGCGCCGGTAGCTGATGAAGGTCCGACCCGCCCCGGCCGGGATGGGTCCAGCCACTGCGGGCGAGCGGCTCAGGGCATTCCATCCTGGCGGGTCCGCGAGCGGCGGGGGCGGGTGCCGCCGGGGGCGCGGGGCTCCCACCGGAACCGCCGCACGGCCACCACCGCACCGGCGGCGCCCCACACGGCGACCACGGCCAGGTGGCCCCAGCGGAAGCCGCTGCCCGGCACGAACGGGCTGAAGGTGTCCTCCAGCGCCAGGGCGAAATGCTTCACGGGAAACACGCCCCCGACCACCGCCACCCAGGCCGGGGCGTTGTCGGTCGGGAAGAACAGGTCGGAGACGAAGACGATGGGCAGGAGGGTGAAGTTCGCCACCACCGGCGCCGCCTCGCCGTTGGGGATCAGCGCGGCCACCGCCAGCCCGAGGGCGCAGAAGCACACCGCGCCCAGCAGCAGGGTCACGACCGCCGCCGGCAGCATCCGCCAGATGATCCGCACGTGGAACAGGCCGACCCCGACAGCCACCATGAGCACGGCGCTGAGCAGCGAGAACCACACCGACGACAGGATGCGGGCGGCGACGTACACCCATGCCGGCAGGGGAGTGCCGCGGATCCGCTTGAGGATGCCCAGGTCGCGGTTCATCGCCACCCCGACGGCCAGGCCGGTGTAGCAGGTCGAGATCACCGCGAACGCCAGCAGCCCGGGGGTGAGGAACTGGGCGAAGCGGATGCCGCCCCTGACGGCGAGCCGCTCGTTGCCGTTCAGCGAGCCGAACAGCAGCAGGAACATCATCGGGAAGGCGAGCGCGAAGAAGGCGCTGAACGGGTTCCGCAGGAACAGTTTGTTCTGGTACCGGACCTGGCGCAGGAGCAGCGGGCCGGTGGCGGGACGCTCACCCACGCGAGGCCCCCGTGAGCCGGAGGTAGACGTCCTCCAGCGACGGGCGGGTGACGGCCAGCGCCTCCAGCTCCGCTCCGCGCGCGACGGCCCAGCCGGTGAGGGTGTGCAGGTCCCTGGTGGGGGCGACGCTGCGCAGCAGGACGCGGTCCTCGTCCTGCCGGAGCCCGTCCCCCAGCTCCCGGGGCAGGTCGGCGAGCCCGGCGCCGGCCGGGAGCCGGAAGCTGATCTCCGCCTCCGCGACGTCGCGCCCGCCGAGCGACTCCGGGCTGCCCTCGGCGACGATCCGGCCGGCCGCGATGATCGCCACGCGGTCGGCCAGCGCCTGCGCCTCGTCCATGTAGTGGGTGGTGAGCAGGATCGTCTTGCCGAGGTCGCGCAGGCTCTCCACCAGCTCCCACGAGCGGCGCCGGGCCGAGGGATCGAAGCCGGTGGTCGGCTCGTCGAGGAACAGCAGGTCGGGGTCGCCGACGATGCCGAGGGCGAGGTCCAGGCGGCGCTGCTGGCCGCCGGACAGCGTCCTGGTCCGCGCCGTCCGCTTGTCGCCGAGGCCGACCAGGTCGATCACCTCGGCGGCGTCGCGGGGGTGCGGGTAGTAGCCGCCGAACAGCCTGACGATCTCCTCGACGCTCAGCTCGCGGTCGATGCCGGCGGACTGGAGCACGATGCCGATCCGTTCGCGGAAGGCCCGCTCGCCGCGCTCCGGGTCGAAGCCGAGCACCTCGACCTCGCCGGCGGAGCGGTGCCGGTAGCCCTCCAGGATCTCCACCGTGGTCGTCTTGCCGGCCCCGTTGGGGCC
>Ga0209875_1000068_pt1 | contig 13175 bp, 21 predicted proteins | sample GWRWS3_0_10_FD_187219 | JGI IMG/M metagenome (GOLD analysis project Ga0209875, IMG submission 187219) | Riverbed sediment microbial communities from areas with vegetation nearby in Columbia River, Washington, USA - GW-RW S3_0_10 (SPAdes)... | ecosystem: Environmental > Aquatic > Freshwater >...
CGGTCACATGACCGCGGACGACTGGGCCGAATACCGGCGGCGGCTCGCCCTCCGCGAACAACGCCGCCGCGAAGTCGAGGACGAGCTCGCATGGACCGACGTCCCCGGCCGCGTCTGGTGGTGGGACGAATGGGACGACCGATGACCTGTGACGTGTGCGGCCGCCTGATCACCGACGACGAAGCCTGCTACCCCCACGACCGCGGCTGCGACGGCCAGCCCCACCACGAGCCCTGGTGCCACTGCGACACCATCATCTGCCCCGCCTGCTGCTGGGAATGTGCTACCGGCGAGGCCCCGACGTGAACGTGCCTTCTTGGGTTGACGAACACATGCCCTACAACGGGCCATGCCTGCTGTGCGGAGACTCCGATCAGCGTCACCGAACCCTCGACGCCATCGCCGACCGGCTGCGAAACACCGACGAGTACACGCGCGAATCAGCCCGCGAAGTCGCCGACGATTACGGATTACCCGTTCGGTTCGTAGGACGCATCGCCCGAGAATGGGACACGTCGGCATGATCCCGGCCCGTGGGATCGTCCGGCCCGCCATACAGGCCGCCCTCACCGCCCTCCTGTTGGCCTGCGCCGCCTGGGGCTGGCTCCGGCGCACCCGGCGTCCGAAGCTCGCCAGTCCGGAGGAGGGACGGGCCTGGGCAGAACGGGTGCGGCGAGCGACAGCCGAACTCCGCTGTGGCAACTGCCCACATGGCGGCTGCTGCCAGCCCCGCAGCGTGCCGCCACGATGACCCCCACCCCCCCGCCCCAAACCGTCGAGCCTCAAGCCAGGCCGAGCATGACCGTCTGCCCCAACTGCGGCCAGAAGGCTCGTCAGACCGCGCCATGCCCGTGCGGCCTCGGGACCCAATGCCCCTACCACGGCGGATTCGGTGTCTGCGACCGCTGCTACCAGACCATCGTCGCCAACGCCAACGACCGCCGCAACGAGTTCACAGCGTTTCCATCTAGCTATCCACAGGATGTGGACGGGAAGGTTGTGGTGTGAGCTCCTTTGTCGATATCGACGGCGTCATACACGACATCCCTGGCGTCGTTATCGACGCCGACGAGATGCGGACCGTCACGGTGAAGGACGCCGGAGAGTTCGGACTGCACGTCGGGCGTGGTCATGGCTGGCGGCTCGGCCTTCTCGTCGCCCGAAACGTGGAGCCAGGCGAGGGCGAGGGTGGAACCTATGCTGACCGTAACGAGCGTTACAGTGAGAAGGTCTCAGCACGGGCATTTGCCAAGAAAGCCGGCACGAGCGCCCCGCGGGTGTTGCGCTACTACACCGGATGGGAGCGTGCAGCCGCCGCCGGCCTCGTACCGGCGGCACACGAGCTGCGGCCCGGTGACGAGCCTGACATCGACTTGTCGAAGTTGCCGGCGTGGAAGGACTTCTACCGCACTACGCGCGACGAGCCTGACATCGGCCCGGCCTCATGGGCGCTAGTTGAAGGTTGGCATTGCTGTCCGGTCGCTGATCTGACCGAGCATGTCGAGCCCGGCTCGGTCGATGTATTCATCACCGACCCGCCCTACCCGGCAGAGTTCCTACCCACCTACGGCGATCTATCACGGACGGCCGCGGTGCTGCTCAAGCCGGGTGGACTCTGCGTCGCCATGGCCGGCCAGAGCTATCTGCCCGACATCCATGCCCAGCTCGGCGATGCGCTCACCTACCACTGGACGATCTCCTACCTGACGCCCGGCGGCCAAGCGGTGCAGCTCTGGGACCGCAACGTCAACACGTTCTGGAAGCCAGTCCTCGTCTACGCCAACGGCGGTTACGAAGGCGACTGGTTCGGCGACGTCGCCAAGTCCGACGTCAACGATAACGACAAGGAACACCACCACTGGGGCCAATCCGAATCCGGTATGGCCGACCTCATCCGCCGAGTCTCAGTACCGGGCGCCCTCGTATGCGACCCGTTCCTCGGTGGCGGCACCACTGCAGTCGTAGCGGCCCAGCTCGGGCGTCGCGTCATCGGCAGCGACATTGACCCCGACACCCTCGAAGTGGCCCGACGACGGTTCTTGTGAGCATTCCGCCGCGCCGAGTCGATGCCGAGAAATGGATCGGCTACTCGCTGATGTTGTCGGACCGGCATCGAGACTTCTGGGGTGACGATTGCCCAGCGGTCGACGCCGATTTCCTGCTCGTTGAGTACAACCATGGCACCCCCGTCGCCGTTGTCGACTACAAGCACTGCGCTGCGGATCTGAGCCTGACGAACGGTCGCAACTACGAGGCGCTCGGCGGGCTGTACGGCCACGGCGGCGGCCAGCTCCCACTGTTCATTGCCCGCTACTGGCCCGGCACCTGGGCATTCAAAGTCCTAGGCAAGAACGACAGCACGCGCTACATCCTGTGTGGCGAAGGCTGGATGTCGTTCACCGAGCAGCAGTACGTCCGGATGCTCTATCGGCTCCGGAAAGACGCTCTTACCCGAGGAGACGAGGCATACATCGCCCGACTGAACACAACCCCGCCGCCCTCAAAAGAAGCGGCCGCCTGACATGTCGCGTGTCCGTCTCGATGACGGCTCTGACGCCCGCCGGCTCCAGGTCATCGGCGCACGGTTGCTGGGCCACCATCCCGCGTGCGGGCACGACGACAGCCTGTACGTCAACCCCGAAACCATGACCTGGTTCTGTTTCCACTGCCGGGCCCGCGGCGCCGTCCTATCCTTTCAGCAGATCGAATCGGTGTGATGTGCCGTGGGTGAAGCTAGATGACCAGTTCTACGTCAACCGTAAGGCCGTCGCTGCTGGCCTCGAGGGCCGCGCGCTATTCCTCGCGAGCCTCTGCTACTGCGCTATGCAGCTCAACGATGGACACCTCACCGCCCAGGACCTGCCAGTGATCGCAGCTATGGCGGGGGTCGAGCCAAGCGTCGCCGACCGTCTCGTGTCCGTCGCCCTATGGAAGCCCACCGAGCTCGGCTGGGACGTCCACGAGTACCTCGATTCCAACCCGTCCCGCGAGCAAGTCCTCGCGGACCGCCAAGCCGCTACCGAGCGCCAACGCCGCTCACGGTCACGTCGCGCGTCACGGCGTGACTTCGCCCGAAGTTCTGCTTCCCCGTCCCCGTCCCCAGATAAAGAAAACACTCCATCGTCCTCTGGTAACTCACGAGGCCCCGACCAGCCTGTGGACGACGACGTTCTGGCAGAAGTCCCCGACGAAGTCTGGATCCACTACGCCAACCTCATGCTGGCCAAACAACCCGCCGGCACGGTCAAACAGCCCGTCGCGTGGAACCGACGCACCAAAGAGAACGCCAAGCTCGAGCTCGGCGACAAGGCAGCACGCTGGTGGGACATGTTCCGCGTCACACCACGCCACCTCGCCGAATGCTTGATAGACGGCCACCCGCCCCGCAACGCGCCACGACGGGAGACCACGTGAAGGCCAACCGGCGAACCCACATGATCCATCACCCGGCCCCGTCGGTCCTCGCCAAAAACCTTCGCCAGCTCGCCGACCGGCTCGACGACATCGGCACCCACAAACCCGCCTGTTGCCGATGCATCCGCTGTCGAGCCCAGACACTCGCCGCCCGCGGCTGGCCCGCCACCACCAACGGCACCGACGGCGGACGCTCAAGCGACCCCACCACCAGCACCGAACGCGCAGCCCTCAACCCCGGCCCCTACGACGACATCGACAACCGCCTAGCCCAACAACTCCAAGCCGCCTGGCACTGCTGCCTCGAACTCCACGCCTCAATCGACATGATCCTCGCCCACGCCAACGACGACGACCCCGTTCCCGCCGGCACCGGCCGCTGCCTACGCTGCGACAAATTCGTACGCCCCGACGGCAAACACCCCCACAACCGCATCCAAGCCGGGTGGTGTCCAGCCTGCTACCGCAAATGGGCCCGTGACGGCAGACCCGACCGCTCCTGGTTCATCCGCAACCCAGACGAGGAAACCGCAGCATGACCATCACCATCGATACCAACTCGCCAGAACGGGGCTGGCCGCCGTTCCTCGAATGGCTGTCCAATCAAGGCGTTGACCCATACCAGGTCAACGCCGTCATGTTCGACCCCGACTCGCTTGAAGCCGAGGTTATCGTTCACAAGCTCCGTGACGGCAAGCTGTACGTGGAGAACGGAGACGTCGCCACCGAAACCCGCAAGGTCCAATTCTCATCGCCGCCACCCCGCCGTGCTGCTGACACAGCTGACTAGCCCATACGTGACATGTGTCAGCAGATTCGCTACGCTGCGCGCTAGCGCGTGAGAACTATCGGTCATGATCCACGATAGTTCCAGAGGACCCGGCCTTCCCAAGATGGGGCCGGGTCCTCTGTCCACAGGGCGGGCCCAACGAAACAGGGGTGGGGTGCACATGCCGAGACGCCCCTGCATCGAAGCCGGCTGCCCCGCACTAGCCGAATCCGGCAAGGCACGCTGCCCCACCCACCAACACCAGCGCGACCAGGCACGCGACCTCCGACGTGGCACACGCCAGCAACGTGGCTACGGCGCAACCCACAACCAACGCCGCGCCGCAGCCATAGCCGCCCAACCCTGGTGCCACAACCCCACCTGCCCCTACCCTGACGCCGGCACACCAGCCAACCCGCTGAGTCTCGAGCACCTCGACCCCAACGACCGTGACGGTCCAGTCACCGTGCTCTGTCACCGCTGCAACAGCGCACGCATCGGCCGCCACTGACCCGCTCTCATTCTCATTACCCTGCGATCCCATTCTCATTCCCACTACGGATACCACGGAGGGTGGGGGGTGGGGTCGGCGACGCAACGCTGACCAGCACACAGGACCCACTTGCCACCCTTGCCGGTGGCCCGTCAGGTAAGAGGGTCGGCAGCCTGCTACTTGACCGCGTGCTGTGATGAGAAACTGAGAACGAGAACTGAGAATGAGAATGGAGGGCTGCTACATGCCACGCGGATCGAGTTCACGTTCCGGTCCTGCCCCGGACCCCAACGCGCTGCGCCGTGAACGTGACAAGGGCGAGTGGACTGAGCTGCCATCGGCCGGCCGTGAGGGCGAACCGCCGGGGTGGCCGCTGGATCAGCCGTCGGCCCGGGAGCTCGAGCTCTGGCCGCGGGAATGGCGGCGCCCGCAGGCGCTCATGTGGGAGCGCAACGGGCAGGCCCTCGAGGTGGCACTGTTCGTGCGGGCGGTTGTCGAGGCTGAGTCGCCGCGGGCATCCGTTGCGGCTCGCACCCTCGTCCGCCAGCAGATGGACGCGCTGGGTCTGTCGGTTCCTGGGCTCAGGGCGGCTCGCTGGAAGATCGTCGATGAGACGACCCCGAAGCCCGAGCAGAAGCCGCGAGCTCGCCGAGGCCGCGGGGCATCGGTCCGTGACCGGCTTAAGGTGGTTGAAGGTGGCGGCGCCTGAGCCCAGGACGATGCCGGTGGCGCCGGCGTGGATTGAGGCGCATTGCATCGTCCCTGATGGGTTCCGCAAGGGCCAGCCGTTCCAGCTCTACGACTACCAGCTGCGCTATCTGCGGAACTTTTACCTCCTACGAGGCGACGTCGAGTTCGATCCAGTCAACCCGATCCTCGCTCCAGCGTTCGTCTACCGCCGCGGGATGCTGATCGGGCCGCAGAAGCTCGGGAAGGGTCCACATACCGCGGCCCACGTGTGCCTCGAGGGCGTCGGTCCAGCACTGTTCGCAGGTTGGGCTGGCGATGATGACGGCTACTCGTGTGCGGACTGGGGTTGCCGCTGCGGGTGGGAGTGGCCGTACGAATCCGGCGAGCCGATGGGGATGCCCTGGCCGACGCCGCTGATCCAGATCACGGCGTTCTCCGAGGAGCAGACCGAGAACATCTACGACGCGCTACGGCCAATGATCGATGATGGACCGCTACACGACCTGGTGCCGAAGACGGGCGAGGAGTTCATCCGGCTTCCCAGCGGCGGACGTATCGATACCGTGACGAGTTCGGCCCAGTCGCGACTTGGCCAGCGGGTCACGTTCGTGCCGCAGGACGAGGTCGGCATCTGGACACCGCAGAACAAGATGACCAAGGTCGCCGACACCCAGTACCGCGGCCTCTCTGGCATGGGCGGCCGGGCGTCGCTCACATCGAACGCCTGGGACCCCTCAGAGAAGTCCGTCGCGCAGCAGCAGTACGAGTCAAAGGCGACCGACATCTACCGCCAGTTCGACCAGCCGCCCCGTGACCTGCACTATACGAACCGCCGGGACCGCCGAAAGATCCACCGCTTCGTGTATCCGGCCGACGTCCTGCGCCCCCAGGGCGGTCACGTCGACCTGGACGCCATCGAGGCCGAGGCCGCCGACCTAATCGATCGGGACGCCCCGCAGGCGTCCCGATTCTACGGCAACATTCTCACCCGATCCGCTGGCCGGGCCGTGGATCCGCGGCGTTGGGCCGAGCTCGTGGACGCCTCAAGAGTCGTGGCTGACGGGGAACACATCGGCCTCGGTTTCGACGGGTCCATCAGCGAGGACGCCACCGCTCTCGTGGCCTGCACTGCAGACGGCTACCTGTTCGTCCCGACCTACTGGGTCAATGGGGAAGAGCGTCAGACCATCTGGCTCCGGCCCGAGAACGCTCCAAAGGGCTGGCGGATGCCGAAGCTTGAGATCGTCCGGGCCTGGAATGCGGTGTTCGCTCGCTACGGGGTGGGCCGTTGGTTCGGTGACCCACCGAAATGGCAGACGGAGCAGGAAGAACTCGCCGAGCGCCAGGCCGAGGATGTCGTGCAGTTTCTCGACACGAACCAGCCGAAGCGTATGTCCAGTGCCTGCGACCGGTTCACTGCCGCGGTCGGCAAGGAAGGCGACGCCGACCGACCACTGACTCACGATGGGAACCCGATCCTCGAGAGTCACACCGTCGCCATGGTCCGCAAGAAAGCGTATGTCAAAGTCGAGGACGAGTTGGACGGCCGCACCCGCTACGTATTCACGAAGGGCGAAGACGGCCGCAAGATCGACGCCGGTATCGCCGCCGTGCTGGCGTTGGAAGCCGCGATGACCATGCCCGAGGTCCCCGCGGCGTTGGTGCCGATGGCCGTTTGGCGTTAGGAGGCAACTTCACATGAGATGGCCTCGACGTCGGCGACCTGACGCGCCCGTACAGCGGTACACGATCGAGGACTACGCGGCGTGGCTGAATCAGTCGTTTGGTTGGGGTTCGTTCGGGTTTCAGGGTTCCCAGTATCCGTTGGGTGTCACCACGACGGTGCCGGGATCGAAGACGGAACCGATCGGCGACAACTTCACCGGTTTCGTATCTCATGGCCTCCGGGGTAACGGTGTGGTGTGGACATGCGAGTCGATCCGGCTCGAGGTGTTCGCACAGGCCCGGTTCAAGTTCCGGCAGCTGAACAACGGCAAACCCGGTGACCTGTTCGGGACAACCGCGTTGCGGCCCCTTGAGCGGCCCGGTTTTCTGGCCGAGGCGATTCTCGACGCCGACATGGCCGGCAACTACTACGCGGCTCTGATCGAGGGCGAACTGTTCCGGTTGCGACCCGACTGGGTTGACATCCTTCTCGAACCTGTTCGTGCGGGTGGTGGCAAGGTCGGGTTCCGTAAGAAGGCCTACTTCTACTTCGATGAAGGTCGCCGGGATTCGCAGCCGGTGGTGTTGTTGCCCCGCGAGGTTGTTCACTTCGCTCCCAAGCCTGATCCGCTGGCGACCTACCGCGGGATGAGTTGGCTGACGCCTTTGGTGCGGGAAATCTTGGGTGACACGGCGTATACGCGGCACAAGGTGGCGTTCATCGACCAGGCTGCGACACCCAATCTCGCGCTCACGCTGAGCAAGGAGGTCACTCCCGAGCAGTTCGATCTGTTCGTCAAGAAGATGGACGACCGGCACAACGGGCCCCAGAACGCCGGAAAGACCCTCTACTTGGGTGGTGGCGCCGACATCACCGTCGTCGGTCTCGATAACAAGCAACTCGACTTCAAGATCGTCCAGGGTGCCGGCGAATCCCGTATCGCCGCGGCGGCAGGTGTCGGCGCGGTAATCGCCCAGTTCTCCGAAGGAATGCAGGGCTCCAGTCTGAACGCCGGGAACTACCAGGCGGCGAAGCGCCGGTTCGCTGACATCACCATGCGTTACCTGTGGCAGGAGGCATCCGCCGCGTTCTCGACGGTGGTCGCCCTCCCATCGGGGTCGGAGCTCTGGTACGACGCCACCGACATCTCGTTCCTGCAAGAGGACGCGAAGGACGCCGCTGAAATCTTCGCCATTGAAGCTGGCACTCTCGCCAATCTTGTCAAGGAGGGTTTCAAGCATGATGCGGCGAAGGCCGCTACGGCTGCACGTGATGTGACTCTGCTTGAGCACACCGGTCTGGTGAGCGTCCAGCTTCAACTGCCGGGGACGACAGCACCCGAAACGTCGCCCAATGGCTCGCAGCCCGCCTTGCCGGCTGTCACGTCGAACGGAGGGCAATAATCAATGCCCTGGCATATCGATGACAACCACGCGGACTGCAACGGGTTCGCGGTGGTCAAGAACGACGGCGGCACGGTCGAGGGCTGCCACGAAACCCGCGATGCCGCGGAGAACCAATTGGCGGCCTTGTACGCGTCGGAGAGGTCAACCGTGAACCAACTCCGCCCCTTTGAGCGTGTGAACCACGTGGATCTGTCGATCCGGTCGGATGGTCGGACCGTGTTCGGCATCGTCATGCCCTACGGCGTCGAAACCAAAGTTGACGACGGCGACGGCCCGTACATCGAAGTGTTCGTCAAGGGGGCGTTCACGAAGACGACCCGTGAGCGTGGCGACCGGATCAAGCTGAACGTCAACCACGACAAGTACAAAAATCTGCCGATCGGCCGGTCGATCAGTCTCCGCGAGGACACCAAGGGCCTACACGGCGAGTTCCGGGTGTCTGACACCGAAGCCGGCAACGAGGCGCTGATCCTGATCCGTGACGGGGTCGCTGACTCGTTCTCTGCCGGGTTCGTCCCGATCATCCCTGGCCCACGCGACCCGATCCCGAGGTCGGGGCTTGTCGAACGGGTCGAAGCCAAACTTGACCATGTCAGCGTCGTTGCGTTCCCCGCCTACGAGGATGCCCGCATCGCTGGTGTCCGGTTCGATTCCGATGAGTTCTGGGACCAATTCAGTCTCGAAGAGCAAGAGGCCATGCGGCACCTGGACCTTTATGCTTTGATTAGAAGTGCCGCACAACAGCACGTCGACGACACCCCCACCGAGGCCGCCGAAGGCACCCCGGACGCAGAGGCCGAAGTCGACGCCGCTGAAACCGTTGAGCCGCCCATCGAAGCCGCAGATCGCACTTCCGATGGTCACTCGCCCCCTTACAAGCCTGCGCAGCGTCCCGTATTGACCCCCGAACGTCTCCAAGAGGAGTTCGACCGGGTCAAGGCAAGGGTCGCCGCCGCGATCGCCAAGGAGCGATGACCATGCCCACCGATGTGTCGATGACACACACCCAGGCGGTCCACCGCCTAAAGGACATCCAAGACGAACTCACGCGTCTCAAGGCCAAGTCGGAGAACGGTAGCCTGACCCCCGAGGATGAGACCTACTGGGATGAGCTGTTCAGCGAGTCCGGTGACCTCGACGAGCACCGCAAGCGTCTCGAGCGTGAAGCCGAGGCCGAACGGGTCAAGATCCGTGTCGAAGCAGCTTCGTCCCGTTCGGGCCTGAAGATTGAGCGTGGCTCCGACAAGGGCGAGCTCGATCGCGACATCCTCGACCCCGACTCGATCGAGGACCGCCGGTTCAAGAACCCGTGGGATCTCTCCGAGATGCGGACCTTCAACCGCACCCCGGACGAGGTCGGCCAGGAGCTCCGTTCGCGGGCCCTGTCCGCGGTTGAGCAGATGCCGGGCATGAACCAGCGTCGCCGCGAAGGCGCCACGAAGATCATCGAGGAGTTCGATGACAGCAAGGGCACCATCTCGCGGCTTGCCTTGTTCACGTCGACCCCCGCCTACCTTCGGGCTTTCGCCAAGTCGGCACGCGGCCTGCAGCACACGTTGACCGCGGACGAACAGGACTCCTATACCCGTGCCATGTCCTTGACGGACGCCGCGGGTGGATTTTTGGTGCCATTTCAGCTCGATCCCGGCGTGATCATCACGTCGGATGGCAGCCGCAACGACATCCGCCAGGTGGCCCGCCAGGTCGTCGCCACCGGCGACATCTGGAACGGCGTGTCGGCGGGTGCGACGGCGTTCTCGTGGGACGCCGAGGCCTCGACGGTCTCGGACGACGCGTCGACGTTCGTTCAGCCGACCATCACCATCCACAAGGGCGCCGGGTTCATCCCGATCTCGATTGAGGCTGCGATGGACGAGGCCAACGTTGCGACCGAGGTGGGGCGTTTGCTCGTCTTCGGTAAGGAGACGTTGGAGGCGCAGGCGTTCGCGACCGGTACCGGTTCAGGTCAGCCGTTCGGGATCGTCACCGCTCTCGCTGGCTCCGCGTCGGAGATCAACGCCGCGGCAGACGACACATTTGCCATCGGCGACGTGTACACGTTGCAGGGTGCTTTGCCGGCCCGTTACCGGGCCGACGCCACGTGGCTGGCGAACAACGCCATCTACAACTTGATCCGCCGGTTCGATACCCAGGGCGGTGCCGGCCTGTGGACCACGTTGGGCAACGACCGCCCCCAGCAGCTCCTTGGCCGTAACGCTCTCGAGGCTGAGGGCATGGACTCCACCGTCACCGTCGCTGGTGCGGTGTCGAACTTCATCCTGATCTTCGGCGATTTCTCGAATTACGTGATCGCCGACCGCATCGGAATGACCGTCGAATTCATCCCCCATCTGTTCGACGCCACCATCGCCGGCACCGCACGCCCCACCGGGCAGCGAGGCTGGTACGCCTACTTCCGGGTCGGCGCCGACTCTGTCAATGACGCCGGGTTCCGCTTGCTGGACGTTCCTTCGGCCGCCTAGTCCGCCGGAGTGCGAAGAAGGGCCGGGGCCACAAACCCCGGCCCTTCTGCCGATGTCACCCATCTACAGAAGGAGCCGTCCTCATGGCGGTATTGCGTTGCACCGACCCGTTCGCGTTCACGGACCACAAGACCAAGGTCGAACGTGTCGTCCGTGCCGGCGATCTCGTCGACGACAAGGACCCGTTGGTCAAGGGCCGCGAACAGTGGTTCGAGACGGTCGAGGCGAACGTTCACCGTGTCACCGAACGCCGCCTGGGTCGCCCACGGGGCTCCAAGAACAAGCCCAAGCCCGAAGAGCCCGTCGTCGTACCGGTCGCTGTGAGCCAGCCTGTCGATGGCTGACCCGGTCAACGACATCGGCACGTACATGGTCCTGCCGTCCGCTGCCCGGACCACGGACCAGATCGTCGATCTCAACATCACCGCCAAGCGGTACCGGAGCCTGATCCTGGTCACTGACCTGACCGCGTTCGTCACCGCGGCATCGTTGACGATGAGCGTCCTGGGCCGCGACCCGGTGTCGGGTAAGACGTTCAACCTGTTGACGTCGACGGCGATCGCGTCCGTGTCCACGAATGTGCTCAAGATTGGTCCTGGGCTCACGGCGGCGGCGAATACGGTCGCCAACGACTTCGTGCCACCCCACCTCCAAGTCTTCGCCGACCTCGGCAACGCCAACTCGCACACGTTCTCTGTCGGCCTGATCCTCTGCCCCTGACCCATGGCCTTCGCCCCGTACGTCACGATCCCGGAGTTCAAGGTGTCGGTTGGGCTCACGGACACGATCGACGACGTCGAGCTCGGCGACATCCTCGACTCGACGTCTCGCTGGATCGATGACTACTGCGACCGTCACTTCTGGCAGGACGTCGCGGTGGCCCGCACGTTCGAGGCGTGCCACTGGTACGAACTCGATATCGACGATTTGGTGTCGATCACGTCACTCAAGACCGACGAGGCCGGTGACGGCACGTTCGAGACCACGTGGGCGGCCAGCGACTACCAGTTGCAGCCTGTGAACCGGCCGACCGGCCGCCCGTTCACTCGGGTCGAAGCCGTCGCCGGCCGTCGGTTCCCTATCCGTTACACCATGCCGGGTCGGGCGAACCGGGTCGAGATCACCGGCACCTGGGGTTGGGCCGCGGTTCCGAAACCGGTACATCGGGCCTGTCTCATCCAAGCCAACCGTGAACTAAAGACCCGCCTATCACCGGAAGGCAACGCCGGTCTCGACAGTTTCGGTGGCGCTATCCGGGTTCCCGCGCCGCCTGATCCGCGGGCGACGGGGAAGCTCGACCGTGGGTATGTTCGCAACCAGGTCCTCGTCGCGTGAGTGGTGGCCTGTGGATTCCGCCGCCGGGTGTGGCGTTGCTCAAGCATCGGTCCGCCAACAAGACGCTCACTCTCCCGTCCGGTGAACGCGCCAAGGTCACCGTCGACGACTCAGGGACCGTCGAACACGTCGAGACCGACGAACGTCTCGACGTGAAGGTCTCACCCCGCAACATCACTGTGAAGGTGCCGCCTGAGCGGCTGTCGGCGGTGATGGAGATGCTGCGAGCACAAGGAGTGAACGTCAATGTCCGACGAGACTGACAAGCTGCGTGCCCAATTGGAGATGGTCGAACTCGAAGAGCAGCTTCGGGTTGCCAAGAACACCGACGAAGGCGCCAGCGACGATCTCAGGTTGGCGTTACGTGAAGCTCGCTACCGATACCGGACCCTGCGCGACGCCAGCCCTGACGCTCTCGGTCCCGGTGACGCTGTCGCCAACCCCGCCGCTATCGACGGCAGCGTAGGAGTGCAGCAATGACCATTACCGCCTCAGGTCTCTATGGGCTCACCTGGGAGAAGATGTTTATTGACACGGCTGCCCAGTCGATGGAAGCCGAGACCCACAAGGTCTTGATGGTCACTGACACCTACGCCCCCAACTTCGATACCCACGACTTCCGGGACGACATCACCAATGAGGTCACCGGCACCGGCTACTCGGCCGGAGGTATCGCTTTTACGACCACCGATTGGACGATCACTCCGGCCGGCACTCTCACTTACGACTTCGCTGACCCGGCGTGGCCTACGTCGACCATCGCCAACGCGATGGCTGCCGTCACCTACTTCAACGTTGGCACCGCCGCCACCGACCAACTCCTGTTCCTGATGGACTTCGTGACCGCTGCGTCCAGCTCGGGTGGCACGTTCACCATCCTCATCGCCGCCACCGGCGCCGTCACCCTCGACTTCACGCC
>Ga0209875_1000069_pt1 | contig 13098 bp, 9 predicted proteins | sample GWRWS3_0_10_FD_187219 | JGI IMG/M metagenome (GOLD analysis project Ga0209875, IMG submission 187219) | Riverbed sediment microbial communities from areas with vegetation nearby in Columbia River, Washington, USA - GW-RW S3_0_10 (SPAdes)... | ecosystem: Environmental > Aquatic > Freshwater >...
CCGTCGCAGGTCGTCGCGGTCGCCGGAGACCCACACCTCGGGGACCGGGCCGAGCGCGACCTCCATCCCCGGCGGGGCGACGCGCATCGCCTCGCGGTGGACGTCGACCAGCAGGTGGTCCAGCCGGAAGGTTCGCTTGGCCGACCGCGAGGCGGCCTCCAGGCGCGCCAGCGCGAGCAGGTCGCCGACCAGCGACTCCATCCGGCGCAGCTCGGCGAGGATGTCGTGCAGCGCCGCGCCCCGGTCCTCCGGGCGGGCGCCGGGCACCCGGCTCAGGAACTCGACGTTGGTGCGGATCGCGGTGAGCGGCGTGCGCAGCTCGTGGGAGGCGTCGGCGACGAAGCGCCGCTGCGACTCCAGGGTCGCCTTGAGGTCCAGGTTGGACTGCTCCAGCTCCGCCAGCATCTGGTTGAACGACTGCGACAGGCGGCCCAGCTCGTCGTGGCGGTTGCCGTCCACGGGCATCCGGTGGGAGAAGTCGCGCTCGTCGCCGATCCGCTGGGCGGTGGCGCGCATGCGGGCAAGAGGCCGCAGCAGCGCGGCGGCCAGGCCGAGCCCGAGGCTGGCGGCGACCAGCAGCACGGCGAGCCCGCCGCCGATCAGGATCGTCCGCAGCAGGCCGAGCGAGCGCTCCACCCCGGCCAGCGAGCGGGCCACCGTCACCCGCCCGTCGATCTTGATGAACTGCTTGGGCGCGTCGGGCGTGTTCGGCGAGTCGCGGTCGCGTTTGACCGCGGTGCTCGCCTTGAAGGTCGTGGCGTAGACCGCCAGTGGCTGGCGGAGGTCGTTGGCGGCGGCCCGCACGTTGACCAGCTCGCCGGCCGGGACCATCGGCAGGTCCTTGGCGGCCATCAGGTCCGCCGGGTGCTTGGCGACCACGGCCAGCTCGGGCTCCGGGTCGGTGCGCGTCTCGACCACGATGAAGGTGTCCGGCTCCTTGTCGTCGGTCCAGCGGTCGAGGGTGCTGCTGGTGACGTGGGCGGCCCGGTCGTAGTCGTCGTCGAGGATCTGGGCGAGCTGCCCGCTCTGCCGCTGGACCGAGGCGTAGAACTCCTGGTGGAGCCGGCGGTCGACGTAGGCGTAGACGCCCAGGCCGAAGGCGGACAGGGCCAGGGTGAGCAGCGCCAGGTAGGCGAGGGTGAGCCGGGCGCGGAAGCTCATCTCAGCGGGTCCCGTCCGGGTCCTCGCGGAGCACGTAGCCGACCCCGCGGACGGTGTGGATCACCCGCGGCTCACCTTCAATCTCTAGTTTACGTCGAAGGTAGCCGACATAGACCTCCAGGACGTTGGAGTCGCGCCCGAAGTCGTAGTCCCAGACGCGCTCCAGGATCGTCGAGCGGGTCAGCACCTGCCTCGGGTGCTCCAGGAACAGCGCCAGCAGGTCGAACTCCTGCCTGGTCAGGGAGATCGTCCGCTCGGCCCGCCAGACCTCGTGGGTGGAGCGGTCCATGCGCAGGTCGCCGAAGCGCAGCTCGGCCGAGCTGGAGCCGTTGCGGCCCCGGCGCAGCAGCGCCTTCACCCGCACCAGCAGCTCCTCGAAGGCGAACGGCTTGACCAGGTAGTCGTCGGCGCCGGCCTCGAAGCCGGCCACCCGCTCCGGCACCTCGCTGCGGGCGGTGAGCATGAGCACGGCCACGTCCCCGGCCTGCCGCAGCCGGCGGCACACCTCCAGCCCGTCGATGCCGGGCAGCAGCACGTCCAGGATGACGAGGTCGGGCGGGTGGTCCAGGGCGCGGCCGAGCGCCTCCTCGCCGGAGGTGGCGACCTCGATCTCGAACCCCTCGTAGGCGAGCGGCCGGCGCAGGGCCGCCGCCAGCAGGGGATCGTCGTCGACGACCAGGATGTGGGCACCCATTCGCTCGCCGTCTCCTCGCCTGCTGCCTCAATCGGCTTCGCGCACTGCCTTCACGCCCGCGCTGATCACCAGCTGGTCACCGCGTGTCATCGCAGTGTGCGAAGCCGATTGGGCCATTCTGCCTGCTCGCGGACGCATCTGCCTAGCGGGGGGGGCCCACGGGGTCCTCGCGCACGCAGTCGCTGGGCGGCTTGTCGGGCCGCAGCCCCTTGAAGGAGGCGGCCCGCAGCTTGCCGTCGTCGGTCCACTTGAGGTACTCGACCTCGCAGACCAGCTCGGGGCGGACGAAGCGGGCTCCGCGCAGCCGCGGGGCGCCCTCGAACCGCGGCTCGGCGACCTCGCGCTCGACCAGGGCCGGCAGCAGGTCGGCCAGGAAGGCCTGGGTGAAGCCGGTGCCGACGTTGCCGGCGTAGCGCAGCCGCCCGCCGTCGCTGACCGCCAGGAGCAGCGCGCCGAGGGTGGTGCCGCGCTGGCCCTGGCCGGGCGTCCAGCCGACGATCACGCAGTCCTGCCGGCGCAGCGCCTTGATCTTGCGCCAGTCGTGCGAGCGGGTGCCTGGCCGGTAGGGGCTGGCCGCCCGCTTGGCCACCACCCCCTCCAGGCCAAGCCCCCTCGCCTGCTCGAAGAAGTCGACGCCGCGGCCGTGGACCACCTGCGACAGCCGCACGTCCCGGGTCTCGACCAGCACCTCGGCCAGCCGCGCGCGGCGCTCGGTCAGCGGCAGGTCCAGCAGCGGCTCGCCGTCCAGCCACAGCAGGTCGAAGGCGATGAACTGGACCGGCACCCGGCCCTTGTTGCGGGCCAGCTCCTCGGGGGCGCGGTGGAAGCGGTCCTGCATGCGCTCGAAGGAGGGCCGGCCGTCGCGGTCCAGCGCCACGATCTCGCCGTCGACCACGGCGTTGCGGGCGGCGAGCTGGCGGTGCAGGTCGATCAGCTCGGGGAACTGGCCGGTCATGTCGCGGGCGGTCCGGGAGGTGAGCCGGGTCGCCCGGCCGAGGTTGGCGAGGCAGCGGTGGCCGTCCCACTTGACCTCGAACAGCCAGCCGTCGTCGTCGAACGGCGCGGCGGTGAGCGAGGCCATCATCGGCTGGTAGGTGGGCGGCGGGGCGGGCTGGGGGAGCGACACCTTGCCGCCGAGGATCACCAGCCAGTCGCGGTCCCTGGTGCGGAAGAAATGGAACTCGGCCCCGCGGTAGCGGCTGCCGTGGAGGCGGACGGTCAGCTTGCCGTCGGCCACCTCCAGCGGCTCGTAGGTGCCGAGGTCGAACAGGCGGACCTCGCCGCCGCCGTACTCCCCGGCCGGGATGGTGCCGCTGAAGGTCAGGTAGTCGAGCGGGTGGTCCTCGGTGTTGACGGCCAGGTGGCGGACGCCCGGCTCCTCTGGCAGGCGCTTGGGCACCGCGAAGGAGACCAGCACGCCGTCGCGCTCGAAGCGCACGTCGTGGTGGAGCCGCCTGGCGTGGTGCTGCTGGATGGTGAAGCGGCGCCCCGGCTCCAGCGGCGCCACCTCGACGAGCCCGGCCGGGTGCGGCTCGGCGGGTGCCTCGGCCGCCGGCGCGTCCGCGTCCCCGCCGGAGGGCTCCGGGGTGCGGCCGAAGTCCCGCTTGGCCGCGTACTCGTCGAGGACCGCCCGGCTGGCCGGGCGGTCGGCGCGGCTGCGGGGGAACCGGGGCCGGTGGGACGGGCCCCGCTGGCCGTGCCTGGCGGTGGCGGCGGGGGTGAGCCCGAGGGCCTCCATCGCCCCGGCCAGCGACTGCTTGTCGGTCTGGACCGGCGCGAACCGGTCCCCGGCCGCGAACCGCTCCCAGACGTTGTCGATGCGGAAGTCGCCCGGCTCCAGGTCCTCGTCCAGCTCCTCCCAGTCCAGCGGGGTCGACACCGGCGCCCCGGGCAGCGGCCGCAGCGAGTAGGCGCTGGCGATGTTGGCCCCCGGGCGGTTCATCTGGTGGTCGATGAAGACCTTGCCGGCCCGCTCGGCCAGCGGCCACGCCATGGTGGCCTTCTCCGGATAGGCGCGGACCACCAGCCGGCCGACCCGCTCGACGAGCTCGCGGGCGTCGGCGTGGGTGTGGGTGCCGTCCAGCGGCACGAACACCTGCATGCCGGTGGCCCCCGAGGTCTTCGGGTAGCCGCGCAGCCCGAGGCCGTCCAGGACCACCTTGACCAGCTTGGCGACGGTGCGGACGTCCTCGTAGGTGTACGGCTCGAACGGGTCGAGGTCGAAGAAGGCGTAGTCGGGCCGGTCCAGCGAGCCGGCCCTGGCGTGCAGCGGGTGCATCTCGATGCAGCCGAGGTTGACCACGTACAGCAGGCTGGCCAGGTCCTGCACGACCACGAACTCGACCACCCGGGTGTCGTCCTCGCTCGGCACCGCCGCGGTGGGCAGCCAGTCGGGCGCGTGGGCGGGCACCTGCTTCTCGTAGAACGGCTGCCCGGCCAGCCCGTCGGGCATGCGCCGCATGGTCAGGGGCCGGTCGCGCAGGTGGGGCAGGATCAGCTCGGCGACGTTCCAGTAGTAGGCGAGCAGGTCGCCCTTGGTGATGCCGTCGTCCGGCCAGTACAGCTTGTTCAGGTTGGAGAGGCGCAGCTCGCGGCCGGCGGCCTCGAGCAGCCAGGCCTCGCCGGCCCGCCTGGCGGGCAGCGGCGTCGGGAACGGCAGGCGGCGGCGCTTGCCGCTGGGCATGCGGCCCCTCCTCCTTCAGTTGGGCTGCTGGCCAGCGTACAGTTGTCGCTGGTCGACAACCGCCGCCTTCCGACGTGCCGCCGCAAGTCGCGGGGCGTACCGACGTCAAAGGAGGCCTGGTTCGTGAAAACGATCTGGAAGGGGGCGATCTCCTTCGGGCTGGTGACCATCCCGGTGCGGGTCTACGGCGCCACCGAGGAGAAGAGCCTCCGCTTTCACCAGCTCCACGCCCCCGACGGCGGCCGGATCCGCTACAAGCGGGTCTGCGCGGCCGACGGCGAGGAGGTCGACTACGCCGACATCGTCAAGGGCTACGAGTACGAGAAGGACCACTACGTCACCCTGACCGACGAGGAGCTGGACTCCCTGCCGGTGGCGACCGCCAAGGCCATCGAGATCGAACGCTTCGTCGAGGCCGAGGAGATCGACCCGATCTACTTCCAGAAGTCCTACTACCTGGTGCCGGAGGGCACCGGGGTCAAGGCCTACCACCTGCTCCGCGAGGCGATGGGCGACGACGGCAAGGTGGCCGTCGCCAAGGTCGCCTTCCGCGACAAGGAGCACCTGGCCACCCTGCGGCTGCGCGACAACGTGTTCGTGCTGGAGACGATGTACTGGCCCGACGAGATCCGTGTCCCGACCTTCGAGGTCCTCGACGAGCCGGTCGAGCTGCGGCAGCAGGAGATCCGCATGGCCCGCAGCCTGATCGACAGCCTCACCGACGCGTTCAAGCCCGACGAGTTCCACGACGAGTACCGGGCCGCCCTCGAGGAGCTGGTCGCCAAGAAGGTCCAGGGCGAGGAGATCACCTACACCGAGGAGGCCGAGCCCTCCAAGGTCGTGGACCTGATGGAGGCGCTGAAGGCCAGCGTGGAGGCGGCCAAGTCCGGCAAGCCGCCCGCCGAGCGCAAGGCCGCGAGCCGGCGGCGGAAGAAGGCGGCCGGCGAGTAGCTGGCCCGCCGCCGTGTAGCAGCAGGGGGGCAGAGTGGGGTTCCGCGCCGCGGTCGAGGAGGCCCTTGAGGGCCTGCGGGACCGCACCGGCCTCGGCTGCTGGCTGCTGCTGCGGGCCGCCGGCGACGGCTGGGTCGTGCTCGCCGCCCGCGACCGCCACTACGGCGTCGGCGTGGACGCCGGGCTCGCCGACGGCGAGCTGCCCGTGCGGGCGATGCTGGACGGCCGTGGGCCCCGGGTCGCGCCGGCGGTCGCCGAGGTCGACGCCTACGCCGCGACCGACCGCTTCCGGGGCCTGCCGGTCGGGGCCTTCGCCGGCGTCCCGATCCTGGGCCCCGACGGGACGCTGCTCGGTTGCCTGTGTGGCATGGACCCGGCGCCCACGCGGCCGGGGCTGGCCGGCGAGCTGCCCACCGTCGAGCTGCTCGGGCGGCTGCTCGGCAGCCTGCTGGCCCTGGAGCTGGACCGCCAGGAGCTGCAGGGGCGCTTCGAGCGGGCCGAGCTGGACTCGCTCACCGACCCGCTCACCGGCCTCGGCAACCGCCGCGCCTGGGACCGGCTGCTGGACGCCGAGGAGGCCCGCTGCCGCCGCTACGGCTCGCCGGCCTCGCTGGTCTCGATCGACCTGGACGAGCTGAAGCGGGTCAACGACACCGACGGCCACCTGGCAGGCGACCGCCTGCTGTGCCGGGCCGCCGAGGTCATCGGCTCGACCAAGCGCGCCACCGACGTGGTCGCCCGCCTGGGCGGCGACGAGTTCGGCGTGCTGGCCGTGGAGTGCGACGAGGGCGCCGCCATGGTGCTCGCCGAGCGCATCCGCGCCGCCCTGGAGGCCGCCGGCGTGCGCGCCTCGGTCGGCCACGCCACCCGCCGCGAACCGGCCGGCCTGAGCCAGGCGTGGGTGGAAGCCGACAGCAGGATGTACGCCCGCAAGCGCCGCCGCCGCTAGGCCCTTGCGCGGGCGGCCCGCCTGATCCCCGCTAGTCCTCGGCCGGCTCCTGCTCACGGCGGCGGCCGATCCGCATCCCGTGGCGCTCGGCCCAGGAGCGCCGGTCCTCGGCGTCCTGCAGACCTCGCTCGGTGAGCTGACGGAGCTCCTCGGTGCGCCGCCGCTCGGCGGCGCGCCGGCGTCCCTCGGCCGTCTCCTGCCCGACCTCAAGCGACAGGTAGGCGAGGAACCCGACCGGGATCGGCAGCCAGAAGTTCACCAGGCGGTAGGCGACCACCCCGAGGGTGGCGATGCCCCGGTCGCAGCCGAAGAAGGTGAGCAGCGGGATCATGGTCGCCTCGACCACCCCGAGCCCCGCCGGTGTGATCGGGATGGCGGCCAGCACGTAGGCCAGGCCGAACGCGACGATCAGCCCGTCGACCCGCGCCCAGTGCCCGAACGCCCCCAGGAACACCCACAGGGACCCGGCGGTGCACAGCCAGAAGGAGAGGTCCCAGAGGATGCCGCGGCGCAGCCGCTCGCGGTCGGCGACCAGCGTCTGCAGCCGCGACGCCAGCCGCAGCACGAGCTGGGCCACGCTCTCCTCGTCCAGGAACGGGACGCGCCGCGCGACCGCCCGCATCACCTTCGCCGCGCGGCGCTCGCCCCGCATGAGCAGCACCACCAGCGCCGAGAAGCCGCCGATGAGCACCACCCCGACCAGGGCGGCGGTCAGGTACAGGGGGTTGTAGCCCGGCCCGCCCCGCATGACCGAGACGACCAGGCCGAGCCAGAGCAGCAGGTTGAGCACCACCGCCGAGCCGATCCCCTGGGCGGCGATCGCGAACGCGGCGTCGGTGCCCGACAGCCCCGACCGGGTCAGCAGCCGGAAGCCGAGCGCCCCGCCGACCGCCGCGCCGCCCGGGACGACGTGGCTGAGCGACAGGGTCGAGAGCTGGATGCGCAGCAGGGTGAAGAAGGGAGGCGCCTTGCCGCGGGGGATCATCGCCCTGGTCAGGCTCGTGTAGCTGAGGATCGAGGTCGCCTCCAACGCGATCGCGAGGCCGATCAGCCACAGGTTGACCCCGGCGAGCAGGCTGAGCGCCCGGCGCGCGCCCGCGATCTGGGGCAGCACGAAGTGGATCACCACGAAGGCGACCAGTAGGAGCTGCACGAGGCGCCTGACCGGCGTGACCAACCGCGTCTGGGTCCTGGCCATGTGCAGGCGAGTATATGCGGGGGTCAGCGGCGGCCACCCTGGCTGAGCTGCGACGAAGGCGTGATCAGTCCGGGTTTGGATCCCGGCCCAGGCGGGCGAGCAGGCCGGCGAGCAGGGCGGTGCGCGGCACCACGCTGCCCAGGTCGAGCCACTCGGTGGGACCGTGGGCCTCGCCGCCGACCGGGGCGAGCCCGTCGATGGTGGGCAGCCCGACGGCGGCGGTGGTGTTGGCGTCCCCGGCGCCGCCGGTGGCGGCCTCCGCCACCTCGAAGCCGAGGCGCCTGGCGACCTCCTGGGCCTCGGCGACCAGCGCGGCGACGGCGGCGGTGCGCTCCATCGGCGGGTGCCGGTGCGACGGCAGCAGCCTGGCCGTCGCCCCGGGCACCGCCGCCGCCTGGACGATCCGCTCGACCTCGGCCATCGCGAGGTCGAACGCGGCCGTGCTGGCGGCCCGGACCTCCACCTGCAGGGTCGCCCGGTCGGCGACCACGTTGCTGCGAGTGCCGCCCCGCAGCATCCCGACGTTGCAGGTCACTCCCTTCCAGCGGTCGTTCAGGGCCTGCAGGGCGACGGTCTTGTGGGCGGCCTCCAGGACCGCGTTCACGCCCTCCTTCGGCCGGACGCCGGCATGCACGGCACGCCCCGTCACCTCCACGGTGAACGCCGAGATGCCCTTGCGGGCCGAGACCAGCGCGCCGTTGACCCGCGCCGCCTCCAGGCCGACGGCGACCTCGTGCCCGCCGGCGAGCGCCTCGATCAGCGGGCGGCTGAACGGCGAGCCGATCTCCTCGTCGGGCGAGCAGACCAGCGTGATCTCGGCGAAGTCGGCGAAGCCGGCCAGGTCGCAGAGGACCTCGACCGCCTCCACGCCGCAGACGAGCCCCGCCTTGTCGTCGGTCACGCCCGGGCCGTAGGCGCGCCCGTCCCTGGTGTGGAACGGCCGCTCGGCGGCGGTCCCGTCGTCGAAGACGGTGTCCATGTGGGCGAGCAGCAGCAGGCGGCGGCCGCCACGATCGACCGGCAGGCCACCGGCGCGGCGTCCGACCACCACGTCCCCCAGCCGCGGTCCCGGCCAGTCCGGCCCGGGACGGTGGGGATGGCGCTCGACCCGCCAGCCGCCCTCGCGGAAGCGGGCCTCGCAGCGGTCGGCGACCCGGTTGACCCCCTCGGCCGACCACGAGCCGGAGTCGAGGTTGACCAGCTCCTCGATGCGGGCGAGCAGGTCGCCCTCCCGCTGGCGCAGCGGCGGCAGCAGGCAGGCGGGATCGGCGCGCGGGTCCATGGGCCGCCACCTCCCCTTCATGTCAGGTTCGTCACACCCAGCTGCGACAATCAGGTCATGCGTCGCGCCTACAAGTTCAGGGCCTACCCGACTCGCCGGCAGGAGCAGCACGCCCTGGCGATGCTGGACGCCCACCGACAGTTGTACAACGCCGCCCTGGAGGAACGCAGAGAAGCCTGGCGGCACGGCGTGAGGGTCCGCTACCGTGAGCAGTCGGCGCAGCTCACCGAGATCCGCCGGGCCGACCCCGCCGGGCAGGGCCATTGGTCGTTCACCAGTCAGCAGCAGACCCTGCGTCGCCTTGACCGCGCCTTCGATAGCTTCTTTCGACATGTGCGAGCCGGCCGCACGGCCGGTTACCCGCGGTTCAAGTCGGTCACCAGATGGGACTCGGTCGACTTCGTGGACGGCGACGGCGCCCGCTGGCGTGGGCCGCAGGGCAAGTGGGGCAGGGCCTATCTCCAGGGAATCGGTCAGCTGAAGGTCACAGCCCACCGGGCTGTCCTCGGCCGGGTCAAGACGGTGCGACTAAAGCGCGAGGGGCGCCGCTGGTATGTCATCGTCGTCGCTGAGCAGCAGCCTGCACCGCTGCCCGCCACCGGGCGGGAGGTCGGCCTGGACGTGGGCGTGGCCCGATTTGCGACTACCTCCGACGGGCAGGTCATACCCAACCCGAGATTCCTCGTTACTTCGGCCCGCGAACTGGCCGCAGCGCAGCGGGCCCTCGCTGGCTGTCGACCCGGGTCCGGCAACCGCCGCCGCGCCAAGCGCAAGCTCGCCAAGCTGCACCGTAAGCTCGCCAACCGGCGTCGCGACTTCCACCATCAGACTGCCCGACGGCTGGTCGACACCTGCGACGTGATCGCGGTCGAGGACCTGGCGATCGCCAACATGACCCGCTCGGCGTCCGGCACCATCGAGCAGCCCAGCCGCAACGTGGCGGCCAAAGCCGGGTTGAACCGGTCGATTCTTGATGCTAGCTGGGGGCAGTTCCTCGTGATCCTGCTTGCCAAGGCGGAAGGAGCCGGGCGGCGGGCCATCACGGTGAATCCCTGGCGCACAAGCATCACCTGTCACCGCTGCGGGGCGCGCTGTGACCGGCCGCGACAGAACACCGTCATCTGCCCTGCCCACGGCGGCATGGACGCTGATCTGAACGGAGCGCGCAACATCCTCACCAGGGCCGGGCTGGGCTCTGGCCGGGCCGCCTGACGGCCTCGGGAAGCCGACGGCAACCGCCGACGGAGCAGTCACGGGCCGCAGTGTAGGGGGAGCAGTTTAGGGCGAGCAGGTAGGCTGCGTGCGACATGAGCGACGCGATCTTCCTCGCCGAGGCCGACCAGGCCGAGACCGCCCGTCTGCGCGGCGCCCTGGAGGCGGCCGGGGTCCGGGCCGAGCTGCGCGGCACCCCCGACCCGGTCCGCGGCCGGCCGGCGCCGGGGTTGGGGCCGGGGGTGGCCGTGCTGAGCGTCTTCGTCGGCTCCCGGGTCGACCAGCCGCTGCTGGACGCCTGCCCCGACCTGCGGCTGGTGGCGACCCGCTCCACCGGCTACGACCACGTCGACGTGGCCGCCTGCGCCGCCAGGGGGGTGGCGGTCGCCAACGTGCCCACCTACGGCGAGAACACCGTCGCCGAGCACACCTTCGCGCTGATCCTCGCCCTGTCCCGCAACGTCCACAAGGCGTGGGTGCGGACCCAGCGGGGCGACTTCTCGATCCAGGGGCTCCAGGGCTTCGACCTGCGTGGCCGCACCATCGGCCTGATCGGCGTCGGCCACATCGGCCTGCACACCGCCAAGATCGCCCGCGGCTTCGGGATGCGCGTGCTGGCCGCCGACCCGCGGCCGCAGCCGCTGCTCGCCGAGCTGGTCGGCTTCGGCTACGTCGAGCTGGAGGAGCTGGTCGCCAGCGCCGACATCGTCTCGTTGCACGCCCCGCTGCTGCCGGCCACCAGGCACCTGGTCGACCGGGAGCTGCTCAAGCGGTTCAAGCGGGGCGCGCTGCTGGTCAACACCGCCAGGGGCGGGCTGGTCGACACCGAGGCGCTGCTGTGGGCGCTGGACGAGGGGATCCTCGCCGGCGCCGGCCTGGACGTGCTGGAGGGCGAGGAGCTGCTCACCGAGGACCGCCGGCGGCTGGCGCTGGAGCGCGACGAGGCGTCGCTGCGGGTGCTGGTCGAGAACCAGCTCCTGGCCGGCAGGGAGGACGTGGTCGTCACCCCCCACGTCGGCTTCGACTCGGTCGAGGCGGTCCAGCGGATCGCCGAGGTGACCGCCGCCAACGTCGCCGCCTTCCTCGCCGGCCATCCCCAGAACCTGGTGCGGTGACCGGCACCTCCCTGGTCGAGCTGCGGGTGCTCGACGGTCCCAACCTCTACTTCCCGCGGCCCGCCATCAAGCTCACCCTGGACGTCGCCGGGCTGCTCGGGCTGCCCGAGGCGCAGGCCGCCGCCGCGACGACCCGCGCCGGCCCCCCCGGACTGCCAGGCAGCGAGCAGCGGCGCCGTTTCGTGACCCGGCTGCTGGCGCAGCTTGTCCGCCGGGTCGCGGCCGCGGCTGGGGTGCGGTCGCTGGCGGTGCGCAGCCGGCCCGGCCCGGAGCCGACCCAGGTGGTGGTCGCCTACCCGTGGCGGCGGCTGCACGCCGCCGAGGCGCTCGGCCGGGCGGTCGCCGAGCTGGCCGGGGCCGCCGGCGCTCCCGACCTGGCCGAGCGGGTCGAGGCGGCCGGCGCGGCCCTGCGCGGCGTCGAGCCCGGCCCGGCCCCGTCGCTGCCGGTGCCGGCCATCCCGACCGTCGCCGTCACCGGCACCAACGGCAAGACCACCGTCACCCGCCTGGTCGCCCACATGGGCAGATGCGCCGGCCTCCACGTCGGCTGGTCCACCACCGACGGGATCTACCAGGACGGCGAGCTGGTCGAGGCGGGGGACTGGTCCGGGCCGGGCGGGGCCGGGCGCGTCCTCGCCCAGCCCGGCATCGAGCTGGCCGTGCTGGAGACCGCCAGGGGCGGCATCCTCCGCCGCGGGGTCGGCGTCGCCCACAACGACGTGGCCGTGGTCACCAACGTCTCCGCCGACCACCTCGGCCTCGGCGGCATCCACACCCTCGACCAGCTCGCCGAGGTCAAGGCGACCATCGTCCGGATCACCCGCCCGTCCGGCTGGGTGGTCCTCAACGCCGACGACCCGCGCACCCTGGCGATGCGCCGGCAGTCCCGGGCGCGGCCGTTCCTGTTCGCCCTCGACCCCGACGCCCCCGGGCTGCGCGAGGCGCAGAGCGAGGGCGGTCGCGCCACCACCGTGCTCGACGGCGACCTGGTGGTGCTCGACCACGGCCGGGTCGAGCGGCTGCTGCCGCTGCTGGACGTGCCGGTCACCCTGGCCGGCCTGTCCGCCCCCAACGTCGCCAACGCGCTGGCGGCGGCCGCCGCCGGCATCGGCGTCGGCCTGCCGAGGCGGGCGGTGCTGGAAGGGCTGCGGACCTTCCGGCCAGACCCGGCGCTCAACCCCGGCCGCATGAACGTGCTGGACCTGGGCGGGCGGACGATCATCGTCGACATGGCCCACAACGAGGCCAGCCTGCACGCCCTGCTGGAGGTCGCGCGCGGCCTCCGCCCGCCGGGCGGCCGCGTGCTGGCGATGGTCGGCACGGCGGGCGACCGCCCCGACGAGCTGATCCGCTCCCTCGGCGAGATCGCCGCCCGGCGCGCCGACCGGGTGGTGGTCGGCGAGAAGGAGCGCTACCTGCGCGGGCGCGACCGCGCCGACCTGCCCCGGCTGCTGCGGGAGGGCGCCAGCGTGGTCGGCGTCACCGACGTGCCCGTCCACCCCACCGAGCTGGCCGCGCTGCGGGCGCTCGCCGCCGAGGCCGTCCCCGGCGACGTCTGCGCCCTGATGGCCCCCGCCGAGCGTGACGAGATCCTCGCCTGGCTCCGCGACCGCGGCGCCCGCCTCCTGGACCCCGACGAGCTCCGCGCCCGGGTCCTGTCCATGCGCGCCGGAGGCTGAACATCATCCCCTCGACGGCCTACGCGCCGCGCCTGTGCAACCGCCCGAGCTGGAGCCCTACGAGGGCAGCGTGTCGGCGTCCAGTGTGAGAACTCCAGCCACCGGCCAGGGCTGTGGTTCGACCGCGAGGACTTGGCCGAATCGGAAGGGACGGTGCTGCGAAGATGGCCGACA
>Ga0209875_1000071_pt1 | contig 13079 bp, 11 predicted proteins | sample GWRWS3_0_10_FD_187219 | JGI IMG/M metagenome (GOLD analysis project Ga0209875, IMG submission 187219) | Riverbed sediment microbial communities from areas with vegetation nearby in Columbia River, Washington, USA - GW-RW S3_0_10 (SPAdes)... | ecosystem: Environmental > Aquatic > Freshwater >...
GGCCAGCAGCACGTCCATGCCGGCCTCGACCATGAAGGCGACCTCGCGGGCGACCCCGCCGTGCGGGTTGTCGGGGGTGCCGGCGTCGGTCCCGGCCACCACCAGCACGCCGGCCTTCACCGCGGCGCGGAACGAGTCGCCGTGCGCCTCGGCCGCCGGCCGCGCCCGGTCCTTGATCCAGTCGGGCACGCTCGGCCCGGCCAGGATCCCGTGGGGGGCGCAGAACGTCGGCGTGTACCGGGCGCCCGTGGCCAGGAACAGCTCGATCGCCGCGTCGTCCAGGAACATGCCGTGCTCGACCGAGTCCACGCCGGCCCGCAGCGCCGCCGCCACCCCGCCCTCGCCGATCGCGTGGGCGGCCACCGTCAGCCCCAGGCGGTGGGCCTCGTCGACCAGGGCGTCCAGCTCCGGCTGGGTGTAGGCGGGCTCGCGGGGGTCGATCCCCATGGTGAGCACCCCGCCGGTGGCGACCACCTTGATGCAGCGGGCGCCCATCGCCAGGTTGCCGCGGACGGCGGCGCGCATCGCGTCCGGGCCGTCGGCGATCCTGCCGAGGTAGGGGATGTGGCCGCCGGTCATCGTCACCGCCGGGCCGGCGGCGAGCACCCTCGGCCCCTCGACCGTGCCGGCCTCGATCGCCCTGGCGACGGCAACCACCTCGGCGCCGGGGGCGCCGAGGTCGCGGACGAGGGTGACCCCGTGGTCGAGCTGCCGGCGGGCGTTGCGGACCGCGGCGAGGGTCCGCTCCGCCTCGCTCCCGGGGATGCCGGCGGCCAGGTCGGGACCGGCGCTGGCGACCAGGTGGACGTGGACGTCCACAAGCCCGGGCAGCAGCGAGCAGCCGGGGAACTCGCGGGCCTCCACCCCGGTGGCGGAGGCGGGGAGGTCGGCGGCCGGGCCGGCGTAGGCGACACGGCCGCCCTCGACCAGCACCGCGGCGTCGGCGACCTGCCGGGCGCCGGTCCCGTCGAGCAGGCGCGGCGCGCGCAGCACGACCGGGTCGGGGGTCGACGGCCGGGCCATCTACCGGGTCTGTCCGCCGGCCGGGCCAGCACCTGTCTCGCCGAGCAGCTCCAGCACGGCCTTCCGGAGCTGCGGCAGGTCGTTCTCCACCACCGACCAGACGAGGCTCAGGTCCGCCTGGAAGTACGCGTGGACGAGCCGGTTCCGTAGACCCACGATCGTCCGCCACGGCACATCGGACGCCCGCTCCAGCACAGATGGCGAGAGCCGGCTGGCCGACTCGCCGACGACCATGAGCTGCTGGATCATCCACGCCTGGATCAGCTCGTCCTGTTCGAACGCCAGCCGACCCCTGACGGCGTACCGCTGAGCGCGGTCGATCGCCTCAAGGATGTCGGTCAGGCGTTCCCGGTCGTCCCTCAAAGTGGAACGGCCTCCGCCAGGACCCGGGGCCGGATGCGGTCCTTGAGGCTGGCGACGGTGGCGACGTCCACGTGAAGGCCGAGCAGGTCCTGGAGGTCCAGCTCCAGGCCCACGAGATCGAGCAGGCTCCGGCCGGGTTCGAACTCGACCAGGAGGTCGACGTCGCTCACCGAGCTCGCGTCTCCCCTGGCAACGGAACCAAACACTCGGAGGTTACTCGCGCCGTATCGAGCCGCGAGGCGCAGGATCTCCGCTCGGCGACGGCGGACTGCCTCCAGAGCGGGCGGAGCAAACGGTTCCGTGCTCATGGCGACGCCTCCCGCACTCCTTAGAGCCGCGACCACACCAGCGTATCGCGGTGACGGTGGCTCACCGGGTCTGGGAGTGGGCGAAGGGGGACTTGAACCCCCACGTCCTTGCGGACACAGGAACCTGAATCCTGCGCGTCTGCCAATTCCGCCACTCGCCCGGGGGAATCGAGCGAGGATTGTAGCACGGCCGTGACCACCCCGATCGTGAAAGCCGCTGGTCACCTACTAGAGTGGGTACACTGCCGAGCTGGCGAGCGACCAGGAGGGAGCGCAAAGGCCCAGCCGATGAAGATCTTGCGGGACTTCGAGCGGCGCCTGGAGGGCGCGGTGGAGGGGCTGTTCGCACGCGCCTTCCGCTCGGGCGTGCAACCGGTCGAGCTGGGCAAACGGCTGGTCCGCGCGGTCGAGGACGGGCGCACCGTCGGCGTCAACCGGGTCTACGTCCCCAACGTGTACCGCTACGAGCTGTCGCCGGGCGACCGCGAGCGGTTCGCCAACTACGAGCAGGCGCTCGCCCAGGAGCTGGCCGCGCTGGCCGTGGAGACCGCCCGCGAGCGAGGCTGGGGCATGCTCGGCCCGGCCAGGATCGAGTTCGAGACGGCCGAGGACCTGGAGCAGGGCATCTTCCGGCTCAGCTCCAGGGTCGAGGCGGCCGGGGTGGAGGCCGACTATGCGGCCGGACCCGCCGGCGCGGCGGCGGCGGCACCGCCGGTCGGCCCGCACACCGCCATGCTCCCGGGCCAGCGCCCCAGCCAGAAGGTGCGCGCGCCGGCGACCCTGGTGCTGATCTCGGGTGGCCAGCCGGTGCGCGTCTACCCGCTTGGCGCCGCGGAGCTGTTGATCGGTCGCGCGGACCAGTCCGACATCGCGCTCTCGGACCCGGGCGTGTCCCGCAACCACGCCAGGGTCCTGCGCGAAGGCGACGACTTCATCGTCGAGGACCTGAGGTCCACCAACGGGACCGAGGTCAACGGCCAGCCGGTGCGCCGCCGCCGCCTCGCCGACGGCGACGTGATCAAGCTGGCCAGCTCCACCCTCCAGTTCCGGCGGGAGGGCTGATGCCGCCGATCTTCCTGCTCGCCGTCAAGGTCGCGTTCCTGGTCATCCTCTACCTGTTCGTGGCCAGGGCCGTGCGCGCCGTGGTCCTGGACGTGTTCGGGCCGAGGGCGTCGCGGCGCCGGCCGCGGAACCGGCCCAGCGCGCCCACCCGCCCCGTCCCCAGGACCGGGCCGGGCCGGCCGGCTCGGCGCCTCCCCAAGGAGCTGGTCGTCAGCGACGAGGGAGGCCGCCGCACCGTCCCCCTGAAGGACTCGCTGACGGTCGGACGGGCGGCCACCTGCGACGTGGTCGTCAGCGACACCTACGTGTCCAACGTGCACGCCCGCATCTTCCAGCGCGACGGGGGCTGGTGGCTGGAGGACCTCGGCTCCACCAACGGCACGTACATGAACCGGACCAGGGTGTCGTCGCCGACCGCGATCGGGCCGGGCGACGAGGTCCGGCTGGGCAAGGCGACGCTGGAGCTACGGCGCTGATGCGGCTTCGATTCGGTGCCTCCACCGACGTTGGCCGGATGCGCACCAACAACGAGGACAGCTACCTGAGCGAGACGCCGGTGGCGGCGGTCGCCGACGGCATGGGCGGCCACCGCGCCGGCGAGGTGGCCAGCGCGATCGCCATGGAGGAGCTGGCCGCCCTGCGCGGCAAGGGCCCGTGGCCCAACGATCGGGCCGCCACCGACGACCTCAAGCAGGCCATCGTCCGCGCCAACCGGCGCATCCGCGAGATGGCCGCGGGCGACCGCAACCTGAACGGCATGGGCACCACCCTGGTCGCGCTGCTGGAGGACGGCGACTCCGTGCACCTGGCCAACGTCGGCGACTCCCGTGCCTACCTGCTCCGCCAGGGCGAGCTGACCCAGGTCACGGTGGACCACACCCTGGTGCAGGAGCTGATCGACGAGGGCAGGCTCAGCCCCGAGGACGCCGAGCGGCACCCGCAGCGCAGCATGATCACCCGCGCCCTCGGCGTCGACCACCAGGTCGAGATCGACCTGTTCACCTACAAGCTCCAGCTCGGCGACCGGCTGCTGCTCTGCACCGACGGCCTCTCCGGCGTGCTGGAACCCGCCAAGATCCGCAACGTCCTGCTGCGGGTGCGCGACTCCCAGAAGGCCGCCGACAAGCTGGTGGCGATGGCCAACGAGGGCGGCGGCCCGGACAACATCACCGTGATCGTGATCGACACCGAGCAGTCGACCGGCGAGCCGGACAGCACCGACGACCTGGCGCCTGGGATCGGGTCGGCCACCGGCGCCATGCCGGCCGTTGACGACCCCGACGCGACCGGGACGGGCCCGGACGGCCGCGCGGCCAGGGCCGCCAAGGACCGCTCGCTGCGGCTGCACCGACGGCTGCAGCGCCTGCTGCTCGTGCTGCTGGTGGTCGCGCTGCTCGCCGTCGCGGTGGTGGCCGGTCGCGGCTTCCTCTACAGCCGCTACTGGGTGGGCTTCGATGGCGACGTCGTGGCGGTGTTCCAGGGCGTCCCCGGCGACGTCGCCGGGCTGCGCTTCTCGCGGATGGTCGAGCGCAGCCCCGTGGCGCGGGCGCAGGTGCCCAGCGGGTACGCGGCGCGGCTGGAGGACGGCGTGCCAGCCGACGACCTGGAGGACGCCCGCCGGATCGCCCTGTGCGCGCCGCTGGTGTTCAGCCCGGGCGGCTGCACCGGCACTGGGCCGGCGTCGGCGACCACCGGACCCACCACCACCGCGCGGGCGAGCACGACCACCCGGGCCAAGGGCTGAGTCGTGGAGTCACGCCGCAACGTCGAGTTGTCGCTGCTCCTGCTGGCCCTGGTCCTGTCGGTGGGGGCGTACGTGATCGTCGGGCTGGCGGCCGACAACGAGGTGCCGGCCGGCAGCGTCGGCTACGGGGCCACCCTCGCCGGCCTGTTCCTCGGCGCCCACCTGGTGCTGCGCTGGCGGGCGCCCCAGGCCGACCCGATCCTGCTGCCGGGCGCCGCCCTGCTCAACGGGCTCGGCCTGGTGATGGTCAGGCGGCTCGACTACGCCGAGGCCGCCAAGGAGGGCTACCGCGCGGAGGCGCCCGCCCAGGCCCTCTGGACGGTGCTCGGGGTGGCGGTGTTCGTGGCGGTGATCCTGGTGGTCCGCGACCACCGCCTGCTGGACCGCTACCGCTACAGCTGGCTGCTGCTCGGCGTGGGGCTGCTGGTCCTGCCCGTGCTGCCGGTGCTCGGCCGCGAGATCAACGGCGCGCGCCTGTGGGTCCGGATCGGGCCGTTCTCCGGCCAGCCGGCCGAGGCGGCCAAGATCGCGCTGGTGGTGTTCCTGGCCGCCTACCTGGCGGAGCGCAAGGAGCTGCTGGCGACCGCGACCTACCGGGCGGGGCCGTTCCTGCTGCCGGAGATCAAGTACTTCATGCCGCTGCTGCTGGCCTGGGCGGCGAGCCTGTTCGTGCTGTTCTTCGAGAAGGACCTCGGCTCCAGCCTGCTGTTCTTCGGGGTGTTCGTGGCCCTGCTGTACGTGGCGACCGGCCGGTTCTCCTACGTGGCCGCCGGGCTCGGGCTGTTCCTCACCGGGGCGGTGGTCGCCTACAACCTGTTCGCCCACGTCCAGGTGCGGGTGGCGACCTGGATGGACCCATGGCGCTTCTACGCCAGCCGCGGGTTCCAGCTCGCCCAGGGGCTGTTCGCGCTGGCCACCGGCGGGATCCTCGGGCAGGGCTGGAACCAGGGCCGCCCCGACTTCATCCCGTTCGCCTCCACCGACTTCATCTTCGCCGCCTTCGGCGAGGAGCTCGGCCTGCTCGGCGTCACCGCCATGCTGCTGGTCTACCTGCTGATGGTGTTCCGCGGGCTGCGGATCGTCCTGGCCGCCGGCGACGACTTCGGCAAGCTGCTCGCCCTCGGCCTGGTCACCAGCTTCGCCCTGCAGGTGTTCGTGATCGTCGGCGGGATCACCCGGCTGATCCCGCTCACCGGCATCACCCTGCCGTTCGTGAGCTTCGGCGGGTCGAGCCTGCTGGCCAACTACGCGCTGATCGCGCTGCTGTGCAGGATCTCGAGCGACTCCACGCCGGCGCCGGCCGGACGTCCCGTGCCAGCCCCCACCGACGCCGGGGAGGTGACGGTGGTCAGGTGAACGCCCAGGTGCGCAAGGTGGCGGCGGTCATCCTGGTCGCCTTCCTGCTGCTGCTGGCGGCGCCCTTCTACTGGCAGGTGGTGGCGGCCGACCGGCTGGCCAACGACCCGCGCAACACGCGCGTGCTGATCAAGGAGTACGCGATCGAGCGGGGCCCGATCGTGCTGGCCGACCGCACCCAGGTCGCCGAGTCGGTTCGCGCCCGCGACCGCAGCGACCCGCTCAAGTTCGTCCGCAGGTACCCGCAAGGCCCCCGCTACGGCATGGTCACCGGCTTCTACTCGCTGGTGTTCGGCCGCACCCTGGTGGAGCAGCAGTTCAACTCGTTCCTGCTCGGCAAGGCGCCAGAGCAGTTCGCCCAGAACGTCACCGACCTGCTCACCGCCCGCAGCTCCCCGGGCGGCACGCTGGTGCTCACCCTCGACCGGGCCACCCAGGAGGCCGCCGAAGGCGCGCTCGGCAACCGCAAGGGGGCGGTGGTCGCGCTCGACCCCCAGACCGGCGCGGTGCTGGCCATGACCACCTTCCCGCGCTACGACCCCAACGACCTGTCCAGCCACGATCCCGAGCGGATCCGCCGCAACTGGGACAGCCTGATCAAGGACCCTGACGGGCCGCTGCTGAACCGGGCGGCCGGCGGGCTGTACCCACCGGGCTCGACGTTCAAGGTGATCACGGCGGCGGCCGCGCTGGAGAACGGCGTGTCGACCAGCGACCGGATCCCCTCCCCGGTCCGCTTCGACGTGCCGCAGACCTCCGCCGACATCGGCAACTTCGGCGGCGGCTCCTGCGGCGGGGACACCATCACCCTGCCGGAGGCGCTGCGGATCTCCTGCAACACCGCCTTCGCCGCGCTGGGCGTGGAGCTGGGCGACCAGAAGCTGGCCGCCGAGGCGGAGAAGTTCGGCTTCAACGAGCCGAGCCCCTACGAGCTCCCGGCCGCCACCAGCTCGATCCCGGGCGACCAGGACGTGCCCGCCACCGCCCAGAGCGCCATCGGCCAGCGCGACGTGCGCGTGTCGCCGCTGCAGATGGCCAGCGTGGCCGCGACCATCGCCAACGGCGGCCGGCGGATGGCGCCGTTCGTGGTCAGCGAGGTCGTCTCGGAGAAGGGCGGAGTGGTCAAGCGCTTCGAGGGCGAGGACCTCGGGCAGGCCATCCCCGGCCGGGTGGCGAGCGACCTGACCGGCATGATGCGGCTGGTGGTGGAGCGGGGGACCGGCACCGCGGCGCAGATCCCCGATGTCCAGGTGGCCGGCAAGAGCGGCACCGCCCAGCACGCCGAGGGCAAGGCGCCGCACGCCTGGTTCATCAGCTTCGCCGAGCAGGGGGACCGCAGGATCGCGGTGGCGGTGGTGATCGAGGAGGGCGGCGACGCCGGCAGCGAGGCGACCGGCGGCCGGGTCGCGGCCCCCGTGGCCCGGAAGGTCATGGAGGCCTACCTGGGGGGCGGCCGGTGACCCCCACCCTGCTCGGCGACCGGTACCGACTCGGCGAGCGGATCGCCGCCGGCGGCATGGGCGCGGTGTACCGGGCCGTCGACGAGACGCTCGGCCGGCAGGTCGCGGTCAAGGCGTTGCGACGGGAGCTGGCCGACGACCCCACCTTCCTGGAGCGCTTCCGGCGGGAGGCGCGGGCGGCGGCGGGCCTGTCCCACCCGGGGGTGGCGGGCGTCTACGACTACGGGGAGCTCGGCGGCCAGCCGTTCATCGTGATGGAGCTGGTCGAGGGCGAGACCCTGGCCGAGCGCGTCGCGGCCAGGGGCCGGCTGCCGTGGCGGGAGGCGTTCGCGATCGGTGAGCAGGTGGCCGCGGCGCTGGCCGCGGCCCACACCCACGGGCTCGTGCACCGGGACGTGAAGCCGGCCAACATCCTGCTCGGCCGGGACGGCCGCGCCAAGGTGACCGACTTCGGCATCGCCCAGGCGGCGCAGACGGCCACGCTCACGCGCACCGGCATGGTCCTCGGCAGCGCCAACTACGTCGCGCCCGAGCAGGCCAAGGGCGGCCACGTCGGCCCGGCCGCCGACCTGTACTCGCTGGGCTGCGTGCTCTTCGAGGCGGTCACCGGGGAGACGCCCTACCGCGGCGGCAACGCGGTCGCGATCGCCACCCAGCACGTCTCCGCGCCAGTGCCCGACCCGCGCGAGCGCCGGCCCGAGCTGCCGCCCGAGGCGGCCGAGCTGATCATCAGGGCGCTGCAGAAGCAGCCCGCCGGGCGCTTCCCTTCCGGCGCGGCGATGGCCGCCGCCCTGGCGGCAGCCCGGCACGAGGAGGGCGCCACCCGGGTCCTCCCGGCGCCGATCCTGGACCTTGATCCGCCGGGTCCCCTCCGATCGGGGGACCCCCCTGGGGTCCCCCGCAGTCGCAGGATCTGGCCCGCGGCGGTGGGTGCGCTCGTCGTGGTCGCCCTGGTCCTGCTAGCCTGGCCGCTCTTCTCGGACGAGAGTCCGGGCGGCGGCTCCAGCGCCGGGCGGGCGGTCGTCGAGGTGCCCGCCGTCGTCGGCCTCGAGGTCGGGGAGGCCAAGCGGCGGCTCCGGGCGCTCGGGCTCGAGGTCGATGTCACCCTCGCCTCTGGCAGGGGCGGGCAGCGGGTGCGTGCGAGCAGCCCGGCGGTGGGCACGCCGGTCGAGCGCGGCGCGACCGTACGGCTCATCCTCGGGGGCAACGGCAAGGGCAACGGCAACGGCAAGGGCAACGGCGGCAACGGCGACGGGGACGGTTGATGGCGACGATTCCGCAGGTGCTTCTCGACCGCTACGAGGTCGGCCCGCTGCTCGGCGCCGGCGGCATGGCCGAGGTGTACGAGGGCCGCGACCGGCTGCTCGCCCGCCGGGTGGCCATCAAGGTCCTGCAGTCCCAGTACGTCCGCGACCAGAGCTTCCTGCTGCGGTTCAAGCGGGAGGCGCAGGCCGCCGCCAGCCTCAGCCACCCCAACGTCGTCGGGGTGTACGACACCGGCTCCGAGGACGGCACCCACTTCATCGTCATGGAGTTCGTCGACGGCCGCACCCTCAAGGACGTCGTCCGCCAGGAAGGCCCGCTGTACCCGGACCGGGCCGCCGAGATCTGCGCCGACGTCTCCGCCGCGCTGATGGCCGCCCACGCCCGCGGCCTGATCCACCGCGACATCAAGCCGGGCAACGTGATGCTGACCCCGGACGGCAAGGTCAAGGTGATGGACTTCGGCATCGCCAGGGCGACCACCTCCGAGACCATCACGCAGACGGCCGCGGTCATCGGCACCGCCCAGTACATCTCCCCGGAGCAGGCCCAGGGGCAGACGGTCGACTACCGCAGCGACCTGTACTCGCTCGGCTGCTGCCTGTACGAGATGCTCACGGGCACGGTGCCGTTCACGGGGGCGACCCCGGTCGCGATCGCCTACCGGCACGTCCGCGAGGACCCCACCCCGCCGCGGATGCTGAACCCGGACGTGCCGCCGCCGCTGGAGGCGATCTGCCTGAAGGCGATGGCCAAGCTGCCCGACAACCGCTACCAGACGGCGGCGGAGCTCCGCTCCGACCTGGAGCGGTACCGCAACGGCGAGCCGGTGCTGGCGACACCCCTGCTGGACTCCGCCGCCACCACCCAGGCGATCCCCGGCCGGGCGGGCGCCGCCGACCAGACCGCGATGCTCGGCGGGACGGTGGCCGGCGGGGCGGCCTACGACTACGCCGAGCCGGCCGAGCAGCGCCGCACGTCGGTCGGCTGGGTGGTGCTGAGCCTGCTCGCGCTGGTGGTGGTGGGGCTGGTCGCGTTCCTCATCACCCGGGAGCTGACCAGCCCCGGGGCCGGGACCGCGACGACGGTGGCGACGGTGACCACGGCGCCGACCACGGCGCCGACCACGGCGCCGACCACCGCGCCGACGACCGCGCCGACGACCGCGCCGACGACCGCGCCGACGACCGCGCCGACCACCGCGCCGACCACCGCGCCGACGACCGCGCCGACCACCGCGCCGACGACCGCGCCGACGACCGCGCCGACCACCGCGCCGGTGACGACCTAGCCCGGGGGAACGCGGGTCAGGCGGCGGAGCTGGCGGCCGACCCGAGACCCGTCAGCCAGTTGCCGAGGAGCTGGTGGCCGGACTCGGTGAGGATCGACTCGGGGTGGAACTGGACGCCCTCGGCCGGGTGGTGGCGGTGGCGCAGTGCCATGACCAGCCCACCGGCGGTCTCGCCGGTGACCTCCAGGGCGGGAGGCAGGCCCTCCCGCTCGACCACCAGCGAGTGGTAGCGGGTGGCGGCGAACGGCGCCGGCAGCCCGGCGAGCACCCCGGCCCCCTGGTGGAGGACCTGCGAGGTCTTGCCGTGCACCAGCTCGGGCGCCGCGCCGACGCGGCCGCCGTAGACGTGGCCGATCACCTGGTGGCCGAGGCAGACGCCGAGGACCGGCAGGGTGGACCCGAGCTCGCGGACCACGTCCACCGAGAGCCGGGCGTCGCGCGGGTGGCCCGGTCCCGGCGAGATCACCACCCCGTCGGGGCGCAGGCCGCGCACGTCGTCGACGGTGCCGGCGTCGTTGCGCCACACGACCGTCTGCGCGCCCAGCTCGCCGAGGTACTGGACCAGGTTGAACACGAACGAGTCGTAGTTGTCGATCACCAGGATCCGGCGACCCTGGCCGGGAAGGTCACTCACCACCGGCCTCGGCCTTCGCCTCCGCCTTGGCCCGCTCCTCCTCGACGAGAGCCCGGCGCAGGACCTTGCCGATCAGCGTCTTGGGCAGCTCGGCGCGGAACTCGACCGCCCGCGGGACCTTGTAGGCGGCCAGCCGCGCCTTGGCGAACTCGCGGATCTCGTCGACGGTCGCCTGCTCGCCCTCCCGCAGGACCACGAACGCCTTGACCACCTCGCCGCGGTAGGCGTCGGGGATCCCGACCACCGCCACCTCGAGGACCTTCGGGTGCTCGTAGAGGACCTCCTCGACCTCGCGCGGGTAGATGTTGTAGCCACCCGCGATGATCAGGTCCTTCTTGCGGTCGACGATGGCGAAGTAGCCCTCGTCGTCCATCACCGCCATGTCCCCGGTGAGCAGCCAGCCGTCCCGCAGCACCTGCGCCGACTCGTCTGGCCGGTTCCAGTAGCCTTGCATCACCTGCGGGCCGCTGATGGCCAGCTCCCCCGGCTCGCCGACGGGCATGGTGCGGTCGGGGTCGGACGGGTCGGCCACGCGGGCGACGGTGTCCGGCAGCGGCATCCCGATGGTGCCGGCCTTGCGCTTGCCGTAGATCGGGTTGGCGATCGCCACCGGCGAGGACTCGGAGAGGCCGTAGCCCTCCACCAGGCGCCCACCCGAGAAGCGCTCGAAGCGCTCGGCCACCTCCATGGGCAGGGGCGCCGCGCCCGACAGGCACGCCTTGATGCTCGACAGGTCGTGGCCGCCCTTCTCGACGGCGTTGTTGATGGCCACGTACATCGTGGGCACGCCGGGGAACAGGGTCGGCCGGAACCTGTCCACCGCGGCCAGCACGCCGTCGAGATCGAAGCGGGGCAGCAGCACCAGCGCCGCGCCGATGCGGATGCCGAGCAGCAGGCAGACGGTGAGCCCGTAGACGTGGAAGAAGGGCAGCACCGCCATCATGACCTCGCGGCCCGGGTCGGCGTCGGGGAACCAGGCCCGCACCTGCTCGACGTTGGCCCGCAGGTTGGCGTGGGTCAGCATGACCCCTTTGGAGACGCCGGTGGTGCCGCCCGTGTACTGCAGCAGCGCGAGGTCGCGGTCGGGGTCGATGTCCGCCGGCGCCTCGGGCCCCTGCTGGGCCGAGGCGAGCAGCTCGCGCCAGCGCCGGACCGGCTCGTCCTTGGCGAGGCTGGCGGTGGCCGCCTTGCCCTTCTTGGTGTAGGGGGCGAGCACGCGCTTGACCGCCGGCAGCTCATCGAGGATCGAGGTGACGATCACCTCGCGGATGGCGGTCTGCCCGCGCAGGGCCTTGACTCGCTCGTAGACGAGGTCGAGGCAGACCACCACCTCGGCCCCGGCGTCGGCGAGCTGGTGGCCGAGCTCGCGCTCGGTGTACAGGGGGTTGTTCTGGACCACGGTGGCGCCGAGCCGCAGCGCCCCGAACAGCGCGACCACCGCCTGGGGGCAGTTGGGCAGGATCAGCCCGACGCGGGTCCCCTTGCCCACGCCGAGCCCGGCGAGCGCCCCGGCGAAGCGCCTGGCCTGCTCGGCGAGCTGGGCGTAGGAGGTGGTGCGGCCCTCGAAGTGGAGGGCCGGGGCGTGCGGGAAGTCCCTCGCGGCATCGTCGAGCAGGCCGGCCAGGCTGGCCTTGGGGACCGCGACGTGCTCTGGGACGCCAGGCGGGTAGTTGTCGAGCCAGGGCGTCGTCGCATCGGCCATCGTGGTCGCACCTCGTTCGTCCGGCACACGGGGAAGTGTGCGTATGCCTGCTAAGCCGGCAGTATCCGTTGTCGCCGGTGTTTGGACAACGATCAGAAGTTCTCCGGCAGCACCTGCTCGAGCCAGGGGAACACGTAGAACCAGCAGACCACCATGAGCAGCACGATCCAGGAGACGACGGCGACGACCTTCGGCCACGACGAGCGCGGGCGCTCGTAGAGCTCCCAGTTGTCGGCCGGCTCGGCCATCTGGATGCGGTCGGCGACGGACCCTGGGGGCGCCATCCCGTTGGCGCCGAGTGGCACGGCCGGCTCGGCCTCGACGGCCTCGTCCGGCCGCCACCTGCGGGCGGCCACGTCGCCCGCACGCTCACCGGGCGCGCGAGCCGTCGGCGGCACGCCCGACTGGATGGCGGCGGCCCAGTCGTCGGGCGCGGCACCGACGCCGGGCGCCACCGTCGGAGGGCCGGGGAGCGACACGTCGGGCGCGGTCTGCCAGGTGGGCGGCTGGGCCGCGGGCTCGTCCAGCCACGACGGCGTGGACGGCTCCCATTCGCTGGCGGCGGCCGGCAGCTCATCGACGGGCCAGATGAACGAGCGGTCGCTCGGCTCCCAGGTGCCGGTGGTCTCCTCGAACGGCCAGGTGGGTGCCGGCGGGTCGGGCGACCCGGGCTCCTCGTAGGGCTCCGCTGCCGGGGCGCTGTCCAACAGCGCCTCCCGCTGGGCCGCGCTGCGCCGGTTCAGCTCGCCGAACAGGGCCGGGTAGTCGGGCTCGCGGTCCACCGGCTCGGCCGACGACCAGGCGCCGGTGGTGGCGTCGGGCCCGGCCGGGCGCCAGTCCGGCTCGCCCAGGTCGTATCCGCCCTGATCCACC
>Ga0209875_1000072_pt1 | contig 12952 bp, 11 predicted proteins | sample GWRWS3_0_10_FD_187219 | JGI IMG/M metagenome (GOLD analysis project Ga0209875, IMG submission 187219) | Riverbed sediment microbial communities from areas with vegetation nearby in Columbia River, Washington, USA - GW-RW S3_0_10 (SPAdes)... | ecosystem: Environmental > Aquatic > Freshwater >...
CCGGAACGCCAGCCGGGCTCGCGCAGGCGCAGGTGGCGCCGGGTCATGCCGGCCTGCGACAGGGTGAACGACAGCACCACCCCGACGGCGTACAGCGGGATGAGGTTGTGGGTGTCGGCGCGGAACGCCACGATCAGGAAGATCGCGATCGCCGACAGCGCGATGATCCCGTTGGAGTAGACCAGCCGGTGGCCGCGCTTGCGGAGCTGGCGGGGCAGCAGGGCGTCGCCGGCGGCGAAGCTGGCCAGCAGCGGGAAGCCCGAGAACGAGGTGTTCGCGGCCAGCACCAGGATGAGCAGGGTGGCGGCCTGCACCAGGATGAACGCCGGCCCGTCGCCGAGCACCTGCCTGGCGATCTGGGCCACGACCGTCGGGTAGCCGCTGTCGAACGGGCGGACGTCTAGCTCCACTGCCAGGTAGGTGATGCCGACGAACAGGCTGCCCATGATCGCGGCCATGACCATGAGGGTCTTCTTGGCGTTGGCCGCCTCCGGCCGGCGGAACGCCGACACCCCGTTGGAGATCGCCTCCACCCCGGTCAGCGCGGTCGTGCCGGAGGCGAAGGCACGCAGGATCACGAACATCGTGACCGCCCCGAGCGCGGCGCCCTGGTGGTGGAGCTGGGCGGCCTGCTCCGGGGTGTAGCGGACCGGCTCGATGCCGCCGGCCAGTAGCCGCCAGACGCCCGCCAGGATCATCGCGGCCATGCTGACCACGTACACGTAGGTCGGGATGGCGAAGATGCGGCCCGCTTCGCGGATGCCGCGCAGGTTGCCCCAGGCGAGCAGCACCACGAACGCGACCGAGATGTGGACGCGGAGCGGCCCGAGCTGGTCGGGGAAGACCGACGACATCGCCGCCACGCCGCTGGACACGCTCACCGCCACGGTCAGCACGTAGTCGATCAGCAGCGCCGCGCCCGCCACCGCGGCGGTCACGTTGCCGAAGTTGTCCCGGCTGACCACGTAGGCGCCGCCGGCCGACGGGTAGGCGTCGACCACCTGGCGGTAGGAGACGACCAGCAGCGCGAGCAGGCCGACGATCGCCAGCGCCACCGGCAGGGCGAGCGCGGTGGCCGCCACCCCGGCGACCCCCACCCCGACCAGGACCAGCAGGATCTCCTCGGTGGCGTAGGCGGTGGACGAGATCGGGTCGGAGGAGAACACGGCCAGCGCGACCCGCTTGCTGATGCGCTCCTGGGAGAGCTGGGAGGTCTTCAGCGCCGGGCCGAGCAGGACGTTCTTGGCGCGGTAGCCGACCGACTGGTAGCGGCGGGAGGTCGGCGGGGTCGACGGCAGCGGCTCCAGGTGCGGTCTGGTCGGTTGCGTGGCCATGCTGCAACTGTCGGCGCCCGGCGCAAAGAACCCGTCAAGAACGCGGCCGCCGGCTGCAAAGAGCGCATCAAGAAGCCCGGATATGCTGGACACATGGAGCGGTCGTCCGGCCGGTGGCCCGCCGTCAAGGGACCTCGCGTGGTGGTCGGCTATGCCGTCGCACTCGGCGGCACCGCCACCGCCAGCGCGGTCCTGCTCGCGCTGCGGGACCAGGTGTCGACCACCAACGTGGTCCTGGTGTTCCTGGTGGTCGTCGTCGCCGCGGCGGCCAACGGCGGCCTCGGCCCCGGCGCGACCGCCGCCGGGCTCGGGTTCCTCGCCTTCGACCTGCTGTTCCTGCCACCGTACGGCCACCTCAAGGTCCACGACCAGGAGGACTACGTCTCGCTGGCCGTCTACCTGCTGATCGCGCTGGTCGTGAGCGTCCTGGTCAGCACCAGGGAACGGCGGCAGGCGCTGGCGGAGCGGCGCGAGCGCGAGACCCGGACCCTCTACGAGCTGTCCTCCAGGCTGCTCGTCCACGACAGCCTCCAGGCCACCCTCGAACGGGTGGCCTGGACCGTCCGCTCCCTCTTCGACCTGGCCGGCTGCACGATCCTGCTGGCGGGCGAGGACGGCCGCCAGCGGCCCGTCGCCGTCGACGGCGACATCGCCGAGGACGCCGTCCGGCGGGGGCTGGTCGTGCCGCTGCGCACCTCCGGCGCCGCGGTCGGCGCCATCGTCCTGGTCGCCGACGGCGCGACGCCGCTGCGGCTCGGCGAGCAGGAGCTGCGGGTGTTGCGCGCCTTCGCCAACCAGGCGGCCCTCGCCGTCGAGCGGGACCGGCAGCAGGAGGAGCGGGCGCAGGCCAGGGCGCTCGCCGAGACCGACCGGCTGCGGACCGCGCTGCTCAACTCGGTCTCCCACGACCTGCGGACCCCGCTGGCGTCCATCAAGGCGTCGGCGTCGAGCCTGCTGGACCCCACCGTCGACTGGAGCCCGCAGCAGCGGCGGGAGTTCCTGGAGATCATCGACCAGGAGTCCGACCGGCTCAGCCGCCTGGTGCACAACCTCCTCGACATGTCGCGGATCGAGGCCGGCGCCCTGGACCCCAGGCTGGTCGAGACCGCGCTGCCCGACGTCACCGGCCCGGTGGTGCGGCTCGCCCGTTCCAAGAGCAGCCAGCCGATCATGGTGGACGTCCCCGACGACCTGCCGACCGTGCTGGTCGACCCGGTCCGGCTGGACCAGGTGCTCACCAACCTGCTCGACAACGCCCGCCGCTACGCCGACGGCGAGGCCGTGACCGTCCAGGGCCGCGCGGTGGCCGGGCGGGTGGAGGTACGCGTGGTCGACCATGGTCCAGGCATCCCGGAGGCCGAGCGCGAGCGCGTCTTCGACCAGTTCTACCGGCTGCGGCGCAACGGGCGCACGCCTCCCGACGGCACCGGCATGGGCCTGGCGATCTCCAAGGGCATCGTCGAGGCCCTCGGCGGCACCATCGGGGTCGAGGCCACACCCGGTGGCGGGGCGACCTTCGTGGTCAGCTTGGCGACCGGGTCCGGCGGGGAGGTCCAGTAGGATGACGCCCGTCCACAACGCGCAGCGACCGGCGACTCGAGCGAGGAAGGTGCCTTCGTGCACGTGGTGATCATGGGCTGCGGTCGGGTGGGCTCCGAGCTGGCCGCCAGGCTGCAGGCCGCCGAGCACTCGGTCGCGGTGATCGACAAGAACCCGAACGCGTTCCGGTCGTTGCGCTACGGCTTCAAGGGCCAGAAGGTCCAGGGATACGGCTTCGACGAGGACGCGCAGCGGCAGGCCGGCGTCGAGCGGGCCGACGCCTTCGCGGCGGTGTCGTCGGGGGACAACTCCAACATCGTGGCGGCGCGCCTGGCCAGGGAGAAGTTCGAGGTCCCGCGGGTGGTCGCCCGCATCTACGACCCTCGCCGGGCCGAGATCTACCAGCGGCTCGGGATCCCGACGGTCGCCACCGTGAAATGGACCACCGACCAGGTGATGCGCTTCCTGCTCCCGGAGCAGGTGGCGTCGGACTGGCGTGACCCGACCGCCGAGCTCGCCCTGCTCACCGTGATCCTGCCGTCGGAGTGGGCCGGCTGGCGGGTGGAGGAGCTGGAGGCCGACGGCCACCGCCGGGTGGTCGGGGTCACCCGGATCGGCCACGCACGGATCGTGACGCCCGGGTTCCTGCTCCAGGAGGGCGACCAGGTCCACGTGGCCGTCGACGAGAAGGGGCTGGACGAGCTGCGGCCGATGGTGCTGGCCGCCCGCCGGGACGCCCGCGAGCCGGCCACGCCGGAGGGGTCCGGGGAACCCCGAAGGGGTGCCCCGGCGAGTCGGGAGGCGCACCGGTGAGGGTCGCGATCGCGGGGGCCGGCAACGTCGGCCAGTTCATCGCCGCGGACCTGCTGGCCGCCGGGCACCAGGTGACCATGCTGGAGAAGGACCTCAAGGTCGTCGAGGCGGCCCGGCCCGGGCTGGAGGACGCCGAGTGGTTCCCGTTCGACGCCTGCGAGGTGCTGTCGCTGGTCATGGCCGGACTCGCCCACGCCGACGTGGTGGTGGCCGCCACCGGCGACGACGAGGACAACCTGGTCATCTCGCTGCTGGCCAAGCAGGAGTTCGCGGTGCCACGGGTGGTCGCCCGGGTCAACAACCCCAAGAACCACGCGCTGTTCACCGAGGCGTGGGGGGTCGACGTGGCGGTGTCCACCCCGCACATCCTGCGGTCGTTGGTCGAGGAGGCGGTGACCGTCGGCAGCATGGTCCGGGTGATGCAGTTCGAGCAGGGGCACGTGTCGTTGCACGCGGTCACCCTGGCGGAGGGGTCCCCGTCGGTCGGCCGGACCCTGCGCGACCTCGCGCTGCCCGTGGACGCCGCCGCGGTCGCGGTGGTCCGCGAGGGCCACGTGGTGGTGCCCAAGGAGGAGACCGTGTTCGCGGGCGGCGACGAGGTCCTGGTGGTGGCCTCCGAGGGCAGCGAGGGCTACGCCCGCGAGGTCCTCGTCGGCGAGGCGCAGCGGCCGGCCGAGCGGCCGCCGCGTGCCGAGCCGCCGCCGGAGGAGGGCCCGCGGCAGGAGCCCGCCGATCAGCGAAGCTCGTAGGCCGGGTTGTAGAGGGTCAGGCCGCGCTCGCCGTCCACCGGGGTGCCCTCGATGGCCAGGCGGCGGCCACACTCGACGCCGGCGATGCCACGCCTGCCCATGAACAGCGCCGACACCCGACCGGTGCCGTCCTCCAGCATGACCACCAGGGTGGGCACGGCCGCCAGCGGCTGGATGCGCACCCGGCGGATCTCGCCCTCGAAGCGCCCCCTGACCCGAGCCCGCGCCTCGCCCATGGGCGTGGTCTCGTCGCCCATCAGCGGCCTCCCAGGTCAAGCTTGACCATGCGCAGCTCCGGGTCGCCGCCGCCCTCCATGGCGGCGCGGCAGGCCGCCGCCGCCTCCCGGAGGGCGTCGGCCAGGGCGTCCACGTCGATGCCGTCCTTGGCGGGCCGATAGGGCTCCAGGTAGTCGGCGGCCCGGGCGAGCACGCTCGCCGCGCCCTTGTAGTTGCCCTGGGTGGCGTGCCACATCCCGGCGGCGCCCTGGATGATCCCCTTGAGGAAGTCGCGGTCGGGCCGGCCGGCGCGCATCCGCCAGACCTCCTCCCAGACCTCGTGCGCCTCCCAGTACATGCCGTCGTCGAAGAGGGCGCCGCCGCGGCGGAGCACCTCGTCCTCCGGCAGGGTGAACGGCTCCCAGCCCGGCTTGAAGTCCGGCCGGGTCCCCCGCTTGCGGGTCTCCGCCATGCCCCGATCGTACGCGCCCGTGCCGGTTACGTGACGGTGGCCAGCGCGTGGGCTGTGGCGGCGATCGACATGCGCGTTGTGCGGAGCAGCGGGTGGTCCGCCTGGGGAACGACCACCAGCGACCCGACCCGCCTGCCCTGCTGGACCAGGTCGACGACCGCTCCCTGGGCCGGGAGCACCAGCACGCCACCGACCGACCGGCGGTGCCCGGTGGGGATGCGGCCCTCCTCGTCCAGGTGGGGGAGGCTGGCCAGGTCGGGCAGGCCGTCGTGCTCGCCGGCCGCGGCGACCACCCGCTGGCCGCCGGGCTCGTCCCTGACGACGAACACCGCCCGCGCCTCCAGCAGCTCGTGCAGGCCCTCGGCGGCAACCCGGTCGGCGTCCCGGCCGCCCCGTGCCGCGGCCAGGTTGACGGCGGTCAGGAGCCGCAGCGCGGCCTCCTCCTCGCGGGCCTCCACCGACGCCCGGCGGCCGGCCCGGCCCCCGAAGCTGGCGATCAGGCCGGCCACGAACAGCAGCACGACGGTGGTCACCTGCTCCCATGAGTCGATGCGCAGCGTCTCGTAGGGCGTGGTGAAGAAGTAGTTGTAGGCGAGGGCGGCCGACAGCGAGGAGGCGAGCCCGGCCATGCGGCCGCCGATCGCCGCGGTCAGCGCCACCACGATGACATAGACGACCACCACGTTCTCCAGCCCCGCCGACTCGCGCAGCGGCCGGAGGACGACGCCGACCACGACGCTGGCCACGAAGCCGGCTACGGCCCAGAAGGCGCCCTCACCGTCGATCTCGGTGTACCTGCGGGCCACCTGGCCCACCTCCTCGGTCTGCTCAGGTGCGCTTCTTGTCGGCGATGATGTGGACGTCGACGCCGTCGGTCTCGCGCAGGATCCTGGCAATGATCGTCTGGCCGACCAGCTCCTTCCAGCGTGGGCGGTGCGACTCGCCGAGCACGATCTGGGTGATGGCGAGCTCCTCCGCCGCCTTGACCACGGTCTCGGCCACGTCGCCGGCCCGGCGGAGCACGCTGGCGCCGAGCTGCACGCCCAGTCGCTCGGCAGCCTCCACCGCCTCGTGCACCCCGGCGGGCTCCTCCTCGTCGGAGGGCTCGACGTGCAGCACGTACAGCCGCCCGGTGGCGCGGCGGGCCATGCGGGCCGCGCGACGGACCAGCTCGCTGGAGTTCGGCCGGCCGTCGATGCAGACCATGACCCGCTCGCCGAGGGCGGGTGCCGGCTCGTGGGTGGCCAGCTCCGGCCCGAGGAGCTGGCGCTCCTCCTGCTCGGCGACCTCGCGCAGCGCCAGGGAACGCAGCGCGATCAGGTTGTCGATGCGGAAGAAGTTGGTGAGGGCGGCCCGGATCTTCTCGGGGGCGTAGACGCGGCCCTGCGCGATCCGCTCCCGCAGCGCGTCGGGGGGCAGGTCGACCAGGACGACCTCGTCGGCCTCGTGCAGCAGCCGGTCGGGGAAGGTCTCCCGCACCCGTACGCCGGTGATCTCGTGGATCTTGTCGTTCTGGCTCTCCAGGTGCTGGATGTTCACGGTGGTGAAGACGTCGATGCCGGCGTTCAGCAGGTCCTCGACGTCCTGCCAGCGCTTCTCGTGGCGGCCGCCCGGATGGTTGGTGTGGGCCAGCTCGTCGACCAGGCAGAGCTGGGGCATCCGCTCCAGCAGCCAGTCGGTATCCATCTCGGCGAACGGCCGGCCCTGCACGCGCGCGATCCGGCGGGGCGCGACCTCCAGGCCGGCGGCGCGGTCCTCGGTGGCCCGCCGCCCGTGCGGCTCGAGGTAGCCGATCACCACGTCCACGCCGGCGGCCTTGAGGTCGCGTGCCTCACCCAGCATGGCGTACGACTTGCCGACCCCGGCGGCCGCCCCGAGGAACACCTTGAGCCGGGCCCTCGGGCGCTCCTGCGCGCTCATCCCCTCCTCCGCCGGCCGTCTCATCGGGTACCTGCCGGCCTCAGGGTATCCGGCAGCGAGGCCGATCAGGCGCCGAGCAGGTTGTGGACGACGAGGTCGACCAGCTTGATGCCGACGAACGGCGCGATGATCCCGCCGAAGCCGTACAGCCAGACGTTGCGGCGCAGCAGGGCGGTCGCGCCGACCGGGCGGTAGCGGACCCCACGCAGCGCCAGCGGCACCAGCAGCGGGATGATGAGCGCGTTGAAGATCACCGCCGACATGATCGCCGACACCGGCGACCCCAGCCGCATGATGTTGAGCTGGTCCAGCGGCCCCGTCGCGGCGCCCGCCACCGCATAGGTGCTCGCGAACATCGCGGGCAGGATCGCGAAGTACTTGGCGACGTCGTTGGCGATCGAGAAGGTGGTGAGCGCCCCTCTGGTGATGAGGAGCTGCTTGCCGACCTCCACGATCTCGATGAGCTTGGTCGGGTTGGAGTCCAGGTCGACCATGTTGCCGGCCTCACGAGCCGCCTGCGTGCCGGTGTTCATGGCGACCCCGACGTCGGCCTGGGCCAGCGCCGGCGCGTCGTTGGTGCCGTCGCCGGTCATGGCGATCAGCCTGCCGCCGGACTGCTCGGCCCGGATCAGCTCCATCTTCCGCTCCGGGGTCGCCTGGGCGAGGAAGTCGTCGACCCCGGCCTCACTCGCGATCGCAGCCGCCGTGAGCGGGTTGTCGCCGGTGATCATCACCGTGCGGATGCCCATGCGGCGGAGCTGCTCGAAGCGCTCGCGGATGCCGCCCTTGACGATGTCCTTGAGGTGGACGACGCCGAGCGCGCGGTCGCCCTCGGCGACCACCAGCGGGGTGCCGCCGTTGCGGGCGATCTCCTCCACCATCCGGGTGAGCTGCGCGGGCACGGTGCCGCCCTGCTCCTGCACCCAGTCGGCCACCGACTCGGCGGCGCCCTTGCGGACGCGGCGGCCGTCCAGGTCCGCGCCGGACATCCGGGTCGTTGCGCTGAAGGGGATGAACTGGGCGCGACGTTCCAGCAGCTCGCGGCCGCGCAGCCCGTAGCGCTCCTTGGCCAGGACCACGATCGAGCGGCCCTCGGGCGTCTCGTCCGACAGCGAGGAGAGCTGCGCGGCGTCGGCGAGCTCGGCCATCTCCACGCCGGGCGCCGGCAGGAACTCGGTGGCCTGGCGGTTGCCGAGGGTGATCGTGCCGGTCTTGTCCAGCAGCAGCACGTCGACGTCCCCGGCGGCCTCCACCGCGCGCCCCGACAGCGCCAGCACGTTGCGGCGCACCAGCCGGTCCATGCCGGCGATGCCGATGGCCGAGAGCAGCGCCCCGATGGTGGTCGGGATGAGCGCCACCAGCAGCGCGATCAGCGTCGTCGTGGAGGCGGCGGTATCGGCGAACAGGGCGAACGGGCGCAGCGACACCACGATCACCAGGAACACCGCCGTCATCGCCGCGAGCAGGATGTTCAGGGCGATCTCGTTGGGTGTCTTCTGGCGCTCGGCGCCCTCCACCAGGGCGATCATCCTGTCGAGGAAGCTCTTGCCGGGCTCGGCGGTGATCTCGACGACGATCCGGTCCGACAGCACCTGCGTGCCGCCGGTCACCGCGCTGCGGTCGCCGCCGGCTTCGCGGATCACCGGCGCCGACTCGCCGGTGATCGCCGACTCGTCGACCGAGGCGATGCCCTCGACGACGGTGCCGTCGCCGGGGATCGGCTCGCCCGCCGCGACCACGACGACGTCGCCGGGACGCAGCTCCGACGCCCGCTTCTGGCCGCCGTCGCGCAGCCGCGCGAGGGTCTCGGTGCGCATCGCCCGCAGCGCGGCCGCCTGCGCCTTGCCGCGGCCCTCGGCCAGCGCCTCGGCGAAGTTGGCGAACACCACCGTCAGCCAAAGCCAGACGGCCACGGTGAAGGTGAACCACCACGGCTCGTTGCCGCCGCCGAGGGGGCCACCTCCGAATGCCTGGATCAGCCAGGCGACCGTGGTGATGGCCGCGCCGATCTCCACCACGAACATCACCGGGTTGCGGACCTGGACGCGCGGGTCGAGCTTGGTGACGCTCGGCCACACCGAGGCGCGCAGGATCGTCGGGTCGAACAGCGATCGCGGCTGCTTGTTGGGTGGCATCGACTGGCGCTGCGTGGTCATCGGACCGGGAACTCCTTGTCGAGGGCGAGGTTGAGCTGCAGCACGTTCACGCCGGGCTCGCCGAGCAGCCCCAGTGCGCGCCCGTCGGTGTACCGGTTGACCAGCGCCAGGACCCGCTCCAGTGGGGCCTTGCGGACCGCGGCGATCCGGTTGGCCTGGATGCGGGCATTGGCGACCGAGATGTGCGGGTCGACGCCGGACGCCGAGCTGGTCACCGCGTCGACCGGCACGCCGTCGGCGGTCAGGGTCGGGGTGTACTGCCGCTCCAGCGCCAGGTAGGCGTCCAGGTTCGCCTTGACCAGGTCGGCGAGGTCCTGCTGGTTGGGGCCGAGGTTGGAGAAGAAGGTGACGTTGGCGGAGTAGCCGGTCTGCGACGGCCGGCTCTGGAACCAGTTCGGGTCCGCCTCCAGCACCGGGTTGCCGTCCTCGTCCATCTTCGGCTGGCCGTTCTCGTCCAGCACGGGCTTGCGGAAGTCCTGCCCGATCAGGCTCGAGCCGACCACCTTGCCGTCGCGCTCGACCTGGCTGCCGTTGGCCCGGTCGCGGAAGGTGACCTGCGCCGCGCCGGTCATGACCAGCGGGTAGACCAGGCCGAAGCCGACCGTCAGCAGCACGATCGCCACCAGCGACCCGACGATGTCCTTGCGCACGTTGCCTCCCGCTAGAAGAGCTGATTGGTGAGGCCCTGCACGATCGGGCCGAGGGCCAGTGCCGGCAGGAAGCTGAGCGCCGCCACGATCACCACCACCCCGACCAGCAGCACCAGGAAGACCGGCGAGTCGGTGCGGAATGTCCCCGGCCCCGCCGGGGCCGGCCGTTTGGCCGCCAGCGACCCGGCCACCGCCAGTGCCGCCAGCAACGGGATGAACCGGCCGAGCAGCATGCACACCCCGCCGAGCAGGGTGGCGAAGGTGATCCCGGTGGCGCCGTCGTTGCCGGGCGCGTTGGGCTGCAGGAAGCCGGTGTAGCCGGCGAACGCGGAGCCGTTGTTGTTGGTCTGGGAGGTGTAGGCGTAGATCGTCTCCGAGAACCCCTGCGGCCCTGAGTCGTAGATCGACTTCTTCCCGGCCGGGGTGGCGATCGCCAGCGACGCCGCGATGAGCAGCACCACCGGCATGTACAGCACCCCGATCGCCACCAGCTTGACCTCGCGGGCCTGGATCTTCTTGCCCAGGTACTCCGGTGTCCGCCCCACCATCAGGCCGGCGAGGAACACCGTCAGCAGCACCGTCAGCAGCATGCCGTAGAGGCCGGAGCCGACCCCGCCGAAGATGACCTCGCCGGTCATCATGTTCACCAGCGGCGTCATCCCGCCGAAGCCGCTGTAGGCCTCGTGGGCGGAGTTCACCGAGCCGTTGGACGCGGCGGTCGTCGTCGCCGCCCACAGCGTCGAGTTGGCGATGCCGAAGCGCTGCTCGCTGTCCTGCAGGTTGCCGCCGGTGGAGTCCGCGGTCGCCTCCGCGGTGACGCCGGCGGCGGCCAGCGCCGGCGTCGCCCTGGACTCCTGGTAGTAGGCGTTGCCGATCCCCACCAGCAGCATCGCCATCATCGCGATGTACAGCGCCCAGCCCTGGCGGGGCCGCCCGATCATCTTGCCGTACTGGTAGGTCGCGGCCGCCGGGATGAGCAGGATGAACAGCATCTCGACGAAGTTGGAGAAGGTGGAGGCGTTCTCGAACGGGAAGGCGGAGTTGACGTTGAAGAACCCGCCGCCGTTGGTGCCGAGCTGCTTGATGGCGATCTGCGAGGCGACCGGGCCGAGCGCGAGCACCTGCTCGAAGCCGCCGAGGCTGGTGAACGTCACCGAGCCGGTGAAGGTCTGCACCACTCCTTGGGAGACCAGCAGGAGCGCGCCGATCACCGACAGCGGCAGCAGGATGTACAGCAGCGTGCGGGTGAGGTCGACCCAGAAGTTGCCGAGCCGGTCGGTGTCGTGGCGGGCGAAGCCGCGGATGACCGCGGCCAGCACCGCCATCCCGACCGCGGCGGAGACGAAGTTCTGCACCGCCAACCCGGCCATCTGGGAGAAGTGCGACATGGTCGTCTCGCCGCCGTAGTACTGCCAGTTGGTGTTGCTGATGAACGACGAGGTGGTGTTGAAGGTGACGTTCCACGGCGCCCCGGAGAACCGCAGCGGGTTGAACGGCAGGATCCCCTGGGCGCGCAGCAGCACGTACAGCACGACCCAGAACAGCGCCGAGAACACCAGGACGGTGGTCGCGTACTGCTTCCAGTCCTGCTCGCGGTCCGGGTTGGTACGCACCGCCCGGTAGAGCAACCGCTCCACCGGCCCGAGCACCCTCGCCAACACGACCCGCTGGCCCATGTAGACGCGGGCCATGTAGCCGCCCAGCAGCGGCACCAGCGCAGTCAGGACCGCCAGATAGAGGGCGATCTGCAACCAACCCTGCCAGGTCATCTACAGCCGCTCCCCGCGCATCAGCGCATAGACCAGATAGCCGAACACCACCAGCGACACCGCCAGCCCGAACAGGTCCGCACCGCTCATATCCGCTCCATCGCCCTGATGAGACCGAACATCAGCGCGAACACGACCAGCGCGAGAAGGATCGCAACGATGTCCATACCGCTCCCTTGCTCCGTTGTCGCTCCCGCTGCCGCAGGCGCCGTCACCCGGCTATGTACACGCGCGGCCGGGCCTGGTGGAGGATTTTTGACGGATCTCTAACGCCGCTCCCGACCTTTTTTGCGAGTCCTTGACGTGCGCCGTCGTCCTATGCTGGGTGACATGGACGTTTCTCGACGGCTCGGCGTCGGCCGGCCGCGCAGCGCAGTGGGTTATGCCGTGGCCATCATCGGCACGGCCGCGGTCACCGGGCCCCTGCTCGGCGTCCGCGGCGACGTGTCCAAGACCAACGTGGTCCTCGCCTACCTGCTGGTGGTCACGGCATCCGCGGCCGCCGGCGGGCTCGGCCCCGGCATCACCGCCGCCGCCCTCGGCTTCCTGGCCTTCGACTTCCTGTTCCTGCCGCCCTACCACACCTTCATCGCCGACGACACGCAGGACTACCTGTCGCTCGGCGTCTACCTGTTGATCGCCGTGGTGGTGAGCCTCCTGGTCAGCACCAGCGAGCGCCGGCGCATGAAGGCCGAGCGCCGCGAGCAGGAGACCCGCATGCTGTTCGACCTGTCCTCCAGCCTGGTCGCCCACGGCAGCCTGGAGGACACCCTGGACAGCGTGGTACGGACCGTGCGCGCCCTGTTCGGCCTGGCCGGCTGCGCGATCGTGCTGCCCCGAGGCGACGGCATCCGTGTGGCCGCCAGCGACGGCGAGGTGCCCGACGACCTCGGCGAGCGCTTCGCCACGGCCGCCGCCCAGACCTCGGTGCAGGTCCGCGGCCCGATCGGCGGCGACCTGGAGCCGGGCATGGCCCTGACCGTGCCGATGCGCAGCGGCGAGACCGTGGTCGGAGCGCTGGTGGTGGTCGCGGGCGACGCCGACTCCGCCGGGTTCGGCGAGCCCGAGCGCCGGGTGCTGGCCACCTTCGCCAACCAGGCGGCCCTGGCCGTCGAGCAGGGCCAGCAGGAGCAGCAGCGCAACCGTGCCCGCGCCCTGCAGGAGACCGACCGGTTGCGCACCGCCCTGCTCAACTCCGTCTCCCACGACCTGCGCACGCCGCTGGCTTCGATCAAGGCGTCCGCCTCCAGCCTGCTCGACGGGGACGTCGAGTGGAGCCAGGCCGAGCGGGAGGAGTTCCTGGCCACCATCAACACCGAGGTCGACCGGCTCAC
>Ga0209875_1000074_pt1 | contig 12876 bp, 9 predicted proteins | sample GWRWS3_0_10_FD_187219 | JGI IMG/M metagenome (GOLD analysis project Ga0209875, IMG submission 187219) | Riverbed sediment microbial communities from areas with vegetation nearby in Columbia River, Washington, USA - GW-RW S3_0_10 (SPAdes)... | ecosystem: Environmental > Aquatic > Freshwater >...
TTAGGTGCTTTGGGCGCAGCAGCACCCGAGGGCTGAGCGCGTCGAAGTTGCCGATGTCGTCAATGTGATCGCGATGCGGATGAGTGATGACGACACCATCGAGCTGCTGGACGCCGTAGGAGTACTCGAGGTGCAGCAGTGGGCTGAACTGAAGGTTCGCCTGCACCGGAGAACAGCGAGATGGCCACGCCAGCAGCGAATGACATGGATGTAGTTTGCCACGCAACCGGGACCGGCGTCGCCCTGGGGATAACCTTGGGGGTATCTCCGTGGTCGCTACGGCGCAGAGTCCATTTCCGGGTGGTTTGTACAGCTGCGGTAGGCTGCGTCGTGATGGGTCTGAAGCGCGACGCCGCGGTACCGCTGTGCGTGACCTGTGGGCAGCTGACGTCGGCCGATCAGTTTGCGCCGCGTCGACGCAAATGCGTGGCCTGCCGGGGGACGCAGCCTGGTCGCGCCGACAGCCCTGGAGCACCGAACGACCCGCATGCTGCCGTCCGGGCGCGAGCGCGAGACCAGGCGCTGCGGCGCCTGGGTCTGGAGTATCTGGACGCCTACCGGCGGCTCTACCGGACAGAGCGTGGTGCCATACCAAGGACCGTTCCGGCGGACCGGGCCCGCAAGCGGGCAGCCAGCCGCGCGCTCAGGGCGTTGGAGCGGCAGCACCGCCCCCGCTATGTCGAGCTGTACCAGCAGGAGCTCGCGGGGGCTCGGTCGCAACCTGGTCCGAGGCGCGCCGGCCGGCCGCCGGGCAGCCCAGATCGCCTGACGATTGCGTCGGAATCGCGGTCCACGTGGTCGCGGGGTGGGGCTGACGGCCGCCGGCCCTGCCCGCAAGGGGAGGGAGCCAAGCAGCGGGCCAGGCTGCAGGCGGTCCGGGAACGCGCCGCCGACCTGTTCGCCCAAGGGGTGTCGCCGTCCTCGGTCGCTCGCCAGCTCGGTGTCGCCAGGCAGACCGCGGTCAGCTGGCACGCCCGCTGGCGAAGCGGTGGGTCCGCAGCGTTGCGAAGCCGTGGCCCCAGCCGCCGTCCCACGATTTCCGACAGGAAACTACCGGCGATCGAACAGGCGCTGCTGAAGGGCGCCGAAGCTCAGGGCTTTGACAGCGACGTGTGGACATCGGCCCGGGTGGCGGTGGTCATCCAGCGGGTCACCGGCGTCCATCTCGGGCGCGCCACGGTGCAGCGGCTGCTGCGCGAACGGCTCGGCTGGCGCTTCCAACCAGCAACAGCCGGCGCCACCGCCGTGACCGCCGCGCGACCCCGATCGACCCCGGTATCGGCGGCCGATTTCCTCGCCGCGGTTGCCGCGGCCGCGCTGGCCAGCCTGGAGGACCTGCCTGCTGGCCTGCCCGGCCTGGCCCGATCCAGCCGGCCGGCCAGTCCCGCCGAACGCCGGGACGCCATCGCCCAAGCCTGGCGGAACGAACCCGGGATCACCGACACCGCCCTCGCCGAGCGGTTGGGGGTCAGCGGCCGGACCATCCAACACGACACCCAGGCCCTCCAGGAGCGGGGCATCCAGCGCCGCGCGGCGAACCGCCAGCGTCGAAGCCACCGGACCCGGGCGCACTACGCCGCCATCTACCGGCGGTTCCTCGCCTGGTTGACCGAGGAGCTCGGTCGGCCCCCCACCCGGCAGGATCTCAGCGGCGACGTCCTCGCCCGTTGGATCGCCCAGCGGGCGAGCGTCGGCGGTCACGGTGGCGGGGGATTATCGTCGGCGTCGCTGCGGCTGGAATGCAGCGCCCTGCGCCGACTGGCCCGCCACGCCGGCCGCCCCGAGCTGGCCGCCAGCCTGCGCGCCTCCCGGCAGCAGGCACCCCCGCCGACGACCATCTCACCCGCCCAGTACGAGCGGCTGCTCCTTGAGCCCGACCTGACGACTCCGGTCGGCGTCCGCGACAGGGCCATGCTGCGGCTGCTGGGTGACGTCGGCCTGCGTCCCAGCGAGGTGTGCGCCCTGAAATGTGAGGACATTATCTGGAGTGCCGACGGCCAAGTGCCCGTGCAACTCACGGTGGCCTGGGGCCAGGGACGGGTTGTACAGCTCACCCCCCAGGCGACCGTGGCCCTGGCCGGCTGGCTGCCACGTCATCCGGACTGGCAACCTGACAGCAGGGGCCAGGAACTGCCGGCGGCGGCGCCACTATTTGTCGCCCTTGGGCCGCCGAAACCCGCCAGACAGGCAATCACCAAGACCGGTCTGCGTCGCCAGGTCCTGCGGCACGGGCAGCAGGCCGGGATCCCGACGCATCTGCGCTATCCCTATGTGCTGCGGCACTACTGGGCGACCCAGCAGGTCGCCCGCGGGATCACGCCGGCCCAGTTGCAGGCCCGCGGCGGGTGGCGGGACCGCCGCAGCGCGCAGGCGTACTTCCAGCGGCCCCCCGCTGCGGCCGCGCTAGCGGCGGCGGTTGCCCTGGACGGCGACACGCCGCCGGCGCGTTGACGCGGGAGGGCCGTCGACGCTGCCTGGGCTCGCGTCCCCGCGGTGGGGCGAAGACGCGATCCGGGCCGCGAAGACGGGGTGGCGGTCGGCGAGGGTCGACCGGCGGGTCGACCGGCAGGCGTCGGTCAGCCGCCATCGCGTGGTGGCGGCTCCTCAGAGGTCGGCGGAGCCGGTCCGGCTGCGGGCTCGCCACCGCCGCTAGGCCTGTCGCCGGCCCGGGCGCCGTAGGCAGGGTCCGGAATTGGTTCCGCGGCGCAGAACCGGTTAGCATCCGCGTGCCTCTCCCAAACTCCCCGTTTCGGGAGGATCTGCTTAGGTGTCGACCATCCGCGCGAGGCAGGCGGGGTCTGGGCGCCGGAGGAACCGGTCGCCAACCTCGTGTTCTACGGGCTCGACGCGCTCCCAGTACCGCGGCCAGGAGTCGGCCGGCATGGCCGTCGCCGACGATCGCGGCATGCTCGTCTGCCGGGCGATGGGGCTGGTGGGGCAGGTGTTCGACCAGGCGACGCTGGCCACCCTCCCATGGGCACCTGGCGATCGGCCACACCCACCACTCCTCCACGGGCGGCCCGCGCTGGGAGCACGCCCAGCCGCTGTGCAAGACCAACGCCGTCGGCGGCGGGATCGCGGTTGGCCACAACGGCAACCTGACCGACACCGCCGCGCTGGCCGAGCACCTGATTCCGCAGGAATCGCTCCCTGGCTGCCCTGTTCAGCCACAGGTCACCAGCGACGCCGACGTGATCGCCGAGCGGCTGGCCCGGGGAGGCCGACTTGTCGCTGGAGGAGGCGATCAGCCGCGCCGTGCCCCCGCCTTGAGGCCCTCACCGGGACCGCCGCCCCTGGCGGCGTCGGTCCCGCGCGGGGGCTGTGCGCGGCCTGGTTCACCGGGAGCTATCCGATCCCGACGCCAGACGCGGCGGTCGTGGACCTCAGGCCGTTCGCCGCCACCCAACCGCCGACCCTTCCGCTGCCGAACCCCGAGCCAGAGGTCGCGAGATGATCCGAAACCTACCAATCCGATCCAAGCTGATCGGCATGCTGATCGGGCCGCTGCTGGCGCTGACCCTCCTCACCTCGCTGGGCATCGGCGCCAACCTGGCCATCAAGGTCCAAGCGGAACACCTACGCCAGGAAGCCGCCTTCGCCACCACCTTGTCCCGGCTGGTCCATGAGCTGCAAGGCGAACGAGACTATGCCGCTGGCTGGGTCAGCGGCGGCCGTGCCAGGGACGGCCGCCGCGACCTGGACGACCAACAGGCGCGCGTCAATCGGGCTCTGGAGGCCTCTCGGAAGGACGCCCGAGCGCTGGAGGAGAAGAGCTCCTCCTTCTACGGCAAGGTCCAGACGGCCCTGGCCGGCTTGGGCAGGCTGGCTGAAGTGCGCGGCCGAGTCGAGAATAACCCCACCTACGACATCACCGACCGGCAGGTCCTGGCCTCCTACTCGGAACTCATCGGCGACCTGCTGGCGGTCGACTCCGAGATCGCCAGAACCGCCGACAACCACACCCTGACCCGCAACGTCGCCGCCTTCGTGGCCATGACCCGCCTCAAGGAGGCGGCCAGCCAGGAACGCGGCTTGCTGCATGCGGTCACCGCGGCCGGGAAGTTCGCCCCCGGTGAGCCCCAGCGCCTGTCCGCGCTGGTAGGCGCGCAGGAGAACTGGCACTCCCAGTTCAACGCGGCGGCCACCCCCCAGCAGCACGAAACCGTTGACCAGACCTTGCAGCGCACCGACAGTGAGCAGGCAACCGAGTTCCGCGACCGCTTGCTCGGCACCAGCCCCAGCCAACCGACCACCGCGCCCAGGCAACCGACCACCGTCGGCCCAGCCGACTGGTATGGCGCCTCCAGCGCCAGGATCGAGCTTCTCCGCGGGATCGAGGAGAACCTCGCCGGCGACGTTGACGCGGCCGCCGCGGCGGTGCAGGCTGCTGGCGGCCGCCGGGCCCTGATCTATACGGTCATCTTGACGGCCCTGTTGTGGTTGACGGTTGGCCTGGTGCTGCTGATGGCCAGCTCCATGGTCCGGCCGCTGCGGACCCTGACCGACACCGCCAACGAGGTTGCCGACCACCGGCTGCCAGGCCTGGTCGACCAGCTGCAGCACGCCGAGGACCCACGCGACCTCGACGTCGTCCCCGAACCCATCCCGGTGACCTCGACCGACGAGATCGGCCAGGTGTCGGCCGCCTTCAACTCGGTCCACAGCACCGCCATCCAGGTCGCCACCGAGCAGGCCGCGCTGCGCCGGTCGATCAGCGACATGTTCCTCAACCTGGCCCGGCGCAGCCAGAGCCTGATCGACCGCCAGCTGGAGCTGATGGACGACCTGGAGCGCAACGAGACCGACCCCGACACCCTGGAGAACCTGTTCAAGCTGGACCACCTGGCCACCCGCATGCGCCGCAACTCCGAAGACCTGATCGTGCTGTCGGGGGAGGCACCGCCCCGACGCTGGACCCAGCCGATGCCGCTGGTCGAGGTGGTCCGGGCCGCCGTGGCCGAGGTCGAGGACTACAACCGGGTCGAGCTGCTACCGATCGACGAAACCATGGGGCTGGCCGGCCAGGCGGTCGCCGACGTGGTCCACCTACTGGCGGAGCTGATCGAGAACGCCACCTCCTTCTCCCCGCCCGGCACCAAGGTCCAGATCGCCGGCCAGTCGATTACTAGCGGCTACGTGCTGGAGATCGAGGACCGTGGCCTGGGCATGACCGACGGCGAGCTGGTTGATGCCAACCAGCGGCTGGCCAACCCACCGATTGTCGACTTCGCCCTGTCGCGCATGCTCGGGCTGTATGTGGTCGCCCGGCTGGCCCAGCGCTACAACATCAAGGTGCAGCTGCGGCACTCGTGGTACGGCGGCGTCACCGCGCTGGTGCTCCTGCCGCCGAACCTGACGGTGCAGGCCCCGGTTCCCCAGCCGTTGGAGGGGGCCCGGAACGGCCGCCAGTGGCCACAGCTGACCCCGCCGGCCCGGGTCGGCCCGGACGGAGCTCCAGGTCAGGTAGCCCCGCCGACGGCGGCGGCGCCGTTCCCCTCTCAGGACCGCGAGGAGGGTCAGTCCGGTGACCACCTGCCGATCTTCGAGGCGGCCCGCTCCGACTGGTTCGATGGGGGGGAGGTTCACCGCGACCATCTGCCGCTACGGCGCCACGGGGCCGAGCAGCCACGCACGGTGCGGCAGGAGACCTGGTTGGGTGGTGACGCCGAACCCGAGCAACCGCGCGCCGATGCGGCTGCCCCCCTGCAGCAGCCGCTGCCCACCTCGCCGGCCCCATCGGCCCCACCGCCCACCCCACCGGCCCGGCCAGCAGCGGCCCGGCATCTCCGCGCAGAGGCAGAACAGGCGGCCACGATGGCGAGCGGTCCACCACCGGCCCCGGCGACGCCGGTGACGTCCGCTGGGTTGCCGCGCCGAGTGCCCAGGGCCAACCTGGCCCCAGGCATCCTCGCCATGCAGGCGGACCAGGAGCCACCGCCCGTCAGTCCCGACCCACCGACTACTGACACCCCTCCCGAGATCCCGCCGGCCGCTCGAGTTCGGTCCCCGGAGCAAGTCAGAAGCATGCTGTCCAGCTACCGATCGGGTGTGGAGCGCGGCCGGACACAGGCCGGCCCGGAGTCAGCCGCCGACGCCTCGAGGTCGTCGAGGAGCGACGATGGCCCACCTCAGTAAGGACGCCCAGAACCTCAACTGGCTGGTCTCCAACTTCGCCAGGAGCGTCCCCGGCGCAGCGCATGCAATCGTGCTGTCAGCCGACGGGCTGCTGCTGGCCGTGTCCGAGCGGCTGGATCGGGCCAGGGCCGACCAGCTCGCCGCCGTCGCCTCGGGCCTGGCCAGCCTGACCCAGGGCGCGGCCCGAATCTTCAGCGGCGGACAAGTCACCCAGACAATCGTGGAGATGGAGAGGGGCTTCCTGTTCGTGATGGTGGTCAGCGACGGCTCCTGCCTGGCCGTGCTCGCCGCGCCGTCCTGCGACGTCGGACTGATCGGTTACGAAATGGCGTTGCTTGTGGCCAGGACCGGAGAGGTTCTCACGCCCGAGTTACGGGCCGAACTGCAAGCGGCCCTGCCACGATAATGACGGCTGGGGGACCCACCGATGAGCAGCGAGGACCAGCAAGACAACCGGCAGGAGCCGGGCCGGCTGGTCCGCCCCTATTACATGACCGGTGGACGGACCCGACCCGCCCACGACGACCTGGAGTGGGAGACGTTGGTCTCGACCACCGCGCTCGGGGAGACCTCCCCCAAGGTGGGCGGCGTGGAGCGCCGCGCGATCGTCTCGCTCTGTCGCGACCTGCTGTCGATCGCGGAGGTGTCGGCCCACCTGGACCTGCCGCTGGGTGTCGCTCGTGTCCTGATCGGGGACATGGCAGAGCAAGGGCTCGTGATCCTGCATCGGCCCACCACTGTCGGCGACCGCCCAGACCTCGCGCTTCTTCAAAGGGTGCTCTATGGACTCCACCAGCTCTGACCGCGCCGGCCCGTCTGTCCAGCGGCGGCCGACGCCGGTCAAGATCGTCATCGCCGGCGGCTTCGGGGTCGGCAAGACGACCCTGGTGGGTGCGGTCTCTGAGATCGTCCCGCTGACCACCGAGGCGCCTATGACCTCGGCCTCCGCTGGTGTGGATGATCTGTCGGCGCTGCCCAACAAGACCACTACCACGGTGGCCATGGACTTCGGCCGCATCACCCTGGACACCGACCTGATCCTGTACCTGTTCGGCGCACCCGGCCAGGACCGGTTCTGGTTCATGTGGGACGACCTGTGTCGGGGCGCCATCGGCGCGGTCGTGCTGGTCGACACCAGGCGACTGCGAGAATGCTTCGCCGCCGTTGACTATTTCGAACAGCGCGAGCTGCCGTTCGTGGTCGCCATCAACTGTTTCGACGGGTTCCAGGCCCACGCCATTGAGGACGTCCGCGACGCGCTCCTGATCCCGGCGCACATCCCGGTGCTGGTGTGCGACGCCCGGGAGCGCAAGTCGGCCAAGACCATCCTGATCCAGCTGGTCCAGCACGTCATGGTCCGCGCGGCCGCCGCCCTGGGAGCAACAAACGGCGATGCGCGCAGATCCTCCCCATTGTCGCCGTCCATGGACGCGAACCGGCCGACCTGGCAGTGACCCGGGTCAGTGTTGGTCCGAGACGCTCCTGGGCGGCATCGGCGCCTCCCTGACCCAGGCGTGGACTTCGGCGCTGCGCGGTCGGTGCCGGAATGGCCCGGGCCGGCGGCCGAGTGGTCACCGTCAGCGGCGACGGCGGGTTCTGGTTGTGGACGGCGACCTCGCCAGCCGGGCCAGCACCTGCGGGTGGTGAACGTGGGTGCTCAACGGAGCGGTCGGCTGGCTGCCGATGTGGCAGCAGCGGTGCTTCCAGGGCTGCGCCAAGCGGTCGAGCTGGTCAGGGGCGCTGGCCTACCCAACTTCGCCGCGGCTGGCGCCGCGCTGGGCTGCGCCGGGTCCGGGTCCAGGAGCCAGAGCAGGTTTACGGGCCGCCCTCCACGCCGCGCTGGCCAGCGGCCCGACGCGCGTCGGTGCTTACGGTCCGCAACGACCCTGACGCGACCCCATCCAAGTTCCCGACGGCGTCTCCGGGAGGACGGCGCTACCGTTGTCCCGACGCCGTGTATGCGTGGCCGCGCTCTTGGCCGATCCGTGGCTCGTCGGTCGCCTCGCGCGCCCGTTCCCCGAGGGGCTCGGGGTGGCGCCGCATGGCGTTTGGCTCCAGCAGCCACATCAGGCCGAACACGACCACCCCGAGCAGGACCACGATGAGCGCGTATCGCTGGGCGGCGCGGAAGAGGTCCGGCCCGAGCAGGATGATGAGCTCATAGGCCAGCCACACCAGGGCGCCGGTGACGACCAGCGGCTGCCAGCGGCCCAGCTGGAAGTAGCCCGGCTCGGGCCGGAGGCGGGACGCGACGGTGGCGTACAGGAGCACCACCCCGGTGTAGGTGATGGCCGGCATCAGGGTCCCGGCGGTGAACATGTCGATCAGGGCATCGGTGTTGCTGCGGACCGCGATCAGGGGGACCGTGGGCGCCACTGCCACCAGCACCGTTGCCCAGCTCGGCCCGCCGGTGGCCTTGGGTACCCGTGCCAGGAGCTGGTGGCCGGGCAGGCGCCGGTCCCGGGCCATCGCCCACACCAGCCGGGCGTTGGTGGCCATGGTGATCAACCCGCAGCAGAACATCGAGACGCAGATGAAGAACAGGAAGATCTTTTCGATGCTCGGTCCAAGGACGTCCTCGAGGATGAACGCGATCGGCGCCGGGTCCGCCGTCGTGGCGGCCACGTCCCTGGTGGCCACGGCCACCGCGATGAGGAAGATCATGCCGATGAACCCGGCTGTCAACAGCGCCCGGATCATCGCCTTGGGCACCACCCGACGCGGGTTTTGGGTTTCCTCGGCGAAGTTGGCGGCCGACTCGAAGCCGAGCAGGGTGAAGGAGCCAAGCACTGTGGCCAGCATGACCGGGCCGAGCCAGGAGAACCAGCCCGCCTCCGGCAGCGTTCCGGTGGACCAGAGGTTGCCCCAGTCACCCTGGCCGGCCAGCAGCGCCGCCGCGAACAACACGATCGACAGCTCGATCATGCCGACTAGCTCGAAGACCACCGCCAGGTTGTTGAGTCTGGTGGTGATGATCGTCGACCCGATGATCAGCGTGGCCTCGATGGCGAGGAGGATGAAGGTCTGCAGCGCGGCGCCCAGCGGCGTGTAGGTGATGCCGAGCATCGGCTGGAAGGCGAGCTGCACGAAGGCGTAGTTGACCGCCACAGTGAGGATGGTCAGGGTCGTGAACGATAGCCAGCCGAGCCACCAGCCCACGATCGGGTTGGCCAGCCGCGAGCCCCACTGGTAGGACACGCCCGCCACCGGGATCTTGGCGGCCAGCGCGGCGCAGATCAGGCAGACCAGGGTCTGGCCGGCAAAGGCGATCGGCCAGATCCAGATGCCCCGGGGACCGGCGACGCTGAGCAGGAACCCGAAGCTCAGGAACAGCGCCATGGTGATCGAGATGAACGAGAACGCGATCCCGAAGGACTCGAAGGGCCGCAGCGACCGCCGGAACACCTGGCGGTAGCCGAACCGCCTGAGGAGCGGGTCATCGGGTTCGGTGGGGGGCGAATCGGTGCGCATGGCGCCCTCCTCGGAGCAACGCCCAGGACTTGGGGGGAACCCTGCCGTAAACTAGGCACCGGCCTGGTGAGGATCGTCAGGACGGGCTTGCCAACCGAAGCGTTCTACCATCAGCGACAGATCGAGACAAATGCGGCTCACCTGAGGGTCGACCGTCCCGGTTTGCTCCGGGATCCCGAAGGGCTCGACCTCCACCCTTACCGTGCGACCGTGCGCACCCGCAGGGGTCACCGCACGGCGGCCGGGCTCCTCTCCCAGTGCGACGCGGTCAAGAACCTGGCAGGTCGCAACAGCCGGCTTCCCCGGCCGGCCGCTCAATGAGGAGCCAGGACCAGGAGAGGATGTGGGCCATGGCCGCGGCATGGATGCTGGCCGCGCAGACCAGTGTCGAGGAGCCCGACGTCACGCCCGGCAGTTGGAGACGGATTCCTGGATTGCCCGCGAGCACCTCGTCGCCCTCGTCGAGGGTTGCCAGCTGCGCCTGCGGACCAGGATTATAGGCGCAGCGGCGTGACACGGGGGCAGCCCTTCGGCCGACCCAGCACAGCCTGCCCGGTCGTTTGCCCAGGTGGACGGCGGCCCACAGCAGTTCGGGGCGGCGCGGGATGCCGCTGCGGGCGGCTGCGGGCCAACCCTGACCGCTCCTGCCTTGACATAGCGAAGCAACCGCGCCGTAATGACCGCCATAACATCACTAACAGGACAAAGGCCGACGGACGGGCTCCGGTCCGAGGGAGACACCATGGCGTCGCTGATCGAGGGCAGAGCGGCCCTGATCGTGATCGACATGCAGCAAGCCGGGTATCAGCCGTTCGAGCAGGCGGGGATTCCGCTCATGCCGGGCTTCGCAGCGCAGGTGGAGCGGGTCCTGCGAGTCGTTGACGCCAGCCGCGCGGCAGGCGTGCCGGTCGTCTTCACCCAGGAGGCCCACCGTCGAGACCTGGTGGACTTCGGACGGGAGCTGGACGGCGACGAGAGCATCCATTGCCTGGAGGGCGACCCCGGCACCGAACTCGTCGAGGAGCTCCGCCCACGCCAGGGCGACTACTTCATCGCCAAACGGCGCTACTCGTGCTTCTTCGGCACCGACTTGGAGATCCTGCTGCGGGGCCTGGACGTGCAGACCCTGCTGCTGGTCGGCGGGTTGACCGACGTCTGCGTGCACTACACCTTCGCCGACGCGCACCAGTGGAACTACCACGTCAGGGTCCTCGAAGACTGCGTGCTTGGGTCGACCGTCGAGCGCCACAACGCTGCGCTTTCCGCCATGGAGTATCTGCAGCATGGAGCCCGCCGGACCAGCGAGGATGTGCTGGCAGCACTCGACAAGCTGACACAGCCGGCCGTCACCCAGGGCACGTGAGGATCTGGCGAAGGCCAGGGGGGAGGGTCGCCGCTCGGCCGCGGCCGGAGCGTACCACCACCGCGGTCCTGTCGCTTCGTGACCTGGCGGTCTCGTTTCCGGGTGGCGTGCAGGCGCTGCGAGGGGTGTCACTGGAGGTTGCCCCGGGTGAGATCGTCGGGCTGGTGGGCGAGTCCGGAGCGGGCAAGACCGTGCTCGGCCTGGCCGCACTGGGGCTGCTCCCGCCGTCGGCCGAGATCGACGGTCACGTGTTCCTGGGTGACACCGACATGGCGACCGCGACCGACGAGCAGCGCCGAATCGCCCGCAAGCGGTTCGCGGGCGCGGTGTTCCAAGACCCCATGACGTCGCTGAACCCGACGATGACGGTCGGCCGCCAAGTCGCGGAGGCGACGGGCTCGATGGCCGCGGCGATCGAAGCGCTCCAGCGGGCCCGCGTGCCCGACGCGCCGCGGCGGTCGGGCCAGTACCCGCACGAGCTGTCCGGCGGCCTCCGCCAGCGAGTGATGATCGCCATGGCCGTGGCCGGCCCCCCGGCGTTGATCGTCGCCGACGAGCCGACCACGGCCCTGGACGTCACCCTCCAGGCCGAGATCCTGCGGTTGCTGTCGGACCTGCGGGACGAGACCGGCTCGTCGATGCTGTTCGTCACCCACGACTTCGCGGTCGCCGCCAGCCTCGCCGATCGCGTGGCGGTCCTCTACGGTGGCCGGCTGGCCGAGGTAGGGCCGACGAAGCAGCTCCTGCAGCGGCCGGACCACCCCTACACCGTCGGGCTGCTGGCGGTGCGTCCGTCACCGCAGGCACCTCGGGGCCGGCCGCTGCCGGTCCTTGCTGGCGAGCCGCCCGACCCACGCGCCCATGTCGACGCCTGTCCGTTCGCGCCGCGATGTCCGCTGGTGACCCCGGCGTGTGAAGAGCGGTTGCCCCAGGTGACGGCAGCACCCAGCCACGCCGGGCTGGTTGCCTGCTTGCGGGCCGGCGAGCCGCAACCCTCGCTCCTCCAACCAGACGGCCGCTTTCCCCACCAGGAGCAGACGCTTGGCCGCCCGCCAGCGCTCCGGCTGGACGATCTGACCAAAGCGTTCGGCTCCCGCCAGTCCCGGCAGGTGGCGGTCAATGGCCTGACGCTTGAGGTGCCGGCTGGTGGCGCGGTGGCGCTGGTTGGGGAGAGCGGCTGCGGCAAGACGACCACCCTTCGCATGGCCACCGGCCTGGAGCGACCCGACAGCGGAACCGTCGAGGTTGGCGAGGGTGGCCGTCCGCAGCTGGTGTTCCAGGACGCCGGCGCCTCGCTGACCCCATGGCTCTCCGTGGGCAAGTTGCTGGAGGAGCGGCTTCGCGCCGAAGGCTTCGCCGCGCGCGAGCGTGCCGAGCGCGTTCGGGAGGTCCTTGCCCTCGTGGGCCTGCCCATCTCGGTGCTCGGCCTGCGGGCCCGCCAGCTCTCGGGAGGGCAGCGCCAGCGGGTCGCGATCGCCCGGGCCATCGCGGTGCCGCCGGCGCTGCTCGCCTGCGACGAGCCGATTTCGGCCCTGGATGTGTCGCTGGCGGCGGCGGTGCTGAACCTGCTGTGCCGGCTGCGGGCCGAGCTCGGCATGGCGCTGTTGTTCGTGACCCACGACTTGTCGGTTGCCCGGTTGGTGGGAGACCGCGTCGCCGTGATGCACGCCGGCCGCATCGTCGAGGAAGGCCCACCCGAAACCGTGCTCCACAGTCCGCAGCACCCGCAGACCAAGGCCCTGGTGGCCGCGATCCCCCGTCTGGAAGGCGCGTGATGGCGACCTCAGGGCCCGTCCTGTCTCCGGTTGAGCTCACCCGTCGTCGCCGGGCGTGGGCCGGGTGGGTGCGCCTGGGGCGGCTGGAGCAGGGCGGGCTGGCTCTGCTGGCCCTGACGACGGCCGTCGCGC
>Ga0209875_1000076_pt1 | contig 12842 bp, 11 predicted proteins | sample GWRWS3_0_10_FD_187219 | JGI IMG/M metagenome (GOLD analysis project Ga0209875, IMG submission 187219) | Riverbed sediment microbial communities from areas with vegetation nearby in Columbia River, Washington, USA - GW-RW S3_0_10 (SPAdes)... | ecosystem: Environmental > Aquatic > Freshwater >...
TCCCTACTGCTGCCTCCCGTAGGAGTCTGGGCCGTGTCTCAGTCCCAGTGTGGCCGTCCACCCTCTCAGGCCGGCTACCCGTCGTCGCCTTGGTGGGCCGTGACCCCGCCAACAAGCTGATAGGCCGCGGGCCCATCCCCGACCGGAGACCCTTTCCAGCTCCCGCCATGCGGTGGGAGCTCGTATCCGGTATTAGACCCAGTTTCCCAGGCTTATCCCGGTGTCGGGGGTAGGTTGCCCACGTGTTACTCACCCGTTCGCCGCTAGGAACCAACCCGGTGTTGCCACCAGGCGGCCCTCGCTCGACTTGCATGTATTAAGCACGCCGCCAGCGTTCATCCTGAGCCAGGATCAAACTCTCCGTCTGAGATCGTGAACTCCCGTGGGCACAAGGCCCGTGGGGGCGTTCTCGAAGGAGCTCGGTGGCCCTGGGGCCACTCGAGTTGACCATCCGTCCCGGACGTACCGGGGGGATGGGCGGTGCGGGAGCCATACCCTGCACCGCTCGAGGCTCATCCGTTATCCGGATGCGCCAAGGAACCGTTCCACGAGGGGCGAGCCCCAAGTGGGACGGGGTTGGCACTGGCTTTTCGCACACTGTTGAGTTTTCAAGGAACGTCGCCGGGTTGCTCTTCGGCGACTCGCTCGCGGTTCCCGCGTCACGTCCCGTCGCCGGAGCGGCGCGGACGGTACCACGGGCCTATCGAGATCGTCAACGACTTCCCACCTGACCGGAGCGTACTCCTTGCGGAGTACCGCCCGCCACGCCGGCGCCGTCACACAGAAGCGCCGCCCCGCGCCCGGACCCTCTGAGCGTCGGGACGGCCACCGAAAGCCGTCGGATGGGATCCTCTTGGCGTTCGGCGACCTCCTGTCTTCCGTTGCCGACGCCGCTGGCGTCGTCCCGGAGAGGTCCTCGGTCCTGAAGAACTTCCCTGCTTGCAGCTTGATGACCGTAGCACCGCGCGCGACGCCGTGTCAACTGACGGACGCCAGCAACGGCAACGGTTCCAGCGTCCTGGTCGGTCACCCGAAGTGCCGGTCGGGCACGCCGTGGTAGAGCACGAACCGTTCGTAGGGGTGCACGCCAGGGGTGTCGCCGACCTCCTCGATGGCCCGGCGCAGCGCCCGCAGGTCGGCCAGACTCAGCTCCAGGGGCGGCTCCTCCGGCTGGTAGGTGGTGCGGATCACGTAGTCGAGGCCGGGGCTCCTGGTCATCTCGATGTGCGCGCCGAGCAGGTGGCCGACCGGATGGTCCTCGGCGAAGGCCAGCAGCCGGTCCACGGTGGCGGTGAACGCCGGCCAGTCGAACACGTACAGCCGCCCGGGGTAGAGGGTGTCCCCGGTGAGCATCAGCCGGGTGGAACGGTCGTACCAGGTGACCGCGGGCTGGTCGTGTCCCGGGCTGGGGATGACGTCCACGACCCGGTCGCCCAGGTCGACCTGGGCGATGCCCTCCGGCCACTCCCGCAGCCCGAGGAAGCCCATCACGGCCGGCCGGTCGGCGCCGACCACCGTGGTGTCCGGGCGGTCGGTGAGCTGGCCGTCCCCGGCGACGTGGTCGCTGTGGCTGTGGGAGTGCGCCACCAGCAGCTCGTAGCGGTCGCGGGGATGGGCGGCCAGCCAGCCGCCGAGCAGGCGGTCCACCGTGGCCCGCAGCGGGAAGAGCTCGGGCTGGGAGGTCGCGCCGGTGTCCACCAGCAGCGCCCGGTCGTTGCCGAACAGCAGGTATAGGAACGGCGCCTCGTAGTGCACCGCCTTGCTCTGCCGCAGGATCGCGGTGTGCTCGTCGTAGTGGTGGACCTGGATCTCCGGGTCGCGGTTGTGCCTGGCCGACTCCGAGCCGTGGATCCAGCGCACGTCCAGATCGCCAGGCATCTGGGTATGGAAGTCGATGCGCATCCTGACATCCTCGCAGACACCGCCAGTCGATTCCGTGGTCTCCCGCTCGTCGTACCAGTTGAGAGGGCGGCAGCCAGTGCCGCCGGGAGCGAAGGGAGCGCGCGATGCGCTGCATGCTGCTGATCTACACCAGCGAGGCCGACCGGCCCGTGTGGGGCACCCCGGAGGGGGACGCCGAGGCCAAGGGCTACAACGGGTTCCACGACGAGGTCACCCAGCGTGGCGTCTTCCGCAGCGGCGAGCCCCTGCTGCGGGTCGCCGAGGCCAAGAGCGTCAAGGTCCGGGAGGGCCGGGCGCAGGTCGCCGACGGTCCGGCGGTCGCCACCCCGGAGCAGCTCGGCGGCTACTACCTGGTCGAGACCAAGGGCCTCGACGAGGCGCTGGAGCTGGCCGCCAAGATCCCGGGCGCCCGCTACGGGACGATCGAGGTCCGCCCGGTCCTGGAGCTCTCCTAGGACACGGGCGACGACCCGGGCGTCGGCGGCGCTACGCGGGGGGCCGGCGGCCGCCGGCGCCCGGGCGGCCAGGGGAGACGTGGGGGTCGCCGGCGACCAGCGCGCGCCATCGGCGGTCGACGGCGGCGGTGACGCCGACCCGGCCGGTCCAGGCGACCCGGTCGTCGGGCACGGTCCAGCCGGCGGTGAGCACCACCGGCCCGGCCCTGAGGTCGGCGCCGTCGGCCCAGCCGGCGAGGCCGAGCGCCTGGCAGAGGCGGGCCGGCCCCCTGGCCAGGTCGCGGGGTCGGCTCGCCGGGCGCCGGGCGGCCATCAGCTCGGTGCCGAGGACCGGCTCGCCGGCCCGCAGCAGCACCGCCTGGGCGACGCCCGGGGGCGCGCACACCACGTTGGCGCACCAGTGCATCCCGTAGGTGAAGTAGACGTAGAGGTGGCCGGGTGGGCCGAACATGACCGCGTTGCGGGCGGTAGGGCCCCGGTGGGCGTGGCTGGCCGGGTCCTGGCCGGCGCCGTCGTAGGCCTCGGCCTCCACCACCCGGACGGCGCTGGTGCCACCCGTGGCCCGGTGCACCAGCAGGCGGCCGAGCAGGTCGCGGGTGACCTCCAGCAGCGGCCGCAGGTAGAAGGTGGCCGGCAGCGGGTCCAGGGCGCCGGGCGGCAGCGCTCGGCTCACCGGTCGCGGCCCTTGGCGAGGAACCGGCGGAGCTCGGCGGGTGGCAGGGCGTTGACGACCCGGTCGGCGGTGGTCCAGCCACGGCCGGCGGTGGCGACCGCGAAGCGGATGTTGGCCAGGTGGCCGGGCCCGTGGCTGTCGGAGCCGAAGGCGAGCCAGACCCCGGAGCGGTGGGCCAGCCGGACCTGCTCGTCGCCCAGGTCCAGGCGATGCGGGGAGCCGTTGACCTCCAGGGCGGTGCCGGTGCGCGCCGCCGCCTGGTACAGCGCCTCCAGGTCGACGTCGCTGGCCGCGCGGGTGCCGATGCGCCGGCCGGTCGGGTGGCCGATGACGTTGACCGCCGGGTGCTCGCAGGCCCGTAGCAGCCTGGCGGTGAGCTGCTCCCGCGGCTGGTCGAGGCGGTCGTGGACGCTGGCCACCAGCACGTCGAAGCCGTCCAGGAAGGCGTCGTCGTAGTCCAGCGAGCCGTCGGCGCCGATGTTGAGCTCGGCGCCGTGGAGCAGCTCGATGTCCCCGAGGCGGCGTTCCAGCCGCCGCAGGCGGTCCCGCTGCTCGAGGAGCTGCTCGCGGCTGGCCCCGCCCAGGGTCAGCCGCTCGGCGTGGTCGGTGATGGCCAGGAACCGGTAGCCGCGGGCCCTGGCGGCGTCGACCATGACCTCCAGCGGCGCGGTGCCGTCCTGCGACAGGTCCGTGTGGCAGTGGAAGTCGCCGCCCACGTCGGCCTCGGCGACCAGCGCCGGCAGCTCGCCACGGCGGGCCGCCTCGACCTCGCCGCGGTCCTCGCGCAGCACCGGCGCCACCCACTCCAACCCGAGGCGGTCGTAGAGGACCTCCTCCCGCTCGGCCACGACCAGCTCGCCGCCGCGCTCGAACAGGCCGTACTCGCTGAGCTTGAAGCCGGCCTTGACGGCCAGCTCGCGGATGCGGACGTTGTGGGCGGCCGAGCCGGTGAAGTACTGGAGGGCGGCGCCCCATACCGCGGGGCGGACGACCCGCAGGTCGACCTGGTAGCCGTCCCTGGTCCGGATCGACGCCTTGGTGTCGCCCAGCGCCGCGACCTCGGCGACCTCGGGCAGGTCGGCGAAGGCGCGGGTGACGGCCGCCGGGTCGTCGCCGGCGGCGAGCAGGTCCAGGTCGTGGACGGCCGCCTTCATCCGCCGCAGCGAGCCGGCCACCTCGACCCGCTCCACGCCCGCCACGGTCGCGAGGCGGTCGCGGAGGGTCTCGGCGAGCGGCAGGGCGACCGCCAGTGGGATGCCCTCGACGCCGCCTGCCATCCGCTCCAGCGCCCGGCGCAGGTTGGCCTCGGTGCGCTGGCCCATCCCCGGCAGGCCGGCGACCCGCCCGGCCGCGACCGCCGCGGTCAACTCCTCCGGCGAGCCGACCCCGAGCGCCTCGTGCACCAGCCGGGCCTTGCTGGGCCCCAGCCCCGGCACGCGCAGCAGCGCCCGCAGGCCGGTGGGGACCTCGGCGCGCAGCTCCTCCAGCTTGGCGACCCGGCCGGTGTCCAGGTACTCGCGGACCTTGGCGGCGATCGCCTTGCCGACCCCGGGGATGGCGGCCAGCTCGCGCTCGGAGAGGCCGGTCAGGTCGGCGCCATAGCCGGAGAGGGCGCGGGCGCCGCGGTCGTAGGCGCGGACCCGGAAGCCGGTCTCGCCCTGCAGCAGCAGCAGCTCGGCCATCTCCTGGAACAGCCGCGCGAGCTCGTCGTTACGCCAGGGCATGGCAGCGCGCTCAGGCCGGGTCGTCGCCGCCGCCGCGGGCGGGGCCGGGGTCGGGGTCACGCCTGGGGTAGACGTCGAACACGGGGAGGTCGGTGTGCTGGACCCGCCGGGCGGGGCGGGCCCACCAGGCGGCGGCGAGGGTCGCCCCAACCGCGCCCCAGGCGACGAGCACGCCGACGGTGAGCAGGGCCGGGGCGACCCCGAACTCCCGCAGCCGGTCCAGCCGCAGGACCAGCAGCGGCCCGGCCGGCACCCCGACACCGACGGCGACGACGGCCCAGCGGCCGCCTCCGCGGGGGACGACCATGGCGGCCAGCACCGCCCCCACGCAGGGGGCGCCCAGCAGCAGACCGACCCGCAGCGCCAGCTCGACCGGCTGCAGGGCCAGGTCGGCCTGGCGGCCGGCGACGGCGGCGGCCAGGGCGGTGGCGAGCGTGCTGGCCGCGGCGCCGGCCAGGCCGGCCGCCACCGTCCAGCGGATCCCGGGCCGGCGGCGGGCCGGTCCGGGCTCCGCCGCGCCGGGCCCGGCCTGACCGGCGACCGGCCCGGTGCCCGCTCCTTGGGATGCGGGTGGGATCACCGGCGGGCTAGGCGGGATCGGGAGACCCGGCGAGCAGCCACGACAGCAGGGCCTTCTGGGTGTGCAGGCGGTTCTCGGCCTGGTCGAACACGGCCGAGTTGGGCCCGTCCATGACCTCGGCGGCGATCTCCTCGCCCCGGTGGGCCGGCAGGCAGTGCAGCACCACCACGTCCGGCGAGGCGACCGCCAGGATGTCGGTGGAGAGCTGGTAGGGCTTGAAGATCAGCGCCCGCTCGCCGTGCTCGAGCTCCTTGCCCATCGACGCCCACACGTCGGTGTAGACCACGTCGGCGCCCTTCGCGGCGGTCTCGGGGTCGTGGGTCAGCTCCACGCTGCCGCCGGTCCCGGCGGCGATCTCGGTGGCCCGCCGCACCACCTGGGGGATCGGCTCGTAGCCGACCGGGGTGGCCACGGCCACGTGCATGCCCACCTTGGAGCCGGCGAACAGCAGGCTGTGGGCGACGTTGTTGCCGTCGCCCAGGTAGGCGAGGCGGAGCCCGGCCAGCCGCTGCGTGCGCTCGCGGATCGTCTGGAGGTCGGCCAGCGCCTGGCACGGGTGGGAGTAGTCCGACAGCGCGTTGACGACCGGGATGCTGCCGGCGCGCGCGAGCCGCTCGAGGCTCTCCTGGGCGAAGGTCCGCAGCACGATCGCGTGGACGTAGCGGGACAGCACGGTGGCGGTGTCCTCCAGCGTCTCGCCGCGGCCGATTTGGAGATCCGCGCCGGACAGGGCCAACGGGTGGCCGCCGAGCTCGTGGACGGCGACCTCGAAGGAGACCCGGGTCCGGGTGGAGGGCTTCTCGAAGATCAGGGCGATGGTGCGGCCCTGGAGGGTCGTTCGCGGCCGCCGCTCGGCCTTGTGCCGGTCGGCGCCGTCGAGCAGGGCGACCAGCTCATCGGGGGTGATGTCGTCGACGGACAGGAAGTCACGTTTGCTCATGGGCGCTCCCGTGGGCGGCACCGCCGGCCAGCGACTTGACCCGCGAGGCCAGGGTGACGATGTCGAAGGGCTTCTCGAGGACGGCCTGCGGGCCGAGCTCGTTGCGGAGCGGGGCGATCACCTCGGCGGCGCCGGTCACCACCAGCACCGCGAACGGCAGCGAGCCGTCCTCGCGGCGCAGGCGCCGGATGACGTCGGGACCGCCGAGGCCCGGCATCATGACGTCGAGCAGGACCACGTCGGGGTCGACGGTACGGGCCAGGCGCAGGCCCTCCTCCCCGTCGGCGGCGAGGATGACCTCGAGGGCCTCGTCCTCGAGGATGGTCTGGAGCAGGCCGCGGACGCTCGGGTCGTCCTCGACCACGAGCACGCGACTGGACGCCATCGAGCAGCCTTCCTGGTTGCCGAGCTGGGACCGGGGCGGACACGGCCGAGCGACCAGTCTGCCATGCCGCCGTGACCGTCGGCCAGCACCTGTCAGGTGTGCCGCTCCAGCGCCTCCGGGGGTAGGTCGGTGGTGGTCACGGTCGCCGCCGCCGGGCCGACGCCCAGGTCGACCGCGAGGTCGACCTGGGACTTGGCGACGACCGCGGCCGCCGCCCGCTCGTCGTGGGGGGCGGCCTGGCCGCCGGCCACCACCGTGACCGGGCCGAAGCGCACGCCGACCCGGTCGGGGTCCAGCTCGACCCGCGCGGTGGCCAGCGCGTCCAGCACCGCCGGCCAGGCGGCGACGCCGACGGCCAGGCTGGCGCGCAGCGCGACCGAGCCGGCCACCGCGCGGGCGGCGGCGAGCGCGCCGGTGTGCTCCGCCGCGCCGTGGACGGTGACGACCACCAGCTTGCGGGCGCCGGGCACGCGCAGGGCGAGCCCCTCGGCGAGCGACTCGCAGAGCTGCGCCAGCGCCGACTCGAAGGCCGCCGCCCCGTCCGAGCCGGCCCGCAGGGTCGGGGCGGCCGCGGTGGCGTTGGCGAGCAGGACGGCGCCGTCGGCCATCCCTGGCGCCTGGTCCACCATCACCCGCTCGAAGGAACGGGCCACCGCGCGGCCCAGCAGGCCGTCCAGCAGCGCCGGGTCCACGGTGGCGTCGGTGGTGAGCACCACCAGGGTGGTGGCGCTGGGGGGCGCCGTGGGGTCGGCGAAGGCGGGGGCGAACGGCACCGACGCCTTGGCGACCCCGCCGATGCGCACCTCCCCCTCCGACCAGGCGACGGCCACGGCGTGCTCGCGGGCGGTGCCGCCGGAGGCGGCCAGCGCCTTCGCCACCTCGCTGGAGCCGCGCCGGCCGAGGGCGGCGGCGGCCTTCTCGGCCGCCTCGGCGGCGTCGCCGACGGTGAGCCTTGTGCCGATCGCGCCGGTGCCGAGCAGCAGCACCTCGGCGGCTGGGCAGCCGATGGCGGCCGCGCAGCGGGCGGCGAGGGCGGCCGCGTCGGCCTCGCCGTCGGGGCCGGTGGCGGCGTTGGCGCTGCCCGCGTGGACCAGCACGGCCCGGGCGACGCCGGCCAGCAGCCGCTCCCGCGACCAGCGGACCGGCGCCGAGGCGAACGGGTGGACGGTGAACCGGCCCGCCGCCGCCGAGGTCTGCTGGCTCACGACCAGCGCCAGGTCCGGTCCCTGCCCCGGCGTGAGGCCGGCGTCGACGCCGGCGGCCCGAAACCCCCGCGGCGCGCAAACCCCGCCTTCCACACCGGCGACCGTGTAGTCGACCATCGCCCTCCTCTGGACGCGCCTCGCGTTCGCGTTCGGCAAGCCTAACCGGCCCCAGGCCGGTTGGCAGCCCTACCCCTCCTCTCCCCGGCTAGTCGGCGGCGCGGAGGGTCGCCTGGAGGCGGTCGGCGGCCAGGGTGGCCATCTGGTCACGGACGGCGGCCCCGTCGGCGTCGGTGAGGGTGCGGTCGGCGGCCTGCAGCGCGACCCGGTAGGCGAGGTTGCGGTGGCCCGGCGGCAGCGGCGCCCCCTGGTAGGCGTCGAACAGGGTGAGCCGGGTCAGCAGCTCCCCGCCGGCCTCGCGCAGCGCCGCCTCCAGGTCGCTGGCCGCGACCCCGGGCGGGACCAGGAAGGCGACGTCGAAGGACAGCTCCGGGTAGGGCGAGGGGGTCGCGGCGGGCCGCATGCGGGGGACGGCGGCCAGCAGCGGCGCCAGCTCCAGCTCGGCGGCGAAGGTGGCCGCCGGCAGCTCGAGGTCGGCCGCCACCCGCGGGTGGAGCTGCCCGAGCAGCCCGACGGGGCGCTGGTCCAGGAACACCCCGGCGCAGCGCCCGGGGTGGTAGGGCGGCGGGCCCTCGGCCCGGTAGCCGACCCCGTCGACGCCCAGGCCCGCGACCAGCCCCTCGACCACGCCCTTGACGTCGGCGAAGTCGAACGCCGCGGTGGGGTCGTCGAAGCGGCCGCGCTGGCGCTGGCCGGCCAGCAGCAGCCCGAGGGTGAGCGGCTCGTCGGGCAGCCCCCGGTCCCGGCCCTCCCGGGGGGCTCCTGGCAGGAAGACCGCGCCCAGCTCGTAGACGGCGACGCCGGCGAGGCCCCGCGCCAGGTTGCGCCTGGCCACGTCCGCGAGCCCGGGGAGCAGGGTGGTGCGCAGCTCCGGCGCCTCCTCGGAGATGGGGTTGGCCAGGCGCAGGGTCCGGCGGCGCGGGTCGTCGGGGTCGAGCCCGAGCTGGTCCAGCGCGGCCTGGGACAGGAACGGGTAGGTCTGCGCCTCGGTGAGGCCCATGCCGGCCAGCAGCCCGCGCGCCTGGCGGCGCAGGCGCTGCTCGTCGGTGAGGCGGCCGCCGGTCGCCTTGGGCAGGGTGGCCGGGATCTGGTCGTACCCCCAGCGCCTGGCGACCTCCTCCTCCAGGTCGGCCCAGAGCTCGATGTCGAAGCGCCAGCTCGGCGGGACGGCGACGACGGTGCGGTCGTCGGGCACCTCGGCGTGGCAGCCGACGCTGCGAAGGTGCGCGGCGGCGAACCGGGGGTCGGTGGGCGCGCCCAGCCGGGCCGCCGAGCGAGCCCAGTCCAGCCGGATCGCCGGCCGCTCCCCCACCCCCGGGCCGGCGCGCAGGCGGCCGGCGGCGACGGTGCCGCCGGCGAGCTGGGCCATGAGCCTGGCCGCCTGGTCGCAGACCGGCTCGGCGCCCGCCGGGTCGACCCCGCGGGCCCAGCGCTGGCCGCCCTCGGTGCTCATGCCCAGCCGGCGCATGGTGCGGCGCACGACGGCCGGCGGGAAGTGGGCCGACTCGATGAGGACCCTGGTGGTGTCCGGGCGCACCTCGGAGTCCTCGCCGCCCATGATCCCGGCGAGGGCGAGCGCCTGCTCCCCCGAGGTGATCAGGGTGTCGGCGGCGGTCAGGCGGCGGTCGCGGCCGTCGAGGGTGCGCAGGGTCTCGCCCTCGCCGGCCCGGCGGACGACGATCCGCTGGCCGGGCACCCGGTCCAGGTCGAAGGCGTGCAGCGGCTGCCCCTGGTCGAGCAGCAGGTAGTTGGTGACGTCGACGACCGCGCCGAGCGGGCGCATGCCGTACAGGTACAGCCGCTGGGCCATCCACAGCGGCGCCGGGCGGGCGGCGTCCAGGCCCTGGACCACCCTGGCGGCGTACAGCGGGCAGCCCTCGGCGTCCTCCACCTCGACCGTGGCGAGCCCGTCGGCCGCCGGGCCGGCCTCCTTGACGGTGAGGTCGAGCGGCTTCAGCTCGGTGCCGAGCAGGACGGCGACCTCGCGGGCGATGCCGCGCATGGACAGCGTGTCGCCGCGGTTGGGGGCGCTCTTGACCTCCAGGACGGCGTCGCGCAGGCCGACCGCCTCGACCAGGTCGACCCCGACGGTGGTGTCGGGCGGCAGCACCAGGATGCCCGAGTGGTCGTCGAAGACGCCCAGCTCGCGGGCTGAGGCGAGCATGCCGTCCGACCACTCGCCGCGGACCTGGCGGCGGCCGACCTCGACGCCGCCTGGCAGCTTGGCGCCCGGCGCCGCCCACGGCACGAGGTCGCCGGGCGCGAAGTTGTGGGCGCCGCAGACCACCGAGCGGTCGTCGCCGCCGGCGTCGATGCGGACCAGCACCAGCTTGTCGGCGTTCGGGTGGCCCGTGACCTCCAGGACCCTGGCGGTGACGATGCCGGCCAGGTCCTCCCCCACCCGGTCCACGGTCTCGATCTCGACGCCGGCGAAGGTGAGCTTGTCGGCCAGGGCCTCGGGCGACACGTTGACGTCGACGTGGTCGGCCAGCCAGGAGAGCGGGACGCGCATGTCTCCTCCTCTCTACACGCTGGTGAGCCAGCGGACGTCGTTGTCGGTCAGGGTGCGCAGGTCGGCGAGGCCCGAGCGGAGCATGAACGGCCGCTCGATGCCGGTGCCGGCGGCGAACCCGGACACCTTGTCGGGGTCGTAGCCGCCGGCGCGGAGCACGTTGGGGTGGACCATGCCGGCGCCGAGCAGCTCGATCCAGCCCTCGCCGCGGCAGGTCCGGCAGCCGACCCCGCGGCCGCCGCAGATGAAGCAGGAGACGTCCACCTCGGCGCCCGGCTCCACGAACGGGAAGTAGGACGGCCGCAGCCGGATCTCGCGCTCGTCGCCGAAGTAGGCGCGCGCGAAGGCCAGCAGCGTCCCCTTCATGTCGGCCATGGTGATGCCCTCGTCGACGGCCAGCACCTCGATCTGGTTGAACACCGGCACGTGGGTGGCGTCGGGGGTGTCGGCCCGGTAGCAGCGCCCGGGGATCACCACGTACACCGGCGGCGGGCCGGCCAGCATGGTGCGGATCTGCACCGGCGAGGTGTGGGTGCGAAGCACCAGCTCGCCGTCCTCGCGCCCGTCCGCGCCGGCGATGTAGAGGCTGTCCTGCATGGAGCGCGCCGGGTGGTCGCGGGGGATGTTCAGGGCCTCGAAGTTGTACCAGTCGGTCTCGACCTCCGGGCCCTCGGCGACGCGGTAGCCGAGGCCGACGAAGATGTCGACGATCTCGTCGATGGTCCGGGTGACCGGGTGGATGGCGCCGCGCGGCGGCACGCGGCCGGGCAGGGTGATGTCCAGCCGCTCGGCCTCCAGCAGGGCGGCGTCCCTGGCGGCCTCCAACTCGGCGCGGCGGGCGGCCAGCTCGGCCTCGAGCGCGGCCCTGGCCTGGTTGACCCGCTGGCCGAGGGCGCGGCGGGCGTCGGCGTCCAGGCCGCCGAGCGAGCGCTGCACCTGGCCGAGGGGCGAGCGCCTGGCCAGGTGGGCCTGCTCGGCCTCGCGGAGCGCCTCCAGGTCGGCGGCGCCGGCGATCGCGCGCCGGCCCGAAGCGACGACGGCGTCGAGGTCGGGGGTGGGCATGGTCGGCTCCTTCACGAGGTCATGGCGTGCTCGTCCGCTTGGCGGTCGCCCCGCCTGGCCGCAGCGCCGGCGGTGTCGCTCAGATGCCGGCCAGCTCGAGGCCCACGCGGGGCAGGCGAAATCGCAGCTCCGTGCCGCGGCCGGGCGCCGAGTCGGCCCAGATGCGGCCGCCGTGGGCCTCCACCAGCCCGCGGGCGATGAACAGGCCGAGCCCGGTGCCGCTCGGCGCGCCGTAGCCGGCGCGCCGGTAGAACTTGGTGAAGATCAGCGGGAGCTGGTCGGCGGGGATGCCGACGCCCTGGTCGCCGACGGCGACCTCGACCGTGTGGTCGGTCGCCGAGCCGGTCACCGTCACGGTCCCGCCCTCCGAGTACTTCACCGCGTTCTCCACCAGGTTGGTGAGCACCTGCTCGACCTTGTCGGGGTCAGCATAGACGCGTGGGAAGCCGTCCGGGAACGAGACCTCGAAGTGGTGGCGGTCGTGCTGGATCTCGAAGCGGCCGAGGATGCCCGCGGCCATCGCCGGCAGGTCGAACTCCTGGCGCCGCACCTCCAGCTTGCCGGCGTCGATGCGGGACACGTCCAGCAGCTCGCGGATCAGCCGGGTGACCCGGTCGGCGTCCATGTTGACGGTCTCGAGCATCTCGCGCTTCTGGTCGTCGTCGAAGCGCTCCCACCGGTGCAGCAGGGTCGAGGTGAACCCCTTGACGCTGGTGAGCGGGGAGCGGAGCTCGTGGGAGAGGGTCGAGATCAGCTCGCCGCGCTGGCTGTCGGCGCGGTGCCTGGCGGAGGCGTCGCGGAGCACGCAGACGGCCTGCACGACCCGTCCGTCGCCGTCCCGCAGGAAGGTGGCGGTGAGGTCGACCGGGGTGGGCGGGCCGTCACCCGTGTCGAGGGTCAGCTCGCGCGCCGGCACCCCCCGGACCCCGGGCAGCTTGCGCAGCTTCTCGGTGCACGCCCACCAGGGGTTGCCGGCCCCGTCGCGCAGCGGCATGGCGTCGTCGAGCGGCCGGCCGGCCAGCTCGTCGCGGCCGGCCCGGGTCAGCCGCTCCGCGGCCCGGTTGGCGTAGGCCACCCTGCCGTCGGCGTCGACCACGACCACGCCGTCGGGTAGCGCCTCCAGGTACGCCTCGCTATCGGCCAACGGCGGCCTCCCGTGGCCGGTGGGTGTCCACGGCGGGGCGCCGCCGGCTGGCCTCGTAGAGGAGGACGGCCGCGGCGGCGGCGAGGTTGAGGCTCTCGGCCCTGCCGGCCAGCGGCACGCGGACGACCAGGTCGAGGCCGTCG
>Ga0209875_1000077_pt1 | contig 12827 bp, 8 predicted proteins | sample GWRWS3_0_10_FD_187219 | JGI IMG/M metagenome (GOLD analysis project Ga0209875, IMG submission 187219) | Riverbed sediment microbial communities from areas with vegetation nearby in Columbia River, Washington, USA - GW-RW S3_0_10 (SPAdes)... | ecosystem: Environmental > Aquatic > Freshwater >...
CATGGTTCCTCCTCGCCCTGGCACCGCGGCCACCATCATCTCCGTTGCCCACCCCTGGTTGAAGGGCCGAGAGCTGTTCGCCGGGATTGCGCCAAGAGTATGTGAAGCGAGCACTTGTGCGCCGGCATCCGTGAGCTGTGGAAGGCGGCGGTGGGACAGCCCGGGTTAGCCGGAAGGCTTCGGTCTGCTGGTCCGTTAGGCGTTCCGCTGCGAGCTCGCCCCACCGCCGCGCAGCGCGTGGCGCCAGCCAGCCACGCCGGCGGCGGCGGGCTCGACCCGGTCCCGATCGAGCTGCTCAAGGCCAACCACTTCTTCCAGGGCCCGTGGAGCACGGTGATGGTGGAGGGACACCGTATGGGGTGCCGTCATCATTCGTGTGGCCGCGTACCTTGAGTAGCAGGGCGCGTGGAGGGCGAGGCCCATCCTCGGTGACACCTGTCTCGTCAGGTGTGGGGCCATCGCGTCTTCTTCGTGGGCTTCCGGATCGGTCCGAAGGTCACGGGCTGGCCGTCTCAACTCCCGGCGCCACGTCCATCAACAGGCCCGCGGTCCACCACGTCTGTGGACGCCACTGCGGCTGCCTGGCTCGCTTGGCTTGGCTTGAACCAGGGGACCCGCTGCTGCCCTGCGGGTGGCTACTGGCCGAGGGTGCTTCGAGCGCGGACAATCGGGTGAGTCAGGCGACCCGCGGTGGTGCCTTCCCGCGGAGATCGGGGGCTCGGATGCGCCAGCAGCGGTGGGAGAAGCGCTCGGAGCAGTTGAGCGGCGCGTTGTGGGTGCTGCCGCTATTGTTCGTGGTCGGCGCCCTGGTGCTGGGCAGCACGCTGTCACAGATCAATATCCAGCCTGGCTCGCGATTGGATCGGTTGCTGTTCCGAGGCGACGCCGACGAGGCCAGGCGGGTGCTGCTGGGCGTGGCGACGACCGTCGTCGGGGTGCTCGCACTGGTCATCGGTCTGACCGTGGTGGCGTTACAGGTGGCGTCAAACCGGTATTCGCCGAGGCTGCTGCGCGACTTCCTGCGGGACCGTACGGCTCAGGTGGTGCTTGGCCTGTTCGTGGCAACCTTCACCTACAACGCGGCGGGCCTGTACACGGTCGGCATCCCGCGCGGAGCGCCGGCTGGGCAATACGGCCGGCTTGCCGTCACCGTCGGGCTCTGCCTGCTGTTCGTTTGCATCGGGGCGTTGGTCTACTTTGTCGACCGCATGGTCCATTCCATCCAGATCGACGAGGTGCTGGCCAAGATCAGCGGGGCGACCGCGCGCGCGATCGCCAAGGAGCCAGCTGGGATTGGCAGGACATCGAGCGGGGCTGCCGCAGCCGAGCCCGGTCTTGACCCTCCGCCCTGGGCGGTGGAGCTCCGGACCCAACGCTCTGGATACGTGCAGGCCATCTACCCGGAGCTCCTCCTGTCGGTCGCGCTGGCACAGAACGTCACTGTGCGGCAGGCGCTGTCGGTTGGGGATCACGTCGTTGGCGGGATGCCGCTGGCCTGGGTCTGGCGGACCTCGCCCGAGCAGCCGCCTCCGCATCCGGAGCCGCTGCAGACGGCGCTGCTCGGCGCGGTGACGATCGGTTTTGAGCGCACCTTCCGCCAGGACGTCGCCCTTGGTCTACAGCAGATCGTCGATATCGCGCTGCTCTCGATGCACGTCTTCGACTTCTACACCGCGGTGCAGTCGACCAACGAGCTGGCCAGGCTGCTGTCCAAGCTGGGAAGGCACCCGCTCGGGACAGAGACGGTACCCGACCTGGACGGCACGGTCCGGGTCATCATTCCGGCGCTGTCATTCGATGACTACCTGGAGCTGGCCTGCGGCCAGATCCGGCGGCGCGGTGCCGGCGAGCCCGCCGTTTCCCGTGCCCTGGTGCGCATGCTGCGTGACGTGGGCAGCGTGGTCCTCACCGACACTCGGAAGGCGAGTGTCAGCGAGCAGGTACGCTTGGTGCTTGCCACCGCAGAGCGTTCCGTCAAGGAGTCCAACGACCTGGACCTGATCCGCGCGGACGTGGAGCAGGCGCTGCGCCGGGTCGAGGCCTGAGACGGAGTGCTTCGGTCCGTCGAAGGCGCGTGGCCACGCCGATAATCCATTGCGCGAAGCGCTAGCGGCCCGGCGAGGACGCGGCGGGCACGGTGGCGGCCACGGTGCCGCCGCCGAGGACCAGGTCGCCGTCGTAGAGCACCGCCGCCTGGCCAGGGGCGACGGCGGCGACCGGCTCGTCGAGGTCGAGCCGGACCCCGGACCCCTCCGGGCCGAGGGGGACCACCTGGCAGCCGGCCTCCTGGCCGTGGGCGCGCAGGCGCACCCTGGCGTGGCCGGGCCGGAGCCCGCGCCCGTCGGTGGCGGAGGCCCGCTCCAGCTCGACCCCCCGGATGGCCAGCTCGGCCCGCTCCCCCACCACCACCCGCGCGGCGGCCGGCTCGACCCGGAGGACGTAGCGGGGCGTCGCGGTGGCGATGCCGAGCCCGCGCCGCTGCCCCACCGTGTACCGGTAGGCGCCCTGGTGGCCGCCGAGCACCCGGCCAGAGGCGTCGACCACTTGGCCGGGGCGGCGGCCGAGGCGGCGCTCCAGCCAGCCGGCGGTGTCGCCGTCGGGGACGAAGCAGACGTCGAAGGACTCCGGCTTGGCCGCGGTCCGCAGCCCCAGCCGGGCCGCGGTGGCGCGCACCTCCGGCTTGGTCATGCGGCCAAGCGGCAGCCGCAGGTGGTCCAGCTCGGCCGGCCCCAGCATGTACAGCACGTAGGACTGGTCCTTGGCGCGGTCGGCGGCGCGGTACAGGCGCCCGTCCTCCACCCGCGCGTAGTGGCCGGTCGCCAGGGCGTCGAACCCGAGCGTGCGGGCCCTGGCGAGCAGGCCGACCACCTTGACCCGCTCGTTGCAGCGGGCGCACGGGTTGGGCGTGCGGCCGCCGGCGTACTCCTCGGCGAAGTCGTCGACCACCGCCCGCCGGAACTCCTCGGCCATGTCCCAGACGTAGAACGGGATGCCGAGGGTGCCGGCGACCCGGCGGGCGTCGTCGGCGTCGACCAGCGTGCAGCAGCCCTTGCCCTGCACCTGGAGGTGCGCTGGCGTGTCGGCGAGCTTGAGGTGGACGCCGGTGACGTCCCAGCCGGCCTCCACCGCCAGGGCAGCGGCCACCGACGAGTCGACCCCGCCGCTCATCGCCACCAGCACCTGCGGCCGATTCACCGGGGCACCCCCTTGGGGTTCCCCGGACCCCTCCCGGTCACCTGGCGGCCTCCTGGGGTGCGAGCACCTCGAGCGCGCCGCGGACGGCGGCGACGGCGGCGTCCACGTCGGCCTCGGTGGAGGCGTGGCCGAGGCTGAAGCGCACCGTCTCGCGCGCCTCGGCGGGGCCGCGGCCCATCGCCAGCAGCACGTGGGAGGGGGTGACGGCGCCGCTGGCGCACGCCGACCCCGCGGAGCAGGCGACCCCCTCCCGGTCGAGCAGCAGCAGCAGGTCCTCGGCCCGGCGCCCCGGGAACCGCACCGACAGCAGGCCGGGCAAGGCGGCTGCGGCGTCGGGGTCGCCGTTGACGACCAGGTGGGGCTCCAGCGCGCGGAGGCCGGCGAGCAGGCGGGCGCGGTGGCCGGCGAGGGTCGCCGCGAAGCCGGGCGCCTGCCGCTCGGCCAGGGCGGCGGCCGCCGCCGCGCCGAACCCGGCGATGGCGGCCGCCGGCAGCGTGCCCGAGCGCAGGCCCCGCTCCTGGCCGCCGCCGTGCAGCAGCGGCCGCAGGTCGGCGCCGGCGCGCACGACCAGCGCACCGACCCCGGTGGGACCGCCGAGCTTGTGGGCGGCGAGCGCCAGCAGGTCGATCCCGTCCCTGCCCATGTCGACCCCTGGCAGGCCGGCCGCCTGCACGGCGTCGCAGAGCAGCACCGCGCCGGCGGCGTGGGCGAGCCCGGCCGCCGCTGCGACCGGCTGGCCGGTGCCGACCTCGTTGTTGGCTGCCATCACGGCGACCAGCGCGGTCCGGCCCGGCTCCAGCAGCCCGGCGAGCCGCTCCAGGTCGACCCGGCCGGCCGGGTCCACCGGCGCCAGCGCGACCCGCGCGCCGGCGTCGGCCTCGGCCCAGGCGGCGGCGTCCAGCACGGCGTGGTGCTCGACTGCCGTGCAGACGAGCTGCCTGGCACCCTCTGGCCGGGCCAGCACGGCGCCCTTGACGGCCAGGTTGTCGGCCTCGGTGCCGCCGGAGGTGAACACCACCTCGCCGGGGGCGGCGCCGACCAGCGCGGCGACCTGCTCGCGGGCGGTCTCGACCGCCGCCCTGGCGGCCCGGCCGGGGCCGTGCTGGCTGGACGGGTTCGCCGCCGGGCGCTGCAGCAGCGGCAGCATGGCGGCCAGTGCCTCCGCACGCAGCGGGGCGCTGGCCGCGTAGTCCAGGTACGGCAAGGCCGGTCGTCTCCTAGCGCCCGCCGGGTGGGCCGGGCCGCTTGCGCTTCTTCTTCTTCTTCTTCGGCTGGCTCGGCTGGCTGGGGGGCGGCGGCAGGATCGAGTAGGACAGCTCCCCCGGCGGCTTGGGCCAGTCGAGGACCTGCTGGTTGGCCATGGCGGCCAGCATGAAGTCGTGCCAGACCTGGGCCGGGTAGGAGCCGCCCGTGACCCGGATGCCGCCCACGTTCAGCATCGGCGTCTGCTCCTTCGGGTCGCCCATCCACACCGCGGTCACGAGCTGCGGCGTGTAGCCGACGAACCAGGCATCACGGTACTCCTGGTTGGTGCCGGTCTTGCCGGCCTCGGGCCGGCCGATGTTGGCGGCGGTGCCGGTGCCGTGGGAGATCACGCCCTTGAGGATGTCGTTGACCTGCCAGGCGAGCGCGGCCGAGATGCGCCGCTCCCCGTGCGCGGGGTCCTCGATCGTGGTGTCGCCGTGGTGGCTGACCTTCTCGACGAAGGTCGGCCGGTGGTACTCGCCCATGTTGGCGAACACGCCGTAGGCGCTGGCCATCTCGATCGGCCGCACCTCGGCGGTTCCGAGCGCGATCGACGGGGCGTGCGCCTGGGCGCCTTCCAGGTGGACGCCGAGCCTCTCGGCCATCGCCGCCACCTTGGCGGGGCAGAGATGCTCCATGAGGCGGGCGTAGACGCCGTTGACCGAGCGCCAGGTCGCCTCCCGCACCGAGATCTTGCCGGAGCCCTTGCCCTCGTAGTTGTCGACCGCCCACTTCGCGCCGCAGACGTTGTCGCTCTGGAAGCCGCTGGACTCCCAGACCGAGTCGGGCGAGACGCCGGCGGCCAGGGCGGCTGCCAGCACGAACGGCTTGAACGAGGAGCCGGGCTGGCGGCCGCGGCCCTGGACGGCGACGTTGTAGTGGTTGCGGCTGTAGTTCTGGCCGCCGACCACCGCCCGGACGGCGCCGTTGCGGGGGTCGATGGCGATCAGCGCGATCTGCTGCCGGCCTCCCGGCGGCACGTGGTTGCGCACCGCGACCTCGGCGGCGTACTGCAGGTCGGGGTCCAGGGTGGTGCGGATGCGCAGGCCGCCCTCGAACAGCCGCCGCACGCGCTGCTCGCGGGTCTTGCCCAGCCGCGGGTCCTGCTCGAGCTGGCGCCGCAGCCCGTCGACGAACCAGGGGTAGCGGCCGCCGACGTTACTCGGCGGTCGCACCTTCAAGGGCCGCTTGGTGGCCTTGGCGGCGTCGGCGGCGGGCACCATCCCGAGGTCGGCCATGCGGGTCAGCACCGAGTCGCGCAGCGACCTGGCCCGCTCCGGGTTCTGGCGCGGGTTGGCGGTCTCCGGCTCGCGGATGACTGCGGCCAGGGTGGCGGCCTGCGCCAGGGAGACCTCGCCGGCGTGCTTGCGGAAGTAGCCCCAGCTCGCCGTCTCGACCCCGTAGTAGCCGGCGCCGAAGTAGACGCGGTTCAGGTAGGCCTCGAGGATCTGCCGCTTGCTGAACTTCCGCTCGAGCTGGGCGGCGAGGGCGGCCTCCTTGATCTTGCGGTCGAGGGTGCGGGCGCGCAGGTCGGGGTAGGCGTTGCGGACGAGCTGCTGGGTGATGGTGCTGCCGCCCTGGGTCACGTCCCCCCTGAGCATGTTGGTGAGCGCGGCCCGCAGGATGCCGCGGTCGTCGACGCCGCCGTGCTCGTAGAAGCGGGCGTCCTCGGCGGCGATCACCGCCTGCTGGAGCCGCTCGGACATCCGCTCCAGCGGCACCACGATGCGGTCCTGCTCGTCGTGGAGGACCTCGATCAGGCCGCCGTTGCGGTCGTAGATCTGGGTCCGCTCCGGCTGGCGGAGCGGCTTGAGCTCGTCGAGGTCGGGCAGGCCGGCGGTGGCCACCTTGACCGACCCGGCGACCAGCATCCCGGTCGGGAGGGCGGCCGCCGTGCCGGCGACCAGGGCCAGGGCGAGCGCGACCGCCACCGGGCGGAAGTACGGCAGCCAGCCGGGCCGGCGACGGTCCGGCGGGGCGGCCAGCGCGGCGACCACGCGGCCGAGCCGCCTGGCGGCCCGCCCGAGGACCGCCGCCAGGCCGGCCACCACCGGGTCGCGGTCGGCCGGGCGCCGGTGGGCGCCGGCGCGGCGCCGGGCGCGGCGGCCCGCACGGCTGGGGCCGTCCTCGACCGGGTCGCCCAGGTTGGAGGGGAGCCACCACGGCTCGGTGGCCTCTCTCTGGTCGTCGCCTGCCACCGGGACCCCCACCCCTTCGACGCGCCCGTTGCGGAGGCCGGCGGGGGGCGCCAGGGCAGGCCCACCGGAGGCCTCCTCGCGGCGGAGGTCGGCGGCGGCGGGCCGGCGCGCCCGGCGGTGCCGCGCCCTGACTCGGCCGCTGGTGACCCGGGCGTCGATCCAGGCGGCCGTGCCGTTGCCGGCGGCCAGGAGGGCCGCGGCGGCGCCGGCCAGGAAGACGGCCAGGCCGGCCGCCGCGCCGCGCGCGGCGCGCCCGCTGGCGGCGGCGAACGCGACCACACCGCGCCGCCCGGCGCTGGCGAGCGAGACCATCGCGCGCCCGCTGGCGGCGGCGAACGCGACCATGCCACGCCGGCCAGCGGCGGCCAGCGGGACCACGGCGCGACGGCCGGTGACGGCGAGCGAGACCAGCGCGCGCCCGCCGTCGGTGGCCGCCGGGACCAGCCACGCCCACAGCATGCTCGCCCCGTTCCGCAGCCCGCGGCCGAGCCAGCCCGCGGCGTCGGCCAGCGCCTCGCCCGTGAGGGTCACCGCCGTCCCGGCGGCCGCCAGCGCCTCGCGCCGGCTGGCCGTCATGGCCGCGCCGGCCTCGGCCGCGTGGAGCTGGGCGGCGGCGAGCCGCTCGCGCGCCTCCGCCACCGCCGGGTCGGCCAGGTCGACCAGGCCGACCGCCCAGGCACCCAGGCGCGCGTCGGACACCCGCAGCCGCGCCAGCGCGGCCAGGCGGGGCAGGAACTGGACGACGATCAGCAGCAGGCGCTCAACCTCGGCCACCACGTCCGGGTCGTGGCGCGCCGAGCGGTTGGCCCGCGAGCCGTCCGCGGGCGCCGCGCCCGGGGCCCGCCGGTTCCGGGAGGGGACGTCGGTGGACGCCAGCCGGAGCTGGGCCGCCCGGTGGGCGGCCAGCGGCGACGCCAGGAAGGTGGGGGCCGGCTGGCCCGCGAGCCGCCCGGCGACCGCCGCTCCCAGGGCGACCCGTGCCTGGTGCCGGCGCCAGCGCCGCCCCGGCTCGCCGGCCAGCAGCGCCAGGCCGCGCCCGGCGGCGCGGACGCTGGCCCGCGCCGCCTTGGCGGCGGTCGGGCGGTCGGCGCGCCGCCGGGCGCGGCCTGGCTGGGGGGGTGTCAGGCTGCCGCTCATCAACCCTTCCGCTTGGTGACCTCGTCAGTCAGCCGGGGCACGACCTTGAACAGGTCGCCGACCACGCCGAAGTCGGAGATGGCGAAGATCGGCGCGTCGGCGTCCTTGTTGATGGCCACGATCGTCTTGGACGTCTGCATGCCGGCACGGTGCTGGATCGCCCCGGAGATGCCGACGGCCACGTAGAGCTGGGGGGATACGGTCTTGCCGGTCTGCCCGACCTGGTGCTGGTGAGGGTACCAGCCGGCGTCGACGGCGGCCCGGCTGGCGCCGACGGCCGCGCCGAGCGCGTCGGCCAGCGCCTCGACCAGCGCGAAGTTCGAGGGGTCCTGGAGGCCGCGGCCGCCGGAGACGACGATCTCGGCCTCGGCGACGTCGGGCCGGCCGCCCTGCTCCTGGACCACGTGGTCGGTGACGCGCGAGTTGTCGGACCGGGCCGTGCGGGGGGCGCCGACCTCGTGGCGCTCGGGCTCGGCCGGGGCCTCCTCGACCGGGAAGGAGTTCGGCTTGACCGCGAGCACCGGCGTGCCGGTCCGGACCCGGGCCCGCACGGTGGTCGCCCCGCCGAAGACGTTCTGGGTGGCGACCAGGTCGCCGTCGAGGTCGACGACGTCGGCCAGCATGCCCCAGCCCTTGCGGGCGGCCAGCCGGGCGCCGGCGTCCTTGCCGCCGGGGCTGGCCGCGACCAGCACCGCGGCCGGCTCGGTACGGTCGGCGGCCGCCTCCAGGGCGTCGGTGAGCGGCTCGCCGAGCTGGTTGGTCCAGCCCTCGCCGGTGGCGGCGAAGATGGCGGTGGCGCCGTAGCGGGCGAGCCCCTCGTTGGCGGCGTCGAGCCCCTCGCCGACAAACACGGCGACCGGCTCGCCGAGGCTGCGCGCCTTGGTGAGCATCTCGTAGGTGACCTTCTTGGTGGCGCCCTCGTCGTGCTCCACCAGCACCAGCACCGCGGCCATCGCGTCAGCCTCCTCTCAGATGAACTTGTGGCTGGCCAGGAAGTCGGCCAGCTCCGCTCCGGCGGTGCCGTCGCCCGGGTCCTTGACCTGCACGCCGGCCTGCCGCGGGGGCCGTGGGGCGAAGTCCACCACCTCGGTGGTGGCGCCCGCCGCGCCCACCTCCCCGGGGTCGATACCCAGGTCGGCGAGGGTGTACTCGGTCACCGGCTTGGACTTGGCCGCCATGATCCCCTTGAACGACGGGTAGCGGGGCTCGTTGATCCCCTTGACCACGCTGACCACCGCCGGGCCGTCGGCCTCGACCACGTCGTAGCCGGCGTCGGTCTCGCGGTGGATGCGGATGGTGGCGCCGTCGACCTCGAGCTGCTTGGCGCCGATCAGGCCGGGCCAGCCCAGGTACTCGGCCAGCGCGCTGGGCACCAGCGAGGTGCGCGCGTCGGTCGACTCCGAGCCGCAGAGCACGATGTCGGGCTCCACCTGCCGGATGGCCGCGTCCAGGACCCTGGCGGTGTTGAGGGCGCAGGAGCCGTGCAGGGCGTCGTCGTGGACGTGCACCGCCGCGTCGGGGCCCATCGACAGCGCCTTACGGACCGTGGCCAGCGCCGAGGCCGGCCCCATGCAGAGCACCACGACCTCCCCGCCGGCCTTCTCCTTGAGCCGCAGGGCCTCCTCGACCGCGTACTCGTCGACCGGGTTCAGGATCGTCTCGACCGACTCGCGGTCGAGCGTCTTGTCGGCGGGGTCGAGCCGCTTCTCCGCGGCCGTGTCCGGCACGCGCTTGACGGTGACCAGGATCTTCAACGCTGCCTCCAAGGATGGCGAGACCGGGACCGCTCGTCCGGGCCGCCGCCCATGATGCCGCAATCCGGCGCACTGTCCACCGGGACCATAGTCCTACCCGCCCAGGGACCTTTGGCACCGCAAGAGAGGCCTTCCGCGCCTATCGGGGCCGACGCGCGGAACCGCATCCTTGCAGCAGTCGTCGTCACCACGGCATCTGAGGGGGCTCACACTGCGTCATCTGCTCGGTCTCGTCGCGCTCGCCACGGCCGCCGTGGTCGCGCTCACGCCGTCCTCGCCCGCCCAGGCGGAGACCGCCGCCGACTGCTACGCCAGGCTCAACGCGGTCCGGGTCCGCACCGGCCTGCCGCGGGCGTCCTCCAGGACGCTGCCGGCGCTCGCCAGGGCCGCCGCCAGCCACGCCGCCTACCGGGTGCAGGTCGACCCTGGCGACAACGCCCAGGTGCGGCGGCTCCCCGACCGCGGCCCGTTCGGCCCCGACGCCACCGCCCACCGGGAGACGCCCTCGCTGCGCGCGCTCGGCTACACCGGCGTCAACCCGTGGGACCGCACCAAGGCGGCGGGCCTGAAGGCCGGCGCGTGGCGCGCCCAGTACGAGGACGTCGTGACCGCCAGCGGCATCGGCGCCGGCGCCCTGGACGGCGTGCAGAGCTGGGTCGACGCCCCCTACCACCGGTTCCCGCTGCTGGACGCCAACACCCGCCACGTCGGCTGCGCCGCCCGCTCGCGGGTGGTCGGCGGCCGCGTCTACTCCGCCGAGGTCCTGGAGATGGCCACCACCTGGAAGGACCGCGCCAAGCGGATCACCGTCTACCCGGCTCCCGGCCAGACCCGCGTGCCGCGTTCGTTCGACCGGTTCCGGGAGCGCCCGACGCCGTTCCCCGGCGCCGCCGCCACGGTCGGCTACGTGGCCAGCCTCCAGGCCGACGGCTACCACGCGCTGAAGGTCACGGGCATGGCCTTCTCCCGCGGCGCGAGCCACACCCCGGTGGCCGTCCGCACCGCCGTCGCCTCCCGGAGCGCCGCGTCGAGGCTGCCGCGCTCCTCGGTGGACGGCCGGCTCCCGGCCAACGCCGCGATGCTGGCCGCGACGGCGCCGCTGGCCGGTCGCACCGTGTACCACGTGCGGGTCTCCGGGTACGTGCAGGCGACGGCGGGCGGACCGTGGACGAGGCTCCGCACCCGCGCCTGGTCGTTCACCACCGCCTGCCCGCACCACAGCGAGCCGCTCGCCGGACCCCGCGCCGGTGGGCGGCTCCCCACAACGGCCCCGCCGGCAGGGAGGGCGGCGGCCGCGGCGGCCTCCCTCCCGGTGGGGCCGTTATAGGCTCGGCCCATGAGCCACCGATCACGCCGCCGGCAGGGCCTGGTCGTCCCCCTGCCGCCACCGGCGCCGCCGCACGCCCCAGGCGAGCTGCGCCAGGACCCGCTCGGCGGCGGGTGGGTCGCCATCACCGCCGGCAGGGCGGCCCGCCCCGAGGCGTTCCTCGCCGACGAAGGCCCGGTCCGCGGCCCGCTCGGCTGCCCGTTCTGCCAGGGGAACGAGCATCTGACCCCACCGGAGGTGTGGGCCGACCGCGAGCCGGGCACCAGACCGGACCGGCCCGGCTGGCGGGTGCGGGTGGTCCCCAACAAGTTCCCCGCCTTCGCCGGCCCGCCTCAGGCCTCGCCCCGCAACAACGGCGGGCTGTACCGGGCGGCGCCGACGGCCGGCATCCACGAGGTCGTCGTCCACAACCCCGACCACACCGCCACCCTCGCGGACCTGCCGCAGCCGGCGGTCGCCGGCGTGGTGGCCGCCTGGCGGCAGCGGCTGGCGGCGCACGCGGACGGGCCGTTCGGGGCGGTGATGGTGATCGTCAACCAGGGCCGGACCGCCGGCGCCTCCCTGGAGCACCCGCACAGCCAGGTGTTCGCCACCGCCGGCCGACCGGAGCGCGTCGCGGCCGAGCTGGACCGGCTGGCCGGGGACGGCTGCGCGGCGTGCGCGATGGTGGCCGCCGAGCGCGACGGACCCCGGGTCGTCGAGCGGGCCGGTGGGCTGCTCACGGTCTGCCCGTGGGCGTCGTCGGTCCCGTTCGAGGGCCTGCTGCTGCCAGAGCGCCACCAGGCCAGCCTCCACGACGGCGACGCCGCCCCATCCACCCGGGGCACCCCTTGGGGTTCCCCGGACCCCTCCGTGGCGGCTGCGCTGCACGGGCTGCTGGGGCGCCTGCGGGACGCGGCCGGCGCCCGCGCGCCCTACAACCTGGTGCTGCACACCGCCCCGCCCGGGGTCGACGACTTCCACTGGCACCTGCACCTGCTGCCCCGGCTCACCACCTTCGGCGGGTTCGAGCTCGGCACCGGCATCGTGATCAACGTGGTCGACCCCGACCACGCCGCCGCGGCGCTGCGCGCCGCGCCCGGCTAGCGGCCGCGGAAGGCGGCCTTGCCGGGGCCGTTGGCGACGAACGAGGCCATGCCCTCGGCGGCGTCCTCGGTGGCGAACAGCGACTGGAAGGCGTGCCGCTCCAGCAGCAGGCCGGCGTCGATGCCGACGTCCAGGCCGTTGTCGATGGCCTGCTTGGCGGCGCGCAGGGCCAGGCCGGGGCCCTTGGCGTAGCGGGCGGCGGCCTCGCGGGCCTTGGCGTAGACCTCGCCGGGCGGGTGGACCTCGTCGACCAGGCCAATGGCGTGGCATTCGGCGGCGCCGTAGAAGCGGCCGGAGTAGATCATCTCCTTGGCCTTGGCCGGCCCGACCAGGCGGGGCAGCCGCTGGGTGCCGCCGGCGCCCGGGATGATCCCGAGCAGGATCTCGGGCTGGCCGAGCTTGGCGTCCTCGGCGGCGAAGCGGAAGTCGGCGGTGAGCGCCAGCTCGCAGCCGCCCCCGAGCGCGTAGCCGGTGACCGCCGCGATCACCACCTTGGGGATGCGCGCCAGGGCGGTGAAGGCGCCCTGGAGGTCGGCGGTGCGGGCGGAGATCTCCGCGAACGTGCGGCCGTCCATCTCCTTGATGTCGGCGCCGGCCGCGAACACCTTCTCGCCGCCCCACAGCACCACCGCGCCGACCCGGTCGTCCAGGCTCGCCTGCCTGGCGGCCTCCCCGAGCTCCTGCTGGACCTGCGCGTTGAGGGCGTTCACCGGCGGCCGGTCGAGCCGGATGGTGCCGACCCGGCTGTCCTCGTCGACGTCCAGGCGTACGAACTCTCCCATCGGCGGTCCCTCCACTCGGCTCGGGGCGCGGAATTCTACTAAGGCCCCGCCGGCAGGGTCGGCGGCGGCCGCGGCGGCCTTGCGCTCGGGGCTCAAGGAAGCG
>Ga0209875_1000078_pt1 | contig 12820 bp, 13 predicted proteins | sample GWRWS3_0_10_FD_187219 | JGI IMG/M metagenome (GOLD analysis project Ga0209875, IMG submission 187219) | Riverbed sediment microbial communities from areas with vegetation nearby in Columbia River, Washington, USA - GW-RW S3_0_10 (SPAdes)... | ecosystem: Environmental > Aquatic > Freshwater >...
ACCACCCGGGCGGGATCGGTCGGCAGCAGCGTCTCCGGCTCGCCCGGCTTCAGGAGCATCACCAGCGGTCCCGAGTGGTGGCGGCGGACCCAGGCGGACACGTCGGCCCGCCGCTCGGGCGCGACGTCGAGCACCACCGCGGATGCCGCCTGCCACGGCCACCCGGCCGGCTCCACCGCGGGATCGATCTGCGCCACAGCGAAGTGGCCGCGCGCCGCCACTTTGAGGCTGGCGACGAGGAACGGGTCGCTGGAGGCGAGCAGCACCTGATGGGCCACCGGTCCCCCCTCTCTCATGGACCCTCCGACGACCCGTGCGTGAAGGAGCACGCGCGAGCCGCACGACCGGGCGAAGTCTACGAAATGGGCGGCATCGGCGCATCCCCACGCCAGTGCTGGTCCGCCGCTGCGGGCCGCCGCCCCGCTATCCTGCCGGGATGACCCAGACCGCGCCCGCGGGCGGCGGCCCGGTCGTCGCACCCACCGGGGTGACCTTCCGCGTCCTCGACCCCGACGGCGCCCTGCAGGAGGTGCGGCTGTACCAGGAGGTGCAGCGGCCGAGGGTCGGCCCGGCGTTCGCCAGGGCCGGCACCGGCGCCGGTGCCGCCTGGGAGCTGGCATTCCCGCGGCCGGCCGTCGACCGGATGGAGTACCAGCTCCAGCTCCGCTACCCGGGCGCCGGGCCGCTGCTGCTGCCCGACCCGGCCAACCCGCTCCGCGCCGACGGCCCCTTCGGGGAGAAGTCGGTGGTGGAGTTCCCCGGCTACCAGCCACCCGCCTGGCTGGCCGGCGACGACGCGGCGCCACGCGAGCGGACCACCCGGCTGGCGGTGCCGAGCCGGGTGCTCCGCGCACGGGTCCCGGTCGCGCTGTGGCGCAGCCCCGGCGGGCGGGGCCGCCGGCGCGACGAGCCGCTGCCGCTGCTGGTCGTCCACGACGGCCCCGAGTACGCCCGCTACGCCGGCCTGCTGGCCTTCCTGCGCCAGGCGACCATGAGCGGCCGGCTACCCAGGATGCGCGCCGCCCTGCTCGCCCCCGTCGACCGCAACGAGCACTACTCGGCCTCCCCGGCCTGGTCGCGGGCGCTGGTCAGCGAGGTGCTGCCGGCCCTCCAAGCGCTCGCCCCGACCCCCCCGGGGCGCCGTCACCTTGTCGGCATGGGCGCCAGCCTCGGCGCGCTCGCCACCCTGGCCGCCGCCCGCACCGCCCCGGCCAGCTTCGGCGGCCTGTTCCTCCAGTCCGGCAGCTTCTTCCGGCCGGCCACCGACCGCCACGAGCGCGGCCATCCTCACTTCCGGCGGATCTGCCGGTTCGTCGACGCCCTCGCCGCCGGCGGCACGGCGGACCCGGTGGCGGTCGTCATGACCTGCGGGACGGTCGAGGAGAACCTGCCGGGCAACCGGGTCGTCCGCGACGCGCTCGCCGCCCAGGGCTACCGGGTGGGTTTGGCGGAGCACCGCGACGCGCACAACTGGATCGCGTGGCGCGATACCTTGGATCCCTGGTTGGTCGGGTTGCTGGAGGAGCTCTGGCGGTGAGCCGGTGAGACGGGACTACGTCGGCCTGTGGTCGCCGGCGATCGGCGCCGTGGGCGGCCTGCTCGCCTACGGCCACTACGGCAAGCCGCTGCTGGTGTTCCAGTCCGAGCAGGGCCGCTGCTCCGACTACGAGGACCGCGGGATGATCCAGGCCATCGCCGAGCTGATCGAGGCCGGCCGCGTCAAGGTCTACTCCGTCGACAGCTACGACGCGGCGAGCTGGTGCGACCCGACGCTGCCGCTGGAGGCCCGCGCCCAGCGCCACGGCCTCTACGAGGACTGGATCCTCAACCAGGTCGTCCCCTTCATCCACGACGACTCGGGCGGCCCGCTCGACATCATGGTCACCGGCTGCAGCTTCGGCGCCTACCACGCCGCCAACTTCGCCTTCCGGCGCGCCGACGTGTTCCCGTTCGCGCTCTGCCAGAGCGGTGTCTACGACGCCGGCCGCCTCGGGTGGGGCGAACGCGGCGACGCCGTCTACTTCAACAACCCCGACGACTACGTCGCCAACCTTCACGGCGACCACCTCGAGTGGCTGCGCGGCAGGCTGTCGCTGCTGCTGGTGTGCGGCCAGGGCCAGTGGGAGGACACCACCGGGGCACTCGAGTCGACGATCGCCTTCGACCGGCTGCTGACCGAGAAGGGCATCAGGCACCAGACCGACCTGTGGGGCCACGACGTGCCCCACGACTGGCCGTCCTGGCGGGCCCAGCTCGCCCACCACCTGCCGATGCTCGTCTGATGCTCCAAGGAGGGCGCCCGTGACCAGGACCCACCTCATCGGACTGCTGCTCGGCACCGAGGACGACTGGCCGACCGCCTTCGAGCAGTACCTGGCGCGGCTGGCGCCTCGCATCGAGCACGGCGGCGACACCCATGAGGTGGCGACCGAACGGGTCACGATCGAGCCGTTCGACCTGCGCCAGCCGGTCCGGCACTCGTTGGTGATCGACCGCCTGGCCTACTGGTATGACCACCCCCGCGAGTGGCTCAAGAAGATCGCCCTCATGGACCGGGCGTACCTGCTCAACAACCCGTTCACCTTCCAGTCGATGGAGAAGCACGCGGGGTACTGCGCCGCGATCCGGCTGGGGTTCGAGGTCCCCGCGACCTGGCTGCTGCCCCACAAGGTGCCGCCCGAGAACGAGCGCTTCGCGCCCACCGCCGCGCGCTACAACCGCGCGTTCGACCTCGGGGCGGTGGGGGAGCGGGTCGGCTACCCGATGTACATGAAGCCGTTCCACGGCGGCGGCTGGGTCAACGTCTACCGCATCGGCAACCCAGAGGAGTTGCAGGCCGCCTACGACGCGTCGGGGCGGGAGCTGATGCACCTCCAGGCCGGGGTGGAGGGCTACGACATCTTCACCCGCGGGCTGGCCATCGGCCCCCAGACGATGGTGGCCCACTACGACCCGACCAGGCCGCTGCACCTCAGGTACCAGGTCGACCACGGGTTCCTCACCCCCGAGCTGGGCAACGAGATCGTCACCTTCGGCACCAGCATCGGGGCGTTCTTCCGCTGGGAGTTCAACTCCTTCGAGGTGATCGTCCGCGACGGGCGCTGTTACCCGATCGACTTCGCCAACGCCACCCCGGACATGGCGATCATCTCGCTGCACTACTACTTCCCGTGGGCGATCACGGCGCTGGCCAAGTGGTCGCTGTACTGCGTGGTGACGGGACGGGCGATGCGGCTGGACCAGGAGATCGGCCGGTGGTACGCGGTCGCCGACGACCCCGGGAGGTCGTGGGAGGAGAAGCTTGCCGCCTACCGGCGGCTGGTCGACGACTACTACGAGGCCGACCGCTTCCACGAGTTCTGCGACCGCCACCTCGCCCATGCCGAGGACTGCATGCGCGAGTACGTCGGCAGCGCCGAGTTCGACGCCCACCTGGTCGCCACCATCCAGCGGGCGTTCCCGCCGCACGAGCACGAGCAGTTCGTCGCCCACTACCGCGGCCTGCTCGGCGCCTGGGCCGCCGACCAGCGCTAGGGCGACGCCGGCGGCGGGCCCACGATCTCCAGGCCGTACCTGCGGTAGATCGCCGCCCGGTTGTCGGGGTCGGCGCTCTCCTCCTGGATCCAGCCGGACGCCCACGCCGGCGAGATCAGCGTGAGCCAGCGCACCGGCACCGCGCCCCGGTTGGCGATGGCGTGCACGGTGCCGCGCGGGATGAGCACGAACGCGCCGGTGGGCGCCGCCAGCGTCCGGCCCTCGGTGAACACGGTCAGCTCGCCCTCCACGACGTAGAACGCCTCCTCCGCCTCCCGGTGGAGATGGAAGGGGACGCCGCCGAACCCGGCGGGGACCGAGTTCTCCCGGACGGCGTAGGCGCCGCGGGTCTGGGCCTCGGCGGCCTTGACGACCGTGCGTTCCCCGAACCGTCGCGGCACCACCTCGCCCTCCCCGGGCGGCACCACGACCGCGTCGTCCGCCACACCGTCCACCCCGCTCATGGGCGCTCCACCACCTCGACGTGGAGGGTGTCGGCGTCCGCCTCCGCGAAGCGGAGCAGCGCCTCGCCCTCCTCGGCGAGCTCGCCCACGGCGCGGCGGGGCAGCGCCTGGAACGGTGCCAGCCGCAGCCTGGCCGCATCGCGGGTCCGCTTCACCTCCCAGGTGCCAGCCACCAACCCGTCCACCAGGAAGGTGGCGCGTACCCGGAGGGTCCTGGTGACCACGAGCCCCCGGTGCTCGTCGGCGAGCACCCGCGTGCGGCAGCACCAGGTTGTCGAACTCCGGGAGGAAGCGCGGCGGCGCCACGACGTCCTCGTGCGGCCGCGGCGCCGCCGGCAGGTCGAACAGGTCCCGGCCACGCTCGTCCCGGAAGACGCGGAGCCGCGGCCGCAGCGCCTTCAGGACCCCGCCGATGCCCGTCAGGCCGGACCACGTCTGCACGTCGGCGGCGGTGGCCGGACCGAACGCCGCCAGGTACCGGAGCACCAGCGCCTCGGGCGCGGCGCCGTCGGCGATCGGCGCGTCCAGCCAGGTCTCCGCCAGCGTGAAGTCCGCCACCGACCGGAACGCCCACCGGTCGCTGGTCGGGACCATGACCAGGGGGAGCTGGGTCCGCACCGCGTAGCCGAGCGCGCGCTCGTTCACGTGCGGGAACTCCTCCTGCAGCGAGGCGCGCAGCTCGGTGAAGGTGCGCGGCTCCCGCTCCAGCAGCGTGCGCGCCACCGGTACCAGCTTCTCCAGGTCCAACCCCTCGGCGCGCCCGCGGAGCACGCGCATGGCCTGCGTCATCACCGGCTGCAGGGCCATGCGGTGGGCTCGGTAGTCCCGGCGCTCATCAGGTGCAGCGTCGCGCGCATCGCCATGGCACGCACCACCCCACGCTCGTGCAACGCCGCGTGCAGGTCCTCGCGCTGGAAGCCGTCCACGCGCGTCCACAGGCCGACGAAGGGCGGCGTGGCCTCCTGCGCCTGCATGCCGCACAGCCGCTCGACCGCCTCAACGGCGGACACCCGCTCCCGCGCCAGCAGCAACTGGCGCGCCAGCGTGGCCCGGTTGAGCCCCTGGCGGGTCAGCGCGTCCGCCATCGTTGGTCCTCGATCAGCTCGCGACGTCGATCGCCAGGCGGGAAGGCTCGCGCAGCTCCAGCACCCGGAAGCCGGCCCGGCGGGCCAGGCCGAGGCCGAAGGTGAGATGGCCCTCGAACTCGTCGACCCAGCGCACCTGCCGCAGCATCGGGTAGTCGGGGGTCAGCGACCGCGGGCCGGTGTAGGTCGCCTCGTACGGCGGGGTGTTCTGGTCGTGCGCCCAGGCGGGGTCGACCTGCACGAACAGCGACGCTTCGCCCTCCAGCGGCACCGTCGCCCCCGACTCGCTGGTCACCTGGTCCACGTAGCCGACCCGCCAGCTCGGCAGGTCGTTGCGGAACTCGAGCACGACCCGGTCGTAGCCGTCGTGGCTGCCGGTGCGGATGGCGACCAGCATGGGCATGTCCTCGGGGACCTTGGGGTTGTTGGTCCCCGCCTTGGTCGCCGTGGTCCATCCCTCCGTCGCCGTGGTGGTGGCGGTCCCCGGGCCCGTGGTCCCCGCGGACCCGGGCGGGGCGGTGGTCGCCGCGGAGGAGCCGCCGGATCCGCCGCTGCTGTCGGTACAGCCGGTGGCGGCCACGGCGGCGAGCAGGCAGGCGGCGACGATGCGGACCGGCCGCATGGCACCTCCCTCGCGCGGGTCAGCCGGCCGGATCAGGATACCCGGTCGGGTCGCGGAGGAAGGCGGCCCGGCAGTGCTCGCTGCAGAACCAGAACGTCCGGCCGTCGCGCTCGGCGGTGAGGCTGGCCTCGGCGACCGCCACCGCCATCCCGCACACCGGGTCGGTGGCCGTCTGGGTGGCCGCCGGCGGGGCGGCGCGGCGGTGCCGTTCTCGGATCAGCTCGGCGAGGACGGCGACCGCGATCTCCTCCTGGGTGGAGGGGCCGAGGTCCAGGCCGGCGGGGCTGGCGACCCTCGCCAGCTCGGCGTCGGCCACGCCGCGCCGCCGCAGCTCGTCGAACACGGTCGCGGCGCGGCGGCGGCTGCCGACCAGGCCGACGTAGCCGGCCCGGGTGCGCAGCGCCGCCACCAGCGCCTCCTCGTCGTAGTGGCCCATGGAGGCGACCACCACCGCGTCGCCGGGACCGGCGGCGTCGGCGCGGACCCCGTCCAGGTCGGCGTCGCCGAGCCCGGTCACCTCGTAGCCGACCAGCTCCGCGAGCCTCGCCAGGGTCGCGGCCACCGGGGTGCGGCCGCAGACGAGCATGCGGGGCGCGACCCCCACCGGCTCCACGAACACCTCCAGACCCCCGCCCGACGGGCAGGTGCTGACGGCGGCGACCACCCCCGGCTCCGGCTCCGACCGATTCACCGGGGCACCCCCGTGGGGTTCCCCGGACCCCTCCGGCGCCGGGCTTGCCGCCAGCTCCGCCGGGGTGATGCGGACCAGCCGCGGACGGCCCTCGGCGAGCGCGGCCAGGGCCTCCCTGACCACGATCGGCTCGGCGCAGGCGCCGCCGACCCAGCCCTCCAGCCGCCCGTCGCCGGTCACCACCGCCTTGTCGCCGACCCGCGTCGACACCGGCGGGTCGACCCTGACCACCGTGGCCATGGCGTACGGCGGCTCCGGCGTCACACGAACCCCTTCTCGTGCATCGCCGCCCACACCTTGTCGCTGGTCACCGGCATGTCGATGTTGGTGATCCCAAGCGGCGCCAGGGCGTCCAGAACCGCGTTGACGTAGGCGGCGGGGGAGCCGACCGTCGCCGACTCGCCGACGCCCTTGGCCCCGATGGGGTGGTGCGGCGACGGGGTGACGGTCGCGTGGGTCTCGAACTTGGGCGTCTCCCACGAGGTGGGCAGCAGGTAGTCGGTGAAGTTCTGGCCGATGCAGTTGCCGTCCTCGTCGAAGCTGATCTGCTGCATGGCGGCGATCGCGAAGCCCTCGGCGAGGCCGCCGTGGATCTGGCCCTCGACGATCATCGGGTTGATGCGGACCCCGCAGTCGTCGACCGCGACCATCTTGCGGACCTTCCACACGCCGGTGCCCTTGTCGATGTCGACCACCACGCAGTAGGTCCCGAACGGGAAGGTCATGTTCGGCGGGTCGTAGTAGGTGACGCCCTCCAGCCCCGCCTCCATGCCCTCCGGCAGGTTGGTGTAGGCGGCGAAGGCGACGTCCTGGATGGTCTTGGCCCGGTCGGGGGCGCCGCGGACGGCGAACCTCCCCTCGGCGTACTCGATGTCCTCCTCGGCGACCTCCAGCAGGTGGGCGGCGATGCGGGTGGCCTTCTCGCGCAGCTTGCGGGCGACCATCGCGGTGGCCGCGCCGCCGACCGGGGTCGAGCGGGAGGCGTAGGTGCCCAGCCCGTAGGGGGTGTTGTCGGTGTCGCCTTCCATGACGGCGACGTCCTCTGGCTGGATGCCGAGCTCGGCGGCGACGATCTGGGCGAAGGTCGTCTCGTGGCCCTGGCCCTGGGCCTTCACGCCGAGCTTGAGGATCGCCTTGCCGGTGGGGTGCACCCGCAGCTCGGCGGAGTCGAACATGCGCAGCCCGGCGATGTCGTAGTCGGCGCCGTGCCCGGCCCCGACCACCTCGGTGAAGCTGGCGATGCCGATGCCCATCAGCTCCCCGCGCGCGAAGCGCTCCCGCTGCTCGCGGCGGAGCTCCTCGTAGCCGAGCTGCTCCAGCGCCAGGTCGAGGGCGCGCTGGTACTCGCCGGAGTCGTACACCCAACCGACCACCGAGTGGTAGGGGAACTGCTCCGGACGGATGAAGTTGCGCCGGCGCAGCTCGGCGGGGTCGATGTCCAGCTCGGTGGCGGCCTTCTGCATCAGCCGCTCGATCAGGAACGACGCCTCGGTGACCCGGAACGAGCAGCGGTAGGCGATGCCGCCCGGCGCCTTGTTGGTGTAGACGGCGTCGACCTCGCAGAACGCGGCCGGGACGTCGTAGGAGCCGGTGAAGATGTGGAACAGGCCGGCGGGGGTCTTGGTCGGCTGCGCGGCGGCGTTGAACGCGCCGTGGTCGGCGACCACCTTGGAGCGCAGGCCCATGATCTTGCCGTCGCCCGACAGCGCCACCTCGCCGGTCATGTGGTAGTCGCGGGCGAAGCCGGTGGAGATGAGGTTCTCGGTGCGGTCCTCGACCCACTTCACCGGCCGTCCCAGCAGCAGCGACGCCACCGTGGCGACGACGTAGCCGGGGTAGATCGGCACCTTGTTGCCGAAGCCGCCGCCGATGTCCGGGGAGACGATCCGGATGTTCTGCTCCGGCAGGCCGGCGACCAGCGCGAACAGGGTGCGGTGGGCGTGGGGCGCCTGCGAGGTCATGTAGATGGTGGCCTTGCCGGTCGCCGGGTCCACGTCCGCGACGCAGCCGCAGGTCTCCAGCGGCGCCGGGTGGGAGCGGGGGTAGAAGGTCTCCACCCGCACCACCTTGTCGGCCGTGGCGAAGGCGCGCTCGGTGGCGTCCCGGTCCCCCTTCTCCCAGTGGTTGATGTGGTTGGAGGTCTGGCCCTGCTTGTCCTCGCGGATCAGCGGCGCGTCGGGCTCGAGGGCCTTGTGCGGGTCGACCACCGGCGGCAGCGGGTCGTAGTCGACGTCGATCAGCTCCAGGGCGTCGCTGGCGACGTAGGGGTCCTCGGCGACCACCGCCGCGACCTCCTGGCCCTGGAACACCACCTTGTCCAGTGCCAGGACGGCCTGGGTGTCGCCCGACAGGGTCGGCATCCACGCCAGGCCGTGGGCGTCGAGGTCGCGGCCGGTGACGACCGCGACCACGCCCGGGTGGGCCTTGGCGGCCTCCACGTCGATGGCGGTGATGCGGGCGTGGGCGAGCGGCGAGCGCAGCAGCGCCATGTGGAGCATGCCGGGGAGCTGCAGGTCGTCGACGTAGTTGCCGCGGCCGCGCAGGAAGCGGTCGTCCTCCTTGCGCCGCACCGAGTGGCCGAGCCCGCGGATGGGGGTTTCGGTCTCGCTCACGCCGACACCTCCTCACGCTCGGGCTCGGCTGCCTGCATGGTGGCCGCGGCGGCGCGCACCGCCCGGACGATGTTCACGTAGCCGGTGCAGCGGCAGAGGTTGCCGCTGAGCGCCCAGCGCACCTCCTCCTCGGTCGGGTCGGAGTTGTCGGCCAGCAGCGCCTTGGCGGTCAGCATCATCGCCGGGGTGCAGAAGCCGCACTGCAGGCCGTGCTCCTGCTTGAACGCGGCCTGGATGGGGGAGGGCTGGCCGCCCTCCAGCAGCCCCTCGACGGTCTGGACGTCGCGCCCGTCGGCCTGCACGGCCAGGAAGGTGCAGGACTTGATCGGCACGCCGTCCAGCAGCACCGTGCAGACGCCGCAGGAGGTGGTGTCGCAGCCGACGTGGGTGCCGGTGAGCCGCAGCTTCTCGCGCAGCAGGTGCACCAGGAGCAGGCGCGGCTCGACGTCGACCCGGTGGGCCGTGCCGTTGACGGTGACGGTGATCTCCATCAGACACCTCCTGCGGCCGTGGCCATGGCGACCGACTGGTGCAGGCCCCGCTCGGTGAAGACGCGGATGACGTTGCGCTTGTACTCGGCCGACCCGCGGGTGTCGGCGCTCGGCGAGGCCGCCTCCGCGGCCAGCTCGGCGGCCTCCCGGAAGGCCTCGTCGGAGGGCTCGGCCCCGGCGAGGGCGGCCTCGGCCCTGGTCGCCTCGAGGTTGCTCGGGCCGACGGCGGTGAGGCCGATGCCGGCGTCGCCGATGCGCCCGTCGGCCATCGTGACCCGCACCGCGACCGCGGCGGTGGCGAAGTCGCCGACCTTGCGCTCGAGCTTGAGATAGGCGCCGCCGGTCTGCTCCCGGGTCGGCACCCGCACCTCGACCAGCAGCTCGTCGGGCCGCAGCGCGGTGGTGAACGGCCCGTCGAAGAAGTCGCGGGCGGCGATCGTGCGCGACCCGCCGCGCGACCTGGCGACCAGCTCGGCGCCCATGGCCAGCATCACCGCCCCCCAGTCGCCGGCCGGGTCGGCGTGCGCGAGCGAGCCGCACACGGTGCCGAGGTTGCGGACCAGCGGGTCCGACACCTGTGGGGCGGCCACCGCCATGGTCGGGTAGCGCTCCCACAGCAGCGCCGAGCGCTCGGCGTCGCGGTGCCGGACCAGGGCGCCGACCCGGAGCTGGCCACCGTCCTCGGTGATGTCGCCGAGGCCGTCGAGCCGGTTGATGTCGACCAGCAGGGCCGGTTCTCCAAGCCGCAGCTTCAGGACCGGGATCAGGCTCTGGCCCCCGGCCAGGACCTTTGCCTCGTCGCCGTGCTCGGCGAGGAGGTCGAGCACCTCGTCGAGCGACCGGGGGGCGACGTAGTCGAAGGGTGGAGGGAGCATCTGCGACCTCCTCCTCCCGCCGCCGACCCGGCGGCGGGCGCGTGGGGGCAATGGTTGCTCTGGCAACCGCCAATCATGGGAGCACGCAAGATGAACTAGGTCAATGGGGTGACAGTGGATGCCACGTGATCGTGATCACGTCCGCCACACGACCTACGCCAAGGTTGCCAACCGTCCAGTCGCCTCGCAGGATTGCTGCCCGAACCTGCCGTGCTCCCGTCTGCGAGGCTTCCGTGCCCGTTCCCGGCCCGTCGCGCTGGCGCTTCCCCGACCCGGCCACCGCCGGCGAGGACGGCCTTGTCGGGGTGGGCGCCGACCTGGAGCCGGCCACGCTGCTGGACGCCTACCGCCGGGGGATCTTCCCCTGGCCGCATCCGGGCGCGCCGCTGCCGTGGTTCTCGCCGGACCCGCGCGGGGTGATCCCGCCGGACGGCGTGGTGGTGGCCCGCTCGCTGCGGGCCCGGCTGCGCCGTTGCGGCTGGGAGACCACCGTCGACCGGGCGTTCGCGGCGGTGATCGACGCCTGCGCCGACCGCCCGGGCGCCGGCCTCGCCCCCGGCGAGGGGACCTGGATCACGCCGCCGATGCGCACCGCCTACCGGCGCCTGCACGAGCTCGGGCACGCGCACAGCCTGGAGGTCTGGGACGGCGACGAGCTGGTCGGCGGCCTGTACGGCATCGGGGTGGGCGGGGTGTTCACCGGCGAGTCCATGTTCCACCTCGCCACCGACGCCTCCAAGGTCGCCCTCGTCGACCTGGCGGCGCGGCTCGTCGAGGCGGGCGGGCGCCTGATCGACGTCCAGGTCGTCACCCCGCACCTGGCCACCCTCGGCGCGCGCGACCTGCCGCGGGCCGAGTTCCTCGCGCTGCTGACCCGGGTCCGCGACGCCCCGGTCCGCCTCGCCGCCGAGCGCCGGGTGGTCGCCCGGCTCCGCTGACCGGTGGCGAGCCTGGCCATCACGTCCGGGGCAGGATCCTGACCGCGCGACCGTAGTTGGGGACCTCCCGCCCGCCGGCCAGCAGCCGGTCGAGCGCCGCGCGCGGGCTCACCCCCTGCCGCTGGGCGACCTCGGCCACGGCGCCGGCGACCTGCGGCGCCGCGAACGACGTACCCGACCACACCGCCCAGGGGTCGCGTGGGAACTTGTCGGGTTGCGGGTCGATCAGCGGATGCTCCTCGCCCTCGACGTAGGTCGAACGGACGCCTTCGGCCATGGTCGAGATGTCGACCCAGTGGCCGCGGCTGGACCACTCGGCGGGCTCGAGGCTCTGCGTCAGGCCGCCGACCGCGACCACCCGCTCGGACGCCGCCGGCCAGCAGGGACGGGCGTTCCCGAAGTTGCCGGCGGCGAGGAGGTGCTGAGGTGGCAGAGCAGGAACCGAACACAACGGTGTCGTGCAGCGGGTGCGGGACCTCCGTGCCCGAACCGCGCCGGATCGAGGACCGGGAGCCGTGCCCGACCTGCGGATCGATGGCCCGGACGTTCGCGGTGACCTTGGCCGACAAGGCGGAGGTACGTGACGGCTTGGCGTACAAGGCCCGCCACGGCGACGTTGGGAGGTCAAGCCGTACCTTGAGGCGTACAGCGGCTCCGACTACTACCGCGACAGCGAGGAGTGGCGGCAGGTCTCCCGGGTCGTGGACCGGGAGAACGACCGCTACACCGAGCGCATCGTGGACGCTGCCGGGAACGTCGTCCGAGACGTCGACGAGCCTCTGCGCGAACACAGGGGCCGCGGAGCGGCCAAGCGTCGTCGACCCGAAGAGCCGCCGGCATCATGAGCCGCACCGAGTGGGTCATCGCCTTAGCGACGATCGGCTTCCTCGCTGAGGTCGCGGGTGTCGGGCTGATCGTGCTCGACATCCGGGACAGCCGCCGTCAAGGGAGGCGGATCGTGGAGCGCGGCCAGAGACATCGTATTGAGCAGGTCGTGGGTACGAACAGCCGCCTCCCATGTCGGCTGTCGGTGGGTAGCAGCCATCGCTGGACGAGCGCATCGCCCTACTTGAGGGTCGGCATCAGGAGCTAGTGGACGGGCTTGGTGCCGTGCGGCGGGAGCTGCGGGCCGACGCCACCGAACGGGCCCGGCACGTCGAGGAGATCATTCGAGGCGACTACGCGGTGCTCAAGGATGTCCTTGGCGATATGCTCGCTGGGAGCCTGGGCCGGCGCATCTGGGGTGTCGTCCTGGTCGTGTTCGGAGTGGCAGTTTCGTGGGCCGCGGACGTTGTCTCTGCTTCGGCGTCGATGTAGCCCTGGTCGCTAACGGACGAGCAGGCGGCCCGGGCATGGTCCTTGTCGTCCACCCTCAGTCGGGTGCCGCTGGACAGCTCGGTGCGGGTGGAGGTCTGGCGCACATGAGCCGCCGGTGGCTGCCACTGCTCCGGTCGGCGCACCGGGTGTCGGCTGTGGACAGGGGCCAGTGGCTGTCATGGCTAGCCCTT
>Ga0209875_1000079_pt1 | contig 12726 bp, 9 predicted proteins | sample GWRWS3_0_10_FD_187219 | JGI IMG/M metagenome (GOLD analysis project Ga0209875, IMG submission 187219) | Riverbed sediment microbial communities from areas with vegetation nearby in Columbia River, Washington, USA - GW-RW S3_0_10 (SPAdes)... | ecosystem: Environmental > Aquatic > Freshwater >...
TGAAGATGAGCGCCGCCACCGCCACCAGGGCGGCCCCCAGCCCCAGCAGCACACCGCGGACCACGCCGGGTCGCCACTCACGGGTCGCGGCGGCTACGGCCGGCGGGCCAAACACCTGCGAGCCGAGATCCCCGGGGACCACCTGGGGGTCGAGCGACTGCAGCAGCCGGCTCTGCTCCCGCCGCAGCAAGGCCGTCTCGGCCGCCAGCGAGCTCTGCGTCTCGCCGATCTCGTAGAGCCGGTGCACCACCACCCGCAGGCGGGCGGCGTCGGCGCCGTGCTGCCGCAGCCCGCACGCCGGGCACTGGGCGGCCTGGCCGACCGGGCCAAGACAGCGGGGACACCACAGGACAACGGCTGGTCGTTCGTCCACTCCCGATCACCCCTCCGGCATGCGGCCTGGGGCCAGGATCAGCGGTCGCGGGCGTCACGACCAGCCGGTCTCGTGCTCATCTTCGGCTCGGGCAGCACCCAGGACAACTGGGTACTTCCGGCAACTACACCGGCGCCTCTTGGCTGTTGTGGGAGCTCAGGGAGCTCAGCTCGACCGGCTGCAGGCGGTCGGACGGCCGGTAGTAGCGGCCGACCTTGGCGCAGGGGCGGCCCTCGCGCAGCACCACGTCGGCGGTGTAGTCGGCGGTGCCCTTCAGCAGCGACGAGCCGACCGCGTAGGAGTCCACCGGCACCCCGGCCGCCTCGAACGCCTGGATGCGGTCGGCGGTGAAGCCGCCGGAGACGATCACCCGGACGTGCTGGAACCCCTCGGCGTCCAGCGCCTGGCGGACCTTCTGGACCAGCCGCGGGTTGACGCCGGTGGGGTTGAAGTCCCCCAGCTCCTTCCACAGGGAGCGGTCCACCATTGTGCTGGAGGTGTCCAGCCGCACCCCCCACAGCCGCTCGCCGAACTTGCGGGCGCAGGCCAGCGAGGTCGCCACCGAGTCGTTGTCGAAGTCGACCAGGGCGATCAGCGGCACCCCGGGGACGTGGCGGGCGAACGCCGCCACCGCGGCGACGGTGTCGCCCTGGAAGGTCGCGATCAGCGCGTGCGGGATGGTGCCGAGGCCGCGCTCCCCCCACCAGGCGGCCTGGGCGTCGGTGGCCACCCCTTGGGCGCCGCCGACGAACGCGGCATAGCCGTCGCCGCCCTGGGTCGCCCAGTGGTCGTAGCGGTCGCCGAAGAACAGCACCGGCTTGCTCCCGGCGGCGTCCACCACGCCGCGGACGTTGGTCGCGACCAGGGTGCGCCTGGCCAGCACCCCCAGGTAGACGCTCTCCAGGTGGGCGACCAACCGGTAGGGCGCACTGATCTCCACCACCGGCTCCCACGCGTCCACCCGGTCGCCGTCGCGCAGCGCCGTCACCTGCAGCTCAGGGCCGGCCGGCCGCCAGTGCCGGTCGAAGGCCGCCTCGGCGTCGGTCTGGGCCCTGACCGCCTCCACGTAGGCGGCGCCGCCGAGCGAGCGGGCCTGGCGGGTCCAGTTGCGGGCGGCGAGGTAGCCGGCGAACGCCTGGTCGGCGGCGTCGGGGTCGGCGAACGAGCCGGCACCGAGCGCCAGCACCGCCAACGCCTCGTCGATGCCGCAGGCGACCATCCCGTTGGAGCGCTGGAACACCTGCATGGTGACCCGGGTGTCGTCCCGCTCGGCGGCGAGGATCCGCCGGGAGCGGTCGAAATAGACCGCGGCCCGGTAGCCGGCCCGCAGGTCCACCACCGGCAGCTCGAAGATCCAGGCGGCCAGCCGGCCGTCGGGCGTTCGCGTCTCCATCACGCATCAGAGTATGCCCTGCTGGCGACCGTTGCCGACTGTCCGGTACGCGGCTAGCCTAGGCGCCGAAACCCCGCCATCGGCGCCAGCCGGCGCCCAGGAGGAGACGTGACCTGGTTCCGGCGCCTCGCGGTCCTCAGCACCGCGGCGACCTTCGTGCTGATCGCGGTCGGGGCGCTGGTGCGGGCGACCGATTCGGGCCTCGGCTGCCCCGACTGGCCCCGTTGCTTCGGCCGCCTGGTGCCGCCCGCGGAGCTGCACGCCTGGATCGAGCACTCCCACCGGCTGGTCGCCGCGGTCGTCGTCGTCCTGGTGGCGCTGCTGGCGGTGGCCGCGTGGCGGACCGGCCAGCCACGCGGGGTCCGCTGGGCGGCCGCCGCCGCGGTCGTCGTCGTCCTCACCCAGGCGCTGATCGGCGCGGTGGTGGTGTGGTGGAGGCTGGAGGCCGAGTCGGTCACTCTCCACCTCGGCACCGCGCTGGCCCTGGTCGCCCTGCTGGAGGTCATCGCCTTCCGGGCCCGCTGGCCCGCCGGCGAGCGGGTGCGGCGCGACCGCGGGTTCGTACGGCTGGCCGCCGCCGGCGCCGGCCTCACCTATCTCCAGATGCTGGTCGGCTCCACCGTGACCGGGCACGACGCCGGGCTCGCCTACCCGCTGAACGTGCTGCTGCCCGACCTCGGGCCGGGCGTCGCCCGCATCCAGCTCGCCCACCGGGCCCTCGCCGCCGTGGTCGCGGTGCTGGTGGTCGTCACCTGGCTGGTCGCCCGGCGCACCCAGCGGGCCCACCCGACGGTGACCCGGCTGGCCGGCTACGCCGCCGGCCTGGTGCTGGTGCAGGTGGTCCTCGGCGCCGCCAACGTCGCCAACCGGCTGTCGGCCCTCACCGTCGTCCCCCACCTGGTGGTCGGCAGCCTGCTGTGGGCGACGCTGTTCGCGCTGGTGCTGCACGCCCACCGGTTCACGGGCACAGGCGAGCGCGACCCCGCCGAGCCGGAGCCGCTCCCGGCCCGCGGCGCCAGGCAGTCGGCCGCCGCCTACTTCCTGCTCACCAAGCCCCGTATCGTCGAGCTGCTGCTGGTCACCACCGTGCCGACGATGTTCATCGCCGAGCGCGGCATCCCGTCGCTCTGGCTGGTCGCCGCCACCCTGTTCGGCGGTGCCCTGTCGGCCGCCAGCGCCAACGTCATCAACTGCTACCTGGACCGCGACATCGACGCGCTGATGCGGCGCACCGCCCGCCGGCCGCTGCCCACCCACCGCGTCGACCCCGCCGACGCGCTCCGGTTCGGGCTGGTCCTCGGCGTGGCCGGGTTCGCCTGGCTGTGGGCGACGGTCAATCTCCTGTCGGCGGTGCTGGCCACCGCGGCGATCCTGTTCTACGTGTTCGTCTACACCCTGGGGCTCAAACGCCGCTCGACCCAGAACATCGTGATCGGCGGCGCGGCCGGCGCCGTGCCGGTGCTGGTCGGCTGGTCGGCCGTCACCGGCAGGGTCGAGCTGCCCGCGCTGGTGCTGTTCGCGATCATCTTCTACTGGACGCCGCCGCATTTCTGGGCGCTGGCGCTGCGCTACAAGGACGACTACGCCGCCGCCGGGGTGCCGATGCTGCCGGTGGTGCGGGGCGCCGCCGAGACCTCCACCCAGATCCTGTACTACACGGTCCTGCTGGTCACCGTGACGCTGCTGCTGTACCCCGCCGGTCGGATGGGCGCCATCTACCTGGCCGCCGCGGTGGCACTGGGGGCGGCGTTCATCTGGCGGGCGCTGGCGCTGCGCCGCGACCTGTCCAGCAAGCGGGCGATCCGCCTGTTCAGCTTCTCCAACCAGTACCTTGCGCTGCTGTTCCTGGCCATGGCCCTGGATGCGGTGGTGCGCGTGGCAGCATGAGGTACAGTCACCGGGAGTCCAGGCCAGCCCGCCCGCAGCGACCGGGCGCCGGCGGCCCACCGGCACCCAGGAAGCGAGGCGACCGACCAGCGATGCGACGCGCGCGGACCATCGGCGTGGCCCTGGCGGCGGCGCTGCTGCTCGGCGGCTGCGGCATGTACGCGCCCGTCACCGAGCAGGCCAAGGACATCCGTGACCTGTACAACATCCTGTTCGTCGCCGCCGCGGTCGTGTTCGTCCTGGTCGAGGGCGCGATCGTCTTCGCCGTCGTCCGCTACCGGCGCCGCGACGACCAGCTCCCGCCGCAGTTCCACGGCAACAACCTGCTCGAGGTCGCCTGGACGGTGGTCCCGTTCGTGATGGTGGCCGCCCTGTTCTGGCTCGGCTGGGTGGCGCTCAACCGCATCGAGGCCAGGGCCGACAACCCCAGGGTGGTCCTGAACGTCGTCGGCTTCCAGTGGCAGTGGAGCTTCACCTACCAGGACGAGAAGGTCCAGGTGGAGCCGGGCAAGCCGGCCGAGGACCTGACCATCACCGGCACCATCGCCAGGCCTCCGGAGATCTACCTCCCGGTCGACCAGACGATCCTGGTCACCACCGAGGCCAGGGACGTCATCCACTCCTTCTACGTCCGCGAGTTCCTGTTCAAGCGGGACGCCTTCCCCGGCCACGTCAACACCTTCCCGCTGACCATCACCAAGCCGGGTGTCTACCACGGCCAGTGCACCGAGTACTGCGGGCTCGCCCACCAGGCGATGCGGTTCACCGTCCACGCCGTCTCCATGAGCGAGTACCGGGCGTGGCTCGCCGACGCCAAGCGGCGCGCGGCTAGCGGCTGCCCGGAGGACACCACCCCCGGCCAGATCGCCGCCGACAAGATCGCCTTCGACAAGCCGTGCATGACCGCCAGAGCGGGCAGGCCGTTCACGCTGACGTTCGACAACAAGGAAGCCGTCCTCCACAACGTCAGCATCCACCAGGGCGCCGACGCCAACAGCCAGCCCGCCTTCACCGGCCAGCCCATCACCGGCCCCGCGGTCATCGACTACCAGATCCCCGCCCTCAAGGCCGGCAGGCACTTCTTCCGCTGCGACATCCACCCCAACGCGATGACAGGGACCCTCGTTGCCAAGTAGCACCGCAACCACCGCCGGGAGGAGCTGACATGGCCATCACCGAGGCCCGCCCCGAGGCCGCCGCCCCCGGCGCGCACGGCGTCAGCCCGCGGCGCCACCCGATCGTGCAGTGGCTCACCACCACCGACCACAAGAAGATCGGGATCATGTACCTGGTGAACAGCTACTTCTGGTTCGCCGTCGCCGGGCTGCTGGCCGTCTTCATCCGCGTCGAGCTGGCCCAGCCGGGCACCCAGTTCTTCGGCGAGCAGCGCTACAACGAGCTGTTCACCATGCACGGCACCACGATGATCTTCCTGTTCATCATCCCGATCCTGGCCGGCTTCGGGAACTACATCGTGCCGCTGCAGATCGGCGCCCTCGACATGGCCTTCCCGCGGGTCAACGCGCTGTCGTTCTGGATGCTGCCGCTGGCCGGCATCGTGCTGTTCTCCAGCTACGCGCTCGGCGGCCCCGCCGACGCCGGCTGGACCCAGTACGCGCCGCTGTCGGAGGGGATCGGCGCGCAGGGCAACTCCATCGGGACCGACCTGTGGATCGTGGCGCTGCTGCTGGTCGGGGCCTCGTCGATCCTCGGCGCGGTCAACTTCATCACCACCATCTTCAACATGCGCGCGCCGGGCATGACGATGTTCCGGATGCCCATCTTCACCTGGACCGTGCTGGTCACCCAGCTCCTGGTGCTGCTGGCCACGCCGGTGATCACCAGCGCCCTGGCGATGCTGTTCATCGACCGCAACCTCGGCGGGTCGTTCTTCAACCCCGCCAAGGGCGGCATCGCGGTCCTGTGGCAGAACGTCTTCTGGTTCTACTCCCATCCGGCCGTCTACGTGATGGTGCTGCCCGGGATGGGCATCGTCTCCGAGGTGCTGCCGGTGTTCTCCCGCAAGCCGCTGTTCGGCTACAAGGCGTTCGTGTTCGCCACCGCCGGCATCGGCGCGCTCGGGTTCAGCGTCTGGGCCCACCACATGTTCGTCACCGGCCAGGTGCTGCTGCCGTTCTTCAGCATCATGACCTTCCTCATCGCGGTGCCCACCGGGGTCAAGTTCTTCAACTGGATCTCCACCCTGGTCCGCGGCAAGCTCAGCTTCCCGCCGGCGATGCTGTTCGCCGTCGGCTTCCTCACCATGTTCCTGATCGGCGGCGTCGACGGGGTGTTCCTGGCCTCGCCGCCGGTCGACTTCGCGCTCACCGAGACCTACTGGGTCGTCGCCCACATCCACTACGTGCTGTTCGGCGGCAGCGTCTTCGCCGTCTACGCCGGCTTCTACTACTGGTTCCCGAAGTTCAGCGGCAAGAAGCTCAACGACGGCCTCGGCAAGCTGCACTTCTGGCTGCAGTTCATCGGCTTCAACCTGACCTTCTTCCCGATGCACGTGCTCGGGCTGCTCGGCATGCCCCGCCGCATCCAGGACTACGCCCCGCTCCCCGACTGGGTCGGCATCAACCAGCTCCAGACCGTCGGCGCCCTCATCATCGCCCTGTCGACCGCGCCGTTCCTGGCCAACGTCGTCATGACCATGCGCCGCCGGGACAAGGACCCCGAGGACCCGTGGGAGGGCAACTCGCTGGAGTGGTACACCAGCTCGCCGCCGCCCGCGCACAACTTCGACAGCCTTCCCGAGATCCACTCCGAGCGGCCGCTGTTCGACCTGCGGCACGCCGAGGAGCAATCCACCGTCCACGCCGGCACCACCCCAGGCACAGGAGCACGCTGATGGCAGTCGCAGACGCCGCGGTGCGGGACCACGAGGCCGGCCACAGGCCCGGCGGCATCAGCACGTCGCTGCTCGGCATGGTGCTGTTCATCGCCTCCGAGGTGATGTTCTTCGGCGGCCTGTTCGGCGCCTACTTCACCATCCGCTCGGCCGCCACCCAATGGCCACCCCCGGAAACCCCCCACCTGGAGACCTGGTACGCCGCCATCCTCACCGCCACCCTGGTCACCTCCAGCGTCACCATGCAGTTCGGCGTCTGGGCCATCCGCAAGAACGACCAGCGCCGCCTGGTGCTGTGGCTGGTCGTCACCCTGGTGCTCGGCGTCGCCTTCCTCGCCGGCCAGGCCAACGAGTACCGCCAGCTCATCGACGAAGGCATGACCCTGTCCAGCGGCGTCTTCGGGTCGACCTTCTTCACCCTCACCGGCTTCCACGGCGCCCACGTCGCCGGCGGCGCCGCCTTCATCCTCATCGTGCTGCTGCGCGCCCGCTCCGGCCAGTTCACCGCCCGCCACCACGACACCGTCGAGATGGCCAGCTACTACTGGCACTTCGTCGATGTCGTCTGGATCGGCCTGTTCAGCACCATCTACCTGCTCCGATGACCCGGGAAGGGAGCGCTGGGTGATCATCGCCGCCCGCCTGTTCATGGGTATGGGCCTGTTCGGCCTGGTCGCGGGGGCCATCTACTGGCTCACCAACGACAACCCGGAGCTCGCCGGCGTCGGCATGCTCGGCGCGTTCTTCTTCGCCAGCCTGTTCATCGGCATCATCCTGTGGTCGGCCAGCCCCGCCAACCGCCGCCGGCTGCCCGCCCCAGACACCGGCCTGCCAGGCTCCGCCAACCAGGAGCGCGGCGCCGCCGACGAGCACGGCAACATCCACCACATGGCCCCCACCTACGCGCCCATCATCTACGCGCTCTCCGCCGCGGTCCTGCTCGGCGGCTTCATCTACCGCAAGCAGGTCGCCGCCCTCGGCCCTTGGGGCATCGGCCTCGGCCTGGCCCTGTTCCTGGGCGCCACCGTCATCTGGTACCGCAACGTCGCCGCCGACACCCACGCCCTGCTGGCCCCTCACGACGCGGCGCACCCCGCCCCCGCCCACGCCGACACCGCCGAGGCCCCCGACGAGCCGCCAGGGCCCGCCAACTGGTTCGAGCAGATCCGCGAGGCCATGGAGGTCGGCGACGCCGACTGGGCCGCCACCGCCTACGCCCCCGACGCGGTCTACTACGAGCCCGCCAACCCACCCCACGAAGGCCGCGAAGCCATCCGCGCCTACCTCAACGACCTCCTCAAGGGCCACCGCAACCTCCGCGTCGACGTCCAGCGCATCGGCGCCGACGGCGACAGCGCCATCGTCGAATGGACCTGGTCGTTCCGCACCGGCAACCGCCGCGTCAGCGACCAACCCGGCGCCACCGTCATCCAGGTCGGCTCCTCCGGCATCGTCTACCACCGCGACTACCTCTAACAGGGATCAGGAGGGTCGCAGGCCAGTGGCCGCACGCTCCAGCCGCCGGCTCGTCACCAGCGTCCTGCTGGCGGTCGCCGTGGTCATCCCCCTCGGCGCGGTGCTGCTGGACCGCGGCCGGCCCGCCGGCGACTGGGTCCCCCGCACCCCACCGTCGGCGGCGACCGCCGTCCAGACCTACCCTCCCGGCACCGCCGCGCCGCCCCTGCGGCTCCGCACCCTCGACGGCGCCCCGCTGGACCTGGCCGCCCTCCGCGGCCGCCCCGTCGTGGTCAACTTCTGGGCCACCTGGTGCGAACCCTGCGTGCGCGAGTTCCCGCTGCTGGCCCGCGCCGCCGGCCACCGCGCCGACCGCCTCGCCGTCGTCGGCGTCCTCGTCCAGGACCAGCCCGACGCCGCCAAGGCGTTCATCCGCCAGCACGGCGGCGGCTGGCCCGTCGGCGTCGACGCCGACCGGCGCACCGCCGACGCCTGGGGCGTCGTCGGGCTCCCCCACACCTTCTTCGTCCGCCCCGACGGCACCCTCGCCGCCCACCAGCTCGGCGAGCTCACCCCCGCAACCCTCGACCGCCAGCTCACCGCCCTCGTGCGCGGCTAGAAACGGCCGGCGGCGCCGGGCGGACAGATCACGCCTTGGCAGCAAGAGGTTCCATCTGCCCTGTTGCGGCAAAGAGGGCATGAACCGGTCTAGACTTGCGAGCGCGAGCTGGCCCTGGGTTGGCCCCCCCACCCGGGGCCGCTCGCCTCTCCGGGCCCGGGCAAACCGGGCCGGGCGGCGCCCCTCCAGCCGCCCGGCACCACCCCCCGGCGGCGCCAACCTCGGGCCCTGTTGGTTAGGATCTGCGTCGGTAGAGGCTATCGGCCGACCGTGGAAACCTCGTTGAAAGCCCGTCGAAGGCACCGGAGGCGCCATGGACTTCCGGATTCTCGGACCGTTGCTGGTCGAGATCGACGGCGAGCGCGTCCAGCTCGGCCCCAAGCTCCGCTCGGTGCTCACCCTGCTGCTGCTGCACGCCAACCGCAGCGTGCCGGCCGCCGAGCTCCAGGCCATCCTGAGCAGCACCGGCAGGACCCCGACCAGGGCCACCCTCCGCAGCCACATCCACCACCTTCGCCAGGCCCTGCAGCCCACCCGGCCCGGCAGCGCCCCGCCAGCGACGCTGCTCACCACCGAGACCGGCTACCTGCTGCGCGTCCAGCCCGACCAGCTCGACACCGTCCGCTTCCACCAACTGGTCAAGGACGGACGCCAGGCGCTGGACGCCGGCGACCCGGTCGCCGCCGCCGAGCGGCTGCACGCCGCCCTGGAGCTGTGGCGCGGCCCCATCCCCGACCACGTGGCCGGTGTCCCGTTCGTCCAGGACGAGGTCGCCCGGCTGGAAGGCCTGTACCTGACCGCACGGGAGGCACGCATCCAGGCCGACCTCGACCTCGGCCGCCACGCCGAGCTGCTCCCCGAGCTGGAGCTGCTCACCGCCCAGCAGCCCGACCACGAGGGCCTCCGCCACCTGCTCGCGCTCGCCCTGTACCGCAGCCACCGCGTCGACGAGGCCGCCGAGACCTGCCGCCGCGGGATCACCCGGCTGCTGGGCCGCGGCCACCACGCACCCGCCCTGCAGCAACTCCAGACCGCCATCCTCCGCCGCGCCGCGGAGCTGGACTGGACGCCACCCAAGCCGACCCACCAGCCCCCGCGGCCCTACCTGCTCCCCCCCGACGTCGCCAGCTTCACCGACCGCCGCGCCGAGCTCGCCACCCTCCACGCCACCCTGCGCGCCAGCGACGACGACCCCGCCCCGCCCGCCGCGGTCCTGGCCATCGACGGCAACCCCGGCATCGGCAAGTCCGCGCTGGCCGTCCACGCCGCCCACCAGCTCGCACCTCACTTCCCCGACGGCGTGCTCTACGCCAACCTCCGCGCCGAAGCCGAGCAACCCGCCACCCCCGCCGCCGTCCTGGACTACTTCCTGCGCGCCCTCGGCGTCCCCGACCAGGACCTCCCCGCCGACCTCCGGGTCGCCGCCGCCCGCTACCGGTCCGAGCTCGCCGCCAGACGCGTCCTGGTCGTCCTCGACAACGCCGCCAGCGAGGCGCAGGCCCGCGCGCTGCTGCCAGGCACCCCGGGCAGCGCCGCCATCCTCACCAGCCGCGCCCGGCTCGCCCTCCACGAGGCCGTCCCCCTCACCCTCGACCTGCTCGACGAGGACGACGCCGTGCGGCTGCTCGCCCGACTCGACCAGGACGGCCGCGTCGACGCCGAACCCGGCGCCGGGAGACGGGTCGCCCACGCCTGCGGCCGCCTCCCGCTGGCACTGCAGATCGCCGGCGCGCGGCTCGGCAACCGGCGCACCTGGACCGTCGCCCACCTCGCCACCCGCCTCGCCGACGAACGCCAACGCCTGGGCGAGCTCCGCGTCGGCGACCTCGACGTCCGCGCCAGCTTCGCCCTCAGCTACCGGGACCTCCCCACCGCCGAGGCGCGCACCTTCCGCCTGCTCGGCCTACTGGAGACCCCCGACACCACCCCCGGCCCAGTCGCCGCCCTCACCGACACGGCCGTCCACCACGCCGAGGCGATCCTGGAACGGCTGCTGGACGGCCGCCTCCTGGAACAGACCCACCCCGGCCGCTACCGCCTCCACGACCTCCTGCGCCTGTTCGCCCGCGAGCAGGCCGAAGCCCAGGAACCCACCGAGCAGCAGGACGCCGCCCGCGCCCGCACGCTCCGCTGGTACCTCGCCACCGCCGAGCACGCCGACCAGCTCCTCACGCCAACCAGCCAGCGACCCCCCACCACGCCACCCACCACCCCGTTCGCCGACCGGGCAACCGCCCTCACCTGGCTGGACGACGAACGCGCCAACCTCGTCGCCGCCACCCGCCAAGCCGCCGCCCACCCCGACCCCGCGGTCGCCGCCATCGCCTGGCGACTGGGCGACGCCCTGTTCCGCTACTTCGACCTCCGCAAGCACTGGTCGGCCTGGCAGGCCGTGTGCGAACCCGCCGTCGACGCCGCCCGGCGCGCCGGCGACCCCGCCGACCAGGCCCGGGCGCTCAACCGCCTCGGCATCGTCTACCGCGAGCAGCGACGCCTCCCGGACGCGATGGCCCAGCAGCAACAGGCCCTGGCGATCATCCGCCAGGCCGGCGACCCCGACGTCGAAGGCGCCATCCTCAACAACCTCGGCATCACCTACCAGGACCAACGAGACTTCCCCGCCGCGATCGCCTGCCACCGCCAGCGACTGGCGATCGCCCGCCAGCTCGGCGACCGCTCCAGCCAGGGCGCCACCCTCAACAACCTCGGCGACGTCTACCGCGAGCAGGGCCGCTACCCCGAAGCCACCACCTGCCTGCAGCAGAGCCTGGCGATCTTCCGCGACCTCGACGACCGCCGCGCCCTCGCCATGGTCCTCAACAACCTCGGCGAGGTCGCCCACGCCCAAGGCCGCCTCCAGGAGGCCATCGCCCACCACCGGCAAGGCGCCACCATCAGCCACGACGTCGGCGACCGCTACTCGGAGGCCATCAACCTCCTCGGCCTCGGCCACGCCCTCGCCGGCACCCACGACCGCCCCGCGGCGCTGCGGCACTGGCGCGACGCGCTGGCCATCCTCACCAGCCTCCAGGCCCCCGAGGCCGACGAGGTCCGCGCCCTGGTGGACGACCCGGCGGGGTAACTGGACGGCGCCATGCTCACCTGCCCAGCGTGCCAAGGAGCCAGGGCCGCAGGATCGGCAGGACATGGACGGCCTGCATGGCCTGGGTGTGGTCCAGCCCCTCCAGCACCCGCACCTGCCAGCCGAGGGCTTCCAGCTCGGCGCGTCGGTTCACGACCGGGCCGGCGAGGCTCACGTGCACCCCGCCCCAACGCTCGCCGTAGTCGATCTCGTCCGCTGCGCCCACAAAGCACAGTCGAGGACACCTGATCCGCGCCTGGGCGGCGCGGTCGTCGAACCCCTGCAGCGCCTGGTAGAGCGTGACGAACTGGCGCGTCTGCGCCTCCGTCAACGACACCTCCACCTGCGACCAGTCTGGCTCACCGGATGGCTCCTGCGATGGTTGCGAGGTCGTCGCGGTGGCGCGTGTCGAGGCCGCGCTGGCCATCTCGTGGGTCGCCATGGTGACGCGCAACATCTGCGCGTACGGCCCGTCGACCGGTGGGAACCCGCCCATGACCAGCGCCGCAAGCCGGTCGGTCCGGATCGCGAGCTGCAGCCCGGCAAGCGCCAGCCAGGAATAGCCGTACCAGGCGAACCGGTCGGCGCCCGCGGCATCGGCCACCGCCAGCAGGTCGCCGGCGACGTTGGCCGGCGTCAGGGTGTCGGGTTTCGGCGCCTGCAGGAGGTGGCCTTCGTAGTCGAAGGCGACCACCCGGAACGCGTCGCTGAGGCCGTCGATGAGGGAGCGGCCAAGGGCCGGGTCAGCGCCCCACCGTCGCATCTCCTCGGCCTGCGCTCCCTCGACCGGCCGCGGGTTGACCGGCAACAACACCGCGGGTCCACGACCATGGACCTCGATGGCGATGGTGCTTGCGTCGTGCAGTCTTGCCTCCGGCATGGGCATCGTCTCCCCCTAAGGCATCCGCCGAACCCGCCGATCCAACCTCCAGAGCGTGCCGACCGCAACGGCCGGCAGGCACGGTGAGGAGGGCGGATGCCACCACAACCTGCTCGACTGGCACGGATCATCGGCGCGGCCGTGCTGACCGCCAGCATGGCCGCGCCCGTCCTGCCCGCCCCC
>Ga0209875_1000080_pt1 | contig 12689 bp, 13 predicted proteins | sample GWRWS3_0_10_FD_187219 | JGI IMG/M metagenome (GOLD analysis project Ga0209875, IMG submission 187219) | Riverbed sediment microbial communities from areas with vegetation nearby in Columbia River, Washington, USA - GW-RW S3_0_10 (SPAdes)... | ecosystem: Environmental > Aquatic > Freshwater >...
CGACGGTGTCCACCTGGCCGCCCTGCGCCGTGCCGCCCGGCTGCGCCTGGCCGCCTTCACGGGCCGCCGTCGCCACCCCCTCCACCCACTGCAGCAGGGCCGCCGTCGCGTCGCTGCCGTTGTCCCTGAAGGCGGCCGTCCCCAGCGCCGCCGCCCGGCCGTCGGGCAGGGTGCCGCCGACGTCGCCGGCTGCCCACTGGTCCCCGGCGATCACCATGTAGGCCCCCTTCTGGCCGACCTTCTCCGCGATCGCGCGGCCCAGGGTCTCGGTGCTGCCGCCGGCCTCCTGGCGCGCCGCAGCGGGCAGGACCGCGATGAAGATCGGCGTGCCGGCCTCGGCCACGCTGGCCTGCAGCCGGCCCGCGTCCTGCTCGGAGACGATCGCGGTGGCGCCTGGGTCCACGTACACCTGGTCGCTGCGCAGCCCCGCGGCGGCGGCGTCCACGTAGCCGGCGGCGGCCGCCGGGACCGCGAGCAGCACCAGCGCCGCGAGGGTCAGGGCGGCGATGCGGCTAGCGCTCGCCGGCCGACTGGTCGACATCGGGGTCCTCCTGGATCGTGATGGTGCCCGCCTCGGATTCCTGCTCACCCATATTGGCACCGCCGCTGTCCAAGATCCCGGTGTCGGCGTAGGAGACGGGCACGTGCCCGTACCCGCCGCCGAAGGTGTTGAGGCCGCCGACATAGCCGTCGTCGAGCGCCTTGCCGAGCGGGAACCCGCCGACCAGGTCGGCCGCCGCGCCGCCGAAGTAGCCGCCGAACCAGCTCTCGAAGTGGGATGGCGCCTCGTAGAAGGGGATCGTGCGCCCGCCCGCGCGGATCCGGCGCGGCGGCGCCTGCATACCGGCGGCGATCGCCTGCATGCACGCCGAGCAGGCCGGCACCGGCCGGGGCGGGCCGGTCGGGGGCTCCCAGCCGACGTCGTCGACCGAGGTCCCGTGCCTGGTGTCGAAGAAGCAGGGCGGCCGCCGGCGCGGCGGGTCGCGACCCTCGAACATCGCCCTGGCGGCGTCCATCGCGAACCGGCCGGACTCCAGCGCCGAGCTCACCGGGGCCATGTCCTCCACGGTGGTCGCCTGCTCGAACGCCTCGCTGGCGCGCTCCAGTTGCTCGTAGGCGCGGGTGTACTGGGCGACCGCCCGCGGATTCTCCGCCTCCACCGCGCGCAGGTCGACGTCCAGGTCGCGCAGGTCGTCACCGAGCGCGCGGAGGTCCTGCTCGACGACCGCCCGCACCTCGGCGACCTCCTGGCCCAGGCGGAGCCCGCGCCGTGCCCCGAAGTGCCGCGCGACGATGCTGGCGAACACGGCCAGGGCGGCGATCAGGGCGAACACCAGCACCAGCTGCAGCGCCGTCTCGCGCGCGGCCGCGTCCTGGCCAGACGGCGGCTCCTGCGGCGCCGCCGCCGTGGTGGCCGGCACGCCCGCGGCCCGGTCGACCCGCCCGACGAAGTCGAGCACCGCCCCCCGCAGGTCGCCGCGGTGCCCCCGGAACGCGGCCCTTGCCAGCCCCGCCGCCTCGCCCTGGCCGAGCGTGTCGCTGCCGGCCCCCTGCTGGCCGCCGGCCACCACCAGGTAGGTGCCCGGACGGCCGAGCGAGCCGGCGACCATGGCCGCCAGCTTCCCGGCGCTGCCGCCCGCCTCGGCGAGGGCCTGCCGCGGCAGCACGGCGACGAACACCGGCGTGCCCGTCCTCGCGATCCTGGCCCGCACCTGCCCGGCGGCCGCCGGCGACAGCGTCGGCCTGGCCGACGGGTGGACGTACAGCGGGTCGCCACGGAGGCTGCCGGTGGTGCGGTCCACCCACGGCCCGGCCAACGCCGGCAGCGCCGTCGCCGCGACCAGCGCCAGGGCGCCCGCCAGCGCCAGCACCGCCCGCCGCCCCATGCGCCGCCGCCCAGCTTCCGGCATCCTCCACCTCCCGGGCCCATTCTCCCGCTTCCCGCCGCGGCGCGAAATCCCTCCCGATCTGCCCGACCCGGTCGGCGGGGATCATGGGCCAAGCCGGTGAGGTTGGCGGCGCCTCGGGCCCGATGCCGGCACTGCCCGAGGGGCGGCCGGGCGTGCTGGTCGGCGGGCTGGTGCCGGCGGCGAAGTTGAGCCGGCCGAGCAGCGCCGTCGGTCGCCGTCGAGCCGCTCGCCGAACAGCCGGACCTCGCCGGCGTCGGAGGTGACCAGCCCGAGGACCATGTGCAGGGTGGTGGTCTTGCCGGCGCCGTTGGGACCGAGCAGGCCGACGACCTCGCCCGGGCCGACCCGGAAGCTGACGCCGTCCACGGCGGTGACCGCCCCGAAGCGCTTGGTGACGTCGCAGACGTCGAGGATCGTCATACCGCCGATTCTCGGCCGCGACCGGGGCGCACGCACCCCAATTAGGTCAGAGGCGGTCGACCTTGGCGGCCATGATGAAGTCGTTGTCGGTCAGGCCGCTGGCGGCGTGGGTGGTGAGGGTGACCGCGACCCGGCCCCAGCCCAGCTCCAGGTCGGGGTGGTGGCCCTCGGACTCGGCCAGCAGGGCCAGCTTGGCGGTGAAGCCGAAGGCGTCGCGGAAGTTGCGGAACGAGAGCTCGCGCCGCAGCCGCAGGACGCCGTCGCGGCGCCACGCCGGGTCGAGCTGGGCCTGCAGCTCGGCGGCCCTGGCCTCCTCGATCGGCGGGGTGCCCGGCGCGCACGCCTCGCACTTGCGCTTGGCCAGCTCGACCTCGGTCATGGTCGCATCCTCTCCCCGCCGCGGCCGGGCGCACAAGGACGGAATTCGCTGGCGGGCCGTTGCGGGCGGCTGGAACACTGGCGTCCATGAGCGACGTCCTCCGCGCCCGCGGACTGGTGAAGGCGTACCGCCGCGGGCGGGCCGTCGACGGCGTCGACCTCACCGTGCGCCGGGGCGAGCGCGTGGCGCTCCTGGGGCCCAACGGCGCCGGCAAGACCACCACCCTGCTGATGTGCCTCGGGGTGGTCGAGCCGGACGCCGGCACGGTCGAGATCGCCGGCCACCGGCTGCCCAAGGGCCGCAGCGCGGCCATGGCCAACGTCGGCTTCGCGGCCGGCTACCTGCCGCTGCCCGAGCGCCTGCGGGTCCGCGAGTATCTCCGCATGTTCGGCCAGCTCTACGGCCTGGCCGACCCGGAGGGGCAGGCGGTCAGGGGCCTGGAGCGCTTCGGCATCGCCCGCCTCGCCCAGGCCATGGGCACCGAGCTCTCCTCGGGCCAGAAGACCCTGATCGGGATCGTCAAGGCGACCATGCACGACCCCGAGCTGCTGGTGCTGGACGAGCCGACCGCCTCGCTGGACCCCGACGTCGCCATGCGGGTCCGCACCGGGCTGGCCGACATCTGCCGGGAGCGTGGCACCGCCCTGCTGGTCACCAGCCACAACATGGTCGAGGTCGAGCGCATCGCCGAGCGGGTGGTGTTCCTGTCCGACGGCCGGGTGGTCGCCGACGGCCCGCCCGTGGAGGTGGCGGCCCGCTTCGGCCGCGACGACCTCGAGGAGGTCTTCCTGCACCTGGCGGCGGGCCGGCAGGCGCCAGAGCACGTCGAGGGGGCACGGCCATGACCACGAGCCAGGTTGCGCGCGTGTCGGCCGGCCGGGCGCGCTGGCTGCGGATCTCGGCGGTGGGCCGTCGCCACGCCTACGTGCTGCGCCGCAGCCCGCACCGGCTGTTCGACGTGACCGTGTGGCCGATCGTGGACACGGTGCTGTTCGGGTCGCTGGGGGTGTTCTTCGCCCGCCAGGGCGGGCCGTCCGGCGCCGCCCAGGCAGGGGTCGCCTACCTACTGTCCGGCATCGTGCTGTGGCACGTGGTCTACCAGGCGCAGATCGCGGTCTCGACCGGCTTCATGGAGGAGACCTGGTCGCGCAACCTGCTCAGCCTCATGGTCACGCCGCTGAAGGAGCTGGAGCTGGTCGCGGGGATCGCCGCCTTCGGGCTGATCAAGCTGGTCATGGGGGTCGGCGTGGTGGCGCTGGCGGCGTTGGCGTTGTACGCCTTCGACGTGACCGCCCTGGGGCTCGGGCTGCTGCCGGTGGTGGCCGTCCTGCTGCTGGGCGGCTGGGCGATCGCGCTGGTGGTGATCGGCCTGATGCTGCGCTACGGCAACGGGGCCGAAGCGCTGGCGTGGGGGATCATGTTCGTGGTGATGCCGCTCGGCGGCGTCTTCTACCCGGTCGAGGCGCTGCCCGCGGCGGCGCGGCCGCTGTCGGAGCTGCTGCCGACCACCCACGCCTTCGCCGCCGGCCGCGCGCTGGTCGACGGCGGCCCGATGCCCTGGGGCGAGCTGGGCCTGGCCGCGGCGGGCACCCTGGTGGCGACCCTGGCCGCGCTCGCCTTCCTGGCGTGGATGCTGCGCGTGTTCCGCCGCCGCGGCTACGTGACCCGCTACAGCTAGCGGCGCAGCCCGCGGAAGAACGCCCGCACGTCGCCGACCAGCAGGTCGGGGGCTTCCATGGCGGCGAAGTGGCCGCCGCGGTCGAACTCGGTCCAGTGCACGATGTTGTTGCTCTGCTCGGCGTAGCGGCGGATGGCGATGTCCTCGGCGAAGACGGCGACGCCGGTGGGCGCGGGGTTCGGCTCCGGCCACTGGCCGGCGTGCATGTTTTCGTAGTAGATGTTGGCCGAGGAGCCGGCGGTGCGGGTCAGCCAGTAGAGCATCACGTTGGTGAGCATGCGGTCGCGGTCCACCGCGTCCTCGGGCACCTCGGAGCCGTGCGTCCACGCCTGGAACTTCTCCACGATCCAGGCGAGCTGCCCCACCGGCGAGTCGGTGAGCCCGTAGGCCAGCGTCTGCGGCCGGGTCGACTGGATCTGCGCGTAGCCGAACTCGTCGGACATGAACGCGGCGATGCGCTCGACGCGCGCCTTCTCGGCGTCGGTGAGCTCGGCCAACTCCGCCTCTGGCAGCGGCGGGAACGGCATGAACCCCACGGTGGCGGCGTTGACGTGCACGCCGACGACGTGGTCGGGGTCCACCCTGCCCAGGTCGGGGGAGACCCCGGCGCCGACGTCGCCGCCCTGGGCGCCGTAGCGCTGGTAGCCCAGCCGGCGCATCAGCTCGGCGAAGGCGCCAGCGACCCGCCGCTCGGTCCAGCCGGACTCGCGGGTCGGGCCCGACAGCCCGAAGCCGGGGATGGAGGGGATCACCAGGTGGAAGGCGTCGGCGGGGTCGCCGCCGTGGCCGCGCGGGTCGGCCAGCGGCCCGATCACGTCCAGGAACTCCACGATCGAGCCGGGCCAGCCGTGGGTGATGACCAGCGGCAGCGCGTCCGGCTCGGGGGAGCGCACGTGCAGAAAGTGGACGTTGTGCCCGTCGATCTCTGTGGTGAACTGCGGGAGGGCGTTGAGGCGTGCCTCCTGCGCCCGCCAGTCGTAGCCGTCGCGCCAGTAGGCGGCCAGCTCCCCGAGGTAGCCGAGCGGGACCCCGCGGCTCCAGCTGACCCCGGGGAGCTCGTCGGGCCAGCGGGTGCGGGCCAGCCGGTCGTGGAGGTCGTCCAGGTCGGCCTGGGGGACGTCGATACGGAACGGCCGGATCTCGGTCACGCGGGTCCCTCCTACATCTGGAACGGAATGCTCTGCTCCATAATAGTGGAACAGAGCGCTCCGTTCAAGTACGCTGAGGGCATGGAACCGACGACCGTGCCGCTGAGCGGCCGGCGGGCGCAGGCGGCCCGCAACGACCAGCGGATCCTGGAGGCCGCCCGCGCGGTGTTCGTCGCCGACCCCGGCGCGCCGATCTCCGCGGTGGCCGACCAGGCCGGCGTGGGCATCAGCGCCCTGTACCGCCGCTACCGCAGCAAGGAGGAACTGCTGCGGCACCTCAGCGGCGACGGCCTGCGCCGCTACATCGCCGGGGCGGAGGCGGCGCTGGCCGATGACGGCGACCCGTGGGTCGCCTTCGTCGGGTTCATGCGCCGCATCGTGGACGCCGACACCCACTCGCTGACGCTGCGCCTGGCCGGCACCTTCACCCCCACCGAGGAGCTGTACCGCGACGCCGGCACGGCCCATGAGCTCAACGTGCGGCTCCTGGAGCGCACCAAGGCCGCCGGCGCCATCCGCGCCGACCTCGACGTCAACGACCTCTCCTTCCTGTTCGAGCAGGTGGCATCCATCCGCCTCGGCGACCAGGACCGCACCAGCCAGCTCCGGCACCGCTACCTGGCGTTGCTGCTGGACGGCCTGCACACCCCGGCGCCGGGACCGCTGCCCGGCCCGCCACCGAGCTGGGAGGAGATCGGCCGCCGCTGGGCCCGCCCGGCCGAGTCGCCCGGGTAGCGGGCGACTGGGTGGCTCAGGCGCGCGACCTGCCGCCGAACAGGCGGCGGAAGAACGCCCCGATGGCCTGGAAGAAGGCCCGCAGGCGGCCCATCACCACGGTGCCGGCCAGGCTGCCGGCGTCGATGTGGCGGGACGCCTGCGGCGCGGGCGGCGCCGGGGTGGTGTGGATCGGCGCCGCCCCGGGGGTCACCGTGGCGGCGGCGGTCTCCACGGCCGGGGCCGCCGCCATCGGCTCCTCGGCGCCCGCGGGCGGCGCCTCGGCGGCCGGCGCCCCCTCCGTCTCCAGCGTGGCGCGCAGGCAGTCGGCGAACTCGCCGAACAGGCGGGTGGCGACGTCGTTGATGGCGCCGCCGCGGCCGAAGGAGGCGACCCTGCCGGTGAGCTGGACGTCGCTGGCGACCGACATGCGGGTGCGGGCGTCGCCCATCGGCTCCAGCCGGGTCTCGACGGTGGCCCTGGCGGTGCCGGCTCCCTTGGTGTCCTTGCCGCTGGCGGCCAGGCGGGCGCTGCGGCCCGCCTCGTCGACCGCCTCGACGACGACCTTGCCCTTGTAGGACATGCGCAGCGGGCCGAGCTTGACCGCCACCGTGCCCTCGTAGGTCCGCTCGTCGACGACGCCGGTCAGGGCCGCGCCCGGCATGCACGGCGCGACCCGCGGGATGTCGTTGACCAGCGCCCACACGCGGTCGATGGGCGCTTCGACCTCGACCACGTTCTCGATCCTCATGGGTGCCTCCTCAGGGGCTCCGCAAGGAGCAGCCGGCCGACCCGTTGCAGGTCGGCCTCGACGTCGACGTCGGCGTCGCTGCCGAGGCCGCCGACCTCGACCGCGTCGACCCACTTGGGGTGGGCCGCGAGCAGGTCGCGGGCGCCGGCGTCCCCGGAGAGCCGCAGCAGCTCCGGCAGCAGCCGGTGGTCGAACAGCTTGGGATGGCCCGGCCGGCCGCCGTATGCGGCGGTCACCACCGGGCCGGCGCCGCCGCGCCAGGCGTCGACGAGGCGGGCGACCGACCGGCCGGACACCAGCGGCTGGTCGCCGAGCAGGACCACCGTGGCCCGGTGGTCGCGCGCCGGTCCCGCGGTCAGGGCGCTGGCCAGCACGTGGCCCATGCCCAGCGCCCAGTCCCCGACCACCAGCGGCACCGCCCGGCCGAGGTCGACCCGGGCCTGCACCTCGGCGGCGTGGGCGCCGAGGGCCACCACCACGCCGTCCACCGGGGCGTCCTCGAGCGCGCGCAGGACGTGCTCCAGCAACGGCCGGCCGTCGAGCTCGGCGAGCTGCTTGGGGCGGCCCATGCGGCTCGACCCGCCGGCGGCCAGCACCAGCCCGAGCACGGGCCCGTCGCCGACCCTGGCGCCGGCCACCGCTACACCTGGCCCCGTTCCTTGATCGAGTGGACCGTTGCCGCCTGCTCCGAGAGCCGCCCCCCGGAGCGGCCGTGGCGGGCCGCGATCACCTCGGCCAGGATCGACACGGCGGTCTCCTCCGGGCTCTTGGCGCCGATGTCCAGCCCGATCGGCCCGGAGATGCGCGCGATGTCGGCGTCGCCGAAGCCGGCCTCCCGCAGCCGCTCCAGGCGCTCGGCGTGGGCCCGGCGGCTGCCCATCGCGCCGATGTAGGCGACCGGGCTGCGCAGCAGGGCCGCCAGGGTCGGGTCGTCGAAGCGCGGCTCGTGGGTGAGCACGGCCGCGTAGGTCGCGTCGTCCGGGGGGTTGGCCTCCAGGTGCTCCTGCGGCCAGGCGACCACCACCTCGTCGGCGTCGGGGATCCGCTCGGTGGTGGCGAAGCGCTCGCGGGCGTCGACGACGGTGACCTTGAAGCCGGTGAAGCGCGCCAGGCGGGCGAGCGCCTCGGCGAAGTCGACCGCGCCCACGATCAGCAGCCTCGGCTGTGGCGCGTAGACGTCGAAGAAGAGCTGGCGGCCGGCGACCTCGCGGACGGCCGCCTCCTCGGCGGGCAGCAGCTCCCTGGCGACCTCCGCGGCCTCGGCGTCGAGGGTCGGGTCGCCGAGCGAGCCCTCGACGCCTCCCGGGGTCACCAGCAGCTTGGCGCCGATCCCGGGCCCGGCCACCACCGTCACCAGCGCCCCGCGCCGGTCGGACCGGACCAGGTCGCGGACCGCCTCCCATCTCACCGGGGCACCCCCCTGGGGTTCCCCGGACCCCTCCGGCTCGAGGTCGCCCACGGTCAGGGAAGGGGCTCGACGAACACGTCGATGACCCCGCCGCAGGCGAGGCCGACGTCCCAGACCATCTCGTCGGTGATGCCGAAGGTGACCAGCTTGGCCGGCTCGCCGGCGAGGACCCGGCCGGCCTCCTCGAGCACCGCGCCCTCGACGCAGCCGCCGGAGACGCTGCCCACCCAGCGGCCGTCGTCGCTGACGGCCATCTTGGCGCCCGGTGGGCGTGGCGCCGACCCCTTGACCTTGGTCACGGTGGCCAGCGCGACCCGGTGTCCCTCGGCCCGCCAGCCCTCGATCGCGTCGAGAACGTCCCGCATGCGCCACCTCCAGATGGTCCCGGCGCCAAGCATAGCCCCCGGTGGAAAATCAGCCCGTTTTCCAGCGGTCGGGCCGATGCTATTGTGCAGCCGTTCAACCACTGTCGGCCAAGCGTTCGGCCGTTCGGTTGCAGCGCACAAAAGGTGCGCCGTCGGATCGATCCGGTCGAAGAGGACGGAGGTGGCGGCCCTTGAGGCGCATCGCTTGCACCGTGAACGGGGTCCGACGCGAGGCCGAGGTCGAGCCTCGCTTGCTCCTCGTCTATTTCCTCCGGGAGGCCCTGGGGCTCACCGGCACCAACGTCGGCTGCGACACGACCTCCTGCGGCGCGTGTACCGTCCTGCTCAACGGGAAATCGGTCAAGTCGTGCAACATTCTCGCTGTCCAGGCCGACGGGGCCGAGATCACCACCATCGAGGGGCTGGCGGCCGGCGACGGCCAGCTCCATCCCCTGCAGGAGGCTTTCCGCCAGCACCACGGCCTGCAGTGCGGCTACTGCACGCCGGGCATGATCATGGCCGCCCTCGGCCTGATCCAGAGCGGCGCCGGCATGAGCGACCAGGAGGTCCGCCTGGGCCTGGAGGGCAACCTCTGCCGCTGCACCGGCTACCAGAACATCGTGACGGCGATCCAGGACGCGGCCGGCAAGATGCGGCAGGCCGCCCCCGCCGGCGTTCAGGGAGGCTCCGAATGACGCAGGTAGCCGAGCCTGCGGCCAAGCGCTGGGTCGGTGGCGGCATCCTCCGCAAGGAGGACCCGGAGCTGCTGACCGGTCAGGGCCGCTTCGTCGACGACATCTCGCTGCCGGGCATGCAGTGGATGGCGTTCGTCCGCAGCCCGGTCGCCCACGCCAACCTGACCAGCGTCGACACATCGGCGGCCACCGGCATGCCGGGGGTCGTGGCCGTGTTCACCGGCCAGGACCTGGCCGGTGACTGGGCGGGCGGCATGCCGTGCGCCTGGCCGATCGCCGACCGCACCATGCCCGACGAGCCGACCGCCGACGCCCGCGTCCCCGACCACTGGCCGGTGGCCAAGGACCGGGTCCGCTTCATGGGCGAGATCGTCGCGGTGGTGGTCGCCGACAGCCGCGAGCACGCCGCCGACGCGGTCTCCGAGGTCCAGGTCGACTACGAGGAGCTGCCGGTCGTCACCGACATGGAGGCGGCCCTGCGCGACGACGCCCCCGTCATCCACGAGGCGTTCGGCTCCAACCGGGCTTACACCTGGACGCTGGCCAACGGCGACGTCGACGGGGTGTTCGCCAACGCCCCGGTGGTGGTCAAGGAGCGCTACTACCACCCGCGGCTGATCCCCAACGCGATCGAGCCGCGCGGGGTGGTGGTGCAGCCGGTGCCCGCCCAGGGCGAGGTCACCATCTGGTCGGCCACCCAGATCCCGCACATCCTCAAGACCCTGATGGCCCTGGTGATGGGCATCCACGAGGCCAAGATCCGCGTGATCGCGCCGGACGTGGGCGGCGGCTTCGGCTCCAAGCTCAACTTCTACGCCGAGGAGGCGGCCGCGGTGGCGGTCGCCCGCCGCCTCGGCGTGCCCGTCAAGTGGATCGAGGAGCGCACCGAGGCCTACCTGGCCACCATCCACGGCCGCGACGTGGTCCAGGACATGGAGGTGGCCGCCACCGAGGAGGGCAAGCTGCTCGGCGCGCGCGTCAAGCTGCACGCCGACTTCGGCGCCTACCTGCAGCTCGTCACCCCCGGCATCCCGCTGCTCGGCGCCTTCCTGTACCACGGCGTCTACGACTGCCAGGCCTACAAGTTCGAGTGCACCGGGGTGTTCACCAACAAGACGCCGACCGACGCCTACCGCGGCGCCGGCCGGCCGGAGGCGACCTACGCGATCGAGCGGATCATGGACGCGCTCGCCCGCCGGGTCGGCAAGGACCCGGCCGAGATCCGCGAGCTGAACTTCATCCCGCCGTTCAGCGAGGCCCGCGAGGTCGCCAGCGGCCTGCAGTTCGACTCCGGCAACTACCAGGCCACCCTGGACAAGGCGAAGGAGCTGGCCGGCTACGACGAGCTGCGCCGCGAGCAGCAGGCCTCCGGTGGCCGCCGGGACGGCAAGCTCCTCGGCGTCGGCATCTCGACCTACATCGAGATCTGCGGCCTGGCCCCGTCGCAGGTGCTGGCGGCGCTGAAGTACGGCGCCGGCGGCTGGGACGCGGCCACCATCCGCTGCCACCCGACCGGCAAGGTCACCGTGGTGACCGGCACCTCGCCCCACGGGCAGGGCCACGTCACCACCTGGTCGCAGATCGCCGCCGACGCCCTCGGGGTGGACCCCGACGACATCGAGGTGCTCCACGGCGACACCGCGGTCTCGCCGATCGGCATGGACACCTACGGCAGCCGCAGCCTGGCGGTCGGCGGCACGGCGCTGTACAAGGCCGCCGAGAAGATCCGCGCCAAGGCGCGCACCATCGCCGCCCACGAGCTCGAGGTCGCCGAAGAGGACCTGGAGTGGAAGGACGGCAAGTTCCAGGTGACCGGCGCGCCCGACAAGGCCAAGACGATCCCGGAGATCGCCTTCTCGGCCTGGACCGCCCACGCGCTCCCGGCCGACGTCGAGCCGGGCCTATTCGCCAGCGCCGTCTACGACCCACCCAACTTCACCTTCCCGGCCGGCGCCCACATCTGCGTGGTCGAGGTCGACGCCGACACCGGCCAGGCCCGGATCGTGAAGTACGTGGCGGTCGACGACTGCGGCAACATCATCAACCCGATGATCGTCGACGGGCAGGTGCACGGGGGCGTCGCCCAGGGCATCGCCGAGGCGATGTACGAGGAGGCCCGCTACGACGAGAACGGCACCCTGCTGACCGGCAACATGTCGACCTACCGGATCCCGTCCGCGGCGGAGCTGCCCACCTTCACGCTGGACCGGACCGTGACCCCGTCGCCCACCAACCCGATGGGGGTCAAGGGCATCGGCGAGGCGGGGACGATCGCCTCGCCGCCGGCGGTCGTGAACGCCGTCGCCGACGCGCTGCGCCCGCTCGGGGTCGAGTTCATCGACCTGCCGGTGAGCGCCGAGCGGGTCTGGCGGGCGATCCAGGCCGCCGGCGGCGGCCCGTCCGACAGCGGCGGAGTCTGGAGTGGCTAGGGTGACCGCATCCAAGGAAGGAGGCCAGGGATGATCCCGGCGCCGTTCGACTACGAGGTGGCCGAGTCGGCCGACCACGCGGTCGCGCTCCTCGGCCAGCACGGCGAGGACGCCAAGCTGCTCGCCGGCGGGCACTCGCTGCTGCCGCTGATGCGGCTGCGGCTGGCCGAGCCGTCGGTGCTGGTCGACATCGGCCGGCTCCGCGACCTCAACTACGTGCGCGACGCCGGCGACCACCTGGCCATCGGCGCCCTCACCACCCACGAGGAGCTCCACTTCGACGAGCTGCTCGCGAGCGAGTGCGCCATCCTGGCGCACACCGCCGGCGAGATCGGCGACCCGCAGGTCCGTCACGTCGGCACCATCGGTGGGTCGGTGGCCCACGCGGACCCGGCCTCGGACCTGCCGACCGTGCTGCTGGCGCTGGACGCCGAGCTGGTCGTGCACGGCCCGAGCGGCGACCGGACGGTCCCGGCGGGCAGCTTCTGGAAGGGCATCTTCGAGTCCGACCTCGGCCCGCAGGACCTGCTGACCGAGATCCGCGTGCCCAAGACCGGCAGTGCCGGCTGGTCCTACCAGAAGTTCAACCCGAGGGCCCAGGACTGGGCGGTCGTCGGGGTGGCCGCGGTGACGCGCAACGGGGGCACCGCGGTGGCGCTGACCAACATGGGCGCGACGCCCCTGCGCGCCAGCGCGGTCGAGCAGGCGCTCGCCGGCGGGGCCGGCGCCGGCGACGCCGCCGAGCAGGCGCTGGACGGCACCAGCCCACCCGACGACGCCCTCGCCAGCGTC
>Ga0209875_1000081_pt1 | contig 12612 bp, 10 predicted proteins | sample GWRWS3_0_10_FD_187219 | JGI IMG/M metagenome (GOLD analysis project Ga0209875, IMG submission 187219) | Riverbed sediment microbial communities from areas with vegetation nearby in Columbia River, Washington, USA - GW-RW S3_0_10 (SPAdes)... | ecosystem: Environmental > Aquatic > Freshwater >...
CGGGATAGTGCGGACGCCCGCCGCCGGTCGGGCGCCTTCACATCCGGCTCTCATCAACCTCCAATCCACCGTGGGTAGGGTTCTGGGAGCACCGGCCCCCCGGAGGTGGTAGGCATGCGGATGACCATGAGGGTGCTGGTCGTCGCGATCGGCACCGTGGTGATCATCGCCGGCGGCCTGAGCCCCGACCACGCCACCGACACCCGCAGCGAATCCGCCCGCGCCGCGACCGTCGTCAGGGTCCGGCAACCGTCCGCCTCCGAGCGGGCCAGGCAGGCCGCCGAGGCGGCCGTGTCCGGGGCGACCGCACGGGAGGTCGAGCGCGAGGCCAACCACGACGGCAACCCGGGCAGCGCCTACGAGGTCGAGCTCGTCAGGCCCAGCGGGTCCACCGTCGAGGTGGACCTGGACGCCAGCTTCAACGTCCTTGCGCCCGCCCGTGGCGACGACTGATCAGCCGGTGGAGGCGGTCGAACAGCGGCCGGTGCTCAGGGGCGATACCGTCGACCTAGTCCCGCACGGCGTCGTCCATGGGCCCCAGTATGCGGGGTCGAGCAGGAGGGGATCGCGATGAGGCTTGGCCTGCACTACTGGAACTACTCGACGCCGGGCGATCCGACGAAGATCGCCCCGACCCTGGCCGACACCGCGCGGGTCGCCGAGCAGGCGGGGTTCTCGACGCTCACGGTCATGGACCACTACTTCCAGATGGAGCACGCGGGCTCGGCCGCCGAGCCGATGCTGGAGGCGTACACCACGCTGGGCTACGTCGCGGCCAGGACCGAGCGCATGACCCTCGGGGTGCTGGTCAGCGGCGTCATGTACCGCCACCCGGGGCTCCTCGCCAAGATCGTCACCACCCTCGACGTGCTGTCCGGCGGCCGGGCGCGGCTGGGCGTCGGCGCCTCCTGGTACGAGCGCGAGCAGCGCGGACTCGGCGTGCCGGTGGTGCCGGTGGCGGAACGGTTCGAGCGCCTGGAGGAGACGCTGCGGATCTGCCTGCAGATGTGGAGCGACGACGACGGTGCGTTCAACGGCCGCCACTACCAGCTGGCCGAGACGCTGTGCGTCCCCGCGCCGATCAGCCGGCCCCACCCACCGATCCTGGTCGGCGGCGGTGGCGAGCGGAAGACGCTGCTGCTGGCGGCCCGCTACGCCGACGCCTGCAACCTGTTCGGGAGCAGCCCCGCCGACGTCGCGCACAAGCTGGAGGTCCTGCGCTCCCACTGCGACGCCGAAGGCCGCGACTACGACGCCATCACCAAGACCGTGCTGGCCGTCCGGCCGGCCCTGGCCGACGTCGACGGGTTCGTCGCCGCCGCCGGCGAGTACGCCGCGCTCGGCGTGACCGAGATGGAGACGATGCCCGACCGGCACCCGGTCGAGTTCGCCGAGCAGGTCGCCGAGCGGGTGCTGCCGAGGCTCGCCGAGCTCGGCGCCGCATGATGGCCCAACCGTTGGTGCGCCTGGAAGGCGTGTCGAAGTCCTACGGGACCGGCCCGAACCGGCTCCACGTGCTCGACGGGGTCGACCTGTACCTGCGGCGCGGCGAGACCACCAGCCTGGTCGGCCGGTCGGGAAGCGGGAAGTCCACGCTCATCTCGCTGATCGCCGGGCTCATGCGCCCCGACGCCGGCCACGTCCACGTCGGCGGGCAGCAGACGGACAGGCTGGACGAGGCCGGCCGCGCGAGGCTCCGCGCCGAGCGCATCGGCGTCGTCCTGCAGTCCGACAACCTGATCCCGTTCCTGACCGCCGTCGAGAACGTCGAGCTGGCCATGGGCTTCGCCCCGGGACGCCGGTCGCTGCGCCGAGCGCGGGAGCTGCTGTCGGAGCTGGGGCTCGGTGACCGCATGGACCACCTTCCGCGGCAGCTCTCCGGCGGGGAGGCGCAACGGGTGGCGGTGGCCGTGGCGCTCGCCAACGAACCGGACCTCCTGCTCGCCGACGAGGTCGTCGGGCAGCTCGACTCCGCGACCGCGGCGCACGTCACCGAGCTCGTCTTCGCCGCCTCCCGCGAGCGCGACCTCGCCGTCCTGTACGTGACCCACGACGAGCAGCTCGCCCGCCAGGCCCAGCACCCGCTGCGCCTCGCCGACCGCCGGATCGTGCCGGTGTGACCGTGGACGCGTCGATCCAGGTCGAGTCGGTGGTGGTCGAGCACCACACACCGGGTGGTCCCGTGTTCGCCCTCGACGGGGTCTCCTTCACAGTGGACGCCGGGTCCAGCGTGGCGATCACCGGGCCTAGCGGGTGCGGCAAGTCGACGCTGCTCGGCGTCATCGGCGGCCTGGCCGTGCCGACCGCGGGCGTCGTGCGGATCGGCGGCGAGGAGGTCTCGTCGCTGCCGGACCGCGGCCGCTCCGACTTCCGGCGCACCCACGTCGGGTTCGTCTACCAGGCCGACAACCTGCTCCCGTTCCTCACCGTCGTGGAGAACGTCGAGCTCCAGTTCGCCCTGGACGGGCGCTCCAGCGGCGTGGACCGGTCCCTCGACCTGCTCGACAGGCTCGGCCTCGCGGACGAGGCGGACCGCCTCCCCGACCACCTCTCGGGCGGCCAGCGCCAACGCGCCGCGGTGGCCCGGGCGGTCGTGCACCGGCCAGCGGTCATCCTCGCCGACGAGCCGACCGGCGCGCTGGACGCCGCCAACGCCGCCGGCGTCATCGACCTGCTGCTCGAGGTGCAGCGCGAGATCGGCGCGACCCTCGTCATGGTCACCCACGACCGGGACGCGGCGCGACGGATGGACCGGCGCATCGGGCTCCGCGACGGGCGCGTCACGTGATCGCCACCTACGTCTGGCGCGACCTCGTCCGCAACCCCAGAAGGAGCCTGGCGACGCTCGCCGGGATCACGCTCGGCGTCGGGCTGTTCTCGGCCGTGCTGTTCTTCATCGACGGTTCCTCGGCGTCGATGACCCAGCGCGCCATCGCCCCGCTCCCCCTGGACATGCAGCGGGTCCTGGAGGCCCCGCTCGGCGAGGAGATCCGGCTGACCGAACGGATCACGCCAGCGCGCCTCCAGCCCGGCGACACCGCACGCGTCGAGCTCGTCATCGCCAACGACAGCGCACAGCCCGCCAACGAGGTCGTCGTCCGGGACGAGCCGCCGCCGCCCCTGGCCTACGTGCCCGGCTCGACGACCGTCGACGGCGCTCCCATGGCCGACCTCGGGGGTGACAGCCCCCTCGCCCAGGGCGCGGCCAAGCTCGGCCTCAACCTGGGCACGGTCCCCCCCAAGACGAGCGTGACGGTCGCCTACACCGCGACGGCGACCTCGGCGGTGGACTCGGTGGCGTCGCTGGAGCTGCTGGCGACCTTCTCCAGCCGCGAGATCGTCGTGCCGGTCAACGCCAACGCGCCCGGTGCGGTGGGGCTGGCCGAGCTGACCCGGAGGATCGCCGAGGTCCCCGGCGTCGCCAGGGCCGAGCAACTATCCTTCGTCGACCTCGCGCCCGGGTCCCTCCGATCGGGCCCCAGGCAGGCGGCCGGGGCGGTGCGCGTGTTCGGCTTCGACGACCGGTACCGCCAGCACGACCGCACGATCCGCATCGTCAGCGGCTCCTACCGGCCGGGGCACGGCCTGCTCAGCGCCGAGGCGGCCAGGGCGCTGTCGGTCAAGCCCGGCGACGTCGTCCGCGTCGACGTGCCCGGCCTCCGGCGGCCCCTGTCCGTCCCGATCAGCGGGATCACCGACCTGCTGCGGGCCAGGTCCCTGTTCGACAGCCGGCAGGGCCAGCAGCTCGAGCAGTTCGTCTACGTCCCGAACACCGTGGTGGTCCAACCGGAGGTGTTCGCCGAGACGATCGTGCCCGCCTTCCAGGGCGCGACGACGGCCACCGGCGACGTCGTCAAGAGCAGGCCGATCCGCGAGGTCGACATCACCGTCGAGCGCGACCGGCTCGACGCCGACCCGGGAACCGCGCTGGCACAGACCAAGGCGGTCGCCGCCGCCGTCACCCGGATCGCACCAGGCCAGGACGACCTGATCGACAACGTCTCCAACACCCTGCAGGTGGCGCGCGACGACGCCCGCGTCGCCAAGCGCATGTTCGTGTTCCTCGGCGTGCCGGGCGCGCTGCTGGCCGCGATCCTGGCGGCGTACGCGGGTGGCGTGCTGGCCAGCGCGCTCCGACGCGAGCAGGCCATCCTGCGAATCCGCGGCGCCAACCGCCGGCACCTTCTCCGCATGCACGCCCTGCGGACCCTCGTCCTGGCCGCCGTCGGCTCGCTGATCGGCCTCGGCCTCGGGCTGGCCTCCACCGTCGCCGTCCTCTCCGCCGACGCGCTGGCCCGCGCCTCGACCACCAGCCTCGTCGCCTCGGCGCTGCTGGGCGTCGGCGGGGGGTTCCTCGCCACCGGCGCGGCGCTGTACGCCTCGGGCCGTCGCGCCATCAACCGGGAGATCAGCGAGGAGCGGGCGCAGCTCTGGTCGCGCCCGCCCGCCTGGCGGCGTCTCCGGCTCGACATCGCGGTGCTGGTGGTGGTGGTGGTCGCCGAAGGGATCGCGCTGCGTGCCGGCGCCTTCGAGGGCGTCGCCGGCTCGGTCTACTACGGACGGGCCGTGTCCCTCCGGATGCATCTGGTGATCGTCCCGATCGGCGTCTGGATCGCGGGGCTGCTGCTCCTGGCGCGGGTGGTCGAGCGGTGCTTCTCCCGCCTGCCACTGCCGAGCCCGCCCAGCTTCGGCCGGCCGCTCTGGGGGGTGCTGACCCGCAGCGTCCGCCGGCGCTCCTGGGCCGCCACCGGCGGGGTGATCATCGTCGGGCTGATCGTCGCCCTCGGCACCAGCGTCGCCTCGTTCACCGCGTCGTACAACCGGGCCAAGGCGGCGGACGCCAGGTTCGTCGTCGGGTCCGACGTGCGGGTGACGCCGAGCCCTACGAGCACGGTCGAGCATCCGCCGAGCTATGTCGACACCCTCGAGGTCCCCGGCATCCAGACGGCGACCCCGGTGGTGTTCAGCCTGCTGAACGCGGTCGTGCAGAGCAGGTTCAACGAGGACGCGGCCAACATGGCCGCGGTCGACCCGGCCACCTTCGGACGTGTCGCGGCGCTCGCCGACGCCAACTTCGTCGACACGACGGCGGCGGACGCGATGGCGGCCCTGCGGCGCGACCCGGGTGGCGTCTTCGTCGGCACCGAGCTCGCCGACCTGCTCGCGCTCGAACCGGGCGACCCGGTGAAGGTCCTGTTCGCCCGCGGGACCAAGCAGCAGAAGCTGTCGGAGATGAAGGTCATCGGGCTGTTCGAGCGGCTCCCCGGCTTCCCCGAAGGCGCCAACGTGCTCGCCAACCTCCAGCGACAGGTGCGCCTCATCCCCTCGACCAACGCGAGCTTCTTCCTGGCGCGGACCACCGACGCCGACCCCGCCACGCTGGAGCGGGCGGTCTCGGCGCTCCGCGAGGGCCCGGGGTCGGTGGACGCGCTGCAGATCGACACGCGCGAGACCGCGCTCGACAAGGACCAGTCGAGCCTGGCGGCGCTGAACATCCGCGGCCTGCTGACGCTGGACTCCGCCTATGCGCTGGCGATGGCGGCGACCGCGATCACGGTGTTCGTGTTCGGGCTGCTGCTGCAGCGGAGGAGGGAGTACGTCACGCTGCGCGCCCAGGGGATGCATGCCGGCGAGATCCGGTCGCTGCTCGTCATGGAGGCGGGCGGGGTCGTGGTCTTCGGCTGCCTGGCGGGATGGCTCGTCGGCGGCGGCATGGCGTACTTCCTGGTGAACGTGCTGCGCCCGCTGTTCGTGCTGCGCCCGCCGGTGGTGATCCCGCCGGTCGGGATCGCCACCCTCACCGCGCTCGTCCTGGCGGTGTCGCTGCTCGCGTCGCTGGCGGCCACCTCGCTGATCAACCGCCTGCCGCCCACCGAGCTCCTGCGCGACGAGTAGGCCGCGTGCTCATCTTCCTCTCATAATGCCGGTGCTATGGTCGCGCGCATGGCCGAGCAACCACGACGACCGCGCCGCACGGTTGCCGTGGCGGCCGCGGTCTGCCTCGCCGCCGTCGTCGCCGGATGTGACAGCGGGTCGTCGGCGGCGCCGACGACCACCGTGGCCGCGCTCCAGGAGACCACGACGTCGAGGTCCTCCCCGACCGAGACGTCCACGGCCACCACCAAGGCCGTGCGCCTGGCCAACGCCAACCCCGACAAGTTCGACCGCAAGGACTTCGGCGAGCCGGTCGGCGACGCCAACACCTGGTTCCCGCTGGTCCCCGGCAACCAGTCGGTGCGCGACGGCACGCTGTTCCGGGGCAGCAGGCAGCTCCGTCATCGCCGCCGCATCACCGTCACCGACGTCGAGAAGGTCGTGAACGGGGTGCGCACGGTGCTGGTCCTTGACCAGGACATCGACGCGGGTCAGGTCGCCGAGCAGGCGGTCGACTACCTCGCGCAGGACAAGCACGGCAACGTCTGGTACCTCGGGTCGTACACCGAGACCTACGAGGGTGGCCAGTTCGTGAACGCCACCGACGCCTGGCTGGCCGGCGTGAACGGGGCCACGGCCGGCGTCGCCATGATGGCCAAGCCGAAGGTGGGGATGCCCGGGTACGTGCAGGCCCGCATCCCCGGCCGCGAGATCCTCACCGCCGAGGTGGCCAAGCTCGGCGAGCGCAAGTGCGTCCCGTTCCGGTGCTTCCCGGACGCGCTGGCCATCCTGGAGACGGGCAACGAGTTCAAGTTCTACGCCCCCGGCGTGGGGCACATCGCCACCGAGCCCAACTACTCCGGCGGCGAGCAGGAGAAGGAAGCCCTGATCAACGTCATCCAGTTGACGCCAAAGGGACTGGCCGAGATCAGCGCCCAGGCGTTGAAGCTCGACCAGCACGCCAGGACCATCGCCCCCCAGGTGTTCGGCAGCTCCGCAAAGGCCAAGCGAGCACGCTGAGCCCTCAACTCGTCGGCCTGGGCGCCGATGAGCCTGCATGGGCAGAGCGAGGCTTGCCGGCGTCCTCGTCGCCGCCGCCGTGGCCGCGGCCGTCATGGGCGGCGGCCGGGCGGCCAGCGCCGGGCCCCGCCCCGGCACGGCGACGCCGGCCCAGCCCGGGCTCGCCGTCTACGAGTGGCGTGGGCTCGGCCAGCTCGCCAGGCCGTCGACCCGCCAGCGCCTCCGCTTCCTCCACGGCCAGGGCTTCACCACCGTCTACGTCGACCTCGGCGAGTACCTCGACGCCGCCGACCAGCCGAAGACCCCGGAGCGGCAGGCCCTCCTCAGGCGGCTCGGCGGCAACCTCGGGTACTTCGTGGCGGAGGCGTCCCGCCTCGGCCTGACCGTCCACGCGGTCGGCGCCGGCCCCACCTGGACCGACCCCGAGCTGCGCTACCTCGGACCGAAGCTGGTCCAGCTCGTCGGCCAGTACAACGCCACCGCCCCCGCCGCGCAGCGGCTCAAGGGCGTCCAGCTCGACATCGAGCCGTACGTCGACCCGAGCTTCTTCGACGACACGCAGTCCGCGCTGGTCGCCTACCTCGACACGATGCAGGACATCGTGGCGTCCTACCGGCAGGTACGGGCCCGGTCCGGCAACCACGCCCTGCGGCTCGGCGTCGCCATCCCGTTCTGGTTCGACGGGGAGGCCGGCGCCCCCGGCCCGGTCCCCTTCGACGGCGCGACCAAGCCCGCGGCCTTCCATCTCGTCGACATGCTGCAGGACCTCGCCAACGCCTACGTCGTGGTGATGGCCTATCGCAACTTCACGGCTGGCGAGGACGGGTCCATCAGCCACCTCCGCAGCGAGTTCGACTACCTGAGCTCGGTGGGGGCGAGGTGCGGGCTCGTGGTCGGCCAGGAGTACACCGAGGAGGAGCCCCCAGAGGTCACCTTCCACGGGCTCGGCCGCGGGGTGTTCAGGGCGGCGGCGGGCGAGATCGCCGCGGCCTACGGCCACCTCGCGCAGTTCGGCGGCCTGTCGGTCAATGACGTGGACGCCTACATGGCCGCCGACGAGTAGGGCATCGTCCTCGACAGTAGCGATCCCCTCAAGTCGGGCTCTTGGCGTTCCGACAACTTGCCATCGAAGGAGGGATGACACATTGATGGAGACCTTACGCCCCAAGGACGCCCGGATCCTCGTCGTGGACGACGAGCGGGTCAACGTCGTCCTGTTGGAGCGAATCCTCGAGCAGGACGGCTACACGAACGTCAGGTCCACCACCAAGTCGGAGCAGGCCGTCGCGCTCTACGACGAGTTCGAGCCTGACCTGATCCTCCTCGACCTCCACATGCCCGGCCTGGACGGCTTCGCCGTGATGGAGCGCCTGGAGGACCGCATCGCGCGCGACACCTTCCTGCCGATCCTCATCCTGACCGCGGACATCCGACCAGAGGTCAAGCGGCGGGCGCTGTCCGCCGGCGCGAAGGACTTCGTGACCAAGCCGTTCGACCGCACCGAGGTGCTGCTGCGGATCCAGAACCTGCTCGAGACGCGGTTCCTGCACATGCGCCTCCGCCCCGAGCTGGCCTCGGAGGGGCAGGCGACCTGAGGTGGAGCTGCGCATGTGGCGTCGCTACGGCGACGCCATCTACACCCTGGTGACGTTCGCGGTCTTCGGCTTCGAGACGCTCGCGCTCGGCGCGCTGAGCATCTCGTTCCTGCTCGGCAGGACGACGGGGATCGCCTCCACCCCGGTCGAGGGCGTGCTGCTGGCCACCTTGACCTCGACGGCGTCGGCGCTGGCGCTGCTCGGGTTCTTCCTGCTCGGCTACCACTTCACCAGCACGCTGCGGGACCGCTGGCACGTCGAGCAGCTCGACGCCTGGACCGAGCGGTGGATCGGGCTCGCGCTGGAGGACACCCCCGCGGAGCAGATCGCCGACGGCTCCATGCCGCGGCGCCTGCCGCGAGCCGCGGTGGACGCGGTGCTCAGCCTGCTGGAGGTCGTCAAGGGCGAGGAAGGCGACCGGCTGAAGGCGGTGCTGGCGCGCCACGGCGTCGACCGCCTGCTGCTGCGGCACCTGCGCTCGGGGCACCTCACCGCGCGCCTGGACGCGATCGAGAGCCTCGGCAAGGCGCGCCTGCCGCAGGCGTTCGACGCGCTCCTCGGGCTGCTCGAGCACCCCAAGCCGGTGGTGCGGCGGATGGCAGTCCGGGCCGCCGCCGGCACCCTGGCGACGATGACGCCGGAGCCCGGTCCGGAGGGCCCGGGAGGGCGGTTCACCGCGGCGCTCAAGGGCGCCTCCCTCAAGTCCGGGGTGGCGCAGGAGTCGTTGCTGCTGCTGGAGACCAGGGCCGGCGCGGTGCTGCGTGACCTGCTGGCCGAGCCCGACCTCGGCGACCGCCTGCGCTGGGTCGCGCTGGAGACCACCGGACGGCTCGGCCTGGCGGACATGGCCGGCGAGGTGGCCGCGTCGACCACCCATCCCGACCCCGAGCTGCGCGCGGCCGCCTTCCGCGCCCTGCACCGCCTGGGATCGGTCCCGAGGACACGCACGCGTCGCTGCTGGACGCGCTGCGGGACGAGGTCGACTTCGTCCGGGTCCAGGCCTGCCACGCCGCGGCCTTCCTCCCGGCCGAGGTGGCCCTCCCCGCGCTCGAACCCGGGCTGGGGGACGACTCCTGGTGGGTCCGGCGGGCGGCGGCCTCCTCGATGGCACGCCTCGGCGACGACGGCGTGGCGGCCGTCACGCGGGCGGCGGAGACCCATCCCGACCAGGCCGCCCGTGAGATGGCCGTACAGATCCTGTTGGAGGCGGGCGTGCTGGACCCAGCCGGCGCCCGCCTGGTCAAGGGGGTGGCCTGAACCGTGTGGAGCGCGCCGCTGACGGTCTACCAGTACGTGCTGCTGGTCTACTTCTCGGGACTCAACCTGCTCTACGCGCTGTTCTGCTGTGTCGGGCTGCGCGCCCTGGTGATCGTGTTCGCCAGGGAGTTCTCGCAGGGCAGCCTGCGTGACCTGCTGGAGCGGGACGTCTACAAGCCGGTGTCGATCCTGGTGCCGGCCTACGACGAGGAGGTGAGCATCGTCGGCAGCGTCCGCTCCCTGCTCGCCCTCCAGTTCCCCGAGTTCGAGGTGATCGTGGTCTCCGACGGCTCCACCGACGAGACGATGGCTCGGCTCGTCGACGCCTTCGCGCTGGCGGAGCAGCCGTGGGCGAGCCGCCAGGACCTGCCGACCGCGCCGGTCCGCCGCACCTTCCGCTCGCTCACCCACCCCAACCTGGTGGTGGTCGACAAGGAGAACGGCGGCAAGGCCGACGCCCTGAACGCCGGCCTCAACCTCGCCCGCTACCCGCTGTTCGCCGCGGTGGACGCCGACTCGATGCTGGACGCCGAGGCGATCCTGCGGGCCACCCGGCTGTTCGTCGAGGACGAGACGCTGGTGGCGGTCGGCGGCACCATCCGGCCCCTCAACGGCGCCGTGGTGCGGGACGGGCGCGTGACCGAGCTCGCCATGCCCAAGCGCTGGATCGAACGGTTCCAGGTCCTGGAGTACGCCCGCGCGTTCTTCACCGGCCGGGCCGGGTGGAGCCACTTCAAGAGCCTGCTCATCATCTCCGGGGCCTTCGGGCTGTTCCGGCGGACCGCGGTCCTGGAGGCCGGGGGCTTCCTGGTGGGGACGGTGAGCGAGGACATGGAGCTGGTCGTCCGCCTCCACAAGCACTTCCTGCGCAAGGGCCAGCCGTACAACATCCGCTTCACTCCCGACCCGATCTGCTGGACCGAGGTGCCCACCGACCTCAAGACCCTCCGCCGGCAGCGCAACCGCTGGCACCGGGGGCTGTGCGAGACGCTGTGGAAGCACCGCGACATGCTCTTCAACCCCCGCTACGGCCGCCTGGGGATGGTCGCCGTCCCGTACTTCTGGTTCTTCGAGGCGCTCTCCCCCCTGGTGGAGGTGTCCGGCTACCTCATCGTGGGGGTCGGGGCGTTCACGGGCTTCGTGAGCCCGCGCTTCGCAATCCTGTTCGTGCTGCTGGCGGTCATGTACGGCATGCTGCTCTCCCAGCTCGCCGCCGGCGTCGAGACGTTCCTGTCCACCCGCTACCCGCGCATGCGGGACCGCATCGTCCTGCTCGTCGCCGCCTTCATCGAGTTCGTGGGCTACCGGCAGTTCCTCGTCTTCGAGCGCACCCTGGCCACCGTCCAGGTCCCCTTCAAGAAGGGGCAATGGGGCAAGATGCGGCGCCAGGGAGCCACGGCGATCGCCACGCCCGATCCCGGCCAAGCGGTCACGGCACCACGGCCATGAGCTGGCCCAACAGGTAGACGGCGATGTGCGCGAGCAGGAACAGCAGGACGCCGGCCAGCGACGTCAACGCCGTGAACAGCAGCGCCGAGAGCGGGTCGTCCGCGAGCGACGTCCAGTAGGCATCCAGCAGGACCCCCAGCAGGTTCCTGGGCCCGCGATCTCGGCCTGCTTCAAGGCTCAGCGCGCCTCCCGCCCGAGGGTCCCGACGAACTCTCAAGGATACGACGCCGGGCAGCCGACGGGGAGGGGCTGGCGCAGCAGCGGTCGCGGCCGCCGGCCTTGGCGGCATAGAGGGCCCGGTCGGCGCGGCCGAGGCCGCTACGCCGGCAGCCACAGCTCCACGGTGGTGCCCATGCCGGGGGCGCTGGCGACCCGGCACCACCCCCCGGCCATGACCGCCTGCTCGCGCATGCTGACCAGGCCGAGATGGTCCGGGTCGGGTTGGGCGGGGCCGATGCCGGGCAGGAAGCCGGCGCCGTCGTCGCTGATCCGCAGGCGCATCCCGTCGTCGTCCGCGTCCTCCAGCCAGATCGTGACCCGCTGGGCGCCGGCGTGGGCGCGCACGTTGGCCAGCGCCTCCTGCGTGATCCGGTAGGCGATCTCCTGCAGCTCGACCGGGAGCTTGCGGGTCAGGTGGTCCTCGACGCGGACGCGGAACCCGGCCAGCTCGCCGACCGACCGCGCGTACTGGTGGAGCGCGGCGGCGAGGCCGACCCTGTCGAGCGGTGGTGGGTGGAGCTCGAAGGCGAGCTGGCGCAGGCGGCCGAGGCTGTCGGTGATGGTCGCGCCGAGCCCGTCGAGCAGCTCGACCTGGTCGGGACGGTCCAGGTCCGTCCGCAGCCGGTCGAGGTTGGAGCTGGCGGTCCCGAGCTTGGGCACGACGCTCCGCAGGCTGATGGCGAGCTGTCGCCGATCCTGGTCCTGGCTGGTGACCAGCCGGCCGAGGAGCCAGCGGCGCTGCTCGTCGAGCCGGACCAGGCGCTGGTGGGCGCGGTGGCGCTCGGTGACGTCGCGGAGCATGACCACCCGGCCGGTCTCCCGGCCGCCGCGGTCCCGCAGCGGCGCGGTGGTCAGCTCGTAGTGGCAGCCGCCGAGGACGACCTCCTCGGGCGGGTCCTTGCCGCCGGCCCGCTGGAGCACCGCCGGCTCGACCTCGAGCAGCGTCTCGGCCCGCTGGCCGACCGCCTCGGTGGCCGAGACGCCGAGGGCCCGCTGGCCGGCGGGGTTGAGGTTCACCACCCGCCGGTAGGGGTCGAGCACCAGCACGCCGTCCTGGATCGTCGCCAGGACGGAGCTGCGCGCGATCGGCGCCAGGTCCAGGAGGCGGAAGCGGAAGATCCCCCACACCAGCACCGCGCCGGTCCCCACGAACAGGAACGGCGTCAGCTCGACCCGGCCGAACGGTCCGACGTTGAGG
>Ga0209875_1000082_pt1 | contig 12551 bp, 9 predicted proteins | sample GWRWS3_0_10_FD_187219 | JGI IMG/M metagenome (GOLD analysis project Ga0209875, IMG submission 187219) | Riverbed sediment microbial communities from areas with vegetation nearby in Columbia River, Washington, USA - GW-RW S3_0_10 (SPAdes)... | ecosystem: Environmental > Aquatic > Freshwater >...
CTGGCCAGCCCCGGGCCGTCCACCTGGGCGCCGGTCCTGCTGGCCGCCGGCGCGAGCCTCACACGGGGCACGCTGGCCGGCCGGGCGCTCCGTCGCTGCCTTGCCGCCCGCGCGGCGGTCACGTGACGACCCCACCCGGCGACCGGCTCGACGTGCTGATCGTCGGCGCCGGGCCGACCGGCCTCACCCTCGCGGCCCAGCTCCGGGCGTTCGGTGCGACCTGCCGCATCATCGACCGCCAGCCCGATCGCGTCCACGAGTCCCGCGCGCTGGCCATCCAACCACGCACCCTGGAGGTGCTGCGCGGGCTGGGTGTCACCCAGGAGCTGCTCGAGCGCGGCAACGACGCGGTCTGGGTGCAGATCCACGCCGGCGGCCGGGTCGTCCGGGTGCGGCTGTTCGGTCTCGGGCTGGCCGACACCGCCTATCCCTTCCTGCTGTTCGTCTCCCAGGCAGAGACCGAACGGGTGCTGAACGACCACCTCGCCGCCGGCGGCGTCAGGGTGGAGCGGCGCGTGGAGCTGGTCGCCTTCCACGCCGACGACGACGGCGTCACCTGCACCCTCCGGGACGGCGACGGACGGACCGAGCAGGTCGGCGCCCGCTACCTGGTCGGCTGCGACGGCGCCCACAGCACCGTGCGCCGCGCAGCCGGGATCCCGTTCCTGGGCGGGGCCTACCCGCAGACCTTCGCGCTCGCCGACCTGGAGGTCGACGGCGGCCCCGACGCCGACACCGCCTGCGCCTGGATCGGCCCCGTCGGCATCCTGTTGCTGTTCCCGCTGGGCCGGCCGGCGAGCTGGCGGCTGCTGGGCATGCATCCGAGCCTCCACGGGCGGCGGCCTCCGGCACGGCCCTCGCTGGCGGAGCTGCAGGCGCTGGCGGACGCCTGCACCGGTGGCAGCCTGCGGGTACGCGACCCCGTCTGGTTGACCTACTTCCGGCTGCAGCACCGCCACGCCGACCGCTACCGGGCCGGCCGCGTCTTCCTGGCCGGCGATGCCGCCCACGTCCACAGCCCGGCCGGCGCCCAGGGCATGAACACCGGCATCCAGGACGCCTGGAACCTGGGCTGGAAGCTCGCCCTGGTCTGCCGCGGTGTGGCCGATGCGGCCCTGCTGGACTCCTACGACGCCGAGCGCCGCCCGGTCGGTCAGCTCGTGGTCCGGTTCACCGATCGGGCATTCTCGGTGGCGACCTCGACCGGCCCGCTGGTCCGCGCCCTCCGCACGCGACTGGTCCCGCGAGTGCTGCCGCTGGCGCTCCGCTTCGATTCCGGGTTGGCATATGGCTTCCGCACGATCTCCCAGCTCGGCATCGGCTACCGGCACAGCCCGGCCGTCCTGGACGGCCGACCGGCGCCACGACGAGGGCCAAAGGCCGGCGACCGGCTGCCCGACGCACGCGTCGCCCGGGACGGGCAGGTGAGCTGGCTCGGCGAGGCATTGGCCGAGCCAGGCTTTCAGCTCTTGCTGTGCGGCCGCCCCGGCGACTGGGACGCCAGGCGGGTGGCCACCGTGTCCGACCGCTACGCCGGCACGCTGGCCGTGCACCACCTGACCCGCGAGGCCGCGCGCGGCGCCCTCCATGACCTTGACGGGCAGGCGTTCGCGCGACTCGGGGTGAAGGGAACGGCGCAGTACCTCATCCGACCCGACGGCCACATCGGCTACCGTTGTGCCGGCACCGACCTGGACGGGCTCCAGCGCCACCTCTCCCGCTGGCTGCCGAACGCCACACCGCGACCGTGACCCGCCACGACATGCGCGCCACGGTGTGTTCTGCGACGATACCTCGATGAGCCCCGCGGTCTCTCCCGATGTGGAAGGCTGGGCGCCGGACACCTGGCGTGCCCGTCCCGCCGCCCAGCAGCCGGACTGGCCCGACCCGGCCGCCCTCGACCGGGCCTTCGCCGAGCTGGCGAGACAGCCGCCGCTGGTGTTCGCCGGCGAGGCCCGCACCCTCCAGGCCGCCCTGGGGACGGTGGCGGCCGGCCACGGCTTCCTGCTGCAGGCGGGAGACTGCGCCGAGACGTTCGACGCCTTCTCGGCCGACACGATCCGCGACAAGCTCAAGGTTGTCTTGCAGATGGCCGTGCTCCTCACCTACGGGGCCGGCCTGCCGGTGGTGAAGCTCGGCCGCATCGCCGGCCAGTTCGCCAAGCCCCGCAGCGCCCCCGCCGAGCGGGTCGGCGGGGGCGAGCTGCCGGTCTACCGCGGCGACATGGTCAACGACCTCGCGCCGGCCCTGGAGGCGCGCCGGCCCGACCCGGCGCGCATGCTCCGCGCCTACCACCAGTCCTCGGCCACGCTGAACCTGCTGCGGGCCTTCACCAAGGGCGGCTTCGCCGACCTCAACCAGGTCCACACCTGGAACCAGGAGTTCGTGGCCTCCAGCCCCGCCGGGCAGCGGTACGAGGCGGTCGCCGGCGGCATCGACCGGGCGTTGCGCTTCATGGCCGCGTGCGGCATCGACCTGACCGCCTCGTCGGTCCTGCACCAGGTCGACTTCTACACCTCCCACGAGGCGCTGCTGCTCGGCTACGAGCAGGCCATGACCAGGCGGGACAGCCTCACCGGCTGCTGGTACGACTGCTCGGCGCACCTGCTGTGGGTGGGGGACCGGACGCGCCAGCTCGACGGCGCGCACGTCGAGTTCCTGCGCGGCGTCGGCAACCCGGTGGCGGCCAAGCTCGGCCCGACCGCCACCCCGGCGGAGACCGTCGCCCTCTGCGACCTGCTCGACCCGGGTCGGGTGCCCGGCCGGCTCACGCTGGTCGCCCGCATGGGGGCGTCGAGGGTCGAGGAGCTGCTGCCGCCGCTGATCCGGGCCGTCCGGGACGCCGGCCACCCGGTCGTCTGGACCTGCGACCCGATGCACGGCAACACCTTCGTGGGGCCGTCCGGCCACAAGACCCGCCGCTTCGACGACGTCATGCGCGAGCTGGCCGGGTTCTTCGCCGTCCACCGCTCCGAGGGCTCCCATCCCGGCGGCATCCACGTCGAGCTGACCGGCGAGAACGTCACCGAGTGCCTCGGCGGCGCCGACGAGATCGAGGAGGGCCACCTGCACCGCCGCTACGAGACCGCCTGCGACCCGCGCCTGAACGCCAGCCAGGCGCTGGAGCTGGCCTTCCAGGTCACCGAGCTGCTGCGCGGCTGATGGCGGCCACCGGCCCCGTCGACCTGCCGACCCGGAGACCGGCCAGGGGTTCACTCTTCGGGCAGGTCGAGGCCGGCGAACAGCTCGGCGTGGCGGGCCAGCAGGTCGGGGACGGAGGCGGCGGCCAGCAGCCGCACCCGCACCTCCGGGTGCAGCCGGTGCTCCTGGAGCCGCCTGGTCAGGGTGAGCACCGCACCGGTGTAGTCGTGCTCATGGCCGGTGAGCGACAGCACGCGCAGCGTGCGGCTGTCGTAGGCGAGCACGAAGTACCTGGGCCGCTCTGGTTCCACCCTCCGTGGCGTCGACCACCACGGAGCGTGGCTTTATCCTCAGTGGCTGACCAGCTCACGACCGGGTGCTTCAGATTGAAGCATCCACAACCCCATCTACGGCAGGTCGATCAAGCCGGCGTCCGGGTGGTGGGGTCAGGTGACCGGGACGGTGTCTGGCACGCCGAACCGGCGCCAGTACTCCTTGCCCGACTCCGGCAGGGTGTGGATCGGGTCGTAGTACTCGTAGCGGCGGTTGAGCGCGTCCAGGTCGTCGAACTCGATCCCGGTCCGGTAGTTCTTGGTCCAGTAGGAGATGCCCTTCTCGCGGTCGTAGGCGTCGACCTGGTGGACCCAGCGCTTGCCGACGAAGGGCACGTCGCAGACGACCCGCGGGGTGGCGAAGCCGGGCAGGTAGCCCATGATCGCGTGCTGCAGCTCCTGCGCCTCGGCGACCGAGATCCGCCAATGCTCGGAGTTGGGGATCATGTCGCACATGTAGAAGTAGTAGGGCAGGACCTTGGCCCGGTCCAGCAGCGTGAAACACAGCTCCAGGAGGTCCTTGGGGGTGGTGTTGACCCCGCGCAGCAGCACCCCCTGGTTGCGGACGTCGCGGAAGCCCATCGCCAGCAGCTTGCGGGCCGCGTCGGCGACCAGGGGGGTGAGCTGGTTGGCGTGGTTGACGTGGGTGTGCAGGGCCAGGTCGACGCCGCGGTCGACGGCCTTTCTGGCCAGCCGCGAAAGGCCCGCGAGCACCTCGTCCTGGAGGAAGTGCTGTGGCAGGCCCATCAGGCCCTTGGAGGCCAGCCGGATGTCGCGGACGTGCTCGATGTCCAGCAGCGCGGAGACGAACTGCTCCAGCACCCGGATGGGCAGGTTGGCGATGTCGCCGCCGGACACGACCACGTCGCGCACGCTGGGGGTGCGGCGCAGGTAGTCGAGGATCTGCTCGTGGCGGGCCGGCTGCTTGGTCTCGAACTTGTACTTGGCGACCTGGGGGGTGGAGTTGCCGACCAGGTCCATGCGGGTGCAGTGGCCGCAGTACTGCGGGCAGGTCGGCAGCAGCTCGGCGAGGACCTTGGTGGGGTAGCGGTGGGTCAGCCCCTCCACCGCCCACATGTCGGCCTCGTGCAGGCTGTCGCGGACCGACAGCGGGTGGCTGGGCCACTGCGGGTCGCGGTCGTCGAAGGCGGGCAGCATGTAGCGGCGCACCGGGTCGGCCCACAGGTCGCGCTCGTCCATGGTGTTGAGCATCTGCGGCGGCAGCAGCATCGACATGGTCGCCCGCTCGGCCTGGTCGCGCTCGATGGAGGCGAGCAGGTCGGCGGGGAACCCGTCGCCGTAGACGGCCGTGAGCTGGCGCAGGTTCTTGACGGTGTGCGCCCGCTGCCACTGGGCCGTCTCCCAGTCCTTGCGGGTCACGTCACGGAAGCCGGGCAGCCGCCTCCAGTCCGGCTCGGCCCACTCGCGGCGCAGCGGGTAGGTGAACGGCTGTTCCGCCGGGTGCGCGCGAGGGACACGGTGGAAGAAGGGACCCGGGTTGATCGACTGCGCCATGGGTGTTGCCTTTGCGTCCGCGGGTGCCTGCTCGGCCTGCCGGCAGGGTCCTTCGGGCCGGCGCTGCCTCGGGACCGCTCGATGTCGGTCGGCCGGGCCGCGCGCCGCAACCCGGTCACGATAGCAGACCGATGAACGATCAACGGCTTGGAGCCGCCTTCGGCGGCGGCCTGATCCATTCCGCCCGGCAACGTCGCCGGGCGGGCCGGGCGGCTACAGCGGGTCGAGGACCTGGGCGTAGCCGCGCTCGTAGCTGACCGTGTTGGGCAGCAGCACGTGGAAGGCGGCGCCGCCGCCCCAGCGCTCGTCGACCCAGGCGTGGCCGCCGTGGAGCTGGGCGAAGCGGGCGACCAGGGACAGGCCGATGCCGACCCCGCGGGCATGGGCCGGGGTGGGCGCCGGCTCCCCGCCGCGACGGAACGCCTCGAAGATGGTGCCGACCAGCTCGGCGGGCACGCCGGGGCCGGCGTCCTCGACGATCAGCTCGAGGTCGGCGCCCCTGGCCTGCGCCCTGACCCAGACCCGGGTGCCCGGTGGGGTGTGCCTGGTGGTGTTGAGCAGGAGGTTCTCGATGATCCGCTCGACCTTGGGGCCGTCGATGAAGGCCATGATCGGCTCGGCCTCGATGTCGATGGGCCAGCCGGCGAGCTGGTCGATCTCGGTGACCACGCGGTGGACGAGCTCGCGGACGTCGGTCATCGAGCGGTTGGGCTCGAGCACGCCCTCCTCCAGCCGGTTCAGGTCGAGGAGGTCCTTGAGCAGCCGCTCCAGCTTCTGGGTCTTCTCGACCAGCATGCGGACCAGGTCCAGCGCCTGCTCGCGGGGCAGGTTCAGCTTGGTCCGCTCGAGGGTCACCGCGACGCCGAGCATGGCGGTCAGCGGGGTGCGCAGGTCGTGGGAGACGGCGCGCAGGAAGGTGTCCTTCATGGCGTCGGTCGCCCGCATGCGCTCGGCGGCGTCCAGCTCGCGGCGGAGGGCGTCCTTGAGCTCCTGCTCCTGCTCGGCGAGCTGCTGCACGGTCGCCTGGAGGCGGGCGTTGAGCAGGCGGTTCTCGACCAGGGCGACGACCTGGCGGCCGATCACCAGCAGGCCGACGGCGGTGCCGGTGAAGACCAGGAACGGCTCGAAGCTGCCCCGGAAGATCTGCACGGCCAGGCCGGTGACGGCGGCCAGCAGCAGGGGCACGTAGGGCAGGGCGAGCCTGCTGAGGGAGGGCACGTCCTCGTCGTCGCCGCGGCGAAGCTCGGCGACGGCGGGCCGCAGCGCCGTGCACAGGAAGAGCAGCCAGCCCACCAGCCAGCCGGTGTTGACCAGGGCGCCGCTCGAGTAGCTGTCGGTCTGGGTCATGTAGGCGAAGGCGGAGTCGGACACGGCCAGGGCCAGGATGGCCGTCGCGATCAGGCTGAGGTGCGCGACCCCGCGGCCGCGGGAGCGGGACAGCACCACCAGCGCGATGGTGGCGGCGCAGATGTCGCCGAGGGGGTAGGCCAGCGCGAAGGCCTTCTCGAGCCCGGAGGTGCTGGCGCCGTGGTAGGCGCCGCCGAGGACGGTGGCCCAGCTCAGGAACAGCAGCGAGACGGCGATCAGCAGGCCGTCCAGCAGGGTGCGAAGCCGCGCGGTGGCCCGCGCCGACGCGCCGGTCGGGAAGGCCAGCACGCCGGCCACCAGCAGCGGCACCGTGCACAGGAAGCCCAGGTCGGCGAGGGACGGGAACGGGTCGGTGCCGGCGACCACCTCGAAGTAGGTCCAGACGACCTGACCGAGCCCCCACGACAGGCAGGCGGCGCCGAGCAGGCGCCAGGACCGGCGCAACGAGGCGGTCCAGGCCCGCCCGAAGCCGTACGGGGTGCGGTGGGAGGCGTGGAAGCAGGCGCCGGCTGCCGCCAGCGGCACGATCGATTGGACGACGTCGCTGAAGACCGTGGTGACCCAGGGCCCGCCGACCTCGAGCTCCATCCAGACGACGAACACCACGGCCACGACCGACGAGGCGACCAGGGCTCGCCGGAAGCCGCGCTGCGTCCCAGACCCGCTGGTCGCCCGGCCCGCGGGTGCCGCCGTGGCGGTGTGCGCCCCCCCGCTGTCAGTCCTCACGGTGGCCCCAAGGAGTTGGAATCGAGCTGGCCAGTTCCAGAACTCCGCCCAAAGGAATGCAAGGCGAGGACATACGATACACGAGCAGAGCGCGACGTTCCCGTCACCTGGGCATGTTTCACGAGTGCGCCCTCCCCACTTGGGACCGCCAAACTCTACAACGTCGCGACATGGCCGACCAAGACGCTTGTATCCGCTTCCGACGTCAGTGTCCCAAGAATTGGGGGGCTCAATCCTGGGTAAAGCGTGGCAACATGGAACGCCGCGCACGCCAGGGGAGTCGCCTATGTTCCAGCCGCCACCGCCGCTGCCGCCCGCGACCGGTCTGCGCCGCCTGAAGGTGGGCGGGATCGGGTTGCTGGTGGTGCTGCTGTGGGGGGCGGCCGTGCCGAGCTTCCTGCCTGGCGCCGCCGGGGCCGGGCCGGGTCTGCTCGCCGGGGCCGGCCAGCCGAGCGATGCCGAGTGGGCTCGGCTCCGCTACGAGGCCTGGCTGCGAGGCCGGGAGGCCGCGGCCGGCACGGAGCGGGACCGGGCGGCGGCCAGGCAGGCCGCCGCCGGCGTCGGTGCCACCTCGGGCGCCGGGGTGGTGCCGGTCGGAGGGGACCGGACGATTCCCGCCCTCGCCCTGCGCGCCTACCGTGAGGCGGCCGCCTGGGCCGCCGGGTTCGACCCGGGCTGCCGGCTCACCTGGCCGGTGCTGGCCGGCATCGGCCGCATCGAGTCGAACCACGGCATGTACGGCGGGGCGGCGACCCGCTTCAGCCCAAGCGGGACCGTGAGCCCCAGGATCACCGGGCCGCCGCTGGACGGCCGCGGCGTGGCGAGCATCCCCGACAGCGACGGCGGCCGCTGGGACGGGGACACGGTCTGGGACCGGGCGGTCGGGCCCATGCAGTTCATCCCCTCGACCTGGCGGTCGCTGGGACGCGACGGCAACAACGACGGGGTCGCCGACCCCAACAACCTGTTCGACAGCGCGGTGAGCGCGGCCGCCTACCTGTGCCTGAGCGTGGACGGGAGCCTCTCCGACCCGGCGATGCTGCGGCAGGCGGTCTACAACTACAACCACTCGTGGCCCTACGTGGACGCGATCCTCGGCTGGGCCCGCCTGTACGCCGGCGGGGTCACGGTCAGCGCGGGCGCGCCGACCGGCACGGCCGCCGGGCCGGGCACCTCGGGCACGACCGGGTCGGCCGCCACCACCGCCACCACCCGGGCGCCGACGACCAGCCGCCGCCCCACCACCACCGAGCGGTCCACCACCACGAGCCCGTCGTCGACTGGGCCGTCCACCACCGGGTCGACCACGACCACCACCGGGCCGTGCCAGACCACCACGACCACCACGAGCTCGAGCTCGACGACCACCACGTCGACCACCACGACGACGCTCCCGGGGAGCTCGACCACCACCACGACGACGCTGCCGCCCTGCGGGTGAGGCCGAGGAGCCACTACCCCCAGATGGCCAGCTCGGCCTCCACGAGCGGCGCCGCCCACCCCAGGAACACGGCGAGCATGTAGGGGGTCTCCGGCCAGGTCCGGTGCACCGGCCGGGTGAGGGTCCCCAGCAGGGAGCCGCCGACGCCGGCGCCGTAGACGTCGTTGAAGCGGTCGATGCGCCGGATCCACCCCTCCCGCCAGGCCGGGTCCCAGGCGATCCGGCCGCCGGCGCGGGCGTAGGCGAGCCGGTTGACGGCGGCGAACGCCCGCCAGCGCCAGCGAATCCCGGGGAGTCGCCGCCGGTGGCCGAGGTAGTAGCCGGCGAGCGCCGCCGACAGCGGCTGCCCGGCCGCCAGCCCCCAATGGGCGCGGAGGGCGAACACGTCGACGTCGCCGAGCAGGTCGGCGTCCGGGGCCGACATCCGGTAGTAGGCGTCGCGGTCGGCGGCGGCCAGCCTGCGGGACGCCCGCGGGTCGGGCTCGCCCTCGACGTGCTTGGTGGTCCAGACCGAGGCCATGCCGACGTCGGCGACCCAGCCGGTGGCGTCGATGTTGGGCACGCCGTAGGCGGAGAACGGCACCGCGGTGCGCGGGTGGATCAGGGCGTCGAGGCCGAGGACCAGGTGGCCGAAGTCGACCTGCTCGCCGGAGGGGAGCAGCAGGTAGGGGGCGGGGTTGTCGCCGACGCCGTTCTCGTCCGCCCGGGCCGTGAGGTGGCGGTACGCGGTCCTGCCGAGGCGGGGGTTGCCGTGCAGGGTGCACCCCCAGCGGGCACGGGCGTCGGGCAGGAGCTGCTCGACCAGGAACCCCGAGTAATAGGTGTTGCGGATGCGCGAGAGCAGGTCGACGGGGGAGTCGGTCGCGAACGCCCGCTCCGCCTCCTCGAGGTAGGCGACGAAGCGGTCGACCGGGATGACCGCGGCGGGCCCGGTCAGGGCCTCCGCGGCAGGTGCCCGGGCCCCTGCCCGCCCGGCCCGGAGCCGGGGCCGCAGGCGCGGCACCGCGCGGCCGGCCAGCTCGGCGGCGCGCCTGGTGGCCGCCCAGAGGGCGAGCGCCCGGCCGACGGCCGAGTGGTCGGCGTGGGCGTGGTGGATGGCGGGGAAGAGGGTGCGGATGGGGGCAACCGGACGGTCGGGCGGCGGCGCGGGCGCCAGGGCGATCACGCGCGCGTCCGTGATGCGCTGCAACGCGAGGTTCGCCGGCTGCTGCATCGCGTTCCCCCGGCCTGCTCCCACCCCCCACCTGGGGCCAGTCGGACCGGCCCTTGTCGGACAAGCATGCCGATCAACGCTGAACCAGTCAATCCCGCAACGACGATCGTTGAGGAACCGTGACGTACCGGCGCAGCCGGGGCGGGCTACACCAGCCGGCGGTCGCTGGCCCAGCGGGTCAGCTCATGGCGGCTGGAGAGCTGCAGCTTGCGCAGCACCGAGGAGACGTGGGTCTCGACCGTCTTCACCGACAGGTGCAGGCGGCGCGCGACCTCCTTGTAGGTGAAGCCGCGGGCGATGTGGCGCAGCACCTCGCGCTCCCTGGCGGTGAGCTGGTCCAGCTCGGGGTCGACGACGCCGGTGAGGTCGCCGTGGAAGGCGTCGAGCACGAAGCCGGCCAGCCGCGGGGAGAACACCGCGTCGCCGCCCTCCACCCGCCGGATCGCGGCGGCGAGGTCGGGCGGGGAGATCGTCTTGGTCACGTAGCCGCGGGCGCCGGCACGGATCACCCCGATCACGTCCTCGGCCGCGTCGGACACCGACAGGGCGAGGAAGCGGATCTCCGGGTGGGTCTGGCGGACCGCCTCCAGCACCGCCCTGCCGCCGCCGCCGGGCAGGTGCACGTCGAGCAGGACCACGTCGGGCCGGGTGCGGCGGATGCCGTCCACGGCGGCGTCCACCTCGGCGGCGTCGCCGACGATCTCGAACTGCCCGCCCAGCTCGGCACGGAGCCCCGCCAGGAAGAAGTGATGGTCGTCGACCAGGAACACCCTGGTAGTTGGCTCGCCCGGGTTCACGATGCCGTCCTCGGCATGCGGAGCTGCACCTCGGTGCCCTCCCCCGGGCTGGAGGTGACCACCGCGGTGCCGCCGTGGCGGTGGACGCGGCCACGGATCGAGTCGGCGATGCCGCGGCGGTCCGAGGGCACCCGTTCGGGGTCGAACCCCTTGCCCTGGTCGCGGACGAACCCGGTGAGCTGGTCCGGCTCCACCTCGACGTAGACGGAGACCAGCGGCGCCCCGGAGTGCCGGGCCGCGTTGAGCGCCGCCTCCTGGCAGGCGTCCACCATCGCCCGCCCGCGCGCGTCCAGCGGCGCGTCGCCCACCACGACCACGTCGACGGGCACGTTGTGGAGCTGCTCGACCCGGGTGGCGATCGCCTCCACGGCCGGCCGCAGGCTCCCGTCCGGCGGCGCCGGCGGCGCGTACAGCCAGGCGCGCAGCTCGCGCTCCTGCCGCCGCGCGAGGGCGACCACCTCTGGCGCGCTGTCGGCGCGCTGGATCAGGGCCAACGTGTGCAGCACGGAGTCGTGCAGGTGGGCGGCCATCTCGGCGCGCGCCTCCGAGCGGATGCGCACGCGCCGCTCCTCGGCGAGCTGGCGGGCGAGGCGGCTGGTCCAGGGCCCGAAGATCAGCAGGAGGCCGGCGGCGGTGATCGCCATCGCCAGCAGGGCGTTGCCGGCCGCCGCCAGGTTGGTGCCCTGGTTGGCCAGGGCGAGGCCCATGCCGCTGGCGACCAGGACGCCGCCGACGACGATCCGGACCAGCCCTACCCGGCCACTGAACAGCGCCTCCACCGGGTTGCCCGGGATGCGGGCGCCGGCCCGGGTCCAGCGGGCCCGGTCGCGGTCGTCGCTGCGTGCCCAGATCACCGCGGCGCCGGCCGCAGCGAGCGCGACCGGCCAGGCGATCCGGTCGCCGAACCACAGCCCCATCTGGCGCAGCAGCAGCATGGTGCCGAGCACCACCATCCCCAGGGCGAGCGCCTGCCTGCCGTTGGGGCGGCGGACCGGCCCGGCGGCCACCGTCGCGGCCTCCGGCTCGACCGAGAGGCCCCAGGCGAGCAGGTACAGCAGCACGCCGGAGCCGCCGGCGATGGCGAGCACGGCGAAGGCGATGCGGACCAGGATCGGGTCGACCCCGAGCCGCTCGCCGAGGCCGCCCGCGACCCCGAGCAGGATCCGGTTGTCGCGGCTGCGGACGATCGCCCAGCTCGATCCACCGGGGGACCCCCTCGGGGCCCCCCGGACCCCTCCGGCTTGCCGGTGTGATGCCTGGGTCGTCGTGATGCCCTCCAGCGCCGCGGACGTGTCTTCGTCGGCCATGGTGGCACGGCGCACGGGTGGCAGCCATGGGGAAGGACCCTGAGGGGGGCGCCCGGAGATCGGGGATCGGACAGGGTGATCCCCGATGGCGCCGCCCAACGCGGCCGGGCAGGCTGAGCGGCAGCAACGAAACGACTCGACGAGGAGCGACCGCCATGCCCGAATCGCCCAGCGACACGACCGCGGGCGCCGCGCCGCCCGAGGCCGGACCGCCGCCCGCCGCGCGAGGCCGGCTCGTCCGCCGCACCGGCAACAAGGTGATCGCGGGGGTGGCCGGCGGCATCGCCGACTACCTCGGGATCCAGCCGGTCCTGGTCCGGATCGCCTTCGTGGTGCTCACCTTCTTCGGCGGGCTCGGGGCGCTGCTGTATGTCGTCGGCTGGCTGCTGATCCCGTCCGCCGGCGCCAGCGAGTCGATCGGGCTGGCGGCGGCGCGCCGGCCGGCGGGGCCGTCCACCTACATTGGGATCGTGCTGGTGATCGTGGCGGTCGGCATCCTCGCCAGCGCCTTCTCCGACCCTGCGGTGGTCTGGGCCGTCGCCCTGATCGCGTTCGGCATCTTCCTGTTCCAGCGGGGCCAGGAGCAGCCGGCGCCACCGCCCGGCCAGCCCGCCGGCCCCGCGCCGCCCGCGCCCGACGCCACGGCGCCAGGCCAGCTCGCGGAGCCCCAGCCGTACCGGCTCGCGGAGCCCCAGCCCGCCTCACCCGCGG
>Ga0209875_1000083_pt1 | contig 12212 bp, 14 predicted proteins | sample GWRWS3_0_10_FD_187219 | JGI IMG/M metagenome (GOLD analysis project Ga0209875, IMG submission 187219) | Riverbed sediment microbial communities from areas with vegetation nearby in Columbia River, Washington, USA - GW-RW S3_0_10 (SPAdes)... | ecosystem: Environmental > Aquatic > Freshwater >...
CTGATCTGCTTGGCCGCCCTCCCGATCGCCTGGCCGGGGTTGAGATGTGGGCCGACGCCACGGTGGCGCCAACCAGCCGCAGGAGATGACCGACCCGCCGGCGGCATGCGGCAGGTTCGGCAGCTCGTCAGCGACCTCGGCGGCGGCGCGCGTGAGCCCTGCGCGCGTCAGCTCCTGTTCTTGATCTCTTCGAGCATGTTCTCGATGTCGCGGACCCGGGCGAAGAGCAGGTTGAACGCCTCCTCGGCCGATTTCGTCCCCGGGACGTTGATCGCGGCCTCGATGCTCTTGATCCGCTGGAACATCAGGCCCACGGTCTCCTTCGGGCTGGCCGTGCCGGCGACGGTGAGCCCGTCGAAGATCGCTTTGAGCTGCCGGGCCTGCTCCTTGGTCAGGTCGTCCTCCACCTGGGGGAACATGGCCATGGTCGGCGTTCCACCGAGCCGGGACCGCCAGACGGCGAGCTTCTCCATCGCGTCGTCGGCGTATCGCTCCGCGGCTGGACCCGATCCGTTGTAGGCGCGGAACCCGTCGTGGACATCCTTCGCCTTGATGTGATCGGCGAGGATCTCGAAGCCGACCGCGCAGTTGACCCGCCAGTCGAAGCAGCCGCCGCGCGCGTCGGCCCGGTCCTGGAAGCCCCTGAATGTCAGCTGGGTGGGGCCGACGCCCTGTGCGCCGATTCGACCCCGATCCCGATCGGCCTTGTAGTTGCGGTAGGCCGGCTCTTTCACCTCCGCGCCCTTGACGTAATGCCCGCCAGTCGACACGTTGTCGTGGCCCCAGACGTTGTGGCCGCCGCCGGACTCCTTTTCCAGCAGGGTCGCCGCGGCCGCGAGCTCCAACCCGGCGGCCGCGGCCAGCTCGACGACCTCGGCGGCACGCTGCGTTCCATGGTTGGCGAGCACCTCTACTGCGGTCATCCTGATCCCCCTCCGGCGCGCAGGACGCACAACACCCGGAGGTAGCGTACCCATGCGACGACCGGCGATCTACCGCTCCTTACCGACGGGCGAGCGCGTCAGGAGTGGCCGATGATCGGGTGCGGCCGGTAGGGCGCCTCCAGGCGGGCCACCTCGTCCTCGCTCAACGTCACCTCCACCGCCGCGACCGCATCGTCGACGTGGCGCGACCTGGTCGCCCCGACGATCGGTGTGCTCACCGCGGGCCTGCCGAGCAGCCACGCCAGCGCGACCTGGGCGGGCGGCAGGCCGCGCTCGCCGGCGACCGCGCGGACCACGTCGACGACGTCGAAGTCGACGTCGTCGTACATCGTGTCGGCGAGCGGGTCGGCGCCGGCCCGGACCGTGTGCCGCTCGCCACCCCGCTCGCGGGTGCCGGCCAGCAGCCCGCGCGCCAGCGGGCTCCACGGGATGACGCCGACCCCCTGGTCGAGGCAGAGCGGGATCATCTCCCGCTCCTCCTCCCGGTAGACCAGGTTGTAGTGGTTCTGCATCGACACGAACCGGGTCCAGCCGGCCGCCTCGGCGGTGTGCTGGGCCTTCGCGAACTGCCAGGCGAACATGCTGGAGGCCCCGATGTAGCGCGCCTTGCCGGACCGCACCACGTCGTGCAGCGCCTCCATGGTCTCCGCGATCGGCGTCTGGTCGTCCCAGCGGTGGATCTGGTACAGGTCGACGTGGTCGGTGCCCAGCCGGCTCAGCGACGCGTCGATGCTGGCGAGGATGTGCTTGCGGGACAGCCCCTGGTCGTTGGGGCCCGACCCCAGCGGGAAGTAGACCTTGGTGGCGAGGACGTAGTCCTCGCGGCGTGGGAAGAGCTTGGCGAGCAGCCGGCCGGTGATCTCCTCGCTGACGCCGTCGGAGTACATGTCGGCGGTGTCGAAGAACGTCACGCCGGCCTCGACCGCCTGCCGCACGATCGGCTCGGCCGCGTCCTCCGGCAGCATCCACTTCCGCGAGGCGGGACTGCCGTAGCTCATCATGCCGAGGCAGATCCGCGAGACCTTCACACCCGACGAGCCCAGCCGCACGTACTCCACGCCGCCTCCTTCACGAAATCAGGGCGCCATCGCCTTGACCGTCCACCGGTCGCAGACGGTCTCGATGACCAGGCGGCCGCGGCCGCCGTGGGCCACGTGCTCGGTGCCCCTTCCCTTCACGGCGAACCGCTGCACCGAGACGTCGTCCAGCCTCCCCTCACCCGAGATCTTGAAGTTGCCGCCGCCGTAGCTGGCGAAGCTCGGGCAGCTGAACGACCAGACCAGGCGCCAGCCGTTGGGCACCTCGAACAGCCCTCCGTAATGGCCTTCGCTGCCCGACCGCTCCCACAGAACCCCGAGTTTCGCTCTGGCCGTGGTGCGTGGTGACAGGGTCGTCGGTGGCGGTGGCGGTGTCGGCTCGGCCCGGTCCGGCTGGGTGGTGGCGGCCGCGGCGCCCTTGACCAGGGTGGGATTGGCCTGCCGGTCCCGGCGCGACCCCAGGGCGACGGTGGCCGCCACCAGCACGGCGACGACCACGACGGCGATCGCCAGGTTCAGCATCCACACCCGGCGGTACCACGGTGGCTTGGGCAGTTCCAGCACGACAAGTCCCCCCTGCTCGCCCCAGATGCTAACCGATCCGGTCACAAGAGCTGAATCGTGCAGCGCCGCGGCTCGCTTGACTCCGGTACCGAGGTACAGGGTTATCGTCCGGCTGCGGACCCTCTACCGGGAGGTTGCCATGTCCGAGTCCGGCGTCCCGATCGTCTGCACCCTGCACCCGAACGAGATGGGTGGGCGACTGGAGGAGTGGCACCGGCTGCTCGCCGCCCACCTGGACGGGATCGAACGGCATGCGCCGACCCGGCTCCGGCTGATCCTGGCCGCCGACGCCGGCCTGGAGCGGATGCGGGACCTGGCGGCGCGCGAGATGGAGTGCTGCGCCTTCATGACCTTCACCGTCACCCCGAGCGACGGGCGGCTGCTGGTCGACGCCGAGGTCCCGGCGGAGGCGGCGCCGACCCTTGACGGCCTGGCAGGGATCGCCGAGCGGGCCGCCGTGGTGGCGCGGTGACCGGCGGGCTGCGCACCGGGCAGCTCGCCGAGCGGGCCGGGGTGAACATCCAGACCCTGCGCTACTACGAGCGCCGCGGGCTGCTGGACGCTCCGCCCCGCCGGCCGTCCGGGCAGCGGGAGTACCCGGAAGCCGCGGTGCGGCTGCTGCGCACCATCAAGGCCGCGCAACGGCTCGGGTTCACCCTGGCCGAGATCGAGGAGCTGATCGCCCTCTCCGAGCACCGCCGCGGCACCGGCGAGCTGCGACGGCGCGCGCAGCGCAAGGTCGCCGAGGTCGACGCCAGGATCGGCCAGCTCCAGCAGGTGCGCGAGGCGCTGCTGACGGTCGTGGCCGCCGACTGCGACTCTCTGACCGACTGCACCTGCGGCCTGGGCCGCTCCCTGCCCGCTCTGGAGCCCACCAGGCCCGAGCGGCGACCGCGCGTGAACCCGCCCCGCGCCGGCGGCGTCAGGGGATCTTGAGGGCGTCCTTGACGAGCTCCATGTCGGCCTGGAGCTGAGCAACCTGGGCGGCGAGGTCCTCGTGTTGGGCCGCGAGGGCGTCGGTGGTGGCGTTCACCTGGTTGAACGTCCGCTCGACCTTCGTCTCGACGGCCTCGACCCTGTTGGCGAGGTCGCCGGTCTTGACGTTGACCTGGTTGAAGGTGCGCTCGATCTTCTCCTGGATCACGTCGAGGTGGCGTTCGAGCGAGTTGGCGTCGGCCACGGAAAGGCCTCCTCCGGCAGCGCCGGCCACGATGGCCGGGAGCACCGTCTGGTTGAACTGGCGGATACGGATCGTGCCGGGACAGGTCTTGCTCACCGGCGTCCACTCGCTCGGGGCCCCGAACATCGTGTGAAAGCCGACGCCGGGGGAGGAGGGGTTGGGGCAGCGGCGGCGGGGGATGCCGTGGACCCGGGCGGCCCACAATGCGAGGCGGACCAGGGTGTCGATCTGCGCCTGGGTCCAGGGCAGCGTGTCGGGGTTGCCGATGTTGTCCTCGGTCTCGATGGAGATGGCGCCGGTGCCGTCGGGTCGCCGGTTGGCGTGGTAGTTGGCGTCCGCCGACCGTCCGGTGTCCACGAGCTGCCAGGCGCGGCCGTCGCGGCCGACGATGAAGTGGCTCTCCAGCGGCGTGCCCGGCTGCGACCAGAAGCGGATCAGCTCCTCCGGGGAGGTGCCCGGCGACGCCATCGAGTGCATGATCACCTGGGTGGCCCGCATGGTCGGCTGCGTGCGGTTGTCGGGGACCGGCCGCCAGATCGCGAAATCGCAACGCGCGATCCCGACCACCTCCCCCCGAACGGCCCACGTACGGGCGAATCCGACACCGAGCCAGGCGATCATGCCCCGCCGGCCGGCGGCGCGTCCACTCTAGAAGCGGGCCGGCCTGAGGACGAAGTCGAACTCGCCGGTGTAGAAGGGCCGGTCCAGGCCGCGGGCGCGGAGCTGGTCGGGCCGGTCGTGCTTGGCGAGCGGGATGACCAGGCCCGGCTTGACCGACGAGATGGTGTCGTCGTGCAGCCAAGGGTCGCCCTCGAGGTAGATCATGGTCGTCAGCGGCCGGAAGCCGTCGGCGCTCACCTTCACGTGGAAGTGCGCGGGACGCCAGGCGTGGCGGCCGACCGCGGCCAGCAGCTTGCCGACCGGGCCGTGCTTGGGGATCTCGTAGGGGCCGGGCACGACGGTGCGGAGCTCGTAGCCGCCGCCTTCGCCGGCGTGGAAGCGCCGCCGGAGGTTCCACTCCGGCTGGCTCGGGTCCTCGTGGTCGTACAGCCCCGCGTGGTTGGTCTGCCAGATGTCCAGCAGCGCCCCTGCCAGCGGCCGGTGGTCGCCGGCGGCCAGCACGCTGCCGGCGACGAAGCACGGGTCGCCCGGCTCGTCGTCGCGGCCGAGCGTGACCGGCGGGGAGACCAGCGGCGCGCCCGGCCGGTAGAAGGGGCCCTGGACGTTGCTCGGGGTCTCGTCGCCCTCCTGGTGGTAGGTGTTGTTGTCCACCGCCACCGAGATGCCGAGCACGTCCGACAGCAGCACCCACTCGTCGGCGGTGCCGAGCTCGGTGAGGAACTGAAGCGCCTGGCGCCACTCCGGCTCGGTGACCTGGTGCTCGGCGACCGCCCGGTGCAGCGCCCGCACGAGGTCGTCGACGATCGGGACGAGACGGTCGCTTGCCTCCACGCGCTGGCCTCCTCATCGCGGCCCGCGGCCGAGCTCGGCGCGGGCCCGCTGGAGGTCGCGCTCGTGCTTGAGCAGCAGGTGCAGGGTGTCGTCGACGGTCGCCGGGTCCAGGGTCGTGCGCTCGAGCTGCAGCAGGGTGCGGGCCCAGTCGATCGTCTCGGAGATGGACGGCGCCTTCTTCAGCTCCAGCCGGCGGATGGTCCGCACCATCTCGGCGATCTGGCCGGCGAGCTGCTCGCCGACCTCGGGCACGCGGGCGCGGACGATCTGCCGCTCGCGCTCGACGTCCGGGTAGTCGATGTACAGGTACAGGCAGCGCCGGCGCAGCGCCTCCGACAGCTCCCTGGTGGCGTTGGAGGTGAGCACGATCAGGGGGCGCTGGGTGCCGGCGACGGTGCCGAGCTCCGGGATGGAGACCTGGAAGTCGGACAGCACCTCCAGCAGCAGCGCCTCGGTCTCGACCTCGACCCGGTCGACCTCGTCGATCAGCAGCACCACCGGGTCGGTGGCCCGGATCGCCTCCAGCAGCGGCCTGGTGAGCAGGAACGGCTCGGAGAAGATGTCGGCCTCCACGTCGGTCCAGGTGGCGTCGTGGGCGCGGTCGGCCTGGATGCGCAGGAGCTGCTTCTTGTAGTTCCACTCGTACAGGGCCTTGGACTCGTCCAGGCCCTCGTAGCACTGCAGCCGGATGAGCCGCGCCGCGGTGGTGGCGGCCAGCGCCTTGGCCAGCTCGGTCTTGCCGACACCGGCGGGCCCCTCCGCCAGGATCGGCTTCTCCAGGCGGTCGGCGAGGAAGGCCACGTTGGCGATCATCGGTGTGGCCAGGTAGTCGACGGCGGCCAGGCGCTCGGCCACCTCTTGCACGCTCGCGAACCGCTCGGCCATCAGCGCCCCTCGCTCGGGTGGAGGTCCTGGAGGCGGCGCTGCACCGGGAACAGGCTCCAGCCGGTACGGTCGGCGACCAGGCCCCAGAGCCCCCGCCTGGCCAGCAGGGTGACCAGGACCGCGACCGCGCCGAGCAGGACCAGGTACCAGGCGCCGTAGCCGGACAGGGTCTCCTGCAGCACGAAGAACACGATGGTACCGATGATCGGCCCTTCGATCGTGCCGACCCCGCCGATCACCACGATGAAGATCATGAAGGCCGTCCAGTTGATGCTGAAGGCGGCCTCGGGCTGGACCCGCAGCAGGTTCAGGTAGATGACCGCGCCGGCCAGCGAGCAGCCGAACGCGGCCACCAGGTAGACCAGGAACTTGGTCCGGAACACGTGCACGCCGAGGCTCTGGGCGCTCGCCTCGGCGTCGCGGATGGCGGTGAGGGCCAGGCCGAGGCGGCGGCGGAGCAGCACGTAGGCGACGACCACGGCGCCGACGCCGACGGCCAGGGCGAGCTCGTAGGTCGCGAACAGGCGGGCGGTCCGGTCGTACTCCGACGCGGCCCGCAGGGTCAGGCCCGAGCCGCCGCCGAGCTGGGAGACGTTGCTGACGACCAGCCGGTAGACCTCGGCGATGACCCAGGTGCCGATGGCGAAGTAGCCGCCGCGGAGCCGGAACGCCAGCGCCGCCGTCGGGATCGCGACCAGCGCGCCGACCAGCCCGGCGACCAGCACCGACAGGAACAGGTTGAGGCCGAGGGTGTCGGCGAAGTACAGCAGGCCGTAGGCGCCGAGGCCCACGTAGGCCTGCTGGCCGATGGAGACCAGGCCGGCGTAGCCGGCCAGCAGGTTCCACATGGTCGCGAGCGCGAGCAGGGTGAAGAAGCCGATCAGGGTGCGCAGCACGCTGTCCAGCGCCCACAGCGGGCCCGCGGCGAGCACCGCCACCGCGACCAGCCCGAGGATCAGCCAGACGCGGCTGGCGAGGGTGGCGCGCTGCACCCGCCGCCCCCCAGGCGCCGCGACCTCCGCGGAGGTAGGGGTCGCGCTCACGCCGGGACCGTCCTGCCGAGCAGGCCGGTGGGGCGGAAGGCGAGCACGGCCAGGAACACCAGGTGGCCGGCGAGCACGCCCCAGCCGGGGGAGATCTGCGCCCCGAGCGTCTGCGCGACCCCGAGCACCAGCCCACCGGCCAGGGTGCCCCAGATCGAGCCCAGCCCGCCGATGACCACGGCCTCGAAGGCGAAGATCAGCCGGGTCGGGCCGACGCTCGGGGTGAAGGTGGTCCGGATGCCGAGGACGATGCCGGCGATGGCCACGGTGGCCAGCGCGATCCCGGTGGCCACGGCGTAGACGGCGCGGTTGTCGATGCCCATGAGCCGGGCCGTCTCCTGGTCGTCGGAGGTGGCCCGGAAGGCCCGGCCCAGCCGGGTGCGGCTGATGACGAGCTGCAGGCCGGCCAGCACCGCGATCCCGACCACCAGGGTGAGCAGCGGGAACCAGCCGACCGCCAGCCGGTCGCTGATGCGGATGCTGGCGTCCTCGATGCGGCCGGCGTCCAGGCCCTGGGAGTCGGCCGAGAACACCTCCAGCAGCAGGTTCTGGATGATGATCGACAGCCCGAAGGTGACCAGCACCGGTGGCAGCGGGTCGCCGCCGCGCAGCGTGTAGTTGAGCATCCCCCGCTGCAGCAGGTAGCCGACGCCGAACATCAGCGGCACCACCACCAGCACGGTCCACAGCGGGTTGACGGGAACGGTGTCGACGATCGCCAGGGCGACGAACGCGGCCACGATCGACAGGTCGCCGTGGGCCAGGTTGACCAGCCGCATCACGCCGAACATCAACGACAGCCCGGTGGCGAACAGCGCGTACAGGCCCCCGAGCAGCAGCCCCTGGACGACGTCGTTCACCCAGGTCACGCCGACCGCATCCCGAAGTAGGCGTCGGTGACCTGCTGCCTGGTCAGCCCCTGCGACGGCCCGTGCAGGGCGACCCGGCCCTCCAGCAGGCAGTAGGCGCGGTCGGCGGCGCGCAGCGCCTGGCCGATGTCCTGCTCGACCAGGACCACGGTGGCGCCGTTGCCGACGATCTCGGGCAGGGTCTCGTAGATGCGCTTGACCACCACGGGGGCCAGGCCGAGCGAGACCTCGTCCAGCAGCAGCAGGCGCGGGTTGGCCATCAGCGCGCGGCCGATGGCGAGCATCTGCTGCTCGCCGCCGGACAGCCGGCTCCCGGGCCGGCCGCGCTTGTCGGCGAGGGCGGGGAACACCTCCAGCACCCGGCGGACCCGCCACGGGCCCGGTCGCGACCGATGTGCACCAACTTGCAGGTTCTCCTCGACGGTGAGACTTGGGAAGATCCGCCGCCCCTCGGGGACCATGGCGATCCCGAGGCCGAGCCGCCGGTGGGTCGGCATCCCGTCCAGTGACCGGCCGTCGAAGGCGACCGTCCCGGTCGTGCGGGCCATGAGCCCGGCCACGGTCTTGAGCAGGGTCGACTTCCCCGCCCCGTTGGCGCCGATGACGGCCACCGTCTCCCCCTCGGCGACCTGGACCGACACGTCGAACAGCGCCTGGAAGTCGCCGTAGAAGCTGGCCACCCGCTCGACCTGGAGGAGCATCAACAGGACCCGCCCGCCGCCGAGTGGCTCATCCTGGTCCCTCCGGTACCACGGGGTTTCTGGCGGCGGGCGGGTCCTGTTGGAGGCCCGCCTCGCTGCCCAGATAGACGTCGCGGACCTCCGGGCTGGCCATGACCATGCGCGGCTCGCCCTCGATCAGCTTGCGGCCGAAGTTGATCGCCACGATGCGGTCGACCACCGACAGCAGGGCGTGCACGATGTGCTCGATCCACACGATCGAGACGCCGGCCGCGCGCAGCCGCCGGATGGTCGCGACGAGCTGGTGCACCTCGGCCTCGGTGAGGCCGCCGGCGATCTCGTCAAGCAGCAGCACGCGCGGGCCGGTCGCCAGCGCCCTGGCCAGCTCCAGCCGCTTCAGCTCCAGCAGCGGCAGGGTGCCGGCCAGCCGGTTGGCCCTGCCGGTGAGCACGACCGCCTCCAGCGCCTCCAGGCTCGCCTGGTGGGCGTCGCCGTCGGCTCGCCCCGCGCGGCCGAAGGTGGCGCCGACCAGCACGTTCTCGTAGACGGTCATGCCGACGAACGGGCGCGGGACCTGGTGGGTGACGGCCATGCCGAGCTGGCAGCGGGTGCGGGCCGGCAGGTCGGTGACGTCCCGGCCCTCCAGCCGCACCCGCCCGGCGTCGGGGCGGAGCTGCCCGGCCGCAAGCTGCAGCATGGTCGTCTTGCCGGCCCCGTTGGGGCCGACCACGCCGAGCGCCTCGCCGGCGTCGAGCCGCACGCTCAGGTCGTCGATGACCTTGAGCGCCCCATACGCCTTGGAGACCCCCTCCAGCTCCAGGGACGTGGCCACGGCCGCCGGCGCTCCTCCCGCTCAGGCGTAGGGGATCGTCACCAGCTCGCCGGCCGCCGGGATGTCCGGGTGGTCCTTGTTGGAGACGATCACCAGGTCGAACTTGACGTTGCCGCCGCCCTTGCGCCACTGGCCGCCGACCAGCGGGGTCTTGGCGACGTTCGGGAACGGCTGCCCGGTCCACTGGATGTGGCCGACGATGGTGTCGAGGTTGCTCCCCTTGATGGCGCCCACGATCGCCTCGCGGTCGTCGGGGTTGCCGGCCCGCTTGAGCGAGTCGGCGGCGACCTCGAACAGCGCGTGCACGAAGCCGATCGGCTGCGTCCACTGCTTGCCGGTCTTGGCGGTGTAGTCGTCGGCGAGCTGCTTGGCGGTCACGCCGTTCAGCGACGACGTGAACGGGTGGTTCGGGCTCCACCACACCTCGGTGGACATGCCCTCGCCGATGTCGCCGAGCGCCTCCACCGAGGCCGGGAACAGCAGCGCCTTGCCGACCGAGGCGATCTTCGGCTTGAAGCCCTGCTGGGAGGCCTGCTTCCAGAAGTTGGTGAAGTCCGGCGGCAGCGGCACGCCGGTCAGGACCTCGGCGCCGGCCTGCTTGAACTCCGAGATCTGCGAGGAGAAGTCCTCGGTCAGGTTCTGGTAGCGGCCGGGGTCGACGATCGTGTAGCCCTTCGGCTCGAAGTAGGCGGGGAAGCCCAGCTTGGGGTCGCCCCAGGCGTTGCCGTCGCCGTCGTTGGGGAACAGCCCGGCCACCACCTTGTTGTTGGGGACCTGGCTCCACATGTCGGCGAACACCGCCTCGATGTCCTCGAGGCCCCAGAAGAAGTGGTAGGCCCACTTGAACGGCTTGGGGTTGGCCGGGTCCTGCTGCTGGCCGAGGAACCACGGCTGCCACGGCGCCACCGTGGAGATGCAGGGCACGCCGTTGGCCTCGCACTGGCCGGTCACCGGGTTGGTCGTCTCCGGGGTCGACGACACCAGCACGATGTCGACCTTGTCGGTGTTGATCAGGTCGCCGGCGACGGTGGCGGCGCGGTTGGGGTCGGACTGGGTGTCCTTGGGCACGATCTGGACCGGGTAGGACGTGCCGCCGATCTGCAGGCCGCTCTTGAAGATCTCCTGCATCGAGCCGAGGACGTAGTCGTCGGCCTCGCCGAAGCCGGCCAGCGAGCCGGTCTTGGGCGTGACGTAGCCGAGCTTGATGGTGCGCGCGGCTTCCCCGCCGCCACCGCCGCCGGACTCCCTGCAGCCGGCGAGCGCCGCCGCGCCGGACAGCCCGGCGAGCTGCATGAACCGGCGGCGGTCGATGCCCTTGCTCACGGGTACCTCCTGTGGTCGGCAGCCGCTCAGGCGATCGGCTGCAGGGTGCCGGTAGCCGGGATCTCCGGGTTGGTCGCGTTGGAGACGATCTCCAGCTCGAACGGCCAGGTCGTGCCGGGCCGCCACTGGCCTCCCACCAGGGGTGTCCTGGCGACGTTGGGGAAGTCGGCCCGCTTGCTGGTCCAGTCGACGCGGCCGACGATGGTGTCCAGGCTGGTCGCCTCGATCGCCTCGACGATGGCCTGCCGGTCGTTGACGTCGCCGGCCCGTTGCAGCACGTGGACGGCGACCTCGAACAGGGCGTGCACGAAGCCGATCGGCTGCGTCCACTGCCGGCCGGTGGCCGCGGTGAACGCGCTGGCCAGGTCGGCGGCGCGCTCCCCGGTCAGCGACGAGGTGTACGGGTGGCTCGGGCTCCACCACACCTCGGTGGAGATGCCGGCGGCGCTCCCCATCGCCTCCAGGAAGGCGGGGAACAGCCCAGCCTTGGCGACCGTGGCGATCTTGGGCTTGTAGCCCGCCTTGGCGGCCTGCTTCCAGAACGTCGCGAAGTCGGGTGGCACCGGCACGCCGGTGACGATGTCCGCGCCGGCGTCCTTGAACCGCTGGATCTCGACCTGGAAGCTGTCCTTCTCGTTGCGGTAGCGGCCCGGGTCGACGATCTCGTAGCCCTGCGGCTCCAGCGCGGCCGGGAAGCCTCTGCTGAAGGCCTTGCCGTCGCCGTCGTCGGGCCACAGGCCGCCGAGGACCTGGTTGTTCTCGATCTGGCCCCACATGTCGGCGAAGACCGAGATGAGGTCCTCGAGGCCCCAGAAGAAGTGCCAGGTCCACCGGTAGGGCTTGGGGTCCTCGGGGTTCTGGGCCGGGTCGCGTTCCAGGAACCACGGCTGGTAGGGGGTGACGGTGGAGATGCAGGGCACGCCGGCCCGCTCGCAGGCGTCGGCCACCGGGTTGGTGGTCTCCGGGGTGCTGCTCACCAGCATCATGTGGACCTGGGCGTCGATGAGCTGCCTGGCGACCTCGCTGGCCCGCACCGGGTCGGACTGGCTGTCCTTGACCAGGATCTCCACCGGGTAGGCGCGCCCGCCGATCTCAAGGCCGTCCTTGAACCGCTCCTTGGCGCTGCCGATCACGAAGCTGTCCGCGTCGCCGAAGGTGAACAGCGGCCCGCTCTGGGGGGTCACGTAGCCCAGCCTGATCGGCTGCCGGTCGGCGAGCGGGTCGGAGGTGCGGCAGCCCGTCAGCAGGGCCGCGCCGGACAGCGCGGCGAGCTGGACGAACCGCCGGCGGTCCACGCCCGGCGGCGTGGCTGAGGCTGTGTCACCGTCCACGTCACCCACCTGTCTTCCGCGACGGCCGGCGGCCCCGCCAGGCGTCGTGCAGCAGCCCCCGCAGCTCCGTGA
>Ga0209875_1000084_pt1 | contig 12211 bp, 10 predicted proteins | sample GWRWS3_0_10_FD_187219 | JGI IMG/M metagenome (GOLD analysis project Ga0209875, IMG submission 187219) | Riverbed sediment microbial communities from areas with vegetation nearby in Columbia River, Washington, USA - GW-RW S3_0_10 (SPAdes)... | ecosystem: Environmental > Aquatic > Freshwater >...
CTCGTTCGACGTGCGCCCGGGCGAGCTGGTGGCCCTCGTCGGCCCGTCCGGCGCCGGCAAGACGACCACCGCGATGCTGGTCGCGCGGGTCTACGACGTCACCGAGGGTGCCGTCCGGGTGGACGGCGTGGACGTGCGCGAGCTCGAGCTGGAGAGCCTGCGGGGCGCGATCGGGGTGGTCACCCAGGACCCCCACCTGTTCCACGACACCATCCTCGCCAACCTCCGCTACGCCAACCCCGACGCCACCCTGGAGCAGATCGAATCGGCCTGCCGGGCCGCCCGCATCCTTGACCTGGTGGAGAGCCTGCCGGAGCGCTGGGAGACGATGGTCGGGGAGCGCGGCTACCGGCTGTCGGGCGGGGAGAAGCAGCGGCTGGCCATCGCCCGCCTGCTGCTGGCCGACCCGGCGATCGTGATCCTCGACGAGGCCACCGCGCACCTCGACTCCGAGGCGGAGGTCCACATCCAGGAGGCTCTCGCCGCCGCGCTCGCCGGCCGCAGCAGCCTGGTCATCGCCCACCGCCTGTCCACCATCGTGCAGGCCGACCGCATCCTGGTGATCGACGGCGGCCGCGTCGTCGAGCAGGGCACCCACGCGGAGCTGCTGGCCACCGGCGGCCTGTACGCCGAGCTGTACGAGACCCAGTTCGGCCGCGCGCTGGCCTCACCCGTCGCTCACGAGGGGTAGAGCTGCGTCCCGGGGACGACCGACTTCGGCAGCGACGGCCCCGACCACTTCAGGTTGAACTTCGCCGACCCGGCATCGTCGACGAGCTCGATGGTGATGGGGTAGCGCTGCCCGGCCTGGAGCGAGACGGTGGCGCGCTGCTCGGCGGTCGTCGGTGCGCCGAAGGTGTCGAAGATCTTCGTGCCGCCGAGCCAGACCCTGGCCTTGTCGTTGGCGACCATGAACAGCGAGTGCGTGCCGGTGAACTGCCCCTGGAGCTGGCCGGTCCAGCGGACCGAGAAGCCGTTGGCCGGCACGCCGGGCGCCGGGGACCCCGGCCAGGAGGCGAACATGACCCGGTCCACCCGCGTCACCACCGGCTGGGTGAAGCTGTTGGTGGCGAAGTAGGTGCCGCTCAGGCCCGTGCCGGTGCCGACGCTGCCGGCGTTGCGCCGGTACAGGGCCTGGTAGGTCCTGGCGGTGGAGGCCATCAGGATCGGCCGCTCGGTCGCGGTGCTGAAGTCCTCCCAGCAGTCGAGCACCCAGGCCTGGCCGTTGACCGTGCGCGGCGGGGCGCCGAGAGTCCGCCGCACGCCGACCACGCCCGCGAAGGAGGTCGGGGTGGTCACCGGCGACCCGTCCAAGGTGAGCTGCCACGACCACGGCACCGCCTGCAGGTTCGCGGTGCTCGTCCTGGGCAGGACGTCCCGGGTGACCTCGGTGGTGTTGCCCACGCTGTCGGTCACCCGCAGGTGGATCCGGTAGAAGACGTCGGTGGCGGTCTCGTCGTCGGTCGGGATCGTGGCCGTGAAGCTGCGGGTGCCGTTGAACGGCTCGATGAACGGGTGGGTGTGGGTGTTGTGGTGGAACACGACCTCCCACTCGAACGCCTCCGGCGGCGGCGTGCCGTCCTCGGGGTCGCTGGCGGTCCCGGTGATGGTGAGCTGGTCGCCGCCGGCGTAGGTGGCGCCCTGGGCGGGGCTGGTGATCGACGCGCTGGGTGGCTGGTCGTTGCGCACGGTCAGCAGCGCCTCCCGCGAGGTGGCGCTGCCGAACTGGTTGGTGACGACGACCGAGAAGCGGGCGCCGTTGTCGGCGGCCTGCGCGTTGGTCAGCGTGTAGGACGTACCGGTGGCGCCGGGGATGCTGGCGCCGTTGCGCCGCCACTGGTAGCCGAGCGGCGGCGTCCCGGACGCCACCACCGAGAAGCTGGCGCTGCCCCCGATGCCGACGGTGACGTCCTGCGGCTGGGCGCCGATCTGCGGCGGCTGGTTGGCGCCGCCGGCGTACGACACCCGGTACAGCACGCCCCTGGCGACCCCGTTGAGCTCGCGCTGCAGCGTGTAGAGGTTGCCGTCGGGGCCGACCTTGAAGTCGACCGGGCGCTCGAACCCGCTGCCGAAGGGCACGCTGGTGCCGTTGGCCGGGTCGAGCACGCGCAGCCAGCCCTCGCAGTGGTCGGCGAAGAAGTACCGGTCCCAGAAGCTGGCCGGGAACGTCCGGGTGGCCGGCGCATAGAAGTCGCCGCCCATGACCGCGCAGCCGAAGACGCCCGAGCCGTCGTCGACGTGCGGGTAGGCGACCAGCGGGTTGGTGTAGGCGGGGTTGCCCGAGTTGCCCTCGGCGACGGGCCAGCCGTAGTTGGCGCCGGCGCGGCCCACGTTGACCTCTTCCCAGGCGGCGCTGCCGACGTCGCCGATCAGCATCTGCCCGGTCGTCGGGTGGAAGATCATCCGGTAGGGGTTGCGCACCCCCAGCGCCCAGATGGCGCGGTTGGGCCCGGTCGCCTGGTTGAAGAACGGGTTGTCGGTCGGGATGGTGCCGTCCGGGTTGTACCGCAGGATCTTGCCGAAGCGGTTGCCGAGCTCCTGCGCGTTCGGTCCCCGCAGGTTGTCGCCGACGGTGACGTAGAGCTTGCCGTCCGGACCGAACCCCATGTCCCCGCCGTAGTGCATGGTGCTGTTGCCCAGCGGGTCGAGGTCGGCGAGCACGACCTCGCTCGCCGGGTTGATGGTGTCGCCGCTGACGGTGAAGCGGCTGACGCGGTTGTGCGCCGCTGGGGTGCCGGCGGTGTAGAACAGGTACAGGTGGCCGTTGGTCGCGAAGGACGGGTCGAACGCCAGGCCGAGCAGGCCCCTGCTGCCGCCGGTGAGCACCGGGAGCGTGAGCGCCGGCGTGGGCAGCAGGGCGCCGTTCCTGACGATGCGGACGAAGCCTCGCTGCTCCAGCACGAACAGGCGCCCGTCGGGGGCGAACTTCATCGCGTGCGGGGCCCTGAGCGCCGAGGTCACCTCGGTGACCCTGAAGTTCCCGGGGAACGTCACCGCGGCCTGTGCCGGGGCCGGGAGACCGACCAGCAGGGCCAGGACGAGCGCGCCCAGGGCGAGCCATGCGGATGGACGGCGGTACGGGGCAGCGTGCGTCTGCATGGGGACCGGACCCCTCCTTTCCGACACAAAGGAGGTCAGACTGTACGACACGTCGAAGGACCTGAAAAGCACCAATGTCCATGGGGGCCCGGAGGTTTGGTCGCGTATCGTTCGTGGCCGACGGCAGCGGCCGGGCGGGAGGCGCATGAGCGGGAGCGGGCAGCGGCTGCGGGACGACTTCGAGCGGTGCTTCGAGGGGCTGGCCGCGATCGGGCGCGACCCGGCCGGCGGGTGGACCCGGCTGGCGTGGACCGGGGAGGACCGGGCGGCGAGGGACTGGTTCCAGGCCGAGGCGCGGGCCCGCGGCCTGGAGGTCGACCGGGACCCGGCCGGCAACCTCTGGGCCTGGTGGGGGGCTGGGGGCCCGCCCGCCACGGAGGGCGGCGCGGTGGCGGTCGGGAGCCACCTGGACACGGTGCCAAACGGCGGCGCCTACGACGGCGCCCTCGGCGTGGTCGCCGGCCTGGTGGCGGTCGCCGAGCTGGCCAGGCGGGAGCTGACGCCGCGGCGGCCGGTTGCGGTGGTGGCGTTCGCTGACGAGGAGGGCGGCCGCTTCGGCCTGCCCACCTTCGGCAGCCGCGTGCTCGCCGGCGCCCTCGACCCGGCGTCCGTGCTGGACCGCGCCGACCAGGCCGGGACCACGCTGGCCGCCGCGCTCCGGGACGCCGGCGTCGACCCCGCCGCCGTCGGCCCCGACCCCGGCCGGCTCGGCAGCCTCGCCGCCTTCGTCGAGCTCCACGTCGAGCAGGGCCGCGGCCTGGTCGACCACGGCGTCCCGGTCGGGATCGCCTCGGCGATCTGGCCGCACGGCCGCTGGCGGCTCACCCTGACGGGCGCGGCCAACCACGCCGGCACCACCCGGCTGGAGGACCGCCGCGACCCGATGCTGGGCCTCGCCGCCGCCATCCTGGCGGCCAGGGCGGCCGCCGAGGAGCTGGGCGCGGTCGCGACCGTCGGCCGGGTGGTGGTCGAGCCGAGCTCCACCAACTCGGTCGCCGGACAGGTGCTGGCCTGGCTCGACGCCCGCGCCGAGCGCGACCAGACCCTGGACTGGCTGCTGGCCGCGTTCCAGGGCGCCGTGGAGGACGCCGCCGGCCGCCACGGGCTGACCGTCGACCTCGCCGGCGAGTCGCGCAGCCCCGCGGTGGTGTTCGACGCCGGCCTGCGCGGCCGCCTGGCCGCCTGCCTGCGGTCCCGCGGCCTCGAGCCGGTCGAGCTGCCCACCGCGGCCGGCCACGACGCCGGCGTCCTCGCGTCCTCGGTGCCGACCGCCATGCTGTTCGTGCGCAACCCGACCGGGACCAGCCACAGCCCGGCCGAGCGGGCGGAGGCCGACGACTGCGTGGCCGGGGTGGAGGCGCTGGCCGCCGTCGTCGAGGAGCTGGCGTGCCGCTGACCGGCGGCGCCTGGCACGCGGAGCTGGCGTGGCTGGGGCCTGGCCGGGGCCTGGCGCGGCGGGTGCTGGTGGAGGTCGAGGGCGACCGCATCGCGGCCGTCACCGAGGACGCCGACCCGCCCGCCACGGCGGTCCACCTGCCCGGCCTCACCATCCCGGGCCTGGCCAACGGCCACTCCCACGCCTTCCACCGGGCCCTGCGCGGCCGCACCCACCGTGGGCGGGGCGACTTCTGGGCGTGGCGCGAGCGGATGTACGAGCTGGCCGCCCGGCTCGACCCCGACAGCTACCTGGAGCTGGCCAGCGCCACCTACGCCGAGATGGCGCTGGCCGGGGTCGCGGCTGTCGGCGAGTTTCATTACCTCCATCACACCCCCTCGGGCCGGCCCTACGCCGACCCGAACCGCATGGGGCACGCCCTGGTGGAGGCCGCCGGCCTGGCCGGCGTCCGGCTCACCCTGATCGACACCTGCTACCTGCGCGCCGGGCTCGGTGGCGAGCCGCTCGCCGGGCCCCAGGTCCGCTTCGGCGACGGCGCCGCCGCCGCCTGGGCGGCGCGGGCCGGGAACCTGCGCGACGCCCCCACCGTCCGGGTCGCCGCCGGCATCCACAGCGTCCGCGCGGTCGACCCGGCCGGCATGGCGGTGGTGGCCGACTGGGCACGGGACCGCGACGCCCCCCTGCACCTGCACCTGTCCGAGCAGCGGGCCGAGAACCAGGCCTGCCTGGCCGCCACCGGCCGCACCCCGACTGCCCTCGCCGAGGCGGCCGGGGTGCTCGGCCCGCGCACCACCGCGGTCCACGCCACCCACCTCACCGGCGACGACGTCGCCCGCCTCGGCGCGACCGGAACCACCGCCTGCCTGTGCCCCACCACCGAGCGCGACCTCGCCGACGGCATCGGCCCGGGCCGCGCCCTGGCCGACGCCGGCAGCCCGCTGTGCCTCGGTTCCGACAGCCACGCGGTCGTCGACCTGTTCGAGGAGGCGCGGGCGGTCGAGCTGGACGAGCGGCTGGCCACCGAGCGCCGCGGCCACCACCACGCCGAGGACCTGCTCACCGCCGCCACCGCCGCCGGCATGCGCGCCCTCGGCTGGGACGCCGGCCGCCTGGAGCCCGGCCGCCTCGCCGACCTCGTCACCGTCGCCCTCGACTCCCCCCGACTGGCAGGCGCCGCCCCCGACCACCTGGTCGACCACCTGGTCTTCGCCGCCACCGCCAGTGACGTCACCGATGTGGTCGTGGGTGGCCGGGCGGTGGTGGAGGACGGCCGCCACCTGCTGGTCGGCGACGTCGGCGCCGCGTTGGCGCGCGCCATCGCCGCCGTCGATGCCTGAGGAGGACGGCCCCCGCGTGTCCTATCCCCCCAGCACGGTCCTGGCGCCGCTGAGGATGAACGCGAGGACGGCCACGAAGATGACCACGAAGATGACCGTGGAGACCACGAAGAACACGTTATCCTCGCCGAAGCGCTCCACGAGGTCGTCGCGCAGGTGCGCGGCTTCGCCGCCGCTGTCCTCCCGGCGGTAGTTGACGAAGATCCCGCTCATCTCGGCACCGTCCAGCGGCCGGCCGTCACGTCACGGGCGTTCCGCGCCATCGTCGCACATGACGCGGATGCCGACGACGGCCTACCGGCGGGGACCGGCGGTCGCCGGCGACCGCCCGAGGACGACCTGGAGCAGGTCCTCGGCGGTCGCCTCCGCCTCGTCCATGACCTTCGGGGTGGGGCCGCCGCCGGCGACGTCAATGTGGAGGGTCGCCAGCCCGACGCGGCGCTGGAAGAACGACGACCGGACGCTGCCGCTCTGCGCCTTGGCGACCGGGACCACCGTGGTCACCCGGATCACCACCCCCTGCCTGGCATACAGGAAGCCGCCGCGCCTGGCGTGGCCGAGGCCGCGGTAGGCGGCGAGGCCGCCGAGCACGGCCAGGGGCACCAGCAGCAGGGCGAGGGGCGTGGCCGGCCGGGTCAGCAGCCAAAGGGCGACGGCCACGGCGGCGGTCAGCGGGACGACCCGGAGGATGCCGCGCCGCGCCATCCGGCGGCGGGCCGCCGGCGGGGGAGCCAGCAGCCCCGGCACCGGGGCCGCCCCTTGGAGCAGCTCGCCGAGGACCCGGTTGACGTCGGACCGCTGCAGGATCGGGACGGCCAGCCGGCTCGCCGTCTGGTCCGCGCCGCCGGTCCGTCCGGCGCTCTGGATGCGGATCGAGGCGAGCCCCAGCCAGCGGCGCAGCAACGACTCCTCCACCCGGACGACCTGGAGCCTGGCGATCGGCAGGACCGCCTCGCGGCGTTCCAGCAGCCCGCGGCGGACCACCAGGTCGCCGCCGAGCCTGGCCAGGGTGAAGCCGAAGTCGGTGACCACGCTGGAGGCCGCGGCGAGCCCCAGCCACACGACGACGGCGAGCAGCGCGAGGGCGACCACCGCGGCCGGCGTGGTGGGGGCGACCGCCTCCGGGTTGAAGCGGCGCAGCAGCCAGTCCGACACGCTGGGGGACCAGTCGGTGAGCTGGCTGAGCGGTCCGAGCACGGCCAGCACGGCGGCCGCCCTGGTGCCGGTGATCCCCGCGAGCATCACCTCGCCGACCGACAGGCGCAGCAGGGTGCGCTCGGCCGGGGCCGCGGCTGGCTGTTCCTCGGCCCCCTCGCCGCCGGCCTCGCCGGCGGCCGACTTGGCCCGCAGCAGGCTCGATCGGAGCGCCTGGGCCTCGCCGAGCGCGACGACGTCGAGGTCGACCTCGGCCGCTCCGCCGCCGCCGGCCGTCTCCACCCGCAGCGTCGCCACGCCGAGCACCCGGTGCAGGGGCTTGCGGACCAGCTCCACCTGCTGGATGCGGTCGAAGGGGACCACCCGCAGCTTGCGGGCCAGCACGCCCTCCTCGAGACGCAGCGCGCCGGCCTCCAGCGCGTAGGTGCGGCGATACCACTCCAGCGTCGTCACGGCCAGCAGCACGACCACCGCCGCGGCGATCAGCCAGGCCTGGCGTCTGGCGAGCACCAGCAGCGCCAGCGGCCAGAGCCGGCGGACGTGCCCGCCCGCGAAGAACACCGGGCTGAGCACGTGCAGCCGCCGCGGCCCGCCGCCACCCGGCGCGACCGCCAGGTCCTCAGACCGCATCGCCGGTGCCGGCCCTGGCGAGGATGAGACGGCGCAGGCCCTCGGCGTCGCCGGCGGCGATGCCGGGGATGGTGGCGTCGGTGCCCGCCGAGGCGGTGTGGACGACCAGCCGGGACAGGCCCACCATCCGCTCGACCGGCCCCTGGGTCACGTCGATGTGCTGGACCCGGAAGTAGGGGATCGCCGAGTGGACCCGGCGCAGGACGCCGTGGCGCAGCTCCAGCGCGTCCTCGGCCACCTCGTAGCGCCAGTTCCGGTACTCGAGGTCCGGCAGCCGCCAGGCCGCCACGCCACCGGCCAGCGCGACCAGGGCGGCGGCCAGCCCCGGCGGCCCCGGCGGGTGGGTCCCGGCGAGCCGCAACCCGACGTCCACGGCCAGGGCGATCGCGGCAAGGACCAGCACCAGGACGGCCGTCTGCACGGTCCACACCACGAGGATGCGGCGGTCGAGCGGCCTGGCCGCGGACGCGCTCCCGGTTGGCTCGGTCATCTCCGGACCAGCCTATCCCCGCCCACCCGTAGAATGGCGGCATGAGCCATGCTCCCATCCCAGCGTCGACGGCCCCGCGCACGGTGCTGCTGGCCAAGCCCCGCGGCTACTGCGCCGGCGTCGAGCGGGCCATCGACATCGTCGAGGTCGCCCTGGCGACCTACGGCCCACCCGTGTACGTCCGCAAGCAGATCGTCCACAACCTGCACGTGGTCCGCGACCTGGAGGCCAAGGGGGCGGTCTTCGTCGAGGAGCTGGACGAGGTGCCGGAGGGCGCCAGGGTGGTCTTCTCCGCGCACGGCGTCGCGCCCGAGGTGCACCGGCAGGCGCGGGACCGCGACCTGCGGGTGGTGGACGCCACCTGCCCGCTGGTCACCAAGGTCCACCAGGAGGCGCGCAAGTTCGCCGGCAAGGGCTACGAGATCGTGCTCGTCGGCCACGCCGGCCACGAGGAGGTCGCCGGCACCATGGGCCAGGCGCCGGCGGCGGTGCACCTGGTCGGCGACGAGGAGGAGGCCGCCCGCGTCGAGGTCGCCGACCCCGAGCGGGTCGCGTACCTCACCCAGACGACCCTGTCGGTCGACGAGACCGCCGGGGTGATCGGCACGCTGCGGCGGCGCTTCCCGGTGCTGGCGGGGCCCCGCTCCGACGACATCTGCTACGCCACCCAGAACCGGCAGGCCGCGGTCAAGGCGCTGGCCCGCGAGTGCCAGCTCATCCTCGTCATCGGGGCGGAGAACTCCTCCAACTCCAAGCGGCTGGTCGAGGTCGCCCGCGCCCACGGCTGCCAGAGCCACCTCGTCCCCGAGGCGTCGGCGGTCGACCCGGCCTGGCTCCGGGGCGTGGACACCGTCGGGGTGACCTCCGGCGCGTCCGCGCCCGAGCGGCTCGTCGACGAGCTGGTCGCGTCCCTCCGCGACCGCGGCGCGACCGAGGTGCGCGAGGTCGAGGTGGTCCCCGAGGACGTCCACTTCGCCCTTCCGGGGACGCTGCGCCGGGACGCCGAGGTGGCCCGGACGGGACGGCCAGGAGGATAGCGGTGGCCGGCGGGGGCGACGGCGTCCACGTCGTCGGCGCCGGGTTGGCCGGATTGCGTTGTGCGCGCCGTTTGCACGAGCGGGGCGTGGCCGCCACCGTGCTGGAGGCCGGCGACGGGGTCGGCGGCCGGGTCCGCACCGACCGGGTCGACGGCTTCCTGCTGGACCGGGGCTTCCAGGTGCTGCTGACCGCCGACCCCGAGGCGCGGGCGGCACTCGACTACCGCGAGCTGGAGCTGCACCCCTTCTACCCAGGGGCGCTGGTGTGGACCAGGGGCCGGTTCGTGACCGTGGCCGACCCGTTCCGCCGCCGCTGGGACGGGCTGCGCACGCTGGTGGCGCCCGTGGGCAGCGTCGGCGACAAGCTCAAGCTGGCGTCACTGCGGCGGCGGGTCGCGGCCGGCTCGCTCGAGGAGCTGTTCGCGCGGCCGGAGACGTCGACCAGCGAGGCGCTGGCCAGGGACGGGTTCTCCGACGAGATGGTCGAGCGCTTCCTGCGGCCGTTGTTCGGCGGGCTGCTCCTGGACCGGGAGCTCGCGGCCTCCAGCCGCATGTTCGAGTTCGTCTACCGGATGCTCGCCCTCGGCGACGCGGCCATCCCCACCCGGGGCATGGGCGCCATCCCCGAGCAGCTCGCCGGCGGCCTGGCGCCCGGCTGCGTCCGGCTCGGGCACAAGGTGGCCGAGGTCGGCGACGGCGGGCTCACCCTTGCCGGCGGCGAGCGGCTGCAGGCCAGGGCGGTGGTGGTCGCCACCGACGGCCCGAGCGCGGCCGGGCTGCTCGGCGAGCCGCGCCCTCCCGGGTCGGTGGCCGCGAGCTGCCTGTACTTCGCGGCCGACCGGGCCCCGGTCGACGAGCCGGTGGTCGTCCTGGACGGCGACGGCGACGGCCCCGTCAACCACCTGTGCGTGCCGAGCGCGGTGGCGCCCACCTACGCGCCCGCGGACCTGGCGCTGGTGTCGGCCACGGTGCTCGACCGGCCCGGGCTGCCGAGGGGCGCCGACCTGGAGGCGGCCGTCCTCGGCCAGCTCGCCGACTGGTTCGGCTCCTCGGTGCTGGGCTGGCGGCACCTTGCCACCTACCAGATCCCGCACGCCCAGCCGGCGCAGCTCCCCGGCGCCCAGGACCCGCCGCAGCGGCCGGTCCGGGTCCGGCCCGGCGTGTACGTCTGCGGCGACCACCGCGACAACGCCTCCATCAACGGCGCCCTGGCCTCCGGCCGCCGCGCCGCCGACGCCCTGGTCGAGGACCTGTGACGCTCGCGGTGTCAGGCCGGCGGGGTAGGCTTGGGGCATGGACGAGCATCTGACCGCAGAGTCGGGGGACGTGCTGCTGGCAGTCGGCACGATGAAGGGCGTGTGGCTGTTCCGCAGCGACCCGGACCGCGGCGCCTGGCAGTCGAGCGGGCCGCACTTCCCCGGGCAGGCCGTGTACGCGGTCCGCTTCGACGGGCGTGGCGGGCGCCGGCGGCTGCTCGCCGGCACCGAGGACAGCCACTGGGGCGCGGTGGTGCGCTGCTCCGACGACCTCGGGCGGACCTGGAGCGACCCGGCCGAGGGCAACGTCCGCTTCCCGCAGGGAACCGACGCCGCCCTGCGCCGCGTCTGGCAGCTCCAGCCCGCCGGCCCGGACCGCCCCGACACCGTGTTCGCCGGGGTCGAGCCGGCCGCCCTGTTCCGCTCCGACGACGGCGGCGAGAACTTCGAGCTGGTCACCGGCCTGTGGGACCATCCCCACCGGCCCCGCTGGGAGCCGGGCGGCGGCGGCCTGTGCCTGCACACGGTGGTGGTCGACCAGGACGACCCCGAGCGCATGTGGGTGGCCATCTCCACCGGCGGGGTGTACCGCAGCGACGACGGCGGCGCCACCTGGCGGGCGCGCAACCACGGCGTCCGCGCCGAGTTCCGCCCCGACAGGCACCCCGAGTTCGGCCAGTGCGTGCACAAGATCGCCCCCGCCGCCGGCCGCCCGGAGCGCCTGTACCTCCAGAACCACTGGGGCCTGTACCGCAGCGACGACGCCGCCGAGAGCTGGGTGGACGTCGCCAACGGCGTGCCGAGCGACTTCGGCTTCCCGGTGGTCGCCCACCCCACCGACCCGGACACGGCCTGGGTGCTCCCGCTGCAGTCCGACGAGTTCCGCTGCACCCCCGACGCCATGGCCCGGGTCTACCGCACCCGCGACGCCGGCGGCTCCTGGGAGCCGCTCGGCGACGGCCTGCCGCAGCGGGACGCCTTCCTGACCGTGCTGCGCGACGGCTTCGGCGGCGACGGGCTGACGCCGGCCGGGCTGTACTTCGGCACCCGCACCGGGCAGCTCTACGCCTCCGCCGACGAGGGCGAGCGCTGGCGGCTGGTGGCCGAGTGGCTGCCGCCGGTCGTCTGCGTCAAGGCCGCGGTCGTGCCCTGAGGGCCATGCCGACCGTCCACCTGCCCGCCGCCCTCAAGGACTACGCGGCCGGGCACCGCCGCGTGGACGTGGCCGGCGGCACTGTGGCGGTGGTGCTCAGCGCGCTCGGCCAGGCGCACCCGGGCGTCGGCCAGCGGGTCCTCGACGAGCGTGGCGCGCTGCGCCCGCACGTCAACGTGTTCGTCAACGGCGAGAGCATCCGCTACCTGTCCGGGCTGGCGACCCCGGTCGCCGAGCGGGACGAGGTCTGGATCCTGCCCGCCGTGTCCGGCGGAGGCTGACGCGGCCCCGGGGTGACAGCGGCGGCGGCCCGGCCTATCGTGGAGGCTCGCTGCCGAGCGGACCGGGGGAGGGCGGCGCGATGCTCGAGGGGCTGCTGCTGACGGTGCTGGCGGGGTTCCTGCTCACCGGGTTCCTGGTGCTGCTCGCGGCCTGGCGGGCCGTGCGCTGGCTGCGGCGGAGCGGGCGGCTGCGCCAGCGGGTCCGCACCGCCCAGGCGCTGGTCGCCCCGCCCGGCCCTCGCCGTGAGGTCGCCTGGCTCCGGCGTGAGCTGGCCGCGGCCACCCGCGCCTCGACCGAGGCGGTCGCCCTGGTCAGGACGGCCGGTGGCGTGGTCGGCGAGCTGCCCGGCCTCGCCAGGCGCCTGGGGCGCGTGGCC
>Ga0209875_1000085_pt1 | contig 12195 bp, 7 predicted proteins | sample GWRWS3_0_10_FD_187219 | JGI IMG/M metagenome (GOLD analysis project Ga0209875, IMG submission 187219) | Riverbed sediment microbial communities from areas with vegetation nearby in Columbia River, Washington, USA - GW-RW S3_0_10 (SPAdes)... | ecosystem: Environmental > Aquatic > Freshwater >...
CACCCTCACCCACGACCGTCTGCAACCACGCCAACGGGCCGCGGCCTCGAACCGCCAGTAGGAGGCACCGATGGGCAGGATCGTTCTGGAGCACGTGAGCAAGGGGTTCCCCGGTGGCGTGCAGGCCGTGCGCGACGTGTCCCTGGAGATCGCCAACGGCGAGTTCATGGTGCTGGTCGGGCCGTCCGGCTGCGGCAAGACCACCATCCTGCGCATGATCGCCGGCCTGGAGGAGGTCACCGACGGCGAGGTCGTCATCGGCGACCGGGTGGTCACCGACGAGAAGCCCAAGGACCGCGACATCGCCATGGTCTTCCAGAACTACGCCCTCTACCCGCACATGAACGTCGAGCAGAACATCGGCTTCGGCATGCGCCTGCGGCGCACCCCCAAGCCGGAGGTGCGGCAGCGGGTCGGCGAGGCGGCGCGGGTGCTGGCGCTGTTCGACTACCTCGCCCGCAAGCCGGCCGACCTGTCCGGCGGCCAGCGCCAGCGGGTGGCGATCGGCAGGGCGATGGTCCGCGAGCCGCAGGCCTTCCTGATGGACGAGCCGCTCTCGAACCTGGACGCCAAGCTGCGGGTGCAGATGCGTGCCGAGCTGGCGCGGCTGCACGAGCAGCTCGGCACCACCATCGTGTACGTCACCCACGACCAGGTCGAGGCGATGACCCTCGGCGACCGGGTCGCGGTGCTCTGCGACGGCGTGCTCCAGCAGGTCGACACGCCGCAGACGCTCTTCCACGACCCGGCCAACCTGTTCGTGGCCGGGTTCATCGGCTCGCCTGCGATGAACCTGGTCGAGGCCACCGTCGCCGGCGACGAGCTCCAGTTCGGCGGTCATCGCCTGCCCCTGCCGCCCAACGCCAGGCTGGAGGGCTACCGGGACCGGACGGTGATCCTCGGGATCCGCCCGTCGGACTTCGAGGACGCCGACGTCTGGCACGACGAGCGGCTGCCGGTCGTCGAGGTGACCGCCGACGTGGTCGAGGACCTCGGCTCCGAGGCGAACGTGCTGTTCACGGTCGAGGCGCCGCCGGTGCAGGTCGAGGGTGTCGCGGAGGACCCGGAGGCCGGCACGCCGATCCCGCTGGTGGCGGCCGAGGGCACCTGCGTCTTCACGGCCGCGGTCGACGCCCGCACCGCCGCCCGGGCCGGCCGCCGCGTCCGCCTCTCGGTCAAGCCGGCGCACCTGCACTTCTTCGACCGCGACACCGGCCAGGTGATCCGGACCCGCCCGCTGGAGGTGCCGGCGTCGACATGAGCGTGCTGGAGCGGATCTTCGGCGTCCAGCGCCCGCTCATCGCCATGTGCCACCTGCGGGCCCTGCCCGGGCGCCCGCGGCACGACGCGGCCGCCGGCATGGACGGGATCGTGGAGTGGCTCGCCCGCGACGTGACCGCGCTGCAGGACGCCGGCGTCCACGGGCTGCTGTTCTGCAACGAGCACGACATCCCCTACCAGCTCCAGGTCGGCCCCGAGGCCGTCGCCGCCATGGCGGCCGCGATCGGCCGGCTCCGGGGGGAGCTGCGCGTGCCGTTCGGGGTCGACCTGCTGTGGGACCCAAAGGCGGCGCTGGCGGTGGCGCGGGCGACCGGGGCCGCGTTCGTGCGCGAGGTGTTCACCGGCGTGTACGAGAGCGACATGGGCCTGATGGCCCCCAGCCTCGGTGAGCTGGCGGCGTACCGGCACGACATCGGCGCCGACGGCGTGGCGGTGTTCACCAACATCACCCCGGAGTTCAGCCGCTCGGTGAGCGGCCGCCCGGTGGCCGAGCGGGCCCGTTCCGCCGCCTTCCTGGGCGTGGACGCCCTGCTGGTCAGCGGCCAGATGGCCGGGGTCAGCGCGGAGCTTGACGACCTGCGCGAGGCCAAGGACGCCACCCCGCAGGTCCCGGTGCTCGCCAACACCGGCGTCACCGAGGACAACGTCGGCCGCATCCTGAAGGTCGCCGACGGCCTCGTCGTCGGCACCAGCCTGAAGGTCGACGGGAGGATCTGGAACCCCGTCGACCCGGCCCGTGCGCGGCGCCTGGTCGAGCTTGTCGGGAATGCTGCGCTAGCCTGAGCGTTGCACCAGGTAGCCCCCCGGCTTCGGCCGTCGGGGGCTACCTGCGTGTGCCCGACCGCCGCCGACCGGAGGAACCCCGCGTTGCGTCTGGACCCCCTGCTTGACCGCTGGCCCGCCGATCCCGCCTTTGCCGAGCTGCTGGACGCCCTCTCCGAGAAGCAGGTGGGCGTCGAGGTCGTGGTGCCCGACGTCGCCAGGGCCTTCCTGCTCGCCGGCCTCGCCCGCGCCGCCGGGCGGCTGGTGGTGGTGACCACCGCCACCACCGACGACGCCGAGACGCTGGCAGAGGACGTCGCCGCCTTCCTCGGGCCGGACCGGGCCGCCTGCTTCCCGGCCTGGGAGACGCTGCCCCACGAGCGCCTCTCCCCCCGCTCCGAGACGGTGGCCAGGCGCCTGGCCCTGCTCCACCGGCTCGCGGAGGGGTCCGGGGAACCCCAAGGGCCGGGGGGGTTCGGGGGACCCCATGGGGGTCCCCCGATGGGACGGGCCCCGGCCGGGGGGCTGGAGCTGCTGACCGTCCCGGCGCGGGCGATGATGCAGCCGCTGGCCCCCGCCCTCGACCGGGTCGCGCCGGTGCGGGTGGCGCGCGGCGACCGCGTCGAGCTGGGGGACCTGCTGGAACGGCTCGTCGCCGCCGGCTACCAGCGCACCGACATGGTCGAGCGGCGCGGCGAGGTGGCCGTCCGCGGCGGCCTGGTCGACTTCTTCCCGCCTGGCGAGGACCACCCGGTCCGCGTCGAGCTGTGGGGCGACGAGGTCGACAGCATCCGCGCCTTCGCCGTGGCCAGCCAGCGCTCCCTCACCGAGCTGCCGGACGTGACCGCCTGGCCCTGCCGCGAGGTGCTGCTCACCGCCGCCGAGCGGGACCGCGCCCGCCAGCTCGCCGGCGAGTTCCCGACCGCCGACGACCTGCTCGAGCGGGTCGCCGAGGGCCTGGACGTCGAGGGCGTCGAGGCGCTGCTGCCGCTGCTGTTCGACGACCTCAGGCTGCTGCCGGAGTACCTGCCCGGCGACGCGGTGCTGGTGCTGCTGGACCCCAAGCGCACGATGGACCGGGCCGAGGAGGTCCGCGTGCAGGCCGACGAGGCCATGCAGGCGTCGTGGGCCACCGCCGCGGACGGCGCGACGGCGCCGGTCGAGGGGGTCGCCTACCGCCCGCTGCCGCGGGTGCTCGACGACGCCGGCCGGGCGCTGCTCCGGCTCGGCGCGCTCGACTCCGGCGCGCCGGCCGCCCTGCGCGTCGACGCCCACCCGATCGAGCCCTACCGGGCCAACGTCACCCGCGTCGCCGCCGACGCCCGTGAGCTGGCCGCGGCGGGGTCGACGGTGCTGCTGTGCACCGAGGGCGCGGGGCCGGCGCAACGCCTGGTCGAGGTGCTGCGCGACGAGGGCCTGACGGTCCCGCCGCTGGCCGCCGAGCTGCCCGCCGAGCTCGGGCCCGGCGTGCTCATCGGGACCGCGCCGGTGCTCACCGGCTTCCGGCTCCCCGCGCTGCGGCTGGCGCTGCTGGCCGAGGGCGACCTGTACGGCACCAGGCGCCAGACCCGCGAGCAGGCCCGCATGCCGTCGTCGCGCCGCCGCGCCGGGCAGGCCGGTGGCCAGGTCGCCCTCGGGGAGCTGCAGCCGGGCGACATCGTGGTGCACGCGGTGCACGGCATCGGCCGCTACATCGGCATGGAGCACCGCAGCGTCGGCGAGGCCGAGCGTGACTACCTGGTGCTCGCCTACGACCAGGGCGACCGGCTCTACCTGCCGAGCGAGCAGGTCGAGCTGATCAGCCGCTACGTCGGCGGCGAGGCGCCCAAGCTGTCGCGGCTCGGCAGCCGCGACTGGGACCGCCAGAAGGCGAGGGTCCGGCGCAAGGTCCGGGAGATGGCCGCCGAGCTGGTCAGGCTCTACTCGGCCAGGATGGCCTCGCCGGGCCACGCCTTCGCGCCCGACAGCCCCTGGCAGCGGGAGCTGGAGGACGCCTTCCCCTACACCGAGACACCCGACCAGCTCACCGCCATCGAGGAGGTCAAGGCCGACATGGAGCAGCCGGTGCCGATGGACCGGCTGCTGTGCGGCGACGTCGGCTACGGCAAGACCGAGGTCGCCGTCCGGGCCGCCTTCAAGGCGGTCATGGACGGCAAGCAGGTGGCCGTGCTGGTGCCAACCACCCTCCTCGCCCAGCAGCACTTCGCCACCTTCTGCGAGCGGTTCGCCCCCTTCCCGGTCAAGGTCGCCGTGCTCTCGCGCTTCCAGTCCAGGCGGGAGCAGGACGAGGTCGTCGCCGGGATGGCCGAGGGCACCGTCGACGTGGTCATCGGCACCCACCGGCTGCTGTCGGCCGACGCCAAGTGGTCCGACCTCGGCCTGGCCGTGGTCGACGAGGAGCAACGCTTCGGGGTCGGCCACAAGGAGCACCTGAAGCAGCTCCGCACCGAGGTCGACGTGCTGAACCTGACCGCCACCCCGATCCCGCGGACCATGGAGATGGCCATCTCCGGCATCCGCGACCTGTCGGTGATGGAGACCCCGCCGGAGGAGCGCCACCCGGTGCTGACCTTCGTCGGCCCCTACGACGAGGCGACCGTGGCCAACGCGATCCGCCGCGAGATGCTCCGCGAGGGCCAGACGTTCTTCGTCCACAACCGCGTCGACACCATCGACCGGGTCGCCCTGCGGGTGCGCCAGCTCGTGCCCGAGGCCCGGGTCGGGGTCGCCCACGGGCAGATGACCGAGGAGCACCTCGAGCGGGTCATGCTCGAGTTCTGGGATAAAAAGTACGATGTTCTCGTTTGTACCACCATCATCGAGTCCGGGATCGACATACCGACCGCCAACACCCTGGTCGTCGACCGCGCCGACGCCCTCGGCCTGGCCCAGCTCTACCAGCTCAGGGGGCGGGTCGGCCGCGCGCGCCAGCGGGCCTACGCCTACCTGCTGTACCCGCCGGAGCGGTCCATCACCGAGACCTCCCACCAGCGGCTCGCCACCGTCGCCACCCACCAGGACCTCGGCTCGGGCAGGGCCATCGCCATGAAGGACCTGGAGATCCGCGGCGCCGGCAACCTGCTCGGCGCGGACCAGTCGGGCCACGTCGCCCTCGTCGGCTACGACATGTACATGCAGCTCCTCGCCGAGGCCGTGGCCGAGATGCGCGGCCGGCCGCTGCAGCAGCCGAAGGAGCTGAAGCTGGAGGTGCCGGTCGGCGCCCACCTGCCCGCCGCCTACGTGCCCCGCGAGCGGCTGCGGCTGGAGGCCTACCGGCGGCTGGGCGGCGCCAGGGCGGTCGAGGAGGTGGAGGCGCTCGCGGCCGAGCTGGCCGACCGCTACGGCCCGCCGCCGCCGCCGGTGCGGAACCTGCTGGTGCTGGCAGGGGTCCGGGCCCAGGCGACCGCGGTCGGGCTGACCGAGATCGTCTGCTTCGGTGGCCGCGCCCGCCTCGGCCCGGTCGACGACCTTCCGGAGTCCCGGCAGGTCCGCCTCGACCGTCTCTACCCGGGCGCCATCTGGAAGCAGCCCGACCGGACCCTGCTGGTCCCCCTCCCCGCCGACGGCGCCGACCTGCCCGGCTGGCTGTCGGAGCTGCTGACCGCCGTCCTCGACGCCCCAGCCGCCCCGACCCTGCCAGCCCCCGGCCGCCCCGACCTCCGCCGCGCCGCCTCCTGAGCGCGCTACCTGGACGGCACCTGGCCGCAGGTGAGGTTCGCGGCCGTGGCCGTCATGGCGGTGGCGTAGTCCGAGGCCATGACGGCGGCCGCGTTGCCGAGCTCGGCCAGCGACGTCAGGCGGTCCAGCATGGTGGACCCCCGCATCCAGGCGATGAGCTCGGCGCGGGTCATGCCGCCCGCGGACCGGGTGCCGTAGCCTGGGAAGACCGCGACGTCGGCAAGGGCCTCGGGCAGGCCGGTCGTCTGGAGCCAGACCACGCGGACGCCGTGCCGGCCCAGCTCGCAGGCCCACTGCCGGCACTGGCTCTCGATGGCGTCGAAGGTGACCCCGGTGCCGCCGACCTCGGGGATGGCCAGGCGGGCGGTGGCCGCCGTGATCGCCATGACCACCCCCGACCCCTGCCGGACCATGTGCCGCGCGGCCGCCCTGGTGGTCAGGAACTGGGACCGCATGGCGGTCACGATCGGCCGGGCGAAGTCCTCGTAGGCCATCTCCAGCAGCGGCGCGCCGTGGACGTCCCCGTGGCCGATGGCGTTGAAGGCCACGTCGATGCCGCCGGCGCCGGCGGCCACGGCGTCGGCGTGCTCGTCCACCGCCCGCTCGTCGAGCGTGTCGACCGGCGCGGTCTCGACCGCCCCGCCGGCGCCGGCGATCTCCGCGGCCACCTCGTCCAGGGCGGCCAGGGTGCGGCCGGCCAGGAAGACCCTGGCCCCCTCGCGGGCGAAGGCACCGGCCACGGCCCGCCCGACCGGCCCGGCTCCCCCGTAGACCACGGCGTTCTTGCGCTCCAGCAGCATGGCCTCGTCCTCCCGTCGGTTCTCGATCACGGACAGGCAGCATAGAGTCACGCCGATGACCGAGCTGCCGACCGGGACGGTGACGTTCCTCTTCACCGACATCGAGGGCTCCACCCGCCTGCTCCAGGAGCTCGGCGACGGCTACGCGGCCGTCCAGGGCGAGCACGCGGTGATCGTCCGGCGGGCCGTCGCCGAGGCCGGCGGCGTCGAGGTCAGCACCCACGGGGACGCCTTCTTCGTCGCCTTCCGCAGCCCGGCGGGGGCCGTGCGGGCGGCGCTGGCCGCCCAGCGGGAGCTGGCCGCCCACGACTGGTCCCCCGGCCGCCCGCTGAAGGTCCGCATGGGCGTCCACACCGGCGAGGGGTCCCTCGGCGGGGACGACTACGTCGGCATCGACGTGCACCGGGCGGCCCGCATCGCCGACGCGGCCCACGGCGGGCAGGTGATCGTGTCCGACGCCACCAGGGCGCTGGTGCGCCACGCCCTCCCCGCCGGGGCCTCCCTCCGCGACCTGGGCGTGCACCGGCTTCGCGGCCTCGCCGACCCCGAGCGCCTCCACCAGCTTGTCGTCGACGGGCTGGCGGCCGACTTCCCCCCGCCACGGACGCTCGACGCCCGGCCCAACAACCTCCCGCCCCAGCTCACCTCGTTCGTGGGCCGCGAGGAGGAGATCGCCGAGGTCGAGCGGCTCCTCGACCAGGCCCGGCTGCTCACCCTCACCGGGCCGGGAGGATCGGGGAAGACCCGGCTGGCCCTCCAGGTGGCCGCCGAGCTGCTGACCCGGTTCCAGGACGGGGCCTGCTTCGTCGACCTCTCCCCGGTGACCGACCCCACCCTGGTGCCGGCGGCGGTGGCCAACGCCCTCGGGGTCCCCGAGACGGCGGGGCGGCCCATCCTGGACGGGGTCAAGGAGCACCTCCGCCACCGCGAGCTCCTCCAGGTGGTCGACAACTTCGAGCAGGTGACCGAGGCGAGTCCCCTGATCGAGGAGCTGCTCACCGCCGCGCCCAGGCTGCGGACGCTGGTCACCTCAAGGGCGGTGCTGTCGCTCCGCGGCGAGCAGGAGTACCCGGTCCCGCCGCTGCACGTCCCCGAGCCCCGGCGGCCGCCGACCGGCCTGGCGGCGCTCGGCGCGGTCGAAGCGGTGCGGCTGTTCAGCGAGCGGGCTCGGGCCGCCAACCCCCGGTTCGCGCTGACGGAGCGGAACGCCCCGGTGGTGGCCGAGATCACCGCCCGGCTGGACGGCCTCCCCCTGGCCATCGAGCTGGCCGCCACCCGGACGAAGGTGCTGACCCCCGAGCAGATCCTGTCGCGGCTCGAGCGGCGCCTGTCCATCCTCACCTCGGGGGCGCGGAGCCTGCCGGAGCGCCAGCGGACCCTCCGGGCCACCATCGCCTGGAGCCACGAGCTGCTCGACCCGGTCGAGCGGCGCCTGTTCGCGCGGCTGTCGGTGTTCACCGGCGGCTGGACGTTCGAGTCGGCCGAGGCGGTCTGCGACCCGCAGGAGCTCGGCCTGGACGCCCTCGACGGGCTGACCTCGCTGGTGGACAAGTCGCTGGTCCGCCGGACCGAGCCGCCCGGGGGGCCGCCGCGGTTCTCGATGCTGGAGACCATCCGGGAGTTCGCCCAGGAGCAGCTCCAGGCCGGCGCCGACCAGGAGCGGGTGGTGCGGCGCCACGCCGAGCACTTCCTGCACCTGGCCGTCGAGGCCGAGCCGCACCTCACCGGGCAGGACCAGGCGGCGTGGCTGGACCGCTGCGACACCGAGCACGCCAACATCCGCGCCGCCCTGCGGTGGGCCATCGACACCGGCCAGGCCGATCCCGCCCAGGCGGCCGCGGGCGCCCTGTGGCGATTCTGGCAGCAGCGCGGGCACCTGGCCGAGGGCAGGCGGTGGCTGGAAGAGGTGCTGGCCATGCCGTCGGGGCAGGCGCCCACCGCGGCCAGGGCCAAGGCCCTGACCGGCGCGGGCGGGATCGCCTGGTGGAGCGACCGGGGGGCGTCCCGCGCCCTGTACGAGGAGGCCCTGGCCATCGAACGCCGGCTCGGCGACCCTGCCCGCCTGGCCGAGGCCCTCTACAACCAGGCGCACGCCGTCGCCGCCGAGCACGACCTGCAGGGCGCAGCTCGCCTGTTCGACGAGAGCCTCCAGCTGTTCCGGCAGGTCGGGGACGAGCCGGGGGTGGCCAAGGTCCTGGTGATGCTGGTGGTCCCGGACGCGACGGCCGGCGCCTGGGACCGCGTGGTGGCCAGGATCGAGCAGGTCATGGCCATCTGGCGCCGGCTGGACGACCGCCTCAACCTCGCCTACACCCTCGTCTGGCTGGCGTTCGCCTACGGCCGGGCCGGCCGCCGGGACGACGCCCGCGCCACCGCCCTGGAGGCCCTGAACCTGTTCCACCAGGCCGACGACGCCACCGGGGTGGCCCTGGCCCTGCTCGACCTGGCGTTCCTGCTGACCTGGGAGGGCCGCCACCGGGACGCCCTCCGGATGGCCGCCGCCTCCCAGTCCTACCGCGACCGCGCCGGCGGCGGCCCCACCCCCGGCTTCGGCGGCATGCTCGAGGGCGACCCGGTGGCCGAGGCCAGTGCCCACCTCACCGACGACGAGGCCCGCCAGGCCTGGGAGGAAGGCCGCGCCCTGACCGTCGACCAGGCGGCGACCCTGGCCCGGTCCGAGGCCGGGCCAGGATCGGAGATCGGCGTCTAGTCGTCGTCGTGGTTCACGCGGACGATGTCGTAGCGGGCGTTGGCGGGGTCGGGGGTGCCGAACCTGGCGTTGACCGCGTACAGACGGCCGGCGGTGAACGCGATCGTGGTCGGGACGTCGAAGTCCGGGTCGGTCAGCTCGGCGACCACGCGGCCGCTGGACAGCGAGCCGGACAGCTTCACGACCGCGATCAGGTTGAGCTGGTTGCGGACTACGAACAGGTGCCTGCCAAACAGCAGCAGGCCGTCGCCGTTGGTCACCGTGTCGGTGCCGAGCTCGATCTCGTCGGTGACGCCGGTGCGCGGGTTCACCGTGAACAGCTTGCCGGTGTTGCTCTGCACCACCACCAGGACCCGGCCGCCCCTGGCGGCGGCGATGCCGTTGAGGTTGAACCCGGTCTGGAACACGAGGTCGCCGGTGAGTGGCAGCGTGCGCACGGCGCCCTGCCCGGGCAGCCGCCCGTGGCGGCCGAGCGGGACGACGTAGAGCTGCTGGTTGAGCGAGTCGGTGAAGTACGCGGCCTTGCGGGTCACCACGACGTCGTTGACGAAGGTCGCCACGCCGGCGGGGGCGAGCTGGTAGCTGGCGAGGTCGGCGCCGGTCCGGGCGTCGTAGACGTAGCCCTGTCCGGTCGGACCGCCGGCGACGAAGATCCGGTTGCGCCGGTCGACCTTGATGCCGATGTGGTTGCGCCCGGCGTGGGGCGGGACCAGCACCGCGCCGCGGCCGCTGCGGGCGTCGCCCGCCCAGACGGCACCGCTCGGGATCGAGCCGACGTACAGCGTGGTGCCACGCCCGCTCGCGATCCCCTCCGGCTGGAAGCCGTCGGGGAGACGGATGGTGTCGGGGAACGGCCTGGCCGCGGCGGTGCCCGGCGCCAGCACGGCCAGGGCGAGGGCGACAAGCAGGAGGATGGGGAGACGGCGCACCGGCATGCGCTCCTTTCCTCGTGATCGGGAGCAGTCCCAACACAGCTATAACTCCAGGATTCGGTCGGGCCTTCCCGGCCGGTGCCGGTATGCTTGTGCATTAGCCGGTCGTCGAGTCGTGCGAGGTCGTCTGTGCGCCGTCTGCTCCCTGTCCTGTGCCTCGCCGGGGCCCTCGTGGTCGCCGGCTGCTCCAGCTTCGGCGTCCGCAACCAGGACGCCGCCACCGTGAACGGCGTCGCCATCCCGACCAGCCGGCTCACCGAGATGGTCCAGGCCCGGCTCGGCCAGCAGCAGCAGCAACAGCAGCAGCAGCAGGGGCAGGCGCAGCCGCAGGACATCGAGGGCCTGACCCGCCAGGCGCTGGAGGGGCTGATCCAGTTCCAGCTCGTGCTCGACGGCGTCCGCGAGGCCGGCGTGCAGATCGACGAGGGCGACGTGGACGCCCGCATGAACCAGCTCAAGTCCCAGGTCGAGGCCCAGGGCCGGAAGTACGAGGACGTGCTGCGCGAGCAGAACATCACCGACACCGTCGTCCGCGACCAGCAGCGGGTCCAGCTCGCGGTCGACCTGATGGCCGTCAAGCTCGTGCCCTACAGCCCCGACGCCGAGCTGCTCAAGACCCTCGACAAGCGCAAGGAAGAGTTCCTTGAGCTCCACGTCCGCCACGTGCTCGTCAAGGACAAGCAGACCGCCGACAAGGCCCGCAAGGAGCTGGTCGCCTCCGGCAACTGGGCGAGTGTCGCCAAGCGGCTGTCGATCGACCCGCAGAGCAAGGAGAAGGCCGGCGACCTCGGCTTCAACGGCAAGGGCCAGACCGTGAAGCAGTTCGAGAACGCCGAGTTCGGCCTGGCCGACATGGGGAGCTGCAAGGGCAAGACCCAGGGGACGTGCTCCTCGCCGATCTCGCAGCCCGTCAAGACCCAGTTCGGCTTCCACGTCCTGCAGGTCGTCGGCGTGCGCCTGCCGGCGCTCGACAACGACCTCCGCGCCAAGCTCGAGCCGGCCGTCAAGGACCGCAGGCAGCAGGCCGTGCAGCAGTGGTTCGACGGCCTGGTGAAGCAGGCCGACGTGACCGTCAACCCTCGCTTCGGCCGCTGGGACTCCGACAGCGGCAAGGTCGTCGACCGCCAGACCGCCCCGGGGTCGGCCACGACCACCGGGCCCGGCGCCACGCCGACCTCCCAGCCGTAGCCGCCCGATGACCAGGGTCGTGCTGGTCGCCTCCAGCCCCCGGCTGCCGCTGCTGTTCCCGCCCCAGACGTGGCGGGCGCTCGACGCCGCCCGCCCGGTGCTGGTGCTCGACGCCGACCATCCCTCGCTGCCCGCCCTGGACGTGGCCGAGGTGCCGTGGGAGGTCCTGGTGCCGGCCGCCGATACCGGGCCGGCCGGCCGCGACCTGCTCCTGGTCGGCCAGGGGCTGGACGTGGAGGGCGTGGCGCTGGCCAGGCGCCAGGCCGACGCCCTGCTCGACCTGGCGCGACGGGACGGGTCCGCCACCCTGCTGCTGCCGCCGGTGAACGACGGACCGCTGGTGCAGCTCGTCGCCGACCGGGCCGCCCGCAGCCACGTCGAGGTCGAGGCGGTCTACCCGGTCGGCGAGCCCAAAGGCGCGGCCCTGCTCGACCTGGTGGCCACCGAGACCCGTCTGCGCGGTCCGGGCGGCTGCCCGTGGGACCACGAGCAGACCCATCGGACATTGGCTCGGCATCTGCTGGAGGAGACCCACGAGGTGCTGGACGCGATCGATGCCGGCGATCCGGACCGTCTGCGCGACGAGCTGGGGGATGTGCTCCTCCAGGTGGTGTTCCACGCGCAGATGGCGGCCGAGGAGGGGACGTTCGACGTTGACGACGTGGCGCACGCCATCGTGGAGAAGCTGATCCGTCGCCATCCGCATGTGTTCGGGGAGGTGCACGTGTCCGGCGCCGACGAGGTCCTGGTGAACTGGGAGCAGATCAAGGCGGAGGAGACGGGGGAGCAGCCCGTCGAGGACGACATCCCACGGTCCGGGTACGTCGCCGAGCCGCCGGACGCG
>Ga0209875_1000087_pt1 | contig 12155 bp, 11 predicted proteins | sample GWRWS3_0_10_FD_187219 | JGI IMG/M metagenome (GOLD analysis project Ga0209875, IMG submission 187219) | Riverbed sediment microbial communities from areas with vegetation nearby in Columbia River, Washington, USA - GW-RW S3_0_10 (SPAdes)... | ecosystem: Environmental > Aquatic > Freshwater >...
GACGCAGCGCGTCCAGCAGGCCCGGGTCGTGCACGACTTCGTGGCCGCGATCGACGCCGCCGACCCCGACGCCAGCGTGCTGGTGCTCGGCGACCTCAACGACTTCGAGTTCTCCGACGCCGTCGCCGCCCTGCGGGCCGGCGTGCTGCACCCGCTGATCGAGACCCTCCCGCAGAACGAGCGCTACACCTACGACTTCGAGGGCAACTCCCAGACCCTCGATCACATCCTGCTCAGCGACGCGCTGTTCGCCCGGCCGTTCGACTACGACGTGGTGCACGTCAACGCCGAGTTCGCCGAGCAGGCCAGCGACCACGACCCGCAGGTAGTCCGCGTCACTCTCAAATAGTCCGCTGGCAGTGCGCTCCGGCGGCCCTACCGGACGCCGGAGCGCGGGTCGGCTCCTTCGAGACCCCTGGGCAGACCGCGACCTTCTCGGCCCGCAACCTCCGCGCCCCGGCGACCCGCACCATCGCGGTCCGGGTGACCGACGACGGCGGCCTGACCGCGACCGACTCGGCGACCGTCAGGGTGATCTGGAACTTCACCGGGTTCTTCCAGCCGGTCGACAACCCGCCGGTCTTCAACGTCGTCAAGGCCGGGCGGGGCGTCCCCGTGCGGTTCAGCCTCAACGGCTTCCAGGGCTTCGGGATCTTCACGCCCGGCCATCCCAGGTCGGAGACGGTCGCGTGCGACCCGACCCAGGAGGACCCCATCGAGGAGACGGTGCCGGCGCTGGTCAGCGTCCTGCTGTACAACCCGCTCAACGACCGCTACACCTTCGTCTGGAAGACCAGCGGCGCCTGGGCCGACACCTGCCGGCGGCTGGTCTTCGAGCTGGACGACGGCACCACCCACACCGCCAACTTCCGGTTCACCAGGTAGCCCGCCCGCAGCGACCGGGCCAGCGACCGCTCTAGCCGCGGGCGGAGATCTGCTGCACGCCCCAGCCGTTGCCGTCCGGGTCGCTGAAGAAGACGAACCCGACGTTGTCGAGCGGGTCGCCTCCAGGCTGTGGGTTCTCGCCCATGACCTGGACCTCGCTGACCGCCACGCCCCGTTCGACGAGCTGGGCACGCGCCTTGTGGATGTCCGAGACCACGAGCTGCAGGCCCTGGAGCGAGCCCGGCGGCATGTCCGGGACGACCCCGCTCCCCACCACGATCGAGCAGCCCGACCCGGGAGGGGTGAGCTGGACGACGCGGTTCCCGCCGCCGATGTCGGTGTCGTGGTCCACGTTGAAGCCAAGCTGTTGGGCGTAGAAGGCCTTGGCGCGGTCCACGTCCGACACGGGGACCACGACCACTTCCAGCGTCCAGTTCATGGTGCACTTCCTTTCTCGGCGAGCAGCTCGGTGAGCCGGTCGTAGGCCTCGGCGACGCCGCGCTCCATGGGGTAGCTGAGCGCGATGTCGCGGCCCTCCCGCGACGCATAGCGCACCGTGCTGGTCAGCGTGGTCCTGCCGTCCTGCTCGACGAGGACGTGGGTGATCAGCGACTCGCCCGGGTACGACTGGTCGTCGAACAGCTCGGTATAGACCAGGCGGTCGGGCGGCAGGACCTCGCGGTACGCACCGCCATGGCCCATGTCCGTGCCGTCGGGGCCGCGCGCAACGAACCGCCAGGCGCCGCCGACGCGCAGGTCGACCTCGCAGACGACCAGGTTCCAGCCGCGCGCACCGAACCAGCGCTCGAGCAGCGCGGGCTTGGTCAGCGCGTCGAACACCATGCGGCGGGGTGCGTCGAACGCCCGCGTCAGCACGATCTCCCTGTCCGTCGGCGTCGTCACCGTCACGGTCCCGGTGTCGCTCATGCACGACCTTCCTTGGCCTTGAGCTCGTCGAGCAGCGCGTCGAGCCGCTGGTAGCTCTCCTCCCAGTAGCCGCGGTAGTTCTGGAGCCAGTCGATGGCGCCCTTGAGCGGACGCGCCTCCAGCCGGCAGGGCCGCCGTTGCGCGTCGCGACCCCGCGAGACGAGCCCGGCGCGCTCCAGCACCTTGAGGTGCTTGGAGATGGCCGGCTGGCTCATGTCGAACGGCGCGGACAGCTCCGTCACCGTGGCCTCGCCCGACGCCAGCCGGGCAAGAATCGCCCGCCGCGTCGGATCGGCCAGCGCCGCGAAGGTCGCGTCGAGCAGGTCCGGGCCCATATGTCCGAGCTCCTACGTCGATAACCTTTCAGTTTTATAACCTATCGGTTTTTAACACGTCCGCGCGCAGGCTGTCAATCGCCGAGGCGGTCGACGTCGGCGTGGGGCCGGCCGGCGAGGGTGGCGTAGCCGGGGCCGCGGTCGAAGAACGGCTCGTCGCCGGTGCGCGCGGCCCGCAGCGAGGCGCGCAGCTCCTCGGAGGCGTCCTCGTCCACGACCGGGTCGTCGCGCGGCCCGCCGACGACCACGCCGTAGTCGTCGCGGGCGCCGCGGGCGCTCACCTTGCCCCAGCGGACGTCGCGCGCCACCTCGTCGTAGGGACGCTCCAGCGGGTCGCCCCAGCCGCCGCCGCCGGTGGTGCGGATGCGGATCACCTCGCCGGCCCGGACCGGCTCGGCGTCGGCGAGCGCGTCGACCACACGCTCGTTCGGGCCGCCGGGGTCGATGACGACGCCGAACGGCCGCCCGGCGCGACCGCCGCGCACTCCCCAGCACGCCAGCAGCGACCGGTCGGCGATCGACATGAAGTGCGCGTCCCGCAGCATCCGGATGTGCTTCTCGTAGCCGAGCCCGCCGCGGTGGCGGCCGGGCCCGCCGGAGTCGACCGCCAGCCCCAGCCGCTCCACCACGAACGGCCAGCGCGACTCGGCGAACTCCACCGGGATGTTCCGCGAGTCCGGCACCACGTGCACGGTGTCCTCGCCGTCGGCGTACCAGCGGCCGCCGGAGCCGCCGCCGAGCACCTCGCGCATCAGGTACGGCTGGCCGTCGGCGTCGCTGCCGTAGACCCCGGTGTAGCGGATCGTCTCCTGGTCGGCCGGCATGCGCCCGTCGACCGCCTTGGCGAGCACCCCGGCGAGCACCCCGAGCAGCCGCAGGATGACGAATGTGCGGGCGTTGGTCGGCGCCGGGAAGACGGGGGTGAGCAGCGTGCCCTTGGGCGGGAAGCGCATCTCGATCAGGGGCACGACGCCCTCGTTGACGTCCAGCTCGGCGGCCCGCTCCGGGGTGTCGGCGAGGTTGCGCAGGATCGGCGCCAGCCACTTCTTGAGGAAGTTGCCGTCGGCGAAGTCGCCGCAGTGGTTGATCGGCCCCTTGGCCTGCGGCGAGGTGCCGGTGAAGTCGAGGATCAGCCTGCCGCCGTCCTCCGGCGTCCTGGTGAGCGTGATCCGCTGGGCGTGCAGCCTCGGGGGGTCGACGCCGTCGTGCTCGGCGTAGTCCTCCCACACCCAGGTGCCGTCGGGGATCTTGGCGAGGATCTCCCGGCGGAACGCCTCGGTGGTCTTGGTCACGATCGCGTCGAAGCAGGCCTCCACCGTCGCCCGGCCGTAGCGGTCGAACAGCTCGCCGAGGCGGCGGGCGCCCATCAGGCAGGCCGAGCACTCGGCGTCGAGGTCGGCGGCGAGCGAGTCGGGCATGCGCGAGTTGCGGGTCATGATCCGCAGCGCCGCCTGGTTGGGCACGCCGGCGTCCCACAGCCGGATCGGCGGCACCATCAGCCCCTCCTCGAAGACGCTGGTGGCGTGCGACGGCATCGAGCCGGGCACGGCGCCGCCGATGTCGTCGTGGTGCCCGAACGCCTGCACGAACGCGACCACCTCGCCGCCGTGCAACACCGGCACGGTGACGCACAGGTCGGGCAGGTGCCCGATGCCGCCTTCGGAGAGGTAGACGTCGTTGTGGAAGAACACGTCGCCCTGGTGCATCGTCGCCAGCGGGTGGTCGCGGACGACCGGGTGGACCAGCGCCGAGTACGACCGGCCGGTGAGCTTGCGCAGCTTGCGGTCGTGGATGCCGGCGCGGAAGTCGTGCGCGTCGCGGATCATCGGCGAGCGGGCGGTGCGGCCGATGGCGGTCTCGACCTCCTGCTCGATGGAGGCGAGCGTCCCCTCGACGATCTCCAGCACGATCGGGTCGACGCCAAGCTCGCTCATTGCTGGCTCACCACCAGGTTGCCGAGGCGGTCGACGTCGGCGCGGAACCCTGGGTGCAGCGGCAGGGTGGAGCCGTACTCCTCCACGATCGCCGGCCCGGCGACGGTGGCGCCAGGGCGCAGACCGGCGCGCGCGTACACCGGCGTGTCGAGGTGGCCGCGGCGCGCGTCGAAGCAGACCGGCCGCGAGCCGGTCCGGGCCCGCGCCGCGTCCCCGTCGCCCGGCTCGGCCTCGCGCAGCCGCGGCCGCCGGATCGGCCCCACCCCGGTGACCCGCAGGTTGACCCACTCGACCTGCTGCTCGGGCCGGTCGCGGAAGCAGTAGCCGTACAGCCGCTCGTGCGCGTCGTGGAAGGCGTCGACGGTGGCGTCGGCGACGGCCGGGTCGACGCGCCCGTCGGGGACGGGGACGCGGACCTCGAACGCCTGGCCGTAGTAGCGCAGGTCGGCGCTGCGCAGGTAGCGGTGTGCCGCGCGCGCGAACCCCTCCGCGTCCAGCGTCGCCGCCGCGCGCGCCTCCAGCGAGCCGTACGTCGACGCCACCGCGGCGAGGTCGAGCTGGGCGTGCCTGGCCACCGCGGTCTGCACGTAGTCGTTCTTCACGTCGACGGTCAGCAGCCCGAACGCCGACAGGTTGCCGGGGTCGCGCGGGACCACCGCCACCCGCAGCCCGAGGATCTCCAGCAGCCGGCACAGCAGCAGCGAGCCGGAGCCACCGAAGGTGACCAGGACGAAGTCGCGGACGTCCAGGCCGCGCTTGACGGTCACCTGCCGCAGCGCGTTGGCCTGGTTCCAGGCGGAGATCTCCAGCACCCCGGTGGCGGCCGGCTCCAGCTCCAGGCCGAGCTTGGCGCCGAGCTGCGCCAGCCCCTCCCTGGCGGCGTCGACGTCCAGCGGCACCTCGCCGCCGAGCAGCCCGGGTGGGATGCGCCCGAGGACGACGTGGGCGTCGGTGACGGTCGGCTCGGTGCCGCCCTTGCGGTAGCACAGCGGGCCGGGGTCGGCGCCGGCGGAGCGCGGCCCGACCTTGAGGGTCCCCTCGCGGGACAGCCACGCGATCGAGCCGCCGCCGGCGCCGACGGTGACGACGTCGATCATCGGGATCTTGGACGGGAAGGCGCCGACGGTGCCCTCGGTGGTGAGGGTCGGTTCGCCACCCAGCACGACACTCACGTCGGTGGAGGTGCCGCCGCCGTCGAGGGTGAGGACGCGGTCGAAGCCGGCGGTGCGGGCGACCAGCGCGGCGCCGAGCGCGCCGGCGGCGGGCCCCGACAGCACGGTGCTGATCGGCTGGTGGACGACCTCGTCGGCCGAGAGCACGCCGCCGTTGGACTTCATGACGTAGAACGGCACCTCGCGGCCGGCCACGAAGTCGTCCAGCCGCCGCCGGATGGTGGCGACGTAGCGCCCGACCCGCGGCTTGACGGCGGCGTCGACCAGGGTGGTCATGGCCCGCTCGTACTCGCGGTACTCCCGAAGCACCTCGCTGGAGACCGACACGACCGCGCCGGGGTGCTCCTCGGCGAGGACCGCGCGCATCCGCTGCTCGTGCGCGGGGTTGGCGTAGGCGTGCAGGAAGCAGACGCCGACGGCGGTGACGCCGCGGTCGCGGAGGAAGCGCGCTGCGGCGCGGGCGCCTTCCTCGTCGAACGGGCGCAGCTCGGCGCCCCGGTGGTCGAGCCGCCCGCCGACGGTGCGGACCAGGTCGGCGGGGACGATCCGGGGCGGCTTCACCCAGAAGTAGCTGTTGCCGTAGCCGTCGGGGACGCTCTGGCGGGCGATCTCCAGCAGGAACTCGAACCCCTCGGTGGTGACGAAGCCGAGCCGCTCGACCTTGCCTTCCAGCAGCAGGTTGGTGGCGACGGTGGTGCCGTGGCAGACGGCGGTGACGTCCTCGCCGGTGCCGCCGTCCCCGAGCCTGGCGAGCACCTTGCGGATGCCGTCCATGAAGCCCTGCGCCGGGTCGGCCGGGGTCGACGGGGTCTTGGTGGTGACCACCTCGCCGCTGTCCTCGTCGAAGGCGACGACGTCGGTGAAGGTGCCGCCGGTGTCGACCCCGATCCTGATGCGGCGCCGACCGGCCATCTACCCGGCGTGCGGGAAGGAGGTCCGCGCCGGGCGGCGCAGCTCCTCCAGGTGGCGTGCGACGAAGGCGAGGTTGCGGTCGGCGAGGTGGTCGAACCGCTGCGGCACGCTGGACCCCGGGGTCAGCGACGCCATCGCGGTGTCGGGGTCCAGGCGGGCGCTGACCCAGCCCTGGTGGCTGGCGGCCCTGGCCACCACCTCGGCGATCGGCGTGACGATCATCGAGTTGCCGAAGTACAGCACCCCGGCGGTGTCGGCGCCGGTGGCGTTGGCGCCGACCACGAAGACGTGGTTGTCGTAGGCGCGCGCCCGGTTGGTCAGCTCCCAGATGTCCGCCGAGCGCAGCAGCGCCGACGGCCGGCAGATGACCTCGGCCCCCAGCACCGCCTCGACCCTGGCCAGCTCCGGGAAGTCGCCGTCGAAGCAGATCGTCAGCCCGATGCGGGCCAGCTCGGTGTCGACCACCACGGCCCGGTCGCCGGGGGTCGCCCAGCCGCCGCCGGCCCGGTCCTCGCCGCAGAACAGGTGCGTCTTGCGGTAGCTGCCGAGGACCTCGCCGGACGGGCCGACCAGCGCCGCGGTGTTGTGGACCGTGCCCCGCCCCGCGCCGCGCTCGTAGGTGCCGAGCACGACGTGCACGCCGAGCCGCCTGGCGGTCTCCTGGATCGGCTCGGTGACCGGCCCGGGGACGTCGCTGACCAGGTCCCAGAGGGTGTCGGCGTCGACGCCGGGCGTCCAGCCGGTGGTGGCCGTCTCCGGCAGCACCACCAGCTCGGCGCCGGTGGCGTCCACGCAGCGCTCCACCTGCTCGGCGAGCTGGGTGAGGTTGGCCTTGACGGTCTGGGCGCCGAGCGGTCCCGGCGCGGGCGCGACCTGCACGGCCGCCGCGATGAACGCGCGCATCGCTGCTCCTTCCTGGTGCCGCCGTCGGGCCTATGAGGTCCGCCGCGCCGCGGCGCGGCGCGCCACCCATCCTCCCACCAGCACCCCCAGCAGCGCCGCGGCGGCGCCCAGCGCCACCCCGGCGGCGAGCTGCCCGCCGGGCGGGCCGGGCGGGCGCGGCGGCGCGGTGAACACCGCCGGCTGGTCCCCCGCCGCCGGCGCCGCCGCGACCGCCGGGGCCGCGCCGGTGAGCACGGCGTCCACCGCGGCGAAGAACTGGTCGGCGGTGCGCGTCGCCACCCCGGCCAGCATCCGCTGCCCGACGCCGCCGATCATCCCGCCGACGACCGCGTCGGCGTCGTAGGACAGCACGGTGGTGCCGTCCTCGCCGGGGGCGAGCTGCACCTGCACGTCCGCGGAGACGGTCCCTGGCGCGCCGGCGCCGCTGGCCCTGAGCACGAACGCGCTCGGCGGACGCTGGTCGGCGATGCGGACGTCGCCGGCGTAGGTGCCGCGCACCGAGGCGACGCCTGCAACCAAGGTCATCTTGTAGGCGTCCTCGCCGGCCCGCTCCAGCCGTTCGCAGCCGGGGATCGTGCGGACCAGCACGGCCGGGTCGTTGAGCGCCGCGTACACCTTCTCCACCGGCGCGTGCAGGGTGGCGCTGCCGGAGACCTTCATGTCATGCATCCCCCTTTGGCGTCTTCTGCCGGCGCAGCTCCCACAGCTCCGAGGGCGAGATCGGCATGCGGTCGATCCACAGCCCCTCGGCGTCGGAGATCGCCGCGGCGAACACCGCCGCGCCGGGGATTACGCCGGCCTCCCCCGCCCCCTTGATGCCGAGCGGGTTGAGCGGCGACGGCGTCTCCAGGTGGTCGGTCTCCACGGTCGGGACCTCGGAGGCGTACGGCATCAGGAAGTCCATGAAGGACGCGTTCAGGAGCTGGCCGTGCTGGTCGTAGACGATCCGCTCGTACAGGGCGCCGCCGACTCCCTGGGCGACGCCGCCGTGGATCTGCCCCTCGACGATCCGCGGGTTGATGAGCCGGCCGCAGTCGTGCACCACGCAGTAGCGAAGGATCCTGACCTCGGCGGTGTCCGGGTCGGTCTCCACCACCGCGGCGTGCACGCCGTTGGCGAAGGTGGAGCGGACCGGCGAGTACCAGCCGGCCGCCTCCAGCCCCGGCTCGTCGTCGTCGGCGACCGGTGGGACCTCGGCACCGCCGCCGACGGCGAACTGGGTGGCCTGCTTGGCCTGCTCGTCGAAGGCGTAGCGCAGCGGGTTGGCGAGCACCGCGACGGTCGCCAGCGGGATCTCGGCGTCCGGCACCCCGCGGACCCGGACCACCCCGTCGACCACCTCCAGGTCGGCCGGGTCGACCTCCAGGGCCTCGCCGGCGATGCGCAGCGCCTTGGCCCGCACCTTGCGGGCCGCCAGCGCGACCGCGTTGCCGCTCATCACCGCGGCGCGGCTGGCGAAGGTCCCCACGGCGTACTTGAAGCGGCGGGTGTCGCCGGTGACCACCGAGACGTCGTCGACCGGCACGCCGAGCTCGGAGGCGGCGACCTGCGCGAACACCGTCTCGTGGCCCTGCCCCTGGGTGGTGAGCCCGGTGGCGACCACCACCTTGCCGTTGGTCTCGACGCGGACGTGGGCGCCCTCGTAGGGGCCGACGCCGGTGCCCTCGACGTAGCAGGCGAGCCCGATGCCGACGCGGCGGCCCTCGGCCCTGGCCTGCTCCCGCTCGGCCGCGAACTCCTCCCAGCCGACCAGCTTCTTGAGCTTGGCCAGCGACGCCGGGTAGTCGCCGGAGTCGTAGATCAGCGGGCGGCCGTCCTGGAAGATCAGCCCATGGTCGTAGGGCATCTCGTCGGGCCGGATGAAGTTGACCTCGCGGACCTCCGCGCGGTCGCGGCCGAGCCGCTCGGCGATCGCGTCCATGGTCCGCTCCATCGCGAACACGCCCTGCGGCCGTCCGGCGCCCCGGTAGGGCGTGACGATCACCGTGTTGGTGTACAGCGAGCGGAACTCGACCCGGTAGGCGCCCGGCTTGTAGGGGCCGAGGAGCTGGGTGGAGGTGATGATCGGGACGATGATCCCGTAGGGGGTGTAGGCGCCGTTGTCGTGGAGGAACTCGACCTCCAGCCCCAGCAGGCGGCCGTCGTCGTCGAAGCCGACCCGCACCTTGTGCCGCTGGCCGCGCTCGTGGGCGGCGGAGACGAAGTGCTCGCGGCGGTCCTCGACCCACTTCACCTCGCGGCCGAGCCGGATCGCCGCCCACGGGACCAGCACCTCCTCCGGCCAGGGATGGACGATCTTCACGCCGAAGCCGCCGCCGACGTCGGGGGCGACCACCTCCACGCGGTCGACCGGCACGCCGAGCTTGGCCGCCAGCGCCATCCGCACCGACGTCGACGTCTGGGTCGAGGAGTAGACGCGCAGCGACCGGTCGGCGGCGTCCCAGCGGGCGTAGACGCCCTTGCCCTCCAGCGGCATGGACGCGGACCGCTCGATTTGTAGATTTAGCTCCAGCCGGTGGGGCGCGGCGGCGATGGCGGCGCGCGCGTCGCCGACCTCCTGGACCATGTGCGCGGCGACGTTGTCCGGCACGTCGTCGTGGACGGCGTGCTCGGCGCGCAGCGCCTCGTCGATCCCGACCACCGGCGGCAGCGGCTCGTAGCTGACCAGGACCCGGTCGCAGGCGTCCTCGGCGACGTAGCGGTCGCCGGCGACCACCATCGCGACCGGCTCGCCGACGTGGCGGACGATGCCGTTGGCCAGCGGGTGGGCGGTGCGGGGGGCGTGCAGGCTGGGATGGGGGATCAGCAGCGGCAGCGGCTCGGCGACGCGGCCGTCGAGGTCCTCGTAGGTGTAGACGGCGACCAGGCCGTCGACGTCGAGCGCCCCGGCGACGTCGACGTCGACGATCCTGGCGTGGGCGTGGGGGCTGCGCACGAACGCCGCGGCGAGCGCCCCGGCGCCGAGGTCGTCGAGGAAGCGGCCGTCGCCGGCGACCAGCCGGGGGTCCTCCCGCCTGGCGATCGGCTCGCCGAACAGCCGGGTCGTCATGCCCCGCTGCCCTCCCGACCCACCGGGGCACCCCCCTGGGGTTCCCCGGACCCCTCCTCCCCCACCAGCTCGGCGGCGCGCAGCACCGACGCGACGATGTTCTGGTAGCCGGTGCAGCGGCAGAGGTTGCCGCCGATCGCCTCGCGGGCCTCCGCCTCGGTCGGGTCGGGGTGGTCGCGGATGAAGGCGGTGACGGTGGTGACGAACCCGGGTGTGCAGAAGCCGCACTGCAGCCCGTGGCACTCCATGAACGCGCGCTGCACCGGGCCCAGGCCGCCGTCGGCGGACCGGCACCCCTCGGTGGTGGTGATCTCCGCGCCGTCCACGCTGACCGCGAACAGCAGGCAGGAGCGCATCGGCAGGCCGTCGACCAGCACCGTGCAGGCCCCGCAGACGCCGTGCTCGCAGCCGACGTGGGTGCCGGTGAGCCCCAGGTCGTGGCGCAGGCAGTCGGCGAGCAGCCGCCTGGCCGGCACCTGGACCGTGTGCTGCACGCCGTTGACCACGAGGCGGGTCTCGTGCAGGTCCTCAGCCATCCGCCCCCTCCTGCCTGGCCTGCTCGGCGGCGGCGCGGCCGGCGCGGGCGGTGAGCACGCCGGCCAGGTGCCGCCGGTAGGCGGCGGTGGCGTGGATGTCGTCCTCCGGGTCGACGGCGGCGGCGACCACCGCCCCGGCGGCGGCCCAGTCGGCCGCGTCGTGCGGCCGGCCGCCGACCGCGCCGGCGAGGTCGACCAGCACCGGCGTCGGGCCGACCGAGATGCACGCCGCGCGCGCCGCCCGCACCCGTCCGTCCTCGTCGAGGGTGACCAGCACGCCGACGCCGCAGAGGGCGTAGTCGCCGCGGCGGCGGGCGACCTCCCGCCAGGCGCTGCCGCTGCGGGCCGGCGGCCTGGGGAAGACCGCGGCGGTCGCCAGCTCCCCGGGGCGCAGCGCGGACTCCAGCGGGCCGACGAAGAACTCGGCGGCGGGGACCGTGCGGCGGCCCTGATCGCTGGCGAGCTCCATCACGCCGCCGAGCAGCGCCAGCACCGCCGGCATCTCGCCGGACGGGTCGGCGTGGACCAGGCTGCCGACCACCGTGCCGCGGTTGCGGATGGTGGGGTGGGCGAGGTCGGCCAGCGCCTGCCGCAGCAGCGGCACCGCCTCCCAGGTGTCCGCGTCGTGCTCGACCTCGGCGTGGCGGGCGAGCGCGCCGACCCGCACCGCCTCGGCGTCGGTGCGGACGTAGGCCAGCTCGGCGAGCCGGTTGACGTCGACGAGCTGGCCCGGGGCGGCCAGGCGCATGTTGAGCAGCGGCACCAGGCTCTGGCCTCCGGCGAGGACCTTGCCGTCGTGGCCGGCCTCGGCGAGGACCGCGAGCGCCTCGGTGACGGTGGACGGGCGGTGGTAGCGGAACGGAGGTGGCTTCACCGCCTGCGCCGGATACCGATCACCGACGGCTTGGGCGGCTGCGCCGGCCCGCTGTTGGGCCAGTTGCTGCCGCGCGGCAGGGTGCGGACCTGCTGGTACAGGCCGCCGGCGAGGTCGAGCATCTCGATCGGCCGGGTCAGGATCGACGCGGCCACCCCGCCCGCCGCCGGGTCGCCGTTGATCGGCGAGTCCTCGCAGGGGTGCTGCACCGACAGCAGCAACGTGTCGCCGACGAAGGTGGGGCCGGTCATCTCGCAGCGCGGCGGCCCGTAGGCGAACGGGTGCAGCACGCCGGCGGCGGGACCCCGCACCGGCACGTAGAACATCCAGTTGGTGCCGAAGGTGCCGACCAGGTTGGCGGCGGTGGAGCCGGTGGAGGTGTGGTCGATGGCGGTGGTGCCGGGCTGCAGCGGGAGCATCGCGCTGCTGTAGACGGTCGTGAAGCCGTTGTGCAGGCCGGTGGACATGTCGGTCACGGCCCAGACGTTGCCGTCCTCGTCGAAGGCGAGGTTGTCGCTGTTGGCGAAGCCGGCGCCCAGCTCGGCGCCCGACTCGCCGCTCTGCCGGAACCGCTCCCAGCGGAAGGTGGTGCCGGTGGCGTCGTGGCTGTCCTCGGTGCTCTTGTAGA
>Ga0209875_1000090_pt1 | contig 12089 bp, 11 predicted proteins | sample GWRWS3_0_10_FD_187219 | JGI IMG/M metagenome (GOLD analysis project Ga0209875, IMG submission 187219) | Riverbed sediment microbial communities from areas with vegetation nearby in Columbia River, Washington, USA - GW-RW S3_0_10 (SPAdes)... | ecosystem: Environmental > Aquatic > Freshwater >...
TTGAACAGGTCCCGGTGGGTCCGCAGCGAGAACAGCAGCCCACCCCCGTAGGAGGCCAGCAGGATCAGGGAGGCGCCGACCGACAGCGCCTCCAGCTCCCCCGGCAGCCTGACCGCCTTGGCGGTCGGCGAGGGCAGCCCGTCGCCGGCGACCAGCTCGAAGATCGCCGGCATCACCAGCACCACCGCGGCCAGCAGCAGCATCAGCGACTGGGCGCCGGCCGCGGTGCGGTCGAAGCGCTGGCGCTCTCGTTTGCGCCCCCCCACCAGCATCGCCGCGCCCATGACCAGCAGGATGTTGCCGAGGATCGAGCCCACCAAGGAGGCCTTGACGACCTCCTGGAGCCCGGCGCGCAGGGCGAAGATCCCGATGATGAGCTCCGGGGCGTTGCCGAAGGTAACGTTGAGGAAGCCGCCGATGCCCGGGCCCGAGCGGGCCGCGAGCTCCTCGGTGGCCCGGCCCATCAGCGCCGCGGTGGGGATCACCCCGAGGGCGGCGGCGAAGAAGATCAGGGTGGCGCTTGCGTGCAGCAGCTCCAGCGCGATCGCCAGGGGGATGAACGGCACCAGCAGGTACGGCCAGCCGTCGCCGCTCAGCAGGAACCGCCGCAGGCCGGGCCTGGCGGCGGGGCGCGTCTCGGTGTCCATCGGCGGCTCTAGACCGGCTCGCGGGGTTCGCAGAAGACCGCCATGCTGGCAGTGAAGGTGTGGAGGAAGTTGCGGCCGCCGACCGGGCCGAGCTCGCCCTGGGCGAAGAAGCCGGCCATGGGCGCCTCGCCGGTGGCCGCGGCGACGCGGACGGCGTCGTGGTCGGGCTCGCCGAAGAAGTGGCGGCCGCGGCCGTTGCAGGAGAACAGCAGCACCCCCCGCGCCTGCCAGCCGGTCACCGGCGCCAGCAGCAGCTCGAGGTCCTCGTGGGCGGAGGCCGCGTCGCGGACGTGGAACTGCAGCGTCTGGCCGACCTCGACGCTGTCGGCGACCGCGATCGAGCCGGTCTCCGGGTCGGCGCCGAGCAGGCCCCTGACCAGGAAGTCACCGCGGTCGAAGCTGGCCTTGTGCTCGTCGATGACCTGGCCGACCTGGAGGCCGCCGCCGCGGAGCAGCTCGTGCTCGCGGGGGTCGAGGGCGGCGAGCATCTGGCGCAGCCGGTCGACCGCCGGGCGGCCGCCCAGCTCGTGGACGACGTTGCCCTCGCCGCTGGTGACGGCGAACGGCGCGCCGACGGGCCGGCAGCCCTGGCTGACGACCGCGCGGACCTCCACGGGCCCGACCAGGGCGACGCCGACGGCGCCGCCGTCGTGCACCTCGGTGCCGCACAGCAGCCGGTGCCTGCCCGGCTCCCCGGCGCCGGAGACCATCCCGCCGATCACCGGCAGGCCGGCCTGCTCCTGGTTGAGCCGCTCCAGGAAGCTGTCGGCCGGGAAGGTGAACGGGTCCGGCAGCAGCAGCACGCTGGCCCGCTCCTCGGCCTCGAGGGAGGGCCAGCCGGTGATCCCGTAGCCGTCGTCCAGCGGGAGCACCTGGAGGGCGAAGGGCCGGACGTCGACGCCGGGCAGCGTGGCCGCCCAGACCGCCAGCCCGGGTGTCTCCTCCAGCTCGCGGCGGCCGCCGATGACGCCCTGGGCGGTGCAGCCGATGATCGCCGAGGTGCCGGTCCGCTCCGAGAGGCTGAGGGCGATGCCGCGGGCGGCGTCGGCGTGGTCCATCGAGAAGAAGCAGACGACCAGGTCTGGCGTGCCGCTGAGCTGCTGGAGCGCGGCCGGGATGGCTTCGTCGAGCGCCCGCTGGTGGTCCGGGGCGGTCGAGACGGCGGCGCCGAAGGTCAGCATGGACCCAAGGCTACCCGTTTGCCCTTGCATCCGGGAAGACACCAGTGTAAACTGTTTACTGGTGTTGCAGACGAGCGAGGGAAGGGTGAGCCGGGATGACACTGGTGATCGTGACGGTCGCGCTGCTCCTGCTCGGGGCGCTTTCGATCAGGTTCGGGGCGGACAGCCGCAGCAGCGACCGGCCCGCGCTCCGCTAGGAGCATCCGGCTACGCGCCGGCGCCGACCCATTCGAAGGTGGCGGCGGCGGGCCGATCGGAGCGGCCGCCCCGGGTGAAACCATGGCCGGCCATCGTCTTGACCAGCCGCTGGTCGGCCTGCGGACGCCGCTCGGTCGGGTCGACCGCCACGCCGAGGGTGACCGCGATCCCCCACGCGTGCCTGGTCAGCCGGCCGTCCTGGTCGTGGAGCAGGCGCTCGCGCCAGCAGCCGCCGCTGCGCCGGAACTCGGCCGCGTCGACGAGCCGGTCGAGCTTGTGGCGCTGCAGGTCGGCCATTGCGGCCGCAAGCTCCTGGACGACCAGCCGGTGACAGGTGACGCGCCCCAGCAGCGGCACCTGCCTGGTGACGAGGTTGCGCTGCTTCCAGGCCGGGTCGGGGCCGCCACGGCGCAGGCTCGGCAGCGCGAACTCGCCGAAGCGGGACTTGACCAGGCCGAGGGGTAGGGCGCTGGCGTCGCCGCGCAGGAAGCGCTGGTCGCCGACGACGGCGAAGCGGACCTGGCGGCCCTTGAGCAGGCCGCGCACGGCGGCCTCCAGGCCGGACAGCGGCCCGCGGGGCAGCACCAGCAGGTAGCCGGCGCGCCGCAGGCCGTGGCGGCGGCCGACCTCGCGGTCCAGCGCCACCTCGTAGCCCGCGAGCAGCTCGTCGTCCACCACCCCGCTGACCCGCAGCCAGCGGCCGCCGTCCAGCTTCAGCCGGCCGCCCTTCTGCAGGTGGCGGAGCGCGGACCCGGTCTTGGAGAGGACCACGCCCTTGTCGAGCATCCCGACCAGCTTGGCGCCCGGCCGGCCGGTGGCGTCCGCGTAGGCGTCGGGGTCGACCGCCATGGCCTCGACCGGGACGACCCAGCCGCGCCGGCGGGTGCTGGCCGCGGGCAGCAGCCCGGTGCGCACGGCACTGATCGCGGCGACCCTGGTGGAGTCGCGCACCAGCCCGACCTCCCGCTCCGACAGGCCGCCCGGCGCCCAGATCAGGAGCTGGCCCCGGAACGCGCCGAGGCCGGCGGCGCGCGCGCCGGCCACGCCGAAGCCGCGGCCGCCCGGCCCGGCCCCCGCGGGCCCGCTCCATCGCACCACGAACCCGACCCACCCGGCGACGAGCACCGCCAGAGCGAGGAGGATCGACAGCGCGCGCCCTCGCGCGGTCATGCGCGATCTCCCTTCCGGTTACGCCTCAGCGTAACTATCGGGAATCGCGGTGCACCAGTAAACGATGCAGTTGTTCACCGTACCGATATGGAACGACTGGCTGGGAGCCGTGGACGCGCCGGCGGCGGCGACCCGGGCCCAGATCCCACCCTGGTGTCCTGACCCGTCACGCGCTCAGCAGCGCGGGGTCCTCGAGCAGGTCGCGGAGGTGGGCGAGGAAGCGGGCGGCGTAGGCGCCGTCGACGATGCGGTGGTCGAAGGAGACCGAGGTGGTCATCAGCTCGCGGACGGCGAGCTGCCCGTCGACCACCCACGGCCGCGGGGCGATCAGCCCGGTGGCGACGATGGCGCACTCCGGCTTGTTGATGATCGGGGTGCCGGTCTCGACCCCGAAGCCGCCGACGTTGGTGATGGTGACGGTCCCGCCGGTGAGGTCGGCGGGCGCGGCCCGGCGCTCGCGGGCCAGCCCGGTGAGCCGCACCAGCTCCCGCGACAGGTCGAGGATACCGAGGGTGTCGGCGTCCTTGATGTTCGGCACCAGCAGGCCGGTGGGCGTGTCGGTGGCGATGCCGAGGTTGACGTAGCCCTTGACCACGATCTCGCCGGCGTCCTCGTCCCAGGAGGAGTTCATCAGCGGGAACTGGCGGACCGCCACGCACAGCGCCTTGGCGACGATGGCGAGCGGGGTGAGCTTGAGGTCGGCGGCGGCCGGCAGCGCCCGCAACCGCGCCCGCAGCGCCATCAGGCTGGTCGCGTCGACGGTGAGGAACTCGGTGACGTGCGGGATGGAGAAGCTGGACGCGACCATCGCCGCCGCGATCTGCTTGCGGGTGCCCTTGACCGGGATGCGCTCCTCGCCGCGGTCGCGCGACGGCCTGGCGGCGACCGGCTCCAGCGCGCGGTCGACGTCCTCGTGGGTGACGCGGCCGTCCTTGCCGGTGCCGGTGAGCACGGCCAGGTCGACGCCGTGGTCCTTGGCGTACTTGCGGACCGGCGGGGTCGCCAGCGGGCGCTGCGACGGCCCGGTCGGGCCGGGCCGGGTGGGCGCGCCACCCGGCCGGGCCAGCCGTCGCCGGCGGGCCTGCTGCCGCTCACCGGGGCCCACCAGGGTCGCCTGCTGCTGCTCGGGCTCCGGCTCCGGCTCCGGCACGGCGGGCGACTCGGCCGCAGGCGGCGACTCGGCCGCCGCCGGGCCGCCGCCGGTGTCGACGCTGAGCAGCGGGGCGCCGACGTCGAGGGTGTCGCCCTCGGCGGCGTGCAGCTTGACGACCGTGCCGGCGTAGGGCGCCGGGATCTCGACCACCGCCTTGGCGGTCTCCACCTCGACGATCGGCTGGTTCAGGGCGACCACGTCGCCCTCCTTGACCAGCCAGCGCACCACCTCGCCGTCGGTGAGCCCCTCGCCGAGGTCGGGGAGCTTGAACTCGCGCTCTGGCACCTCGCCTGGCCTCCTCCCCGGTCTAGAAGTCGAGGGACCGCTGCACGGTCCAGAGGACCCGGTCCACGCCGGGCAGATGGGCCTCCTCCAGCCTGGCCGGCGGGTAGGGGACGTCCAGCCCGGTGCAGCGCAGCACCGGCGCCTCCAGGTGGAAGAAGGCGGCCTCGGTGACCCGGGCGGCCACCTCGGCGCCCATGCCGAGGAACTCCGGCGCCTCGTGCACCACCACCATGCGGCCGGTCCTGCTCGCGGACGCCACCAGCGTCTCCTGGTCCAGCGGGACCAGGCTGCGCAGGTCGATCACCTCCAGCGAGCCGATGCCCTCCTCCTCGGCGGCGGCGGCGGCGTCCAGCGCCACCTTGACCATCGGGCCGTAGGCCACCAGCGTCAGGTCGCTGCCGTCCCTGAGCACCTTGGCGGTGCCGATCGGCTCGGTCGTGACCGGCAGGTCGGCCTCCTGCTTGGCCCAGTAGCGCCGCTTGGGCTCCAGGAAGATCACCGGGTCGTCGGTCTCGATCGACTGGCGCAGCAGCGAGTAGGCGTCGGCCGGCGAGGACGGGGTGACCACCTTCAGGCCCGCGGTGTGGCAGTACAGCGTCTCCGGGCTCTCCGAGTGGTGCTCGACCGCGCCGATGCCGCCGCCGTAGGGGATGCGGCAGACCACCGGCATCGCCTGGGTGCCCCTGGAGCGGTTGCGGTACTTGGCCAGATGGCTGATGACCTGGTCGAGCGCCGGGTAGCTGAAGCCGTCGAACTGCATCTCCGGCACCGGCCGGTAGCCGCGCATGGCCAGCCCGATGGAGATGCCCATGATCCCCGACTCCGCCAGCGGCGTGTCCATCACCCGCTGCTCGCCGAAGTCCTTCAGCAGCCCGTCGGTGATCCGGAAGACGCCGCCGAGGGTGCCGACGTCCTCGCCGAGCAGCACCACCCGGTCGTCGGCCTCCATGGCGTCCCGCAGCGCCGTGTTCAGCGCCTTGGCCATCGTGATCTGCGCCATCTCGGCCTCCTCAGGCCTCCGAGGCGAACTGCGCCTCGAACTCCTCGAGCCGCCGCCACTGGGCCAGCAGGGTCGCGGGCGGGTCGGCGTACACGTGGTCGACCAGGTCGGACAGGGGCGGGTCGGGCATGTCCTCGACGGCGGCGCGCACCTCGGCCGCGACCCGGTCGGCCTCGGCCTGGACGTCGCGCTCCAGCTCCTCGCTCCACAGGCCCGCCTTCTCGAGGAACGCGCGGTAGCGGCCGATCGGCTCGCGGGCCTTCCACGTGTCGAGCTCGTCGACGGTGCGGTAGCGGGTCGGGTCGTCGGTGGTGGTGTGGGCGCCGAGCCGGTAGGTGAGGGCCTCGATCAGGGTCGGCCCTCCCCCCTCGCGGGCCCGGTCGGCGGCCGCCTTGGTCACCGCGTAGACGGCCAGCACGTCGTTGCCGTCCACCTGCACGCCGGGGAAGCCGAAGCCGAACGCGCGCTTGTAGAGCGGGCCGGCGGCCTGCTTGCTGAGCGGCACCGAGATCGCCCACTGGTTGTTCTGGCAGAAGAACACCACCGGAGCCGAGTTCACCGCGGCGAAGTTGAACGCCTCGCTGGTGTCGCCCTCGCTGGTCGCCCCGTCGCCGAAGTAGGCCACCGCGCACAGCTCGGCGCCATCCCACTTGGCCCCGATCGCGTAGCCGACCGCGTGCAGGGCATGGGTGCCGATCGGGATGGAGTACAAGGCGAGGTTGCGTTCCTTGGGGTCCCAGCCCGACAGGCTGACGCCCCGGAACAGCGCCAGCACCGAGAGCACGTCCATGCCGCCGCGGACGTAGAGCACGCCGTGCTCACGGTAGGACGGGAACACGAAGTCCTCCGGCCGCAGTGCCCTGGCGCTGCCGACCTGCGCCGCCTCCTGGCCGAGGCACGGTGCCCAGATGCCGAGCTGTCCCTGGCGCTGGAGGTTGTTGCCCTCCACGTCGATGCGCCGCACGACCACGAGCTGGCGGTACAGGTCGCGCAGGTCGTCGTCGCCGAGGTCGGCCCGGTAGGTGTCGTGCTCGAGGAGCGTGCCGTCGTCGGCGAGCAGCCGGACCTGCTCGTCCGTCTGGTCCATAGTCCGCCTCTCCCTCGTTGGACCGCGCCCAATGGACGCCCGATCCTACCGCCTCTCCCCCGGCGTCAGCTCGTGGGCTCCTTCCTCGCCAGTGGGTCGTAGCGGCCGAGGGAGCCGAGCTCGGCGATGTCGCTCGGCGAGATGAGCGCGACGGCCCAGTCCAGGCCGACCCGGAAGCGGCGGCCCCAGGTCGGCATCGCGGCCAGGTGGTAGCTGCGGGTCACGAACCAGCCGAGGAAGCCGGAGATGGGGACGCCGAGCACGCGGCCGACGCCCTTGAACTGGCCGAGGTTGACGAGCAGGCCGAGGCCCTTGTAGTCGAACCGGCGGCGCTCGCCCTCGCCGAGCGAGGCGGCGACGTTGGCGGCGCACGCCTTCGCCTGGCGCAGGGCGTGCTGGGCGGTCGGCGGGGACGCCCGCTCGGGGTTGGCGGGGTCGGGGACGGCGGCGGTGTCGCCGAGCGCGAACACGTCGTCGCGGCCCTGCACCGCCAGGTAGCGGTCGACCAGCAGGCGGCCGTGGTCGTCGGTGGGCAGGCCGATCGTGCCCACCATCGGCTGGGGGCGGACCCCCGCGGTCCAGACGAAGGTGCGGGTCGCCAGCTCGTCGCCGTCGGTGAGGCGCACCCAGTCGGGCCCGACCTCCTTGACGCCGGTCTCCAGGCGGACCTCGATGCCACGCTGGCGCAGGATCCGGAGGGTGGTCCGGCCGAGCTCCCTGCCGAGCTCGGGCATGATCATCGGGGCGACGTCGGCCAGGACCCAGCGGACGTCGCGGGGCCGCAGCCCGGGATAGGCCTCGATGGCCCGGCTGGTGAGGGCCTGCAGCTCGGCGACCAGCTCGGTGCCGGCGTACCCGGCCCCGACGACCACGAAGGTGAGGCGCGCCGCCCGCTCGGCCATGTCGTCGCTGGCGTCGGCCAGCTCGAGCTGGCGCAGGACGTGGTTGCGGAGGTAGATGCCCTCCGGGAGGGTCTTGAAGCCGCGGGCGTGCTCGGCGAGGCCGGGGATGCCGGGAAGCCGCGACACCGAGCCGGTGGCCAGCACCAGGCGGTCCCAGGCGATGGTCCGCTCCTGGCCCTCCGGCGGGGCGACGGTGACGGTCCGCCGGTCGACGTCGAAGCCGGTCGCCCGGCCGATGAGCAGCCGGGTCCGGCGTAGCACCCGGCGCAGCGGGACGACCACGTGGCGCGGCTCGATGGTCCCCGAGGCCGCCTCGGGCAGCAGCGGCGTGTAGAGCATGAAGTTCTCGGGGCTGACGAGCACGATCTCGGCGGTGCCCGCCGGCAGCTTGCGCTCCAGATGGCGGGCGGCGTACATGCCGCCGAAGCCGCCGCCGACGACCACCACCGTTGCCCGCCCGGTCATCGGTCACCTCCGGAACGCCGACCGTCGCACCCATCGTGCCAGGGATCGGGGGATGCACAAGGGCCGGAACCTCTGCAGGTTCCGGCCCTTGCGGGTGCCGCCCGGGGGGAGGCGGCGCTTCCGGATCGCCGGGAACCGCTCCCGTTCGGTCCCTACCGGCGATGACAGCGTGAAGGTACTGCGCTGTTCCCAGGCTGGACATCACAGGAATTGCGGAGATGGAGAAACCAGGCCTAGTAGGTCGGACTAGGCGAAACCCGTGGCGCAATGGCCCGAATTGACTATGGAGGAACGGAGCAAACGTCCCCTGGGGGGCTTCCGCAAGTCACCCGGAGGTGGTACACCGGGAGGAGCCAGTTCTTGCCTCGCCCGCGCCCACGGGGCGCGGCAGCGGACGGAGGAGGGATGCCTGTGGCGACACCACCGGACTCCGAGGCGGCCCAGGAGCCAGCACCAGGCAGCGGCGAGCGCGTCTTCTTCCTGGATGCGGGGGGCAGGCTGGCTCCCAGGGAGACGGCGCAGTTCGCGGTGGTCCGCGACTTCGACGAGCACGGCAACGTCATCTCGCTCATGACGGAGCGGCTGTCGCGCTAGTCGCATCGGAGACCAAGAGCTTTCGAACCGGGGGCGGCCATGGGCCGCCCCCGACGACGTCCGGTGTGGAACTAGAATGCCAGCGGCCGGCAGCCCGAACACCGAGGAGGACCGAGCCGTGCTGGTCGACGGCAAGCGACTACTGATCACCGGGGTGCTGACGCCGGGCTCGATCGCCTACGCGGTCGCCCGCGAGGCCCTCGACAACGGCGCCGAGGTGGTGCTCACCGGCTTCGGCCGCACCCGCCCCCTCACCGAGCGGGCCGCGCGGCGGCTGCCACGCGAGGTGGACGTCCTCGAGCTCGACGTCAACCAGCCGGCGGACGTGCGCTCGGTCGGCGAGGAGCTGGAACGCAGATGGGGCGCGGTCGACGGCGTCCTGCACGCCATCGCCTTCGCCCCCGCCGACGCCCTCGGCGGCAACTTCCTCAACACCCCCTACGAGTCGGCCGCGACCGCCTTCCAGGTCTCCGCCTTCTCGCTGAAGACGCTCACCGCCGGGCTGCTGCCGGTGCTCGAGGGCCACGACGCCTCCGTGGTGACCCTGGACTTCGACGCCAGGGTCGCGTGGCCGATCTACGACTGGATGGGGGTGTGCAAGGCGGCGCTCGAGTCGGTCACCCGCTACCTCGCCCGCGACCTCGGCGCCAGGCAGGTGCGCGTGAACGCGATCAGCGCCGGCCCGATCCGCACCATGGCGGCCAGGGGCATCCCCGGCTTCAGCCTGCTGGCCGACGCCTGGGCGAAGCGGGCGCCGCTCGGCTGGGACACCGGCGACCCGACCGTGGTCGCCCGGGTCGCGCTGTGGCTGTTCTCCGACTGGTCGCGGGGCGTCTCCGGGGAGCTGATCCACGTCGACGGCGGCTTCCATGCGATGGGCACCGACCTGCTCTCCCCCGAGGAGCAGGCGAAGATCGCCGCCGAGGAGGGCTGACGAGGGTCGCCGGGGCGCATGGACCGGCCGGTCATCCTCCTGGTCGCCGACGACGGCCGCGTGCTGGACGCGCTCGCCGGCGACCTCGGCAGGCGCTTCGGGGCCGACTACCGGGTCGTGGCCGAGCGCTCGCCGCGCGCCGCGCTTGCGGCCCTGGCGCCGATGGCCACCGCGGCCACCGACGTCGCCCTGGTCGTCGCGGCCCGCCCGATGGCCGAGATGGGCGGGCTGGAGCTGCTGCTGCGGGCCCACGAGCTGCACCCTGGCGCCAAGCGCGTGCTGCTGGAGCACCGCGGCGAGTGGACCTCCGGCGAGCCGATCGTGCGCGCCATGACCCTCGGCCAGCTCGACTACGTCCTGTTCCATCCCTGGAAGCCCATCGAGGAGAACCTCTACCTGCCGGTCAGCGACTTCCTGGCCGGCTGGGAGAAGTCGCGCGCCCCCGGGGTCGAGGCGATCCGGGTCGTCGGGCCGACCTGGGCGGCGAGCTCCCACAAGCTGCGGGACACCCTCGCCCGCGCCGGCATCCCCTACGGGTTCTACCCCGACGACTCCGTTGGCGGCCGCCGGCTGCTGGACGAGGCCGGCGAGGACGGCACCCGCCTGCCCGTGGTGGTGTTCCGCAGGGGGATGGTGCTGGTCGACCCGTCCCACGCCGAGCTGGTCGGGGCGCTCGGCCTGCAGACCCGGCCGGCCGCCGGCGGCTGCGACGTCCTGATCGTCGGCGCCGGACCTGCCGGGCTGGCGGCGGCCGTCTACGCCGCCTCCGAGGGGCTGCAGACGCGGGTCCTGGAACCCTCGGTCCCCGGCGGCCAGGCCGGGACCAGCTCGCTGATCCGCAACTACCTCGGCTTCCCGCACGGCCTGAGCGGCCAGGACCTCACCTGGCGGATGTTCCAGCAGGCGTGGCTGTTCGGGGCCGAGCTGATCCTGGCGCAGGCGGCGACCGGGCTGACGGTGCGCGGGCCCGACCGCGTGGTGCGCCTGGCCGACGGCGGCGAGGTCGCGGCCAGGGCGGTGATCCTGGCGACCGGCGTCGCCTGGCGGCGGCTCGGGGTCCCGGCGCTGGAGGCGCTGGCCGGCGCCGGCGTGTTTCACGGCGCCGCCGCGAGCGAGGCCATGGCGATGCGCGGCGAGGACGTGCTCGTGGTCGGGGCCGGCAACTCGGCCGGGCAGGCGGCCCTGCACCTGGCGAGGTTCGCGGCCTCGGTGACGATCGTGGCGATCGAGCACGACCTGGACGAGCGCATGTCCGACTACCTCGTCCGGCAGGTCCTGGCCACGCCCAACATCCACCGCCGCATGCACCACGAGGTCGTCGACGGGCACGGCATGCGGCGCCTGGAGGGCATCACGATCCGCGACCGCGACAGCGGCGCCACCCAGACCGTGGACGCCTCGGCCGTGTTCGTGCTCATCGGCGCCGAGCCGCGCACCGACTGGCTGGACGGCATCGTCGAGCGCGACCAGGGCGGCTACGTCCTCACCGGCCGCGACCTGGTCGGCAGCGGCTGGCCGCTGGAGCGCGCGCCCATGCCGCTGGAGACCAGCCTCCCCGGCGTCTTCGCCGCCGGCGACGTGCGCTGGCGGTCGGTCAAGCGGGTCGCCTCGGCGGTCGGCGAGGGCGCCATCGCCGTCCAGCTCGTCCACGAGTACCTCACCCCCTGACCGCTATGGCGAGCGACCTCCTGGAGTCGATCTGGGCGCTGGCCAGGCAGGTGCCGCCCGGCAGGGCGACGACCTACGGCCAGCTCGCCGAGGCCCACTACGGCGTCCGCCGGGGCGCGCGCATGGTGGGCCAGGCAATGGCCCGGTGCCCCGGGGACGTGCCCTGGTGGCGGGTGGTGCACGCCGACGGCACCATGAAGGGGACGCCCGGCGCCGACGAGCAGCGCGCGCGGCTCGCCGACGAGGGCGTCCCGCTCACCCGCGACGGCCGGGTCGACTGGGCCGGCGCCGGCGGCCCCTGGTCGCCATAGCCGGCGCGGCCACTTCGGCCTGTCTTCCTCCCGCGGTCGTGATATGGTGGCCGATGGCGCTGTGGAGGCTCCTCCCGGCCTCGACCGCTGCCGCTCATCTCGGATGTGGATTCTTCCGAGAACCCCTGGTAGACAGGAATAGGTTTTGCGAACATGGGTGTTGGCAAAACTGGACATGACGTGTGTGTGCCGCTGCAAGGAGTGCGATGAAGGACCAGGACACGCTGCTTGACCTGCAGACGACGGATTCGTTCCGGTTGTATCTGGATGAGGTGGGGCGGCATCCGCTGTTGACCAAGCAGGATGAGATCACCCTGTCGCAGGCGTATGAGGCCGGCCTCCAGGCCCAGCTCAAGCTCGCCGACAGCGACCCTGCTGATGGGGCGCGGCCGGAGCTGGAGCGGGTCGCGGCGCGGGGGGAGTGGGCGCGGCGCAAGATGATCGAGTCCAACCTGCGGCTGGTGGTGTCGATCGCCAGGCGGTTCTCCGCCACC
>Ga0209875_1000091_pt1 | contig 12008 bp, 9 predicted proteins | sample GWRWS3_0_10_FD_187219 | JGI IMG/M metagenome (GOLD analysis project Ga0209875, IMG submission 187219) | Riverbed sediment microbial communities from areas with vegetation nearby in Columbia River, Washington, USA - GW-RW S3_0_10 (SPAdes)... | ecosystem: Environmental > Aquatic > Freshwater >...
GCCTCGTCGTGGCCGCGCCCGGCCAGCGCCCTGGCGACCGCCTCGACCAGCGGGTCGCCGAAGCCGGCGGGGCGCCGCCCGTCCCGGCCGGCTGGAGGGGTCCGGGGAACCCCGGAGGGGTGCCCCGGTGGATCGGGGGCCGCGGGCGTCGCGGGGTCCTGGTCGGCCTGCCGCGCGCCGGTCCGCGCCTCGCGCTCCAGCTCGGCGTGGCGGCGCAGCCAGAAGTGCAGCGGCGCGCTCGCCGGGTCGAGGTCGAGGGCCTCCTCGACGTGGTGCGCCTCGTACAGGTGACGGAAGAGGGCCTCGGGGCTGTCGATGACCTCGTGGTCGGCGTCCGCGGACATGCGACCCTCCTGGATCGAACGTACGTTCGACTCTACCACGCCGCGCCAGCGACCGTGACCCCCGGAAGCGGTAAGGTGCCAGCGATGCGCCGTGCGGGGAGCGGCGGCGGGGAGGGTGCATGACGGCGGCCGACGCCCTCGATCGGGGCCGGGAGTCCTTCGGGGGGCAGGCCTGGGGGGATGCCTTCGCTTTGCTGTCGGCCGCCGACCGGGAGTCCCCGCTCGAGGCGGAGGACCTGGAGCGGCTGGCCACGGCCGCGTTCCTGATCGGGCGGGACGACGACGGCGCCGACGTGGGGGCGCGAGCGCATCAGGCGTTCCTGCGCCGGGGGGACGTGGAGCGAGCGGTCCGCGGCGCGTTCTGGCTGGCCTTCGGCCTCCTCAACCGGGGCGAGGTCGCCCGTGGTGGCGGCTGGGTGGCCAGGGGCCGCCGGCTCCTCGACGACCTCCAGAAGGACTGCGTCGAGGAGGGCTACCTGCTGTGGCCGGTCGGGATGCAGCGCCTGCTCGAGGGCGATGCCGCGACGGCCGCGGCCGTCTTCGACCAGGCGGCCAAGATCGGCGAGCGCTTCGGCGACCCGGACCTGATCGCGCTGGCCCGGCTCGGCCTTGGCGGGTCCATGATCCCGCTGGGCGAGACCGCCGCGGGCGTGGCGCTGCTGGACGAGGTCATGGTCGCCGTCGAGGCCGGCGAGGTGTCGCCGGTGGTGGCCGGGATCGTCTACTGCGCCGTGATCGAGGCGTGCCAGGAGATCTTCGACCTGCGGCGGGCCCGGCAGTGGACGGCCGCGCTGACCCACTGGTGCGCCTCCCAGCCTGACCTGGTCCTCTTCCGTGGCCAGTGCCTGGTCCACCGCGCCGAGATCATGCAGCTGCAGGGCGCCTGGCCGGACGCCATGGAGGAGGCGCAGCAGGCCTGCGAGCGGCTCTCGGAGCCACCCGGCCAGCCGGCGGCCGGGATGGCCTTCTACCAGCTGGCCGAGCTGCATCGGCTGCGTGGCGAGTTCGCCGAGGCCGAGGAGGCCTACCGTCGGGCCAGCCAGTTCGGACGGGAGCCGCAGCCCGGTCTGGCGCAGCTGCGGCTGGCCCAGGGGCAGGTCGATGCCGCGGCGGCGGCGATCCGCCGGGTCATGGACGAGGCGTCCGACCGCGTGGCCCGGTCCAAGCTGCTCGCCGCCTACGTCGAGATCATCCTCGCCGCAGGCGACGTCCACGCGGCCCACGCCGCGAGCGACGAGCTGGCCCGGCTCGCCGACGACCTCGCCGCGCCGCTGCTGGGCGCGGTGGCCGCCCACGCCCAGGGCGCCGTGCTCCTCGGCGAGGGCGACGCGCGCGCCGCCCTACAGGCACTGCGCCATGCGTGGACGGCCTGGCAGGACCTGGAGGCGCCGTACGAGGCGGCGCGAGTCCGGGTCCTGATCGGGCTGGCCTGCCGCCAGCTCGGCGACCAGGACAGCGCGGAGATGGAGCTCGATGCCGCGCGCTGGGTCTTCCGGCAGCTGGAGGCTGCGCCGGACCTGGCCCGGGTGGAGGCGCTGACGCGGAAGCCAGCCGCCACGGCGGCGGGCGGGCTCACCGCGCGTGAGCTGCAGGTGCTGCGCCTGGTGGCGGCCGGCCAGACCAACCGGTCGATCGCCGCCGACCTGTTCCTCAGCGAGCGGACGGTGGAGCGGCACATGAGCAACATCCTCACCAAGCTGGGTGTCTCCTCGCGCGCCGCGGCCACGGCCTACGCCTACCAGCACCAGCTCATCTGACCACCCTGGCGGGAAACACCCACGCGGCCATCTGCCCAACTTGGGTGGTTCCGCCGACGCATGGCCTCCTGGCCAGGTCGCACTATCGCCGTACAGGCACAAGCGATGCGTGAGGAGCAAGCGATGACCAGCACCCGCGAACGCCTGCTGAGCGGGATGCCCGTCACCGAGCGACGGCTGGAGCTGGCCGGCGTCTCGACCGCCGTGCTGGAGGGCGGCGACGGCCCGCCGGTCATCCTGCTGCACGGCGCCAGCGAGTTCGCGGCCTGCTGGATACGGGTGATCCCGGACCTGGCGCAGACTCATCGGGTGGTCGTGCCCGACCTGCCCGGTCACGGCGCCTCGGCGGTGGCCGGTGACCCGCCGGACGCCGAGCGGGTGGCCGCCTGGCTCGGCGAGCTGACCGAGCGGACCTGCCCGTCGCCGCCGGCGCTGGTCGGGCATGGGCTCGGCGGTGCCATCGCGGCCCGCTTCGCCGTCGACCACGGTGACCGGGTCGCCCGGCTGGTGCTCGTGGACAGCTACGGGCTCGGCCGCTACCGGCCGACGCCCAGGTTCGCGCTCGCCCTGCTCGGCGTGATCGTGCGACCGACCGAACACACCCAGGAACGCCTCTTCCGCCAGTGCATGGTCGACCTGGACGGGTTGCGCGAGCAGCTGGGCGAGCGGGGGGCGCTGCTGGAGGCGTATGCCCTTGACCGTGCCCGCAGCCCGGGCCAGAAGGCCGCGCTCCGCAGCCTCACGCCGCAGCTCGGGCTGCCGGCGATCCCGCCGGCGGAGCTGGCCCGGATCACCGTGCCCACAACCCTGATCTGGGGACGGCATGACCGGCAGGTGCGCCTGGGGGTCGCCCAGGCCGCGAGCGCCCGCCACGGCTGGCCGCTGCACGTAATCGAGGACGCCGCCGACGACCCCGCCGTCGAACAGCCCGAAGCGTTCCTGCGTGGGCTGCACGCCGCCCTCGGCCCGGCGGCTTCAAGCTCCAGGAGGCTGCCATGAACCCGCAAGCCACCGAGCAGGGGCACGACCCGCGGCCCGCCCCGGCCGCGGCCCCGGAGCGGTTCGAGACGGTGATCGTCGGTGGCGGGCAGGCGGGCCTGGCGGTCGGCTACCACCTGGCCAGGCGAGATCGGCGGTTCGTGATCCTGGACGCCAACCAGCGCATCGGCGACGTCTGGCGCGGACGCTGGGACTCGCTCCGGCTGTTCACCCCTTCCCGCTACGACGGGCTGCCGGGGATGCCCTTCCCCGCCCCAGCCTGGTCGTTTCCCACCAAGGACGAGGTGGCCGGCTACTTGGAGGCCTACGCGACCCGGTTCGACCTCCCCGTCCGCACCGGCGTCCGCGTGGACCGGCTCTCCAGGGACGGGGACCGGTATCTGCTGGCCGCCGGCGAGCGCCGGTTCCAGGCCGACCACGTGGTGGTGGCATCAGGCGCCTACCAGCGGCCCCGGATCCCCGCCTTCGCCGCCGGGCTCGACCCGGGCATCCTGCAGCTCGACCCCAACCGGTACCGGGACCCGTCCCAGCTCCCCGGAGGTGGCGTGCTGGTGGTGGGCGCCGGCAACTCGGGCGCGGAGATCGCCTTCGAGGTCGCAGCCACGCACCCGACCTGGCTGTCGGGCCCGGACACCGGCCACATCCCCGTCCGCCCCGGCAGCAGGTGGGACCGGCTGCTGACCCCCCCGTTCTGGTGGTTCGCCTCGCGGGTGCTGACCGTGGGCACCCCGATCGGCCGCAAGGTCCGACCCAAGGCCCTGACCACGACCGCGCCGCTGGAACGGGTGCGGACCAAGGAGCTCGCCGCCGCCGGGGTCGAGCGGGTGCCGAGGACGGTCGGGGTGCGGGACGGCTCGCCGTTGCTGGAGGACGGGCGCGCCATGGACGTGGCGACGGTGCTCTGGTGCACCGGGTTCCGACCCGACTTCGCCTGGGTCGACCTCCCGGTCTTCGACCAGGACGGCGCCCCGACCCACCACCGCGGCGTCGTCGGGTCCCAGCCCGGCCTGTACTTCCTGGGGCTGTGGTTCCTGTCGGCATTCACCTCCTCGCTGCTCGGCGGGGTCGGCGGCGACGCCGAGCACATCGCCGAGCAGATCGCCTCGCGCCAACGGGACGGCCGGCCCACCGCCTCCGTGCCGGCCTGAGACGGGCGCCGCCCCCGCCGACGCTTGCATCGTTCACTCATACAGTGATCGCTTGACAGGCGGCTACGATGTCCGCATGAGCGGGGGATCGGTAGCCGAGCGGATGACCGTCGACGAGCTCGCGCGGCGGGCCGGGCTGCCGTCGTCGACCATCCGGCTCTACCAGACCAAGGGCCTGCTGCCGCGGCCACGCCGGGAGGGCAGGGTCGCCATCTACGACGACGGCCACCTGGCCCGCCTGCGGCTCATCGGCCAGCTCCGGCGGCGCGGCTTCTCCCTGGCGGGCATCAAGCACCTCATCGAGACGTGGCAGGCGGGGCAGACCCTGGACGACCTGCTCGGGCTCGACACCGAGGGGGTCGTGGTCGCCGCCGGGTCGCCGCCGGCCCGGCTGCCGCTGGAGCAGCTCACGGCCCGCTTCGCCGGGCAACGGCTCACCCCCGACATCCTGCAGCGCACCGTGCGCCTGGGGCTCGTCACCGTGGACGACGGCTCGGTCACCTGCGACGCGGAGTTCCTCGAGTTCGGCGCCCAGCTCGCCGCCCTCGGCGTCCACCTCGACGAGATCCTGGACGAGTGGGAGGCGCTGCTCGCCTCGACCGCGTCCAGCGCCCGCCGCTTCGTCGGCGTCTTCGAGCGGCACGTCTGGCGCCCGTTCGTCGAGGCCGGCATGCCCGCCCACCAGGTCGACCTGGTGACGGACGCCCTGCGGCGGCTCGCCCCGGTCGCCCAGGCGGTCACCGCGGTCGCCCTGCGGATCGCGCTCCAGGACGCCGCCGCCGCCTTCGTCGCCGAGCAGGCCCGCCGCTTCGACCCCGAGGGCGCCCTGCCGCCCGCGCTGCACCAGGGCGTCGCCCGCCCCCACACGCGCCCGTCGGGCTGAGCCCCGTTACGGCGCCGCCTGGCACGCTCAGCGGGTGCGCCCCGCCTGGGGGAGCAGGGCGCCCGTGGCCAGCCAGGCGGCGCCGCGCCGCAGGTCCGCGGCGAGCTGCCGGCCGCTCAGGTACCCGTCGCCGGCAACGAACCGGGCCGTGGCGGCCTCGGCGAGCAGCACGGCGAGCCGGAACTCGCCGCCCGCGCCGCTGCGGTCGGAGCGCCAGCCCCCAGGGCCACCGGCGCCGTCCGACCCCCAGGCGCCGTCGGCCGCGGCGTACAGGTAGGCGCTGGCGCGCCAGCTCCCGACCGCGCGGGTCGCGGCCAGCTCGGCGGCGTCCTCGGTGATCGCCACCGCCAGCGCCCACAGGTGCCGCAGCGGACCGGGCAGCGCCGTCGGTACCGGCCGGGGGCCGCCGGACCGGGCCTGCTGGGGCTGCTGCATCCTCGCCGTCCTGACTGCTCCTGGGTCCGCGGGGACTGTCCGCCGCCCGGCTAACCGAACCCTCACGGCACCGCCGGATCACGGGGCCAGCAGGCCGAGCTCGCTGGCGCGGCGGGCCGCGTCGGCCCGCGAGCGGCAGTCGAGCTTCAGCAGGATGCTGCCGACGTGCATCTCCACCGTCCGCGGGCTGAGGAACAGCTCACGGGCGATCTCCCGGTTGGTGTGCCCCATGGCGACCAGCCGGACGACCTCGACCTCACGGCGGGTCAGGCTGCTGTCCCCCGGACGCCGCTCGGCCCGCTCGCCGAGCGCGGCGAGGCCGCCGGCCACCCGCTCCACCAGCGGCCTGGCACCCAGCCGCCGTGCCGTGCGGTGGGCGGCGACGAGGTGCTCCACGGCCTCCTCGCGCCGGCCGACCATGGCGAGGGCCGCGGCGGCGCGGCGCTGCGACTCCGCCCGGTCGAAGGGGGCGTCGACGCCCCGCAGCAGCGCGAGCGCCCGAGCGAACTGGCCGGCCGCCTGCTCCGCGCCGCCGTCCAGGAGCGCCGTCTCGCCCAGCGCGTGCGACAGCGCGGCCATGGCCTCGTCCTGGCCGGCGTCGGTGGCGATCTGCGCCAGCGCCGCCGCGCACGTCCGCGCCCCGGCGCCGTCCCCCGACTCGGCGAAGAAGGTCGTCGCCCAGCGGAGCGGCGAGACCGCGTAGTGCCGCTCCTCGGTCTGCTTCCAACGCTCCACGATCGACCAGCAGTGGCCGGCCGCCGACTCCGTCGCGCCCTCGGTCTGGTCCACGATGGCGAGCCCCCAGGCCGCCAGCAGCTCCATCGCGGCCAGCTCGATCCGGCGGGCCAGGGTGAGGGATTCCAGCAGCAGCGGCCGCGCCCGCCTGCCCTGACCGCGCAGGCCGAGGATCGAGCCGAGGGTGCCGGTGGCGACCGCGTGCGCATGGAAGCTCGCCTCGGAGGAGGCGATGACCTGCCGGCAGAGCGTGACCGCGCGGTCCCAGTCGCCCGACTGCCGCAGCACCGCGGTCAGGCAGGCCAGGCAGAGCTGCGCGGTGGGCTCCAGCGCGTTCGCGGCGCAGAAGCCGAACGCCTCGTCGTAGGTCTCCTTGGCGGCCGCGTAGTCGCCGGTGTGCTCCAGCGCGTCGGCCAGCCGCTGGTAGATCTCGGCCGCCGGCCCGGCGAGGCCGTGCTCCAGCGCCATCGCCAGGCCGGCCCGGACCAGCTCCACCGCGGCGTGACCTTCGCCCATCCGCGCGCGGCAGTTGCCCTCGTGGCCGAGGACCCGCGCCTGGAGGTCGACCCGTCCCGCCGCGCGCGCCTGCTGCCCGGCGGTCTCCAGCAGGCTCAGCGCCGCCCGGAAGCTCGCCGCCGACCTGAGGTGGGCCGCCGCCGCCAGGCGCTCGGCGGCGGCATCCGCCGGCAGACCGCCGGTGGTGAAGGCGACGGCGGCCTGCTCCCTGCTCGCCAGCGCCTCCTCCCAGCGGCCCTGCAGCTCCAGCGCGGCGGCCAGCCGGCGGTGGGCCGTCCCGAGGCGGAGCGGGTCGCCCTCCCGTCTGCGCCCGTCGGCGACCTCACGCCAGGTCGTGATGGCCTCCGCGAGGTCGCCGGCGAGCTCGGCGCAGCGGGCGAGGCGCTCGAGGACGTCCAGGCGGGCGCGCTCGTCGCGCTCCTCCGGCCACAGCTCCAGCGCCCGGCGGATGGTCCGCTCCGCGTCCCGATAGGCGTGCACGGCGCCGAACGCCTCCGCCGCCGCCAGCAACGACGCCCGCGCCCGATCGGGCCGCCGACCCAGCGCCCAGTGCTCGGCGACCAGCACGGCGGCGGCCCCCTCGGCCTCCAGCCGCTGCGCCACGGCGCGGTGCAGGGTCACCCGCCGTGTCCAGGGGATCTCTCCGTAGAAGGCGTCGCGGACCAGGGCGTGCCGGAACCCCATGCGCCCGGCGGCTGCCTCGGTCACGATGCCGCGACGAAGCAGCTCGTCCGGCCATTCGTCCAAGCCGGCGACGGCCGTCACCAGCTCGGGATCGAACGCCTGCCCGGCGACGGCCGCCGCCATGACCGCGGCGCGAGCGTCGCCGGACAGGCCGGCCGCCCGCAGCAGCACCGCGTCACGCACGCTGTCGGGGAGCGGGACGTCCTCGCCCTCCAGCAGCTCCAGCCCTGACGGGCCCGACTCCAGCCGCCCGCTGGCCGCCAGCGCCGACGCGAGCTCCTTGACGAAGAAGGGAACGCCGTCGGTCCGGTCGAACACGGCGCGGCGCAGCGATGGCGCGGCCGCCCCGAGGGTCCGCTCCAGCAGGGCGGCGGTGGCCTCGGCCCCGAGGGGCTCGACCGTGACCTGCCGCAGATGGCCCGCTCGGCGCAGCTCGCTGCGCATGCGCCGGATCGGGTGCCCCCTGGGCAGCTCGTCGCTGCGGAAGGCCCCCAGCAGCAGCAGCGGCTGCTCGTCCACCGAACGGGCCAGCGCCGGCAGCAACTCGAGGGTGGCGTCGTCGGCCCACTGGAGGTCGTCCAGGAACAGCGCCGCCGGCTGCCGCGCCGCGATCGCCGCCAGCGCCAGGCGGATGGCCTCGAACAACGTCGCGCGGTCGCCCTCGGGCGCGGCAGGGCCGAGCTCCGGGAGCAGCAGCGCCAGGTGCGCGGCGAGCGGCCCCTCGATGAGCCGCCCGGCGCCCTCCGAGCGCAGGCGCGACCGCAGCACCTCGACGATCGGCCCGAACGCGGCGGTGCCGCCCTGAACCGCGACGCCCTCAAGGACCTGCAGGCCGGAGCCGGCCAGCACCCCCCGCGCCAGGGTGGTCTTGCCGACGCCGGCCTCGCCGGCGAGCAGGACCAGCGACCCACGACCGGCCAGCGCCTCCGCCACCCAGGCCCGCACCTGCGCCTGCTCGTGCTCCCGGCCTACCAAAGAAGGCTGCGCGTTACCACGATGTCCGACCTGATCGCCTTGAGGGATCCCGTGGTCTTTGGTAACGCGCAGCCTTCTTTGCTGGTCGTCCACGCCTCATTCTGCGGCGCAGCGGAGGATCGCCGCCACCGAGCGGTCCACGTCGTCCTCGTCGGTCGACCAGTTCGACACCGAGATCCGCATCGCCGCCCGCCCCTGCCAGGTGGTGCCGCTCATCCAGCAGGTGCCGTCCTGCTGCACCCGCTGGACCACCCGGCGGGTGTGCGCGTCGTGGTCCCCGTCGGCGGCCAGGAAGCGCACCAGCACCTGGTTGAGCACCGCCTCGTTGAGCACCTCGACCCCGTCGGCGGCGGCCAGCTTCTCGGCGAAGCGGCCCGCCAGCCCACAGCAGCGCTCCACCAGCGCGGCGACGCCCTGGCGGCCGAGCGCGCGGATCGCCGCGTAGACCGCGAACCCGCGGGCGCGCCGGGAGAACTCGGGGTTGTAGTCGAGCGCGTCGCGTTCGTCGCCGGTGCCGTGGATGAGGTAGCCGGCCCGTATCCCCATCGCGGCCCGGTGCGCCTCGGGGTGGGCGCAGAAGACCAGGCCGGAGTCGTAGGGCACGTTGAGCCACTTGTGCGCGTCGGTCGCCCACGAGTCGGCCCGCTCCACCCCGGTCACCAGCGGCCGCAGCCGCGGGCTGGCCGCGGCCCACATCCCGAAGGCGCCGTCGACGTGCACCCACGCGCCATGCTGGTGCGCGACCTCGCAGATCTCCCCGACCGGGTCCACGGCGCCGCTGTTGACGTTGCCGAGCTGCGCGCACACGATCGCCGGTCCGCCGCCCTCCTCCAGCGCCGAGCGCAGCGCCGCCGTCCGCATGCGGCCCTGGTCGTCGGCGTCCACCGGGACGATGGCGGCGCCGCCCACGCCGAGGAACCGCAGCGCCCGGTCGATGCTGCCGTGGCGCCCCTGGCCGGCGAGCACCCGCAGCCGCGGCGCCCCCCACAGCCCGGCCGACTCCACGTCCCAGCCGTCCCGACGCAGCACCTCGCGCACGGCGACGGCCAGCGCGGTGAAGTTGGCCATCTGCGCGCCGGTCACGAACCCCACCGACACTCCCGTGGGCAGGCCGAGCAGCTCGGCCAACCAGCCGCCGGCCACCTCCTCGACCACGGCGGCGGCCGGCCCGAGGATGTACAGGCCGGCGTTCTGGTCCCACACCGAGGTGAGCCAGTCGGCCGCCAGCGCCGCCGGGGTGGCGCCGCCGATCACGAACCCGAAGAAGCGGCCGCTGGAGGACGCCATCACCCCCGGCTCGGCGGCCGTGGCCAGCGCCGCGACCACCTCGCGCGGCTCCAACGGCTGCTCGGGCAGCGGCCCGCCGAGCGCCGCCCGCATCTCCGCGAGGCTCGCGCGGCTGGTCACCGACCGCGCGGGCAGCCCCTCCAGGTACGCCAGCGCATGGTCGAACGCCTCGCCCAGCGACCCCTTCCAGTCCGGCTCCTCCATACCACCCTCCCAAGGTCTCGCCACACGCTAGGAGGTCGGGCGCCGGCCCGCATCCGGGAAACCACGGGGTTTTGCGTCAGGCGTGTCCCGGAGGCGCTCGAGGCCGTCCAGCATCAGGTCAAGGGCGAACTCGAACTCGAACTGGTCGTCGCAACCTTGACCGACGACGGAGGTCGGGTCGTGGGTGATGGCCATGACCATCTCGCCGATGTGGGGATACCTGGCTGCCATCTCCCGGAGCATGGCCGCCTCCATCTCCGGGTCGGCGTCGGCGGTGTCGTCGAACAGCTCCTGCGTGAACCCCAGCAGGCGGCTGCCCATGGCGTGCATGGCGTGGTGGGTCAGGTCGACCGTGAAGCCTCCGGCCCGGAAGAGCCCGACCATCGAGTCCATGTACTCGAGCACCGTGGGGGTCGGCTCGTTGCGCGACTCGATGACCCGGGACGCCCAGGGGTGGCGCAGGAGCGCGCCGCGGGCCGAGAGCACCCGCCGCCGCATGGCCGTCTTCCAGTCGGTCCCGACGGCGGGCGGGTCGATCTCGCCGACGACGACGTCGATCATGCCGTCCAGCAGCTCGTCCTTGTTGGCCACGTGCTTGTACAGCGCCATCGGCACGACGCCGAGCTCCTGCGCGAGCCGGCGCATGCTGAGCGCGTCGACGCCGCCGTGGTCGGCCAGGGCGACCGCGGCGCGCAGGACCCGCTCCCTGCTCAGGGGCACGCGCGGCGGTGCGCCGTCGTCGACCTGCGTGGCCATCTCACCCACCTTCCCCTTGACAGGTGTACGGCGTACACCTAGAGTGCCACCATACGGGTGTACAGCGTACACCTCCGAGGGTGGGAGGAGACCAGATCATGACATCGGAGATGCGGCGTGCGCGGACCGCGGGGCTGCTGTACCTGATCGTCGCCGTGTGCGGCGGCTTCAGCGAGCTCTACGTCCGCTCCAGCGTCAAGGTGGCGGGGGATGCGGCCGCGACCGCCGACAACATCGCGGCGTCGGCGACGCTGTTCCGCATCGGCGCGCTGACCGATCTCGTCAACCTCGTGTGCTTCCTGGTGCTCGCGCTGGTCCTCTACGGGCTGCTCAAGCCGGTCAGCGCGAGCGCCGCCCAGGCGATGCTGGTGTTCAACGCGGTCAGCGTGGCCGTCATGACCGCCAACATGGTCAACCACCTTGCTGCGCTGCAGGCGGCGACCAGCCAGGACGACGCTCTGGCGGTGCTGTTCCTCGACCTGCACGTGCAGGGGTACCTGGTCGCCGGCACCTTCTTCGGGCTGTGGTTGCTTCCCCTCGGCTACCTGCTCTTCAGGTCGGGCTACGCGCCGAGGGCGCTCGGGGCCCTGGTCATGGTCGGGTCGTTCGGCTACGTGGCCGACCTCGTCACCAACGTCCTCTTCCCAACCGTCGCGGAGACCCTCACGCCGGTGCTGGTCCTGCCATCCGCGCTCGCGGAGGTGTCGCTGGTCCTGTGGCTGCTGGTGAAGGGCCTGAACGTGCAACGGCCAGCCGACCACGTCCCCGCCCCGGCCGAGCACGTCCCCGCCTCGGCCTGACCGAACCGACAACCAGCACGGAGGAGAGCACCTTGAAGGCGATCACCTATCACCGCTACGGCGCACCCGACGTCCTCGAGTTCCAGGAGGTCGACGAGCCCGTCGTGCACGACGACGACGTGCTGGTGCGCGTCCGCGCCGCCTCCGCCAACCCGCGTGACTGGCACTTCATGCGGGGCCTGCCGGCCTTCATGCGCCTGCAGTTCGGGCTGCGCAAACCCAAGCACAGCGGCCTCGGCAGCGACGTGGCGGGGCAGGTCGAGGCGGTCGGCAAGAACGTGACGCGGTTCCGCCCGGGCGACGACGTCTTCGCCGACGTCCTGACGGGCGGCTTCGCCGAGTACACCTGCGTCCCGGAAGCGCTGCTGGAGCTGAAACCGGCCAACCTGACGTTCGAGCAGGCGGCCGCGGTGCCGCTGGCCGCGTTGACCGCCCTGCAGGGCCTGCGCGACCACGGACGGGTCCAGCCAGGGCAGAAGGTCCTG
>Ga0209875_1000092_pt1 | contig 11982 bp, 11 predicted proteins | sample GWRWS3_0_10_FD_187219 | JGI IMG/M metagenome (GOLD analysis project Ga0209875, IMG submission 187219) | Riverbed sediment microbial communities from areas with vegetation nearby in Columbia River, Washington, USA - GW-RW S3_0_10 (SPAdes)... | ecosystem: Environmental > Aquatic > Freshwater >...
AGCCTCGATCGCAGCCCGACTGAGCTGCGCGACAGCACCCAAAGCGACGTCTCGGCGGCCGGAGCCTGTCGGTGGTCGAGGCTTGTATCGGCCTTGCTGTGCCCGGCCAGACAATCCGGTCCCTGACCGCAGAGGACCGGAGCGCCGCAGGCGTCCACGACCGGGCGGAACCGGAGCCAGCCATGATGGTGGTCGCCCTGGTCCGTGCCGGGTCCGCACGGCATCGGGAATCGCTGGTCCTCGGTGGGCACGAGCGGTCACGACGGGTGCGCAGGAATCGCAGGTCACGCGGCATCCACCGCGATGACCTTGGACGTTGAACCAGGATGGGGCCGGGTTCGAGCCCCTCCTCCGGCACACCTGCACGAGCGCGAGCGCTGAGGCACAAGTCAGCTGGCTTCAGCCTTGATCTCCTCGCCCTTTGCCTTGGCCTCGGCGAGGAGGTTGAGGCCGTTCCCCTGGGCCTCGCTGCCGCATTCGATCCCCTTGCGTTGCGTTCGCTCCGCCGGGGTGCCGGCGACGACCCCGCCGTCCGCCATGCTGACGCTTGCGGCCGTCGCCCAGCATTTCGCACCCTTGTCGAATGTCCGGCACGCTTTCTTGACGATCACATGGACCGGCTCCAGACGGTCACCGGGGGAGCCGATTCGAGCCAGCTCACGGCTGCAGCTACGAAGCGTGTTCGCATACGACGTCATCTTCGCGCGCGTCAGGTAGACCGATGTGGCCGAGAAGGCCTTCTCCGTCTTCTTGTGCAGCGCGGTCACCGCCTTGAGCCAGGCAAGCTCCTCGGCCGTCATGGGCGGAACGGTGGTGGTGGTCGCCGCCACCGTCGTGGTTGGCGCCGCCGTGGTGGCCTGCGAGGCGCCGGACGACGTGGTGCCCTCGTCGGCGCACCCGCCGGCGAGCATGACAAGCAGGACCAGGATGGCCAAGCGGGCAGTGGAGCGACGGTTGCTGGCTGGCATGCGAATGCCCCCTCCAGCGCTGCAACGCGGCGAGGGTCGCGTGCCCGCGACGTGATGTGATCGGCGAGCTGGCGGCGAGCCAGTCAAGGGGGACGGGGCCGCAGCTACAGCGACCTCCTCAGACGACGCACCCTGCCCGACCGGTGGGGGCAGTGACTCCCTCGCGTCGCGGTCCGCAGTCCTCACGAGGAACACTACAGGTTGCCTTGCCGTCGAGAAAGTGGCGAACGCGGAAGTTGTCAAGACGCTTCCGGGACATCCACGCCGCGCCGGACGAGGCTGCCCTCCCTTTCAGCATGTCGCGATCCTTCCGTCCCGCGTTACGCTCCCCCTGAGCCGGCACGGGAACAAGACGGCCGGGAGTCACCAGGCATCATCTGGCCAGCCGCATTCGCGGTCGCGGTGCTCCTGGGCGGTCAGCTCGGTGGCGGCCCGGCGACTGGTGCGTGACAGGGAGCTGGTCGATGCCCACCGAGTCCGTGTTCGATGCCGCTGCCTCCCGCAAGCTCGAAGCCGCCTACCTCACCCCGGACGTGGTCGAGCAGCGGCGCGCCACCCTGCATGCGTTGGCGCTACGCCCAGGCGAGCGCGTCCTCGACGTCGGCTCCGGGCCGGGCCTGCTCGTCGCCGAGATGGCCCAGGCGGTCGGCCCGGCCGGGCACGTCACCGGGCTGGACATCAGCGACGCCATGCTCGCCCTCGGGCAACGGCGCTGCGTCGACCTCTCCGGCGCCGGGCGGGCGAGCTTCATCAAAGCCGACGCCACCGCCCTACCCTTCGCCGACTCGGCCTTCGACGTGGCGGTGTCCATCCAGGTCTACGAGTACGTCGCCGACCTGCCCACCGCGCTGGTCGAGCTGCATCGGGTCCTGCGCCCCGGTGGGCGTGTGCTGATCCTGGACACCGACTGGGATTCGATCGTCTGGCACGCCACTGACACCGAGCAGATGGGGCGGCTCCTGGCCGCCTGGATCGAGCGGTTCGCCGACCCGTACCTGCCCCGAACCCTGGCCCGCCGGCTCCGCGATGCCGGCTTCCAGGTCGACCGGCGCGACGTGCTGGTCCTACTCAACCCCGAGTACGACCCCGACACCTACAGCGTCGTCAATGGCGAGCTCATGGCCGACTTCGCCGTCACCCAGGGTCGGCTCACACGCCACGAGGTCGACGCCTGGACCCAGGACCTCCACCGGCTCGGGGAGGAAGGGCGGTACTTCTTCAGCCTCAACCGTTACCTGTTCCTCGCCCACCGGTGACCGCAACCGCACCGCGCCTAACCGGGCGGGCGACCCTTGTCGTTGGCGGCGCCATGGTGAGCCGAACAGGCGGCTGCGGATGTCGCCGCCGCCGGCGGCGTCCTGGAGAGTGGCAGCAGGCGAAAGACGGATTCTTGCTACTAGGACGCGTCCAAGCCAGGTGCGAGGGTCGACTGCACGTACTGCATGCCCTCGGTGAACTTCGGATCTTGGAAGCGCCTGGCCACCTCGTCCGGGGCTGGCTCCTCGATACGCTCCTGGATCCACCAGATGTTCCCGAGTGGGTCGCGCACGCGCCCGACCCGATCGCCCCAGGCCAGCTCGGTCAGCCGGGTCACCGGGGTGGCGCCGGCCGCCACCGCCCGGCGGAACACGGCGTCGCCGTCCTCGACGTAGAGCCGCAGCATGCCCGGTGTGGCCACGGGGAAGGGCGAGTCGAACATCATGATGATCGAGTCGCCGATCCGCGCCTCGGCGTGCCCGATCGCCCCGCCCTCCACCTCGACCCGGGCCAGCTCCTCGGCGTCAAAGGCATCCTTGATGAACTCCAGGAGGCGCCGGGTGTCCTTGGTGACGACCCAGGGCGTGACGGTTCCATAGCCTTCGGGGATCGGCTGCGGCTTGGTCATCGTCGCATCCTTCCTCGTAAACGGCTCGGGACGCACGCTCCGGGGTGATCCTACGCGGCAGGGGTGACAAATCTCGGCGATCACCTCCTAGGGTGCTGATGGTCGCGGCTGGCCGAGCAGCGGGGGGTGGCGTTTGCGCCTGGTCACCCCGGTTTCGGGCCGGCCCGCACGCTCGCTGCCGACCGCGCCGGACGAGGCTGTCCTCGCTAGCCGTTAGAAGGGCAGATCCCCGTCCTGCCTGGCCTCATGCTGGTCCTGATACTTGCGGGCCGCGTTCTGGTCATGGAACCCGCGTTCATCAGCCCGCCGACGACGACGCGGGCGCCAAACCCGCGCGAGCAGGCTCTTGATCCAGTTCAGCATGTCGCGATCCTTCCGTCAGCGTTTACCCTCCTCCTGAGCCGACACGGGAACAAGACGGCCGGGGAGTCACCATGCAACGACCAGCCAGCGGCCCCTCCTCTGCCACCATCCATTGGCCAGGCATCATCTGGCCAGCCGCATTCGCGGCCGCGGTGCTCCTGGGCGGTCAGCGCGGTGGCGGGCAGGGCGTGGAGGTGGTCTTCGGCGGGGCCGGCCTCGGGCTCGCGCTGGTCGGCGTGGTCCGGCTGGTCCGGGTCCGCGACCTGCTGCGCAACGGTGCACGCATCGAGGGGACGATGGCCAAGGTGTCGCGCACCAAGTGGACCTCGGAGGAGGGCCACACCAACGTCACCTACCACCGGCGGGTGCGGTTCACCACACCGGACGGTCGCGGAGTGGAGTTCAACTCACGGGTCGGCACCAAGGTTGCCCCGCGTGAGGGGCAGTCGGTGCCGGTCCGCTACCGCGCCGACAACCCCAAGCAGGCCGAGGTGGACACGCCGGCGGCTTCGAAGAGCTCAGCCATGTTGCTGTTCCTCGGGCTGGCGCTGCTCGCGGTCGCGGTCTTGCTGTACCTCCTGGTCGGGTGAACGCCCGGCGCACACGAGCTCTCCCTGGCGGCAGCCGATCTCCGCCTTGATCTCGTCGCCCTTGTCGGCCTCCTTGCACGCCCTGGTGACCAGCACGTAGACCGTGGTCGCGGGTGAACGCTCCAGCTTGCCTTGTCGTCCAGAAGGAGGCTTGGCGGCGGGAATCGGCCGGCGTGCAAGAATCCCACATGGCGAGCGACGTGGTCGTTGTCGGCGGGGGGGTCGTCGGCTGCGCGTGCGCGCTGGGGCTGGCCGACCGCGGCTTGGAGGTGGTCGTGCTGGAACGGGCCGGCCTGGCGGCCGGCGCCTCCGGCCGCAACCGTGGCCTGCTGCTCCCCCACCCCGATCCCGGCTCCGAGCCGCTGTACCGCGAGGGCGTGGCCGGCTACCGGCGGCTCGCCGAGGAGGGCGGGGTCCCCTTCGACCTGCGCCCGACCGCGCTGCTGGTGGTGGCCGCCGACGGCGCCGGGCTGGCCGAGGCCGAGCGCCTCGCCGAGGCGATGGCGGGCCTCGGCCACGCCGTCGAGCCGCTCGACCCGGCGATGCTGGCGAAGCTGGAGCCATGCCTGGCCCCGGACCTGGCCGGCGGCTTCCGCCAGGACGAGGGCTGGGAGCTCGACCCGACCGCGGCGACGCTGGCGTTCGCCGCGGCGGCCCGTCGCGCCGGCGCGGTCTTCCGCACCCACGACCAGGCCCACCGCCTGCTCGTGGAGGGCGACCGGGTCACCGGGGTGATGGCCGACGGCGGCCCGCTCGCCGCGGGCGCGGTGGTGCTGGCCACCGGGCCCTGGACCCGCCCGCTCGCCGCCAGGGCCGGGATCGACCTGCCGGTCGGCGGCGCCCGCGGCTGGCTGCTGCAGACCGCACCGCTGCCGTGGACCGTCGGCCATACCCTGGCGGACGCGGGCTGGGCCGCTCCCCGGGACACGGCGGCCTCGGGCCGTGCCCCCACCGTCGAGGAGCTGGCCGGCGGGACGGACGACCCGGAGCCGTGGAGCGCCTTCGCGTTGCAGCAGGGCGCCGGCGGGCACGCCGTGGTGGGCGGGAGCCTTGCCGCCTCGCTGCGCGAGGACCCCGAGCACCCCGAGACGCCGCGCGGGCTGGCCAGGCGGGCGCTCCGCTTCGTCCCCGGGCTGGCCGGCGTCCCGGTGGTCGCGACCTGGTCGGGCGTGCGCCCGGTGACCCCGGACGGCCACCCGCTGGTCGGGCCGGCTCCCGGCCTGGCCGGCCTGTGGGTCGCGGCCGGGCACGGCCCGATCGGCGTGCTGGCGGCACCGGCGACCGCCCGGATGCTCGCCGAGCACCTGGTCGGCGGCCGTCCCGACGCGGCCGCCGCCCCCTTCGACCCGGCCCGCTTCACCACCGCCGCCCGGCCCCGGGCGGGGACGGCCTCCGGGTGGCTCGAGGGTAGCCTCCCGGTCTCCGGGTAGGCGGCCGCGGTGCCGAGCGGCCGGGCCGGGCCCGAGGGGCCACCGCCCGAGGTCCTGGCCCGCTTCGCCGGCGCCAGGGTGGCCCGGCTGGCCACCATCAGCGCGAACGGGCCGCGGCTGGTGCCGGTCACGTTCGCCTGGCACCAGGGCACGGCGGTCTGGGCGGTCGACCGCGTCAAGCCGAAGCGCCACACCCGCCTGCGCCGCCTCGACGACCTGGCGGCGGACGCCCGGGTCGCCCTGCTCGCCGACCACTACGCCGAGGACTGGACCGAGCTGTGGTGGGTGGAGCTGCAGGGGACGGCCGCGACCCTGGCGGGCGAGGCGGCCGCGGACGCCCTTGACGCGCTGGCCGGCCGCTACCCGCGCTACCGGGCCGAGCGGCCGCCGGGCCCGGTGGTGGCGGTGACCCCGCGCCGCTGGACCTGGTGGTCGGCGACCTGACCAGGCCGAACGCCACGAACCATCCGCCAAGGGGTTTATCGCCGTGTTGCCGGGAGACCCTCTCCAGCGAGCAGAAGCAGAACAGGCCGGTCCCCGCCCTGCCCCCGCGGGCCCACTGGACTTCCTAGGAGGCGTCATGTCGTCCGCGGCGATCGCGTTGGAGGTCCGTCCAGAGGACGAGGCCGCCGTCCAACGTGTCGAGCAATGGTTCCGCGTCTACGCCAGGGACCGCGACCCGGCCCTGCGCGAACGCATCATCCTGGCGTACCTCGGCCTGGCCGACCGGCTGGCCGAGCGCTACCGGGGCAACCGGGCCGTCCCGCTGGAGGACCTCCGTCAGGTCGCCCGGCTCGGCCTGGTCAAGGCGGTCGACCGCTACGAGCCGGAGCGCGCCAACCCGTTCATCCCCTACGCCGTCGCCACCGTGGTCGGTGAGCTCAAGCGGCACCTGCGCGACGCGAGCTGGCGCCTGCGGGTGCCGCGCGGCACCAAGGACCTCGCGCTGCGGCTGTGCCGGGCGATCGACGAGCTGCCCCAGCAGCTCGGGCACTCCCCCACCGTGCAGGAGCTCGCCGAGCACCTCGGCGTCAGCGAGGAGCAGGTCATCGAGGCGATCGAGGTCGCCCAGACCCGCTCGGCGCCGTCCCTCGACCAGCCCGCCGGGGAGGCCGGCGACGCCGTGCTCGGCGACTTCGTGGTCGACAAGCGCCATCACGAGGAGCTGGAGGACCTGCTGGTCCTGCCCGACCTGCTCCGCCGGCTGCCCGAGCGGGAGCGGAAGATCGTCCTGCTCCGCTACGTCGAGGAGCTCACCCAGGACGAGATCGCCGGCCGCATGCACATGTCCCAGATGCACGTCTCCCGGCTGCTGCGACGCGCTATCGAGCGCCTGCGCCGCCAGCTCGTAGAGACATAGGCAGACTCGCCGACCGTGCCCATCGACCCCGACGCACTCGCCGAGAGCGTCGCCAGGCTGGGGGGCGTCGACCCCGTCGACGCCGGCCTGGACGACGCCCTCGAACTGGCCGCCAAGGAGACCGACGACCTGTTCGCGGTCGACGGGGCCGGGATCATGCTGCTCGGCGAGGGCGGCGTGCTCCGCTACGTGGCGGCCTCCGACGAGCCGGGACAGATGCTGGAGGCCCTGCACGAGCACACCGGGGAGGGCCCGTGCATCGACGCGTTCCTGGACGACCAGCCGGTGGTCACCGCCGACATGGCGGCCGACCCGCGCTGGCCCTCGATCGGGCCGCTGGCCGCCGACCACGGCATCCGGGCGGTCCTCGGCGTGCCCATCGACCTGCGCGAGGGGCCGGTCGGAACCCTCAACGTCTACGCCACCAAGCCGTACCACTTCGGCGAGGACCACCTCGACGCGATCCGGGCGTACACCAGGGTGATCGCCTCGCTGCTCCGCGCCGCGGTGCGGGCCCACGTCGAGGGACGGGCGGCGACCCAGCTCCAGCACGCCCTCGACCACCGGGTCGTCATCGAGCAGGCCAAGGGGGCGGTGATGGAGCGCCGCAAGCTGGACGAGAAGGCCGCCTTCGAGTTGCTGCGCACCCACGCCCGCTCGGCCCGAATGCCCCTGGACGAGGTCGCCCGCCAGGTCCTTCGCGGCGAGCGCCTGACCCGCTGAAGGACAACTGACATGGCCACCTTCGTGCTCGTAGCGAAGCGTGTAGCTTCGTTGCATGCCGGCACCCATCGAGGACTACGCGCTGATCGGCGACACCCACACCGCCGGCCTGGTGAGCCGCGCGGGGTCGATCGACTGGCTCTGCCTGCCCCGCTTCGACTCGCCCGCCTGCTTCGCCGCGCTGATCGGCGACGAGGGCAACGGCCGCTGGCTGCTCGCGCCCGCCGGGCCGGTCCGCGAGACCCGGCGCCGCTACCAGGGCGACACGCTGGTGCTGGAGACCGAGCACCACACCGACGAGGGCGTGGTCCGGGTGGTGGACTGCATGCCACCCCGCCAGCAGGACCCGGACGTGGCCAGGGTGGTCGAGGGGGTGCGCGGCCGCGTGCCGATGCGGATGGAGCTGACCATCCGCTTCGACTACGGCTCGATCGTGCCGTGGGTGCGGCAGGTGGAGGGGGCGCTGCACGCGATCGCCGGGCCGGACTCGGTGTGGCTGCGGACCCCGGTCCCGGTGCACGGCGAGAACCTGACCACGGTGGCCGAGTTCACCATCGCCGAGGGCGAGCGGGTACCGTTCATGCTCACCTGGCACGCCTCCCACCGCCGGGCACCGCGGCGGATCGACCCGGTCCGGGCGGTGGACGACAGCGAGGCGTGGTGGGGCGAGTGGGCGAGCCGGATCTCCTACGAGGGCGGCTGGCAGGACGCGGTGATCCGCTCCCTGCTCACCCTCAAGGCGCTGACCTACGCGCCCACCGGCGGGATCGTGGCCGCGCCGACCACCTCGCTGCCCGAGGCGCTCGGCGGGGTGCGCAACTGGGACTACCGGTACTGCTGGCTGCGCGACTCCACCTTCACCCTGTACGCGCTGATGCTGGCCGGGTTGGCCGACGAGGCCAAGGCGTGGCGCGAGTGGCTGCTGCGGGCGGTCGCCGGCCAGCCCAAGCAGATGCAGATCCTGTACGGGGTGGCCGGTGAGCGGCGCATCAGCGAGCAGGAGCTGCCGTGGCTGGCCGGCTACCAGGGCTCCCGCCCGGTCCGCGTCGGCAACGCGGCCGTCGAGCAGTTCCAGCTCGACGTCTACGGCGAGGTCATGGACACCCTCCACCTCGGGCGCCGGATCGGCCTGGAGTCCGACGACGTGGCCTGGGACCTGCAGCGCGCGCTGCTGGAGTTCCTGGAGGACCACTGGCGGGACCCGGACGAGGGCATCTGGGAGATCCGCGGGCCGAGACGGCAGTTCACCCACTCCAAGGTGATGGCCTGGGTGGCGCTGGACCGGGCCGTCAAGGCGGTGGAGCTGGCCGGCCTGGAGGGCCCGGTGGACCGCTGGCGGGCGCTGCGGCGCGAGATCCACGAGGAGGTCTGCCGCAACGGCTACGACGCCGAGCACGACACCTTCGTGCAGTACTACGGCGGCAAGCAGGTCGACGCCAGCCTGCTGCTGATCCCGCTGGTGGGGTTCCTGCCCGCCAGCGACCCGCGCATGAAGGCGACGGTGGCGGCGATCCAGCGCGAGCTGGTGGTGGACGGACTGGTCCACCGCTACCCCCCGGAGGGCTCGGAGGAGGTCGACGGCCTGCCACCCGGCGAGGGGACGTTCCTGGCCTGCACGTTCTGGCTGGCCGACAACCTCGCCATGATGGGCCGGCGCGACGAGGCCTGCGCGATCTTCGAGCGGCTGCTGTCGCTCCGCAACGACGTCGGGTTGCTCGCCGAGCAGTACGACCCCCACGACGGCCGCCAGCTCGGCAACTTCCCGCAGGCGTTCTCCCACGTGGCGCTCGTCAACACCGCCCGCAACCTGTCGGCGCCGCCGGGGCCGGCGTGGGCGCGGCATCGCGGGTGAGCCCGGTGGCCGAGGTGATCCGGATCACGCCCGAGGTGGCGATCCCAGTGTCCGAGCTGGAGTTCCGGGCGAGCCGCTCCTCCGGGCCGGGCGGGCAGGGCGTCAACACCACCGACTCGCGGGTCGAGCTCCGCTTCGACCTGGCCGGATCGCCGTCGCTGCCGCCCGACGCCAAGGCCCGTGCCCTGCGCCGGCTGGCCCGGCGGGTGGACTCCAGCGGCACCCTGCGGCTGGTCGCCCAGGCGCAGCGCAGCCAGCTCGCCAACCGCCGGGACGCCACCGAGCGCCTCGCGGAGCTGCTCGCCGGCGCCCTCGCGGCCCCGAAGGCGCGGCGCCCGACGCGGCCCACCAGGGCCGCCGAGGCCCGACGCCTGGAGGCCAAGCGCCGCCGCGCCACCACCAAGTCCCTGCGCCGCCGCCTGCCGCCCCCCAAGGACGAGGGCTAGCGTCGCGGCCTGGCTAGACCTCGGCCAGGTCGACCCGGACGGTGGCGACCTCGGCGGGCGGGCCGATGGCGAGGTCGGCGATGCGGCCGGCGCGGCGCAGGTCGTCGGCGACCTCGGCCAGCACGGCCAGCCGCTCCGGGAGGTCGCTGACCGCGACCGTGGCCGCCTGGGTCCGCAGCGACCGCTTGGCCAGCGTCTTGGCCCGGCGGACCTCGGCGAGCACGCCCGCGGCGACGTCGAGCGCGAGCGGGCTGGGGCGCTCGACGCCGGTGGCGGCGCGGAGCCGGCCGCCCTCCGGCCAGGGGGCGCGGTGGACCGAGCCCGGCCGCCACCAGGACCAGACCTCCTCGGTGACGAACGGCAGCACCGGGGCGAACAGCGGCAGCAGCGTCCGCAGGGCCAGCCGCAACGCCCCGACGGCCGACGCCTGGCCGGCCGGGCCGGCCTCCCCGTAGGCCCGTCCCTTGACCAGCTCCAGGTAGTCGTCGCAGAAGGTCCAGAAGAACGCCTCGGTGACCTCCAGGGCATGGGCCGGCTCGTAGGCCTCGAAGGCGAGCGTCGCCTCGTCGACCACGGCGGCGAGCGCCGCCAGCATGGCGCGGTCCAGCGGCTCGCCGATGTCGGCGGCCGGGTCCCCGCGGATGGCCAGCACGAACCGCGAGGCGTGCAGCAGCTTGGTGGCGAGGCGGCGGCCGACCCGGAGCTGGCCCTCGTCGAAGGCGGTGTCCGCGCCGGCCCGCTTGCCCGCCGCCCACCAGCGCAGCGCGTCGGCGCCGAACCGCTCCAGCGCGTCGTCGGGGGTCAGCACGTTGCCCCGCGACTTGGCCATCTTGCGACGGTTCGGGTCGACCACCCAGCCGGAGATCAGCGCGTGCGCCCAGGGCAGGGTGTCGTGCTCCACGTGGGCGCGGGCGACCGAGTAGAACAACCAGGTGCGGATGATGTCGTGGCCCTGGGGCCGCAGGTCCATCGGGAACACGCGGGCGAACAGGTCCGGGTCGTCCTCCCAGCCGCCGGCGATCTCCGGGGTCAGGGCCGAGGTCGCCCAGGTGTCCATCACGTCGGGCGCGCCGACGAAGCCGCCCGGCTGTCCCCGCTGGTCGGCGGTGTAGCCGGCGGGGACGTCGGTGGACGGGTCGATCGGCAGCCGGGTCTCCTCGGGCACCAGGGGGTGGTCGTGGTCGACGGCGTCGTCGGGCCCGACCGGGAACCACAGCGGGAACGGCACGCCGAAGAAGCGCTGCCGGCTGATGCACCAGTCGGAGGCGAGCCCGTCCACCCACGTCTGGAAGCGGGACCGCATGAAGGCCGGGTGCCAGGACAGCTCGGCGCCCCTGGCCTGCAGCGCCGCCTTCAGGCTCAGGGTGCGGACGAACCACTGGCGGCTGGTGAGGATCTCGACCGGCTGGCTGCCGTGCTCGTAGAACTTGACCGTCTGGGTGACCCGCGCCGGTGGGGCCGCCAGGGCGCCGGCCCGCCGCAGCATCGCCGCGGCCCGCTCCCTGGCCCGCGCGACCGGCAGGCCGGCGAGCTCGTCGTGGGCCCGCTGGGCCGCCACCGGGTCCTCGGCCTCGAACCCCTCGGTGCCCCAGCGGACCGTCCGGATGGTCCCGTCGCGGTCGAGCACCGGGCGCATCCCAAGGCCCAGCTCCCGCCACCAGACCAGGTCGGTCGGGTCGCCGAAGGTGCAGAGCATGGCGACGCCGGTGCCCTTGCCCGGGTCGGCCAGCCGGTGGGTCAGCAGCGGCACCCTGGCGCCGAACAGGGGGCTGCGCAGCGACCGGCCCACCAGCGCCTGGAAGCGGTCGTCGTCGGGGTGGGCGACCAGGGCGACGCAGGCCGGCAGCAGCTCCGGCCGGGTGGTGTCGACCTCGACGGCGTCACCGTCGTCGCCGGTGAACCGGACCCGGTAGGTCGTCCCCTCGACCCTCCGGTCCTCCAGCTCGGCCTGCGCCACCGCCGTGTGGAAGTCGACCTCCCACAAGGTCGGCGCGTCCGCCTGGTAGGCCAGGCCCTTGGCGAGCAGCCGCAGGAAGGCGCGCTGGGACGCCCTGCGGGCCCGCTCCCCGATGGTCGCGTAGGTCAGCGACCAGTCCACCGACAGGCCGAGCCGCCGGAACAGCGCCTCGAAGGCCTGCTCGTCCTGCATGGTGAGCTGGCTGCAGAGCTCGACGAAGTTGGGCCGCGAGACGGCGATCGGCTGCCGGCTCGGCCACTCCGGCGGCTCGAACGCGGGCTTGTACGGCAGCGACGGGTCGCAGCGGACCCCGAAGTGGCGCTGCACCCGCCGCTCGGTCGGCAGGCCGTTGTCGTCCCAGCCCATCGGGTAGAAGACCGCGCGGCCGCGCATCCGCTGGAAGCGGGC
>Ga0209875_1000093_pt1 | contig 11826 bp, 10 predicted proteins | sample GWRWS3_0_10_FD_187219 | JGI IMG/M metagenome (GOLD analysis project Ga0209875, IMG submission 187219) | Riverbed sediment microbial communities from areas with vegetation nearby in Columbia River, Washington, USA - GW-RW S3_0_10 (SPAdes)... | ecosystem: Environmental > Aquatic > Freshwater >...
TCGCGGCGGCCTCGGCCGGTGCGGCGGTGACGGGCGGCGCCCCGCCGGGGAACGAGGCCGTCCCGCGCGGGCGGCCCGGTGAGACCGCCTCGCTCGGCTCCTCGGCCGACGAGCCGCCGTTCAGAACGGGCGGAGGGGCTGCGGGGTCGGAGGTCGTGGGGTCGGGGGTCGTGGGGTCGGGCCGCACGGGTGCGCCCGATTGGTCGCGCGCCTCGTCGACCCGCGACTCGTCGGGGGAAGCCATCTATGCTCCTCACCAAGCTCGGACGGCCACCGGCGCCGGCAGCCGCAAACCTTCTGCGCGGGTGGGGAGCCCTGGCTCCCCCAGCCACCGGCGAGAACGGCCGCGACCGGCGCGGCTGGCACGCCCTCCTCCGGGCAAGCCGGGCGGCCGCGGCACGGTGGCCGGGTAGCGCGGGATGCCCCAGGAACAGCAGGAGGGCGGTGGCCCGTCGTCGGGCCGGACCGCCGGATGGCATGGCGCAAGACTGCCAAAGAGTCTGCCAGAACCGACCGGCCGCGGCAAAGGTCCCGGCCCCCACCCCAGGGACGCGGCGGTCGGGCTGGCGCTGGCGCCGCTATTTGTGCTCGGCTCGCTGGAGTTCGTCGGCCCGTTGGAGCCACGCGGCTGGAAGCTCGCCGGCGCCCTCGTGCCGCTGGCATACCTCGGCTGGTCGGTGTGGCTGCTGGCCCTCGGCATCGGCCTGCTCGCCACCGCCTGACCGCCCGGGAGTCCCGAGGCGGCGGCGCTCGCGATGCTTCACTGGTAGCGGCGCATGTGGACGTTCTCGAGCAGCCCGACCGCCAGGAAGCTCGACACCAGCGAGGAGCCGCCGTAGGAGACGAACGGCAGGGGGATGCCGGTGATCGGCATGATCCCGATGGTCATGCCGATGTTGACGAACGCCTGGAACACCAGCATCGACACCACCCCGGCGGCGATCAGGGCGCCGAACGGGTCCCTGGCGAGCGCGGCGATGCGCAGCCCGCGCCACGCGAGCAGGGCGAGCAGCGCCAGCAGCAGCATCGCGCCGGCGAAGCCGAGCTCCTCGCCGACGACCGTGAACACGAAGTCGGTCTTCTGCTCCGGCACGTACTGGAGGTTGGTCTGGGTGCCGCGCAGGTAGCCCTTGCCGGTGACCCCGCCCGACCCGATCGCGATCAGCGCCTGCCTGGCGTTGTAGGTGTAGCCGCGGCCGTCGGGGTCCGCCCCGGGGTCGATGAACGCGGTCAGCCGCTCCTTCTGGTACTCCTTCAGCACGTTGAGCTTGAACATGCCGACGACGCCGATCGAGCCGACCAGCGCCAGCACCAGCAGCCATCGCAGCCGCACGCCGCCCACCAGCAGCACCCCGAACAGGATGGGCACGAACACCATGAAGGTGCCGAAGTCGGGCTGGAGCAGGATGAGGCCGCAGACCACCGCCCACGCGGCCAGCCCGGCGGCGAGCTGGCGCAGCCCCGGCGACTCCCGTGTCGCCCCGAACACCGCCGCCAGGACCACGATCATCGCGACCTTGGCGTACTCGGACGGCTGCACCTGGTAGGCGCCCAGGTCGAACCAGGACTGGGCGCCGTTGCTGGCCGACCCGAGCGGGGTGAGCACCAGGCCGAGGACGAGCACCACCGCGCCGAACACGACCGCGGCCCACGCCTGCACGCGGCGGTAGTCCAGCAGCGACACCGCGACCATGCCGCCCAGCCCGAGGCCGAGGTTGAGGAGCTGGCGGCGCATGATCAGGTCCTCGGGCAGGCCTTGGGCGCGCAGGCTCGAGAAGGTCGACGAGTAGATGGCGGCGAGGCCGAGCACGGCGAGGCCGCAGGCGGCCAGGACCACCGTCGGGTCCACGTGCCGCCAGGGGGCGCGCCAGGCCATCGGCCGCTCGCTGGCTTCCTCCCAGCCCAGCCGGGAGACCCGGTCGGAGTAGGAACCCCAGGACTCCTGCATCAGCCGCTCCGATCGGCGCCGGCCGCCACCGGGTCGACCGGCAGCCCGAAGAGCTGCTGGTAGATGGCGCGGGCGACCGGTGCCGCCGACTCGCCGCCGTGGCCGCCCTCCTCGACCATGACCACCACGACATACTGGGGGCTCGCCACCGGGGCGTAGCTCGCGAACCAGGCGAACGGGGCCTTGGGCGGAAGGTCGGCGGTGCCGGTCTTGCCGGCGACCGGGAAGCGGTCCAGCGGGAAGCCGGCGAACGCCGAGCTGGCCGTGCCGCCGGCCGGCACGCTGGCCAGCCCCTGGCCGACGGCGGCCAGCGCGCCGCCCGGGACGCGGGCCACGCCCTCTACCCGCGACGACACCGTGCGCACGGCGCGGCCGCTCACCGGGTCCAGGACCGCCTGGGCGACGCGTGGCCGGTACACGGTGCCGCCGTTGGCCACCGCCGCGTACCCCAGCGCGAGCTGCAACGGCGAGACCTGCAGGTCGCCCTGGCCGATCGCGATGTTGAGGTTGTCGCCGCCCTGCCAGCGCCAGCCGTCGCGGCACAGCTCCCGGTACAGGGCGCTGGACCCGGCGCAGTAGAGCCGCTTGTTCCGCTCCCAGAAGCGCTTGCGCCACTCGCGGGTGGGGACGGTGCCCTCGGCGCCGTAGGGCAGGTCCAGCTCGGGCTGCCGCCCGAAGCCGAAGCCGCGGGCGGTGGCCTGCATCTTCTCGTCGACCTTCTCGCCGCGGTCCTCCTGGGCGCGCTCGCCGGCGCCGAACTGCGCGCCCAGGTTGTAGTAGTAGACGTCGCAGGACAGGCGCAGGCTCTCGCCGAGGGCGACCGTGCCGTGGCCCCGCGGCGTCCAGTCCCGCTTGGTGTAGTTGCCGATGGTGAACGAGCCGGGGCAGTTGTAGGCGGTGGAGGGCGTGATGACGCCGCTGCGCAGGCCCGCCAGGGCGGTGAACGGCTTCCAGGTCGAGCCGGGCGGGTAGACCGACTGCACCGCCCGGTGCAGCAGCGGCTTGCCCGGGTCGTCGGCGTAGCTGGCGAAGTCGCGCCGCGAGATGCCGCCGACGAAGCGGCGCGGGTCGTACTGGGGCAGGCTCGCCAGCGCCAGCAGCGACCCGTCGTCGGGGTCCAGCACGACCGCGGCGGCGGCCGGCGCCGGGTAGGTGCCGCCGCGCTGGCGGTCCGGCAGGGCCCGCGCGGCCCGCATGCCCTCTGCCAACGCCCGCTCGGCGGTGCGCTGCACGTCCAGGTCGACCGCCAGGCGCAGGTCCTTGCCCGGCACCGGCGCTCGCCCACCGAGCGCCCGCACCACCTCGCCGGCGGCGTTCACCTCGAGGTCCTGGACCCCGTTGCGGCCCCGCAGCCACTTGTCGTAGGTGACCTCCACGCCGGCCTTGCCGACGATGTCGCCCGCGCGGTAGCCGCGGAAGCGCTTCTGCTTCAGCTCCTCGGCGGAGATCTCGCCGACGTAGCCGAGCACGTGGGCCGCTGCCGTGGCGAACGGGTACTCGCGCAGCGCCAGCACCTCAGGCGCCACCCCCGGGAACCGGTCGGCGTGCTCGGTCAGGTAGAAGAGCTGGTCCATGGGCACGTCCTCGGCCACCGGGACGCCGCGCAGCGGCGAGCCGGTGTAGTCGGCCAGGCGCGCCTCCAGCCCGGCCCTGCTGGTGCCGAGCACGCGGGCGAGCCGACCGAGGACGAGGGCCCGGTCGCCCAGCTCGGACGGCTTGACCGTGACCGCCCAGGCGGCGCGGTTGCGGACCAGCACCTTGCCGTCGCGGTCCAGGATGCGGCCCCGCGGCGCCTCGACCACGACCTGGCGGACCCGGTTGCCCTCGGCGAGGTCACCGTAGCGGTCGCCGGCGAGGACCTGGAGGTACCACAGGCGCGAGGAGAGCGCGACGAACAGCACGGCCACGATGACCGACAGCACCGACAGGCGCGCTCGGAGGGGCGAGGACGGCGGGTGCACGGGCCTGAACCTACCAACGCTGGGCCGGTTTGGCGGGCACCCGTTCGGCGAGGGCGCGCACCACCGGGTAGACGAACGGGGCGAGCAGCAGGTTGTAGAGGGCGACCAGCGGGCCGGAACGGGCCACCGTCTCCCAGGAGACGAGGTCGAAGACCCGCAGCAGCAGGCCGGAGCACCACACCGAGGCGAGGGTGGCCGCGCCGACCAGCGCCAGGTGGACCAGCGGGAGCTGGCTGGTCATGTAGACCCTGGCGATCCCGACGGCGAAGCCGACGGCGGTGTAGACCAGCGCCGACACCCCGACCGGCAGGTCGAACAGGAGGTCGGCGACCAGCCCGGCCGAGAAGCCGAAGGCGGCGCCGGAGACCGGCCCCGACGCCATCGCGACCGCCACCACCGCCAGCACCAGCAGGTCGGGCCGGACCCCGGCCAGCCGCAGCTCGCCGAGCACGGTGGTCTCCAGGAGGACGCCGACGACCACGACGGCGGCGAGGACGAGCAGCCGGCGCACGGTCACCCGCCCGCGGGGCTGGGCGCGGGCGGCCGGTCGACGACCACCGCGACCACCTCCAGGGTGCCGAGCGCCGCGTAGGGCCGCACGTCGACCCGTGGCACCAGGCTGGCCTCGCCGGCGGGGTCGACGCGCTCGACCATCCCGACCGGCAGCCCGGCCGGGAAGACACCGCCCTGGTAGCCACGGGTAACCACCGAGTCGCCGAGCCGCGGCGCGGTGCCGGCGCGGACCGGCTGGAACTGCAGCAGCTCCTCGCCCCTGCCCTTGACGATGCCGGGTGCCTTGCCGCTGGCCAGGGTGGCCGCCACCCCGCTGGTCGGGTCGGTGACCAGCAGCACGGTGGCGTAGTCGGCGGTCACCTGGGTCACCCGTCCCACCAGCCCGCCGGCGTCGACCACGGCCATGTCCCTGGCGACGCCCTGGCGGGCGCCGGCGTCGATGGTGACCGAGAGCTGGAAGTTGGACCCCGAGCGCGCCACCACCGAGGCGCCGACGGTCCTGCAGCCGCAGCGCCTGGCCATGCGCAGCGCGCCCCGCAGGCGCTCGTTCTCGCCGAGCACGTCGAGGTAGGTGCGCTCGCGCGCCCGCAGCCCGGCCACCTCGGTCCGCAGGTGCCGGTTCTCGCTCCGCAGGCTGCCGATCTCGGCGACGCCGCCGACCAGGTTGCCGACGGGCCGGACGACCGCGCTCGCACCCTGCTGCAGCGGGCCGAACACGGCGATGGCCACCCGCTGCAGGCGGTCGACGGGGCCGCCCTGGCGCTGCCGGAAGTCGATCGTGATGACCACGATCGAGGCGGCGAGCAGCAGCGCCAGGACGGCGCGCGCGCGGCGGGGACGTTCGTACAGCACGCCCCTCCAACTCCTTCTAGTGGGCCTCCGAGGCGATCAGCACGCGTTTCAGCGACTCGAACTCTTCGATGCACTTGCCGGAGCCGAACACCACCGAGTGCAGCGGCTCGTCGGCGACGTGGATGGGCATGCTGGTCTCGTGCTTGAGCCGCTCGTCGAGCCCCCGGAGCAGGGCGCCGCCGCCGGTGAGCACGATCCCCTTGTCCATGACGTCGGCGGCCAGCTCGGGTGGGGTGCGGTCCAGGGTGTTCTTGACCGCGTCGACGATCTGGTTGACCGGCTCCTCGATCGCCTTGCGGATCTCCTCGGCGCCCACGGTGATGGTCTTGGGCAGGCCGCTGACCAGGTCGCGGCCGCGGATGTCGGTGGACGGCTCGTCGGGCAGCGGGAACGCCGAGCCGAGGTTGATCTTGAGCTCCTCGGCGGTGCGCTCGCCGAGCATCAGCGAGTACTCCTTCTTGACGTAGCTGATGATCCCCTCGTCCAGCTCGTCGCCGCCGATGCGGATGGACTGGCTGGTGACGATGCCGCCGAGGGCCACGACCGCGACCTCGGTGGTGCCGCCGCCGATGTCGACGACCATGTTGCCGGTGGGCTCGTGCACCGGCAGGCCGACGCCGATGGCGGCGGCCATCGGCTCCTCGATGATGAAGGCGCTGCGGGCGCCCGCCCGGTAGGTGGACTCGACGACCGCGCGCCGCTCGACCCCGGTGATCCCGGACGGCACGCACACCACCACCCGCGGCTTGGCCATGAGCTGGCGCCGGTGCACCTTCTGCACGAAATAGCGGAGCATCTTCTCGGTGGTGTCGAAGTCGGCGATGACGCCGTCCTTGAGGGGCCGGATCGCCACGATGTGGCCGGGCGTGCGGCCGATCATCGCCTTGGCCTCGGTGCCGACCGCCAGGATGGCGTTGTTCTTGGTGTTGATGGCCACCACCGACGGCTCGTTGAGCACCACCCCGCGGCCCCGCACGTACACCAGGGTGTTGGCGGTGCCGAGGTCGACGGCCATGTCGCGGCCGAGGAAGCGGAAGGCGTTCTGCAACCAGACCAGCCCCTTCCAGCGGGTTCCGAAATCACGGCGGGCGACTGCCCAGAGAGAACCCGGGCATGCTACACCAGCCCCTCGAACGGCCCTATGGCCGGGAGGTCACATCTGGGGAAAGAACAGCGCCAGCTCGCGTTCGGCCGACGCCAGCGAGTCGGAGCCGTGGACGAGGTTCTGGCCGATCTCCAGGCCGTAGTCGCCGCGGATCGACCCGGGGGCGGCGGCCACCGGGTCGGTCGGGCCCATCAGCGTGCGGACGGCGGCCACCGCGTCCGGCCCCTCGACGCAGATGGCCACCAGCGGCCCTGAGGTGATGAACCGGACCAGCTCGTCGAAGAAGGGCTTGCCCTCGTGCTCGGCGTAGTGCTGCTTGGCGGTCGCCTCGTCCATGGTGCGGAGGTCCATCGCGACCAGGCTGAGGCCCTTGCGCTCCAGCCGGCCGACGACCTCGCCGACCAGGCCGCGGGCGACCGCGTCGGGCTTGCAGAGGACCAGGGTGCGTTCGTCGGCCACGCGGTCAACCTCCGTGGGGAAGGGAAGCTTCGCGCGCGATCATACCCATGCCGCTCACGCCGGGCCGGGGCCTATCAGGAGGTCGCGGGCCTCCCCCACCGTGTGCAGGGAGCCGGTGACCACCACCGCCTCGGTCTCGCCGGCGGTGTCGATCGCGCGGCCGACCGCGGTGGCGACGTCCGGGGCGGTCTCGGCGACCAGGCCGAGCGCCTCGGCCTCCTTGCGGAGCCGCTCGGCCGGGGCCGCCCGCGGGCTGTTGTTGGTGGTGACCAGCAGCCGGCCGGTGGCCGGCGCGAGCCCCTCCAGGATGCCGCGCAGGTCCTTGTCGGCCAGGCAGGCCACCACCAGGATGCGGCGGTCGACCACGAACTCCTCCAGCAGGGCCGCGGCGAGGGCGCGGGCGCCGGCGGGGTTGTGGGCGCCGTCGAGCACGACCAGGGGCTTGCGGGAGACGACCTCCAGCCGGCCGGGGGAGGTGACCGACGCGAACCCGGCCCTGACGGTGTCGGCGTCGAGCCGGCGTCCGCCGAGGAACGCCTCGACCGCCGCCAGCGCGCCGGCGGCGTTGTCGGCCTGGTGCCGGCCGTGGAGGGGCACCAGCACCTCGGTGACCGGCCCGGTCGGGGTGCGCAGGTCGAGGACCTGGCCGCCGACGGCCTGGCGGCGGCGCTCGACCCCGAAGTCGCGGCCGTCGAGCAGCACCTTGGCGTCCAGCCGCGCGGCACGCTCGGCGATGACCGCCAGCACGTCGTCGTCCTGGGCCTGGCTGACGACGGTGGCGCCCTGCTTGATGATCCCAGCCTTCTCCCCCGCCACCGCCGCGGGGGTGTCGCCCAGCTCGGGATGGTCCACGCCGACCCGGTTGATCACCGCCACGTCGCCGTGGACCAGGTTGGTGGCGTCCCAGGAGCCGCCCATGCCGACCTCGACGACCTGGGCGTCGACGGGCAGCTCCGCGAACCAGGTGAAGGCCATGGCGGTGAGGACCTCGTGGAAGGTGACCGGCTGGTCGTGGGCGCGGTCCACCTCGGCCAGGTACGGCTGCAGGTAGGTCAAGGTCTCGGCGAACTCCTCGGTCGAGATGGGCCGGCTGGCCAGCGCCAGGCGCTCGCGCACGTCCTGGAGGTGCGGGCTGGTGTAGACGCCGGCGCCGACGCCGAAGGCGGCCAGCAGCGCGGCGACCATGCGGGCGGTGCTGGTCTTGCCGTTGGTGCCGGTCAGGTGCACGGCGGGCGCGGTCCGCTCGGGGTGGTCGAGCAGCTCGGCGAGGTGGCTGATCCGTTCCAGGCTCGGCCCGATGCGGGTCGGCATGCGCGCGTACAACGCGGCGACGGCTTCCTGGTAGTCCATGCGCCGAGTGTAGCGACGCGCGTCAGCGGCAGTACCGGCAGTAGCCACCGCAACCATGGCCGTGGCAGAACCGGCAGTAGCAGCGCCGCTGCTCCTGCTGGCGGACCTGGGGCATGGCGAAGCACCTGCGACCCGCGGTGGTAGCGCGTCAAGAGGAATTTGCCAACAGAATTATCTCGGCGGCGAGCGGCGGGGCTTCGCGCTCCCGGTACTCCACCGCAGCGACGCGGCCGGCCGCGCGCAGGTCGGCCTCGGCGGCGCGCACCGCGGCCAGCCGCTCCGGGGTGCCGCCGACGACGACCCGGGTCACCGGGGCGCGCAGCGGCAGCCTGGCCTCGCTCTTGGCGCGGCGGACGGCGCCGAGGACCAGCCCCGCCGCCTCCAGCGGCAGCGGGTCGGTCCCGCGGCCGGCGGGCACCCGGTCCGGCCAGGGCGCCAGGTGGACCGAGCCGTCCCGCCACCACGACCACACCTCCTCGGCGGCGAACGGCAGGTAGGGGGCGAGCAACCGCAGCAGCACGTCCAGGGCGCCGGTCAGCGCCGCCCGTGCCGAGACGGCGCCGGGCTCCCCCGCGGCCCCGTAGGCGCGGTCCTTGACCAGCTCCAGGTAGTCGTCGCAGAAGGTCCAGAAGAACGCCTCGGTGCGCTGGAGGGCCTCCGTCCACTCGGCCGCCTCCAGGCTGGCGGTCGCCTCGGCCGCCACCGCGTCCAGCTCGGCCAGCATCGCCAGGTCCAGCGGCGCGGACGGCTCCCCCGCGGGCTCCCCCGCCCGACCCATCGGGGGACCCCCCTGGGGTCCCCCGAACCCCCCCGGCCCGGGGAGCCCCAGCACGAACCGGCTGGCGTTGAGGAGCTTGACGGCCAGCCGCCTGCCCACGCGCATCTGCGCCTCGTCGGGGGCGGTGTCGGCGCCGGGCCGTCCCCGTGCCGCCCAGTAGCGAACCGCGTCCGCGCCGTGCCGCTCCAGCAGGTCCGCCGGGGTGACCACGTTGCCCTTGGACTTCGACATCTTCTTGCGGTCCGGGTCCAGCACCCAGCCCGAGATGGCCGCGGTCCGCCACGGCAGCGTGCCGTGCTCGATGAAGGACCGGACCACCGTGTAGAACAGCCAGGTGCGGATGATCTCGGGGCCCTGGGGCCGCAGGTCCATCGGGAAGACCCGGGCGAACAGCTCCGGGTCGTCCTCCCAGCCGCCGGCGATCTGCGGGCTCAGCGACGACGTGGCCCAGGTGTCCATGACGTCGGGGTCGGCCGCGAACCCGCCGGGGCGGCCGCGCTGCTCGGGCAGGTAGCCGTCGGGCACGTCGCTGGACGGGTCGACGGGAAGCCGCTCCTCGCCGGGGACGATCGGGGTGCCGTGGTCGACCTCGCCGCCGGCGGTGATCGGGTACCAGAGCGGGACCGGCACGCCGAAGAAGCGTTGGCGGCTGATCAGCCAGTCGCTGTTGAGGCCGCCCACCCAGTGCTCGTAGCGGGCGCGCATGAATGGCGGGGTCCAGTCGAGCGCCCGGCCCAGCTCCAGCAGCCGCTCGCGGTGGTGGAGCACGCGGATGAACCACTGCCGGCTGGTGACGATCTCCAGCGGGCGCTCGCCCTTCTCGTAGAACTTGACCGGGTGCAGAATCGGCCGCGGCTCGCCAACGAGGTCGCCGGAGGCGCGCAGCAGCGCCACCATCCGCCGCCTGGCTTCGGCCACGGTGCGGCCGGCCAGCTCGGCCCAGGCGCCGCCGTCGGGGACGCCGGCCGGGGGCGACGGCCGGATGCGGCCGTCGCGGGTCACGATCGAGCGGACCGGCAGCCGCAGCTCCCGCCACCAGGTCACGTCGGTGGTGTCCCCGAAGGTGCAGACCATCGCCAGCCCGGTGCCCTTGGCGGGGTCGGCCAGGGCGTGGGCGAGCACCGGCACGCGCACGCCGAACAGCGGCGTCGCCACGGCGCGGCCGACCAGCCCGGCCCAGCGCCGGTCGTCGGGGTGGGCGACCAGGGCGACGCAGGCCGGCAGCAGCTCCGGCCGGGTGGTCTCAATCTCAACTGCACCGTTAGACCCCATGAACCGGATGCGGTGGGTGGCCCCGGGCAGCTCGCGGTCCTCCAGCTCGGCCTGGGCGACCGCGGTGCGGAAGGTCACGTCCCACAGGGTCGGCGCCTCCGCCTGGTAGGCCTCGCCCTTGGCGAGCAGGCGCAGGAACCCCCGCTGCGAGGCCCGCCGCGCCACCGGCCCGATGGTGGTGTAGGTCAGCGTCCAGTCGACCGACAGGCCGAGGCGCCGGAACAGCGCCTCGAAGGCCTGCTCGTCCTGGGCGGTGAGCCGCAGGCACAGCTCCACGAAGTTCGGCCGGGAGATGGCGAGCTTCCCGGCGCCCGGGGTCGCGGGGGGCGTGAAGGCCGGGTCGTAGGGAAGCGAGGGGTCGCAGCGGACCCCGAAGTGGTTCTCGACCCGGCGCTCGGTCGGCAGGCCGTTGTCGTCCCAGCCCATCGGGTAGAAGACCGCGCGGCCGCGCATCCGCTGGAAGCGGGCGAGCAGGTCGGGGTGGGTGTAGGAGAAGACGCTGCCGAGGTGCAGCGACCCGCTGACCGTCGGCGGCGGGGTGTCGATGGCGTAGATCTCCTCGCGGGGCCGGTCCCGGTCGAAGCGGTAGGTCCCCCGCGACTCCCAGCGTGCCGACCAGGCGGCCTCCAGCCCGTCCAGGGACGGGCGTGCTGGCAGCCGCTCGCTCATGCCCCCATGATCGGCCGCCCGGCCGCGCCGGGTCCATCGAATAGGGCCGCCGGGCTTCACAGGGAGCAGCGAGGTGACTAGGTTTGGCCTGGCGCGCCCGCGCCGGGAGCGCAGGACAGGACCGAGAGGAGCAGAACGTGAGCGAAACGACCCCGCCACCGCCTGGCGAGGAGCCGGGCCGGACCACCCCACCGCCGGGCCCGCCGGCGCCGCCGCCTCCGGCGCCACCGCCACCCTCGTCGGAGGCCTGGCCGTCCAGCCCGCCCCCGGCGCCGCCGCCCCCGGCGTGGTCGCCCGCTGGCCCGCCGTCGCCGGCGGCCGCCGACGCCAACGCCCGCCAGTGGGCGATGATCGCCCACCTGTCGGCCCTGGCCGGGCTGCTCGTCGGTGGCCTCATCTTCCTCGGCCCGCTGATCGTCTACCTGGTCAAGAAGGACGAGCACCCGTTCATCGCCGACCAGAGCCGCGAGGCGCTGAACTTCAACATCTCGGTGACCATCTACCTCCTCGCCAGCGCCATCCTGATCCTCCTGGTGGTCGGGATCCTGCTGCTCCCGGCGGTCGCGATCGCCTGGCTGGTGCTGACGATCATGGCGGCGGTCAGGGCCAACAACGGCGAGCCCTACCGGTACCCGCTCACGATCAGGCTCGTGAGCTGACCCGCGGCGCCGCCGGCGGGGGCTGAGGAACCCCCGGAGCCGGGGCCGGGGCCGAGGCCGGGTCGCCCGGGCCGGCCCCGCCGCCGGCGCGGTCGGCCCGGAACAGGCCCAGGGCGAGGGCGAGCAGCGCGAGGGCGGCCAGCAGCGTGGCCCCGGCCAGGCCGAGCAGGAGCCACGGCGGGTGGGCGCCGGCGGCGTCCAGCATGCCGGCGACGGCGCCGAGCAGGTCGGCGGGATCGCTGGGGCGGCGGCTGCGCCAC